>Ga0247717_1000620_pt1 | contig 10333 bp, 9 predicted proteins | sample 24E_NmetaG_FD_189047 | JGI IMG/M metagenome (GOLD analysis project Ga0247717, IMG submission 189047) | Soil microbial communities from hillslope of Landscape Evolution Observatory, University of Arizona, Oracle, AZ, United States - 2-4-E_N | ecosystem: Engineered > Artificial ecosystem > Mesocosm... | reverse complement strand
GACCCCGCCGAGGTCACCATCTACGGCAAGGTCGTCACGGTCCTGCGCCGACTCTGATCGCCGCGTTCCGGGCACACTGCTCGGGTGCGACGGTTCGCCGCGCTCGTTGCTCTCCTCGTGGCCGCCGCCGTGCCGGCGACCGCGCAGTCCGGCGACCCCGGCCGGCCCGACCAGTGGGCGCTCGACCGGATCGGCGCCGAGGCCCGGGGCGGCGCCGGCGTCACCGTCGCCGTGCTCGACACCGGCGTCGACCTCGATCACGCCGACCTCCGGGACCGCGTCGTCCCCGGCGTCGACCTGCTCGACGGGGGTGCACCCCGGGACCGCAACGGGCACGGCACCCACGTGGCCGGCATCATCGCGGCGTCGGCCGGCAACGGCATCGGCGTCGCCGGCGTGGCCCCCGACGCCCGGATCATGCCGGTCCGCGTCCTCGACGAGCGGGGCGACGGCACCCTCGACCACGTCGTCGCCGGCGTGCGGTGGGCCGTCGACCACGGCGCCGACGTGCTCAACCTGTCGCTGAGCGAGGACACCCAGGCGATCCTCGGCCCGTCGCTGGCCGCCGCGCTGCGGGAGGCGTGGGCGGCCGGGGTGGTGCCGGTGATCGCCGCCGGCAACCAGTACGTCCTCGGCTCGGGCTTCGCCGACGAGCCGGCCATCGTGGTGGCAGCCACGACCCGCAACGACGGCAAGCCGTCGTACTCGAGCGCGGTGGGCCAGGCCCGGTGGGGAATGGCCGCCCCCGGCGGCGAGAACCCGCTGCTCGGTCGGGACGGCGCCGTGCTGTCCACGTGGTGGGTGGACGGCGAGACCGACCAGTACGCGTTCGACGCCGGCACGTCGATGGCGGCGCCGCACGTCGCCGGCGCGGTCGCCGTGCTGCTCGGCCTCGGCCTCTCCCCCGCGGAAGCCGTCGACCGGTTGCTGGCCACCGCCGTCGACATCGGCGAGCCGGGGTGGGACTCGACCTTCGGCGCCGGCCGCCTCGATCTCGCGGCGGCCACGGCCGGGCTCCGCCCCTCCGGCGCCGCGCCCGGCACCGCGCCCCCACCCGACGCCTCGGGGCCGGGCAGGGCCTCCCCCTCGCAGCCGCCGGCGTCCTCGACGACCACGGCGGCCGGCGGCGGCGAGGGCGATCCCGCGCCAACCGCGGCGCCGTCCCCGACGGCCGCGACCGAGCCGGGCGGGTTGTCGCCGGCCCCGGTCGCCGTCGCCGTCGACCTCCCGGTGGTGACCACCGGTCCCGGGGCACGGTCCGGCGCCGACCGCGCCCTGCCCGCCGCCGTCGCCGCCCTCCTCGCGCTCGCGTCCGGCAGCGGCGCCGTCACCGTGGCCGCTGCCGCACGGCGCCGCCACCCCTGACCTCGCCGAGGTCAGAGCTTGGCGATGGCCTCGTCGTAGCGCTCGCGCGTGCGGGCCGTCTTGAGGTCGGGCGTGTCGAAGCGGTCGACGATCGTGCCCTCGGCGTCGATGACCACCGTGACGCGGTTGGCGGCGCCGAGCGCCTCGTTGAAGGCGCCGTACGCGATGGCCACCTCGCCGTGGGGCCAGAAGTCCGAGAGCACCGGGAAGGTCCATCCCTGCTGCTCGGCCCACGCCTTCTGACTCGGGCTCGGATCGCAGGAGACGACGAGCACCTGGGCGCCCGCCGTGGTGAAGGCGCTGTAGTCGTCGCGGATGGCGCACAGCTCGGCCTCGCACACGCCGGTGAAGGAGAACGGGTGGAAGACCAGCACCACCGGCTGCATGCCGCGGAACTGCGAGAGCGTCACCTCCTCGCCGGTGGTGGCCTTCTTCGTGAAGTCGGGGGCCTTCTCGCCGATCGCTGCAGTCATGTGGGGTCTCCTTGTCGGGCGGACGCCGCCATGGCGTCCCGTCGGTCGAACGGGCTCACGAGGTGAGCACCGCGAGCAGGGCGGCGTGCACGGCCTCGATCTCCGACCGGTGGACGTGCTCGCCTCGGGTGTGGGCGATGGTCGGGTCGCCGGGCCCGAAGTTGCACGCCGGCAGGCCGTGCTCGTACATGCGGGCGACGTCGGTCCAGCCGAGCTTGGCCCGCACCGCGCGGCCGCGCGCCAGCCGCGCGAGGAGCGGATGGTCGAGGGCGGGCGGGGCGCCCTCGATCACATCGAGGACCTCGACGGTGACGCCGTCGTGCTCGCCGACGACGGCGCGGACGTGGGCCTCGGCGGCGGCCCCGTCGCGGTCGGGTGCGAAGCGGTGGTTGAGCGTCACGCTGGCCCGGTCGGGCACGACGTTGCCGGCGACGCCGCCGTCGACGGCGACCGCTTGCAGTGCCTCGCGGTACTCGCAGCCGTCGATCACCGGGCGGCGCGCCTCGTAGGCGTCGAGCCCCGCGAGCAGCGTGCCCATGCGGTGGATGGCGTTCACGCCCATCCACGGCCGGGCCGTGTGGGCCCGCGCGCCCGCGAAGGTGACGCGCGCCCGCAGCGTGCCCTGGCAGCCGGCTTCGATGTCGGCGGTCGTCGGCTCGCCGAGCACGGCGGCGTCGCCGGCCATGAGCTCTGGCCGCTCGCGGAACAGCTGCAGGAGCCCGTTGTGCTCGGCGGCGATCTCCTCGGCCACGTAGAAGACGTAGGTGACGTCGACCGCCGGTGCCGCCACGGTGCGGGCCAGGTCGAGGAACACCGCGCACCCGCCCTTCATGTCGCAGGCGCCGAGGCCGTGGAGCACGTCCCCGTCGATGCGAGCGCCCTCGTTCCCGTTGGCGGGCACGGTGTCGGTGTGGCCGGCGAGGATCAGCCGCTGGTCGCGGCCGAGGTCGGTGCGGGCCACCACGTTGTCGCCCACCCGGTCGACGGTGAGCCACGGCACGTCGCGCAGCGCGGCCTCGAGGTGGTCGGCGATCGCCCGCTCGCCGAGGCTCACCGACGGGATGTCGACCAGCTCGGCGGCCAACGCCAGCAGATCAGTCATAGCGCGCACCAGCAGGGCCGGACGACAGTCCGGCAGTCGAGCGGAGCCTGCGGAGCGAGACCATCAGCACCGCGCGCGCACCTCATCAGCTGACACTGACGCCGCTCTCGCGCAGGATGTCGTTGACGTGGTCGCGATCGCCGGGCTGGAGGCGACGCACGATGAGCGCGCATGGCAAGTAGAAGTCGCCGCCGGGGAACGTGCGCTTGCGCTCGGCCCGCATGACGACGCAGTCGGGCGGGATGACCCCGCGCGCCACCTCCTCGCCGGTCTCGGCGTCGATGACCGGGATGCCGGGGTTCAGCAGCGTCCCCTCACCGAGGATGCTGCCCCGCCCGACCCGTGCCCCCTGGGTGATGATGCAGCGGCTGCCGATCATGCAGTCGTCCTCGATGATCACTGGCGTCGCCTGCGGCGGCTCGAGCACGCCACCGATGCCCACGCCGCCGGAGAGGTGGACGTTGCGGCCGATCTGGGCGCACGTCGCCACCGTCGCCCACGTGTCGACCATGGTCCCCGACCCGACGCGGGCACCGATGTTGACATAGCACGGCATGAGGATGGCGCCCGACTCGATGAAGGAGCCCCACCGGGCCGATGCCCCGGGCACCACCCGCACCCCGGCCTCGGCGAAGCCGGTCTTGAGCGGGATCTTGTCGTGGTACTCGAAGGGACCGAGGGTCGTCGTCTCCATGGCGCGCAGGCGGAACAGGAGCAGGATCGCCTTCTTCAGCCACTCGTGGACCACCACGTCGCCCTCGGCGGTGACCTCCGCCACCCGGGCCGCACCGGTGTCGAGGAGGTCGACGGCTTCGGTGACGGCGGCGTCGGCCTCGCCGTCGCCGGGGGCCAGGTCGGCGCGGTGCTCCCAGAGGTCTTCGATGCGCGAGACGAGATCAGCCACGGCCACAACCTACGGCGGCCCGCCGCCGAGCGGTGAACCGAAACCTCAACTGAGGTCTAGTCTTGTGACGTGGAGCTCCTGAGCATCGGCGAGGTGGCCGAGCGCACGGGCCTGGCGCCGTCGGCCCTCCGCTTCTACGAGACCAAGGGCCTGATCAGCTCGGATCGCTCCGAGGGCAACCAGCGGCGCTTCCACCGCGACATGCTCCGGCGCATCTCCTTCATCAAGGTCGCCCAGAACGTCGGGCTGTCCCTCGAGGACATCGCCGCCGCGCTCGCCACCCTCCCCGACCACCGCACCCCGACGAAGGAGGACTGGACCCGGCTGTCACGGCAGTGGGGCCCCGTGCTCGACCAGCAGATCGCCGTGCTCCAGCGGCTGCGGGCGAAGCTCGACGGCTGCATCGGCTGCGGCTGCCTGTCGATGCGCACCTGTCACCTCTACAACCCCGACGACGTGGCCGCCGACCTCGGCCCCGGGCCCCGCTGGGTCCTCACCGACGAGGGTCCCGAGGACCGCTGACCTCGGCTCAGGCGACGCCGAGGCGGCGGGCGACGAGCTCGAGCCGGTCGTCGGGCTGGACCATGGCCAGCCGGACGTGGCCGGCGGCGGCCGGGCCGTAGAAGTCGCCGGGCGAGACGAGGCAGCCGCCCCGCCGGGCGAGGTCCTCGGCCAGCCCCCAGGCGTCGCCCGCAGGCGCCGGCACCCACAGGTAGATGCCGCCTCCGGGGAGCTCGACCTCGATGCCGAGGGCGTCGCCGAGGACCGTCGCGAACCGCGCCAGCCGGCGCCGGTAGGTCTCGGCCTGACGCTCGCTGTGATCGTCGTCGGCGAGGGCGATGGCGGCGGCGTGCTGCACCGGCCCCGGCACCATGAACCCCGCGTGCTTGCGCACCTCGCGCACGTAGGTCACGACGTCGGCATCGCCGGCGTAGAAGCCGGCTCGCAGTCCGGCGAGGTTCGACCGCTTGGAGATCGAGTGCACGGCGATCACGCCGTCGGTCCCCCACGCCAAGGCCGTCGACCGCGGCCCCCGCCACGTGAACTCGACGTAGCACTCGTCGGACAGCACCAGCACGCCGTGCGCCCGCCCCCAGCGCACGACGGCCTCGAGGTCGTCGAGCCCACCGGCGGGGTTCCCCGGCGAGTTCGACCACAGGCACAGGGCACGGGCGGCGTCGGCCTCGTCGATCTGGGTCACGTCGAGCCGCCACTGGTCGTCGACGGGCACCGGCACCGCCCGCAGCCCGGCCAGGAGGGCGCCCATCTCGTAGGTCGGGTACGACACCGCCGGGTACAGGACGGTGTCGCGGGACGGATCCCGCAGGTGGAGCCAGTGCGGCAGCCCGGCCACCAGCTCCTTGGTGCCGACGCACGCCGCGACCTGGGAGGCGGGCACCTCGACCCCGAGCCGGCGCTGCATCCAGGCGCTGGCCGCCTCCCGCAGCGGCGCGATGCCGATCGACGCCGGGTAGCCCCGCTCGAGCCCGGAGGAGGCCAGGGCCTCGAGCACCCCGGGCGGCGGCGGGTCGACGGGCGCGCCCACGGACAGGTCGACGAGCCCGCCCTCGAGCCGCTCGGCCTCGGCCTGCAGCGGCGCCAGCTTCTCGAACGGATAGATCGGTACCCGAAACGGCTCCGTCACTGACAGACCCACTCGGCGAACCGGTTGCGGGGGGCGTCGTCGAGCCGGGCCCGCACGCGCGTGCCGGTGTCCTCGTGGGATTCGACCAGCACCTCGCCGTCGCGGTGCAGCGCGGCCAGCACGTCGCCCCGCTCGTAGGGCACGACGAGCTCGACGACGGTCGACATGGACCGAAGCCGGTCGCCGACCACCTCGAGGAGGTGCTCGATCCCCTCGCCGGTCACCGCCGACACCGCCACCGAGCCGGGGTGGGCTTCCACCAGGCGGGGGCCGTCGGTGGTGACGTCGATCTTGTTGAAGACCAGCAGCTCGGGCACCCCGCCGGCGTCGATCTCCTCCAGCACCTCCCGCACGGCCGCGATCTGCCCGTCGGGGTCGGCGGAGGACGCGTCGACCACGTGCACCAGGAGGTCGGACTCGGCCACCACCTCGAGGGTCGACTTGAACGCCTCGACCAGCTGGTGGGGCAGCTTGCGGATGAACCCGACGGTGTCGCTGAGGAGCATCGACTCCCCGCCGGCGAGCTGCAGCCGCCGCACGCGAGGGTCGAGGGTGGCGAACAGCCGATCCTCGACCAGCACGCCGGCGTCGGTCAGGCGGTTGAGCAGCGTCGACTTGCCGGCGTTCGTGTACCCGACGATGGAGGCGGTGCGGATGCCCGACCGTGCCCGCGACTTGCGCTGCGTGCGCCTCGTCTTCGACAGCTCCTTGAGATCGCGCTCGAGTCGGTTCATGCGCGCCAGCAGCCGCCGCCGGTCGATCTCGAGCTTCGTCTCACCCGGACCGCGGCCGCCGATGCGGGCGCCGCCGGCGCCACCCCCGCCCCCGACGCCGGAAGCACCGGCCTGGCGGGAGAGCTGCGTGCCCCGGCCCCGCAGGCGCGGCAGCCGGTGGCGCAGCTGGGCGAGCTCGACCTGCGCCCGGCCCTCGGGGGTGCGGGCGTTCTGGGCGAAGATGTCGAGGATGACCTCGGTGCGGCTGATGGCCGTCCGACCGAGGACCTTCTCGAGGTTGCGCTGCTGGGCCGGCGAGAGGTCGTTGTCGAAGACGGTCGTGTCGCTGTCGAGCGCGAGCGACTCCTCCCGCAGCTCCTCGGCCTTGCCCTTCCCGATGTAGGTCGCCGGGTCGGGCGCGTCGCGGCGCTGCATCACGCGACCGACGACGTCGGCGCCGGCGGTGTCGACGAGCAGCGCGAGCTCATCGAGGTGGGCCTCGGTCTCCTCGGTGGTCTCCGGGGGCACGGTGACCCCCACGAGGATGATGCGCTCCCGGAAGGAGCGTTCGATCAGGGACATGACAGCTCGACCTCGACATCGGCGACCCACACCGTCTCACCGGTGAGGAGGGCCTGGTTCTCCTGCAGCAGCACCGTGACGTCGCCCCCTGGGTTGTGCACGACCACCTGCGGGCCGACCATCCGCCAGGCGTGCGCCGCCGCGGCGGCGGCGACCGAGCCGGTGCCGCACGCCATGGTGATGCCGACGCCCCGCTCGTGCACGCGAAATGCGAGCGAGTCGGGCTCGGGGCCGGCGCTGATCACCTCGACGTTGACCTCGGGGTGCGCCTCGCCGAGCGCCACCAGGTCGACGGCCGCCGGGTCCTCCACCCGCAGCACGAGGTGGGGATTGCCGGTCGAGACCTCGGCGTCGGTGTCGCCGAGGCGGTGCACGGTCACCGGGCCCATGTCGACGGTGGCGACGTCGCCCCGCAGGAGCACCGCCCGGGGGCCGACCCGGGTCTCGAAAGTGATGTCGAGGTGGGCGACGCCGCGCGACCGGGCCACCGCCTGGGCCGCGCACCGGAGGCCGTTGCCGCTCGACTCGGCCCGGGAGCCGTCGGCGTTGTAGAGCGTCCAGAGGTCCCCGACGACCGAGATCAGCCCGTCGGCACCGACCCCCCGTCGCCGGTCGCACAGCGTGCGCGCCAGATCGGCGTCGACCTCCACGTCGAGCGCGACGAGGAAGTCGTTGCCGAGCCCGTGGTGCTTGGAGAGGCGGATCATCCGCCGCCAGTGTTACCGGCCGCTGGCGGGCGGGCGAAGCGGAAGCACCTCGGCATCGGCGGAGCGCTCCTGCTCCTTGGCCGGGCCGTGAACGCCGGCGCCGCCGTCGGCGAGCCACTGGTCGAGGTCGAGGGCGCCCAGAGGCCGGGTGAGCACGTAGCCCTGGATCACGTCGCAGCCCACCGACGCCAGCCGCTCCCACGTCTCGGGATCCTCGACGCCCTCGGCGACGACCCGGATCCCGAGGTTGCGGCCGAGGTCGACGATGGTGCGCACGATGGTGAAGTCGCTGGCGTCGGTGGCCATGTGCTGCACGAAGGACCGGTCGATCTTGATCTCGTCGACCGGCAGCCGCTTGAGGTGGCTGAACGACGAGTAGCCGGTGCCGAAGTCGTCGATGGCCATGGCGACGCCCATCGAGCGCAGGCGGGACACCACCGCCTCGGTGCGGACCGGGTCGGCCATGATCGACGACTCGGTGATCTCGAAGGTCAGCGCCGAGCTGGGCAGGCCGACGTCGTCGAGCAGCCGGAGCACGTCGTTCGGCAGCTCCACGTCGAGGATGTTGCGCAGCGAGAGGTTGACCGCGATGTCGTAGGCGAAGCCCGCTCGCCGCCACGAGCGGCACTGGCGGAGCGCCTGGGCGAGCACGAACAGCGTGAGCGGCCGGATCAGCCCGGTCTGCTCGGCGACCCGGATGATCTCCTCGGGCGGGACGGCGCCCCGCCGGGGGTGGAACCACCGGACCAGGGCCTCCATGCCGATGACCCGGCCGGTGCGGGTGTCGGCCTTGGGCTGGTAGTGCACGGCGAGCTCGCCCTGCTCGATGGCGCGCCGGAGCTCGCCCACGAGCGCCAGCCGCTCGAGGGAGTACGTGTCGCGGTTCGGGTCGTAGACGTCGACGCTGTCCTGGGCCGCCTTCGCCGCGTACATGGCGACGTCGGCCCGCTGGAGGAGGGTGGCGGCGTCGTCGCCGTGGTCGGGCCACACGGCGATGCCGATCGACGCGCCGACGTCGAGGGTGACCTCGCCGATCGACACCGGTCGCTCGAGGGCGTGGCGGATCCCGTTGGCGGCCGCCACCGCCGCCTCGGAGCCCGACAGCTCGGGCAGTAGGACGGCGAACTCGTCGCCGCCGAGGCGGGCGACGGTGTCGCCGGCCCGGATCGTGCGCCGGAGCCGTTCCCCGATCTCCTGGAGCAGGAGGTCGCCGTTGTGGTGGCCGAGGGTGTCGTTCACCTCCTTGAACCGGTCGAGGTCGAGGAGCATGACCCCGACCTTCTGGGCGACGCGGGCGCTGCGGGAGAGGGCCTGCTCGACGCGCTGGTGGAAGAGCATCCGGTTGGGGAGGCCGGTCAGCGCGTCGTGGAGCGACTGGTGCTCCTTGTCGGCGGCCTCGAGCCGGAGCCGGTCGATGAGGTGGCGGTTCTCGAGCGACACGCTCGCGTGGTTGGCGAGCGCCTCGAACAGCTTGAGGTCCTCCCCGGAGAACGTCCGGTTGTCGCCCAGGCGGTTGCCGGCGAGCATGAGACCGATCAGGGCGCCGTCGCCACGCCGCAACGGGGCGACGAGCGCGTCGGTCACGTTCCGGTCGGCCAGCTGCGCGCGCAGCGAGTCGTCCCGGATGGGCAGCGCTGCGAGGATCGGCTTGCCGTCGGCCTCGACCCGCTGCCAGAGCGCATCCTCCTCGTCGGTCATGACGTCGATGTCGTCGTCGCCGGACAGCACGGTGCGGACGAGGCCGGATCCGGGACGGGAGGAGCGGATGACGATCTCGGCGACCCCGGCCCGGAGCACGCCCCGAACCTGGGTGAGCAGCTCCTTCATCGCCGAGTCGACCTGGAGGGCGGTGCCGGTCCGGCGGGTGAAGTCGTAGAGCAGCTCGAGGTCGTCGTGCTTCTGCTGCAGGCGCGCGTAGGACCGGTAGCCGACGAACAGGATGCTGGCCACGATGAGGAGCAGCCAGCCGGCCTGCTCGCTCACCCAGAGGACCGACACCGCGACCAGCGCCAGGCTCACGTTGGTGACCGACACGATCAGGTTGGCGGCGAACAGCCGCTTCAGCGTCTTGCGGTCAGGTGGACCCTCGTTGATCGAGATGACGACGGCGATCGTGGAGGTGACGAGCACCACCCCGGAGGTCGCGGCGATCATGGCGGCCACGAACGCGTGCGCGCTGTCGCCGGGCGCATGACCGGCGATGCCGCGGAAGATCACGACGACCACCGACGTCTCGAGCACGAACGACGCGAGGTTGAAGCCGAGCTTCATCGGCGACTGGCGGCGATGGAGCAGCAGGGCCAGGCCGCCGCCGACGAGGCGGGCCGTGAGCAGGACGCCCCAGCTGGCGAAGAAGAGCCCCAGCGCCAGCGGGAGCTCCATCAGGCTGAACGTGTAGCGCTCGCGCCGGAACTGGTAGTGGATGACGAAGATCTCCGACGCCGCGAAGCCCACCGCCAGCAGCCACCACCCGATCTCGACGGGCAGGTCCTGCTCGAGCCACGCCGTCGACCGCAGCTGGGCGATCCCCAGGCCGGCGAAGGCCATCGTGAAGGTGAGCAGCCACACCAGCGCATGACGCGCCCGAGGCTCCGCATCGCGGAGCCGTCGGGGTAGCGCTCTCGTTCTCGCTGGCTGGGTCATGGTGTGGTGCGAGCCTCTCGCATCGGGGCGGGTCGAGCTCGCGGCTTCGTCCCCCTCGCTCCCTCCAGGGTTCTACGACCAGGTGGTCCCTGTCCACGCCGCCGCCGACCAGTTGGCGCCAGACCACGTGCCACCCGACCAGGTGCCGCCCGACCAGGTGCCACCCGACCAGGTGCCACCCGACCACGTCCCACCCGAC
>Ga0247717_1000619_pt1 | contig 10341 bp, 9 predicted proteins | sample 24E_NmetaG_FD_189047 | JGI IMG/M metagenome (GOLD analysis project Ga0247717, IMG submission 189047) | Soil microbial communities from hillslope of Landscape Evolution Observatory, University of Arizona, Oracle, AZ, United States - 2-4-E_N | ecosystem: Engineered > Artificial ecosystem > Mesocosm... | reverse complement strand
TGTCGCATCCCGCCGGAGTACTCGTGCGGGTACTGGTCGGCGCGCGCCTTCGGATTGGAGATGCCGACGATGCCCAGCAGGTCCTGGACCTCGGCGGCGAGCTCCTTCCTCGACAGGTCCCGGTGCACGTCGATGGCCTCGGCGATCTGGTGGCCGACGGTGAAGACCGGGTTCAGCGCGGCCAGCGCGTCCTGGAAGACCATCGAGATCTTGTTGCCGCGCACGGTGCGCAGGGCTCGCTCGTTCAATCCGACGAGATCGCGGCCCCGGAAGATCACCTGGCCGCTGACCTCCGCGGTCTTCGGAAGCAGGCCGAGGATCGCGAGCGACGACACCGTCTTGCCCGATCCCGACTCACCGACGATGCCGAGGACCTCGTTCTCGTAGACGTCGTAGGAGACGTCGTCGACGGCCTTGACGATCCCGTCGTCGGTCTTGAAGTCGACCCGCAGGTTGCGCACCGACAGCACCGCGCCCGGCGGCTGGACGGCCGCGGGGAGGGCGTCGATGTCGAAGTCGGTCTCGAGCTCGTCGGCCATCAGTGCTTGGAGGTGGGGTCGAAGGCGTCCCGCAGGCCGTCGCCGAGGAAGTTGACCGCCAGCAACGTCAGCGAGATGGCGGCGCCCGGGAAGTAGATGAGGTAGGCGTACCGCGTGCCGGCCGTGCCGCGGGCATCGTTGACGAGATAGCCCCACGACACCTCCGGCGGCTGCACGCCGAAGCCGAGGAACGACAGCGTCGACTCGAGGAGGATGGCGATCCCGACGACGAGCGTGGTGTTGACGACGATCGGGCCGATGCAGTTCGGCAGGATGTGGCGAACGATGATGCGCGCCGTCGACGCTCCTGAGGCCCGCGCCGCCTCCACGAACTCCTTCTCCTTGAGCGACAGCACGACGCCCCGCACGACGCGCGCCATCGTCGTCCAGAGCAGCAGGGAGAGGATCAGGATGGCCAGCGTGTCGGTGCCGAGGTCGAAGCCGAAGATGCGCTTGCCCCGGAAGTTGTTGTTGGCGACGATCAGCACCGCGAGGCCGGGGATGATGAGGAACAGGTCGGTGATCCGCATGAGCAGCGACTCGACCCACCGCCCCACGTAGCCGGCGATCGACCCGACGATCATCCCGATCAGCGTCGACAGCAGCGACACGAGGAAGCCGATCTTGAGCGAGATGCGTCCGGCGTAGACGACGCGGGCGAACAGATCGCGTCCGAGGTTGTCGGTCCCGAACCAGTGCTCGCCGTTGGGCGGCTGACGCAGGTTGGTCAGGTCCTGGGCGATGGGATCGTGCTTCGTGATCAGCGGCGCGAACAGGGCGCTGAGGAGCAGGATCGACAGCACGATCAAGGCCGCCACCGCCAGCCGGTGGCGGAGAAAGCGGCGCCGGAAGAGGCGCCACTGGCTGAGCGGCTTGCCGTCGGCGACGTCGGCGACGTCGGCGATCGTCGGGTCGATGTCCTCGAGGACCTCGCCGCCGAGGTCGTCCTCGACCATCTCGAGGAGCGCCTCGCTCGTCACCACGCCGCTGCCGGCTGCCTCGCGCTCGGGGTCGTCGTCTCGGAACACCATCAGTGCCGGATCCGGGGATCGAGGACGCCGTAGAGCACGTCGGCCAGCAGGTTGAAACCGATGATGAAGGTCGCGGTGATGATCATCCATGGCAAGACCACTGCGGTGTCGCCCTGCACGATCGCGTCGACGAACAATCGCCCCATGCCGGGCCAGGCGAAGATGTACTCGGTCACGATGAGCCCACCGAAGAGGGCGCCGACGTCGACGGCCATCACCGTCGTCAGTGGGATGAGCGCGTTGCGCAGCGCGTGCTTGAACACCACCTTGCGCCGGGGCACGCCCTTCGCCCGGGCGGTGCGGATGTAGTCGGCACCCATCACGTCGAGCATGGCGCTGCGCTGGTACCTGCTCCACCCCGCAACCAGCTGCACCGACAGCGTGAGGATCGGCAGGGCGGCGTGCCGGAAGAAGTCGAGCACGCTCTTGTCATCCGCCGAGTGCATCCCCACCGAGTAGAAGAGCGGATCGTCCCATCCGAGCCACGTCCGCAGCTCGGTGGTGAGGAAGTGGATGGCGAGGAGCGCGAAGAAGAACGTCGGTATCGAGAGGCCGACGAAGGACATCGTGGTGAACGTGTAGTCGAGCGCCGAGTACTGCCGGACCGCTGAGTACACCCCGACGAGGATGGCCACGATCATGCACAGGAGCACCGACCAGACGATGAGCTGCACGGTGTTCTTGAGCGCCCGCCAGATCTCGGTCGAGACCGCCCGGCGACTGATGTAGGACTGGCCCCACTCGCCCTTGACGAAGTCGCCGGCCCAGTTCTTGTACTGCACGACGAGCGGGTCGTTCAGCCCGAGTCGCTCTCGCTCGCGCTCGACCAGCGTCGGATCGCGCGAGAGCCGGAAGCGCGCCGTGGGATCCGTCGAGCTGCTCACGAACCCGAAGAGGACCATCGACGCAACGATGACGACCGGGATCGAGATCAGCAGCCGGCGAACGATGTAGGCAAGCACTGCGCTCCTGTTTCCGTCTCTGCGGTCCGACGCCCGAACAGCGAACGGGGGCCCGGCACGCTGATGCGTACCGGGCCCCCGTCCAGGTCAAACCAGGTCAGCGGCTAGCACTGACCGCCAGTGCACCACCACTCGTTCATGTTCCAGAACGGGCCGTAGACCACGTTGTGGCCGAGCGGGCCGTTCAGCTTGTCCGAGTTGTAGACGAAGATGTCCGGGAACGGATCGACCGGCAGACCGGGCAGCTCGTCGGCGAGGGCCTGATGGCCCTGACGGACGAGGTCGAGCCGGGCGTCCTCGTCCAGCTCGGTCTCCACGGCCTCCCACGCCTCGTCGATGGCGTCCGACGCGAGACGGGTCCAGTTCTGGCCGCTGGGCGAGTCGGTCGTCGGGATGTTCTTGGAGCAGAAGGTCGAGCAGATGCCCGGGTCGGTCGACGGCGGGACCTGGGCGTACAGGCCGATGACCATGATGCCCTGGGGACCCCACTCGCCGAACAGCGTGCCGGCGGCGGTGAAGTTGATGGTCAGCTCGAAGCCGGCCTCCCGCCACTGCTGCTGCAGGATCTCTGCGGTCCGCTCACGGCGGGCGTTGCCGGCCGTCGAGTTGATCTCGGTGGCGGCCCGCTGACCGTCCTTCGCCCAGATGCCGTCCGAGCCCTTGGCCCAGCCGTCGGCCTCCATGATCTCGGTGACCATGTCGAGGTCGTGGCTGTAGACGCTGAACGGCTCGGTGTACCACTTCGAGTTGGCCGGCGTCATGAACGACTGGATCGGCTCGATGTTCGGGTTCACCGGCTTGAACAGCGCATCCACGATCGCCTGCCGGTCGGTGGCGTAGGCGAGGGCCTTGCGCACCTCGAGGTTGTCGAGCGGCGGCTTCTCGGTGTTGAACCAGAGTGCCTCGTAGTTCAGCGAGTCGATCACCGAGAACTCATGGCCCGCCAGGTTGGTGAGCTCCTCGAGCTCGAGCTGCGCCTGCGGGTAGATGGCCGACACCTGGCCCGACTTCAGCGCCTCGATCTCGGCCGCGGTGTCCGGCACGAAGCGGAACACGACGCGGTCGAGGTACGGCTGCTGACCCCAGTAGTTCTCGTTCGGGATCAGCCTGATCTCCGAGCCCTTCGCCCACTCCTCGAGCTTCCAGGGGCCACCCGACCACTCGTAGCCGTCGTTCATGGCTGCGTTGCGGTCCTGGCCCTCGAGGATGTGCGAGGGGTAGACGCCGTAGAAGCCGCCGAAGAGGTCCTGCCAGGCGGCGTAGTCGGTGCCGAACTCCACGACCGCGACCTTCGGATCGGAGTCGTCGATCGACTCGATCAGCTCGTAGCCGGTCTTGTCGTAGATGTCGTCGCCGTTCTTGATCTGGTCCCACGTGTAGGCGAAGTCGGTCGAGGTGATCGGCTCACCGTCGGACCACACCGCGTCGTCGGAGATCTCGTACGTGACGGTCATGCCGCCGTCGGGATCGTCCTCGAGGGTCGGCGCCGAGGCCATCAGCGGGCTCGGGACCAGCTCACCCGACTCCTGGTCGAAGTCGTGCACGCGGGGCATGGTGTAGGCGCCCAAGGTCCAGATGCCCCACGAGGCTCCTGCGCAGCTGGCGATCCAGTCGACGCACTCGGGCTCCTGCTCGGCGCCGAGGACGAGCGTGCCGCCCGGCTCTGGCTCCCCCGCAGCACCTTCAGTCGTGTCGGTGGTGTCGTCGCCACCTGTGGTGTCGTCGTCGTCGTCGCCGCCGCACGCGGCTGCGACCAGCGACAACGCCATGATCAGTGCGAGGAGCCTGGCTAGCGCTCGTCGGTCACGCACGTATGTCCTCCTGTGTCTGGGATGTCGGTGGCGTCGTCCGCCGGTGTATGGCTACTGGAGGCGCAACGCCAGGATCACCGTCGTGAACGCGAACACGACGGCGACGCCCACGGTGATGCGATCGAGGTTCCGCTCCATCACCGTGGAGCCCGCTGCGGAGGTGCCGATGCCGCCCCCGAACATGTCGGAGAGACCACCGCCACGACCACTGTGCAGCAGGATGAGCAGGATCAGCAGGAGCGATACGGCGACGTGCACCACCACCACGGCGGCCGTCACCATCGGTCAGCTCCTCGCGTCAGGTCCTGCACGGGCTCAAGACGTTACCAGAGGGGCAAGTTCAACAAGTCGAACCTGCGCGTTACGACTGTGCGGCGGCCCGGAACTGGACGATCCGTGCGAAATCGTCGGGATCGAGGGACGCACCGCCGACGAGGGCGCCGTCGATGTCCGGCATGGCCATGAGCTCGGCGATGTTGGAGGGCTTGACCGAACCCCCGTACTGGACGCGGGTGCCGGCGCCGACCACGCCGCGGATCGCGGCACACACCGACTGCGCGTCCTCGGCCGTCGCCGTGCGCCCGGTCCCGATGGCCCAGATGGGCTCGTAGGCCACGACGAGGGCGTCGACCTGCTCCCGCTTGAGGCCACCGAGCCCGGCCCGGAGCTGGGAGAGGACCTTCTCCTCGGTGCCGCCCGCCTCCCGCTCCTCGAGCGTCTCGCCCACGCACAGGATCGGGGTCATGCCGTGCTTGATGATCGCCTTGACCTTGCGGTTGACGTCCTCGTCGGTCTCACCGAAGAGCTCGCGCCGCTCGGAGTGGCCGGCGATGACATAGCGCACGTTCAGCTTGGCGAGCATGGCGGGGCTCACCTCGCCGGTGAACGCGCCGCTCTCCTCCCAGTGGCAGTGCTGGGCGCCGAGGGCGATGGGGATGTCGTCGGACTCGAGCGTGGTCTGGACCGAGCGGATGTCGGTGAACGGCGGATGCACCGAGACGTCGACCGCCTCGTAGTCGTCCTTGCGAAGGATGTACGAGAGCTTCTGCACCATCTGGATCGCCTCGAAGTGGTTGTGGTGCATCTTCCAGTTGCCCGAGATCAACGGCTTGCGGGTCACATCAGCCCTTCGCGTTGGGGGCGCTGCGGAGCGCCTCGAGGCCTGGGAGGTCGCCCTGCTCCAGCAGCTCGAGCGAGGCGCCGCCGCCCGTGGACACGTGATCGATCTGCCGGTCGAGCCCGAACTTCGCGGCCGCCGCGGCACTGTCACCACCGCCGACCACGGTGAAGCCGCTGCACTCAGCCACCGCCGCCGCCACCGTGCGGGTGCCGGCCTCGAACCGGGGATCTTCGAACACCCCCATCGGACCGTTCCAGAAGACCGTGCGGGCCTCGCCGATCACGTCGCTGAACGCCGCCGCCGTTCCCGGACCGATGTCGAGGCCCTTCCAACCCTCGGGCACGTCGGCGCCCACCTGGCGAACGGATTCGTCGGGTCCCAGCACGACGACGTCGTGAGGGACCACGATGCGGTCGCCGTGCTCGACCAGCAGCTTCCGGCAGGCCTCGATCTGGTCGCGCTCGCACAGGGAGTCACCCACCGAGTGGCCCTGGGCGGCGAGGAAGGTGAAGCACATGCCGCCGCCGATGACAAGGCGGTCGCACACCCCGAGCAGCGCGTCGATCACGCCGAGCTTGTCGCTCACCTTGGAGCCGCCGAGGAGGGCGACGAACGGCCGCTTCGGCGAGCGGCGCAGCCCGAGCAGCACGTCGACCTCGCGAGCCAGCAGCCGGCCGGCGGCGCTCGGCAGCGTCTTGGGCGGTCCGACGATCGATGCGTGCGCTCGGTGCGAGGCGCCGAACGCGTCGTCGACGTAGGCGTCCATCCCCTCGACGAGCCTGGCGACGAACGCGGGATCGTTGGCTTCCTCGCCGGCGTCGAAGCGAAGGTTCTCCAGGAGCTCGACCCCGGGTGCCAGCTCCGCGAGCCGTGCCCGCACCGGCGCCATCGAGTACGCGGGGTCCGGGGCGCCCTTGGGTCGCCCGAGGTGGGAGCACGCCACGATCGTGGCTCCCTGCTCCTGCAGCCAGGTGATGGTGGGGAGCGCCGCCCGGATGCGCAGGTCGTCGGTGATCGCCCCGGTCCCCTTGTCGAGGGGCACGTTGAAGTCGGCTCGGAGGAGGACCCGCTTGCCCTGGAGGGGCGGCAGGTCCTCCAGCAGGGGGAGGTCGCCCACGAGCTACTTGGCGCCGCCGACGATGACCGTGAGGTCGACGAGCCGGCACGAGTAGCCCCACTCGTTGTCGTACCAGCCGAACACCTTGACCATCGACCCCATGGCCATCGTGAGCTTCGAGTCGAAGGTGCAGGAGGCGGACGAGCCCACGATGTCGGACGACACGATCTCGTCCTCCGTGTAGACGAGCACCTTGGCCAGCGGCCCGGCTCCCGCCGCCGCCCGGAAGGCCTCGTTGACCTCCTCGCCCGTGACCTCCCGCCCGAGGATGCCGGTGAAGTCGGTGATGGAGCCGTCGGGCACCGGGACCCGGAGCGCCTGCCCGTCGAGGCGACCCTTCATCGACTCGAGCACCAGGCTCGTCGCCCGCGCCGCGCCCGTCGAGGACGGGACGATGTTGACGGCCGACGCTCGCGCCCGGCGGAGGTCCTTGTGCGCGAGGTCGAGCAGGTTCTGATCGTTCGTGTACGCGTGGACGGTCGTCATGAGACCCTTCTCCACGCCGAAGGCGTCATCGAGCACCTTGATCATCGGGACGAAGCAGTTGGTCGTGCACGACGCGTTGGACACGATCTTCATCGAGGACTCGAACTGATCGTCGTTGACGCCGACGACGAAGGTGCCGTCGACGTTGGTCGCCGGCGCCGAGATGATCACTCGCGGCGCGCCCGCCTCGAGATGGGCCTTGGCCTTCTCGCCATCCGTGAAGACACCGGTCGACTCGATGACCACGTCGACGCCCAGCTCGCCCCACGGCAGCTTCGACGGCTCCCGCTCGGCGAAGAACCGGAACGAGTCGTTGCCGGCGCTGATGCCGTCGCCGGTGACCTTCACCTCGGTGTCGAGGACGCCGTGGGTCGAGTCGTACTTCAGCAGGTGGGCGCTCGTCTCGGCGGACATGCCGGGGTCGTTGACAGCGACGAGCTCGACGTCGGCCCCCAGCTTCTTCGCAGCCCGGTAGAAGTTGCGGCCGATCCGGCCGAACCCGTTGATGCCCACACGTACGGTCATGGTGTCGACAGTAGACGGGCGGCGGCCGGCTCCCCTACTGGGCTCCTAGCGCTTGACGTCGCGGTGGAGCACCCGGGGCTCGATCCCCCGCTTCCGGAGGCGGCTGGCCAGCTCGTCGGTGATGACGACGCTGCGGTGGCGGCCCCCGGTGCAGCCCACGGCGATGGTGAGATAGCTCTTCCCCTCGGCGATGAAGCCCGGGAGCAGCACGTCGAGCAGCCCATCGAGCCGCTCGAGGAACTCACCGGTCAGCGGGTTGTCGAGGACGTATCGGCGCACCGCTCGATCCCGACCGGTCTTGGGCCGGAGCTCCTCGACCCAGTGGGGATTGGGGAGGAACCGGCAGTCCAGGACGAGGTCGACGTCCAGCGGGAGCCCGTGCTTGTATCCGAAGGACATCACCGTCGTCTGCATCCCTCCGTGGGGCACGTCGCTGCCGAACTGCTCGGTGATGCGATCCCGCAGCTGATGGACGTTGAGGTCGCTCGTGTCGATCACGAGATCGGCCTCCGCCTTCAACGGCTCGAGGGCCTGACGCTCCAGGCGGATGGACTCGACCACGCCCAACCCCTCTCCGAGGGGGTGGCGGCGGCGAAGGTCCTCGTACCGGCGGACGAGGACGTCGTCGGCGGCCTCGAGGTAGAGCACACGCACGTCGCTGATGGTGGCCCGCAGGGTGCGGATCTCCTCGACGAGGTCGTCGCCGAGCCCCTTGGATCGGATGACGAGCGCCACCTTGTCGGTCGGTGAGTCGGGGCCTGCCGTCGGGCTCTTGGCGTGGACGAGGTCGATGACCTTGTCGAGCAGCTCGGTCGGGAGGTTGTCGATCACGAACCAGCCCATGTCCTCGAACACGTTGGCGGCGTTGCTGCCGCCGGCCCCCGAGAGCCCGGTGACGAGGACGACTGACGACATCAGCGACGCTTCCCCGGTCCTGCCCGCTTCTTCGCGCCCCGGCGCGCCTTGAGGTCCTCCGCGATGCCCTGGCTGAGCTGGCGGGCGCTCGTGGCGAGGGACCGCAACCGGGCCGCGAGCGGGTCCTCCCCGGAGCGGTCGTCGCCGGCGTCGGTGGTGGCGGCGACGGCGCGCTCGGCCATCGCATCGATCCGGGCGCCGAGATCGGCGATGTCGCCCGTGACCTTGCGTTCGAGGTCCTCCACCTCCCGGCGGACCTCAGGAGGGGTGGGGTGTTCGACATCGATGGCGGCGGCGTGGATCTGACCGACCTGCTGGTCGACGCTCAGGACGTGGGTGCGAGCCGACTCGATCTCGGCCAGCACCATCGAGAGCTCGCCCGCCAGATCGGCCATCTGGCTCGACGTGGCTCCGCGCGCCGCGAGCTGGCGGACGGCGTCGACGCCCGATGCAAGCGCCTCGAGCCCGTCCCGCAGCCCCCGGACGAGGCGGAGGTCCTCGCCGAAGCCGGCGAGGCGGCCGTCGATGGCGCGCACCTCACCACGGAGCGCTTCCTCGCTGGTGGTGATCTCGTGCAGCACGCGGTCGAAGCTGCGGCGGACGTCCGCCCGGAGTCCGCTGGTGTCCTCGGCCATGTCCCGCATCGAGGCCTCGAGCCGGTCGATGGCGAGCTCGTCGCGGAGCGACGCGATGACCCGCTCGATGGCGGCGAGTCGCTCGTCGGCCGGCGCCGCGGGGCCCGGCCTGGTGCCGGCGGCGGCCAGCTCGTCGTGCAGCCGGGCCAGCCGGGCGTGCTGCTCGGTGCTGATCCGCTCGATGGAGGCGGCGGTGTCGGTGCGGAGCTCGCCGATGGCAACCGCGATGTCGTCGCGCAACGCCCGGACGGCGCCGATGAGCCGATCGATCGGGCCGGCGAGGTCGAGGACGGGCTGGTCACTCCGGTCTTCCAGCGATGCGCTGATGGCCCGGAGCAGCTCGAGGCTGCGCGCCTGATCGGCCTCGATCCTCTCGATCCGCTCGCTCACCTGCGTCATCTCGCTGCGGGACCGCACGCGGTACTCGTCGATGCGGTCGGAGATGGCCTGCAGCCGATCGGCGTCGGCCGCCGTCGCCAGCCGGTGCTCGAGAGACCCGAAGGCATCCGCCATGCGCTGCACCCCGCGCGCCACGAGCGCGAGGCGCTGCTCGACGCTCTCCGACGGCCGCGGCGGGTCGGTCACGCCCGCGATGCTACGGCCGGGTCAGGCCGGTTCCGGGGACCGTTTCGCCCGCAGGAACAGCAGCCGGGGGATGGTCGCCGCCGCGCGGTACTCCGCGGCGCGGGCGAGGAACCCCGGGGGCGGCGCCGGCTCCTCCATGCGCTCGAGCTCGAGGCCGCGGCCGATCATGGTGTTGACGTACCGGTGCAGGGGCCGATGGATGAACGGTATGAAGACGCCCTTCTCCACCTCCTCGATGCTCTCGTCCTCGACGAGGTAGGGGCCGATGCGCCAGTACTGCTCGGGAGGATCGAGCACCTGATCGTCGATCCAGCCGCTGCCGGGTGTCTGCAGCAGCGGGTGGTTGAGGAAGAAGAGGAACCGGCCGCCGGGCTCGAGCACCCGGGCGACCTCGGCGATGGCCTCGTCGACGTCGCGTATGTGCTCGAACACGAGACAGGCGACCACCGCATCGAAGCACCGATCGGGGAACGGGAGCGCGGCGGCGCCGGCGCGCACGTACGTCGGCCCTCCGGCCCGCTGGCGGGCGACCGCGACCTGGGCTGCCGTCGGGTCGACCCCCACCACCATGCGGGCACCGCCTTCGACCGCCAGGCGGGCGACCTGCCCCTCGCC
>Ga0247717_1000618_pt1 | contig 10354 bp, 6 predicted proteins | sample 24E_NmetaG_FD_189047 | JGI IMG/M metagenome (GOLD analysis project Ga0247717, IMG submission 189047) | Soil microbial communities from hillslope of Landscape Evolution Observatory, University of Arizona, Oracle, AZ, United States - 2-4-E_N | ecosystem: Engineered > Artificial ecosystem > Mesocosm... | reverse complement strand
GCTGAAGGTGCCGCCGATGGCGCCGAGGCGGTCGCCCATGTTGACGAAGCCGGCGCCGTGGTTCTCCCGCCAGACGCGCACCGTCGCCCGGGCGCCCTCGCCCGCGTACTTGCCGGCGTTCTGGAGGGCCTCGAGGCAGCAGAAGTAGACGGCGGCCTCGACCTCGGAGCTGAACCGGCCCACGTCGCCGGCGGTGACCTCGACGGGCAGGGTGGCCCGGCCCGCCGCCGCCGACAGGGCCTCGGGCAGGCCCCGTTCCATGAGCAGGGGCGGGTAGATGCCGTGGGCGAGGGCCCGCAGCTCCTGGAGCGTCTCCTGCACGTCGGAGGTGAGCTGGTCGAGCATGGCCACGGCCTTGTCGAGGTCCTTGCCCGCCATGGTCTTGGCCAGCCGGAGGTTGACGGCGAGGGCGACCAGGTGCTGCTGGGCGCCGTCGTGCAGATTGCGCTCGATCTTGCGCCGCTCGGCGTCTCCGGCGGCCACGATGCGGGCGCGTGACGCCTGCAGCTCGGCGGCCTGCCGCTTGAGCTGCTCGAGCGACGCCTGGAGGGCCGAGTCGAGCTTGACGTTGTTGAGAGCGGCGCCGACCTGCCGGGCCAGCTCACCCAGCACGCGCTCCTCCTCCTCGCTGAAGGCGTCACCCCCCGGGCCGCGGTCGGCGACCAGCAGCCCGAACAGCTCACCCGAGTGCGTGCACGGCGCCACCCGGAGCACGTGGTCGGGGCGGTTGGTCACCAGCTCCTCGAGCCACACCTTGGCCCACGCCGGCCCCGACACACCGGCGCGGCTCACGACGGGTGCCTCCTTGGGACCGAGGGTGAGCGTCGCCGGCCCTCGCTCGGGCACCGACACGGCCCGATCGAGCCGGTCGGCGCTGCCCGTCCACACCTCGGCGGTCGTGAGCACCATCGTCTTGCGCAGCGACTCGGCCAGCTGGAGCAGCAGCTCGTCCATCGGTATGGCGCGCGTCATGCGGGTGCCGAACGTGCGCAGCGCCTCGTCGGGCGCATGGCGCTCGCCGTAGACCAGGCGGTTGGCGAACTCGCCGAGCCGCTCGCGCGCCGGCAGCCACAGCACGGCGGCCACGCCCGCCGCCGCCATCGACAGCGCCAGCAGGCTCTTCTCGTCGTCGTCGGGCACCCGTCCCAGCCCGATCACGATGACGACGTAGGTGGCGAGGATCACCGCCGTCAGACCGGCGCCCGAGACGGTGTGGGCGAGGAGCCGGTCGACATGCGACACGAGCCGCGGCGAGGCGCCGAACCACAGGGCCAGCGGGAGCGGGACCGTCGCCAGGGCGACGGTGCCGCCCGGCGGCCAGTCGATGAGCAGGCGCAGGGCGACGCCGACCAGCAGCAGCTCGACACCGACGGCGAGGGCCCAGCCGAACCACTGCATGCGCTGGCGCTCCGTGCCCCGCAGCTTCCGGTAGCGGCCGTTGGAGACCAGGGTGCCCACGGCCAGCCACAGCGCGAACGTCCCCGCCACCGGCCAGCCCGGGAGGTCGGGGCGTTGGGCGTACAGGTAGAGGGCGACGAGTACCCCGACCGCGTAGGCCACGGCGACGGTGATGCGCCGGTTGACGGTCGCCAGGCGGCCGTCGGGCAGGCCCAGCAGGAGGTGGAGCGACGCCGCCGGCAACGCCGCCAGGCCCGCGGCGCGGACGAGCGCGGCGCCGGCGCCGCCACTGCCGTCGAAGGCGGCCGCTCCCGCGCTGGCCACCCCCCCGGCCAGGGCCACGGCGGCCACCACGGCGCCGCTGTGCTCGCGGGGGCGGCGTCGGGCCAGCCCGACGGCGGCCGCCGCCCAGAGGGCGACCACGCCCACGCGGTGCACCTCGCGCCACGGTTCGTCCGAGCCGTCGACCACGGCCCACCCGGCCAGGGCCACGGCCACGACGGCGCCGGCGATGGTCAGCCAGCGGCCGGCACCGCGTCCCGGGAGCGCCGGCGCCGCCGGGGTCGCTGCCGAGGTTGCGTCGACGGTCAGCTCCACGGTCACTCCGTTCTCAGGATCACGGCCGGTTCCGTGCGCGCCGCGGCACGGGCGGGCAGGGCGGCCATCAGGTTGGCGATGACGATCGTGGCGGGCACGAGGAGGGCGAGGGCGAGCAGGGGTGTGACCGGCGCCGCCACCGCGTGCATGCGCTCGGCCAGCACCGTCCATCCCCACCGTCCGGCGGCCACGCCGAGGGGCAGACCCAGCAGCAACGCGATCACGGCGATGGTGGTGGCCTGCCAGACCACGGTCGCACGGACCTGCCCCCGCAGGAAGCCCAGCGTCTTGAGCACGGCCAGCTCGGCCCGCCGCCGGCGCACCGCGCTCACGAGGGCATGGGCGGTCGTGGCCCCGGCCAGCACGGCGAGCAGTCCGGCCAGCGCCACCGGCGTGCCGCTCACGTCCTCGTAGCCGAGGATGTCGTCGGGCCGCTCGGGTGCGTCCACCCGCACGGCGTTGAACAGACCCTCGCCACCGATGTCGCGCAAGCGGGCGAGCAGGGCGGCGCGGCCCACGGCCGGCTCGACCCCGTTGGCGAAGCGCACGAGTGCGAAGTCGTGCTGCGGCGGTTCGTCGGGATCCGGGCGCTGGCCCGTGAGGGACTCGAGCCCGGCGATGGTCACCGCCGCTCCTTCGCCGAGGCCGGTCTTGTCGGCACCCGGGTAGGCGGAGAAGCGCGGGAACACGGCCTCGCCGACCACGCGCATGGGCCGGGGGCGGCCGCCGGCGTCGACCGTCACCTCGTCACCGATGGCGGCCCCCGACCGAGCGAGCGACGACGCGCCCAGCAGCAGCTCGCCCGAGCCGCGAGGGGCGCGTCCGGCCACGACCGTCGGGAAGATCGGTCGGCCTTCGGCCTCGAGAGCGACGGCCGGAACGGGGACCGAGTTGACGCTGAACTGGGCGTGCCGGCCGACGCCGAGCGCGGCCACGTCGTCGTCGGTCTCCATGCGCTCCACGGCGGTGGCGAGGCGGCGGTACTCCTCGCCGCTCTCGCCTTCGTGCGGCGTCAGGACCGAGGCGTCCCAGTCGCCCCCGTAGAGCCGGGGCGTCTCGAGCAGGTGGTCGAGGCTCACGGCGAAGGTGAGCGCCGCCGTGAGGGCGGTCACGGCAACAACGGCGCCGGCGACCGTCGCCCGCACCGGCACCGCCGTGCGTCCCCGGCCCCGTTCCAGCGCCATCCGGATGCCCGCCACGGCCGGCGCCGGCAGGCCGGCGGCAACCGTGGCTTCGGCGACGCGTGAGCGTCCGGCCTGCTCCCGGATCCCACCAGTGGCGGCCCGCCACGCCGGGAGGGCGCACGCGACCAGCAGCAGGACGACGACCGCGGGGGCGCCGATGCCGAACACGGTCGCGTCCACCATGACCCCTGGGTCGGGCTCGGCCGTACGGGCCGGGCCGATCGGCATGAGCGGTGAGGTCGCCACCGCGCCGGCCACTGCGACGACGGCGGCCACGACACCCGTCACGGCCACCCGGCCCACCGACCCGGCCAGCAGCTGCCACCGGCTCATCCCCAGCGCACGCACGACGGTGAACTCGCCCGACTCGAGGAACAGCTGGCGGCCGATGGCCTGGCCGATGATGAGCAGCCCGGCGAAGCCGGCCACGGCGGCGAACACGGCCAGTGCGCCCCAGTACGGGCGCGCCGCCCTCGACGCCTTCGAGAGCAGGTCACGCTGGGTCTGGTAGTACACCTGCTGGTCGCCGTCGATGCGCTGGGCGGCGCCGACGAAGGGGGCGATGTCGGACTCGCCGCCCCGAAGCTTGATCAGCGAGCCCTTGAACAGCCACGGCGGCTGGTACCGCTCGTGGAAGGCGTGCGTGAGGAAGATGGCGGGCAGGCGGTCGCTCTCGGCCACCACGGTGTCCTCGGGCAGGAGGCCGATCCCCACGACCCGCACCCTCACCTCGGTCCCCGTCGGGGGCGGCCCGTCCTGCGCCTCCAGGCGCTCCAGGTCGTCCTCGGTGAACGTGAACACGGTGAGCTGGTCGCCGACCTCGAGTCCCTCGGCGTCGGCCACCGACTTGGCCACCAGGGCCTCGTCGACGCGGTCGGGACGCGGCAGCCGGCCATCGAACATCTTGGGCTGGGCCACCTCGACGAGGGCGCGGTCGTCGTGGGCGGTGAAGAACACGAAGGCGCTGGCGTCGTCCCAGTCCGGGCCCCCGTCCTCATCCGCGGGCAGGACGAGCGCACCCGCCATCTGCGCGTGCTCGGCGACCTGGGGGAGCGCTTCGATGGGCTCGAAGTCCATGTCGCCCTCGTCGGGGTTGACGAGGATGTCGAAGGCGTTGGTGTCCTCGACCAGGCGTGGGTAGGCGCTGGCCGTCCGGCGGGCACCGGCGGCGGCGCCCATGACGGCCGCGCCGGCCAGCCCGAGCAGGAGCGCCAGGCTCAACCACACGCGCCAGCGGCGGCGCAGGTCGAGCGCTGCGCTGTAGAGGACGGCCCGCACGACGTCCCTAGGGGCTGGCGGGAGCGGAGACGCCGGCCGGCTGGGCGGCGGCGTCCTCGATGCGCCCGTCGCGCATGCGCACGATGCGGTCGGCCGCCTGGGCGACCTCGGCGTCATGGGTGACCAACATGATCGTCTGGCCGTCGCGGTGGAGACGGCGGAAGAGCTCGAGCACTTCTTGCCCGCCGGCCGAGTCCAGGGCGCCGGTCGGCTCGTCGGCCAGCACGAGGGTGGGCTGGTTGGCGAGGGCCCGGGCGATGGCCAGGCGCTGGCGCTGCCCGCCGGAGAGCACGCCCGGCGCGTTCCTGGCCTTGTCGGCCAGCCCCAGCAGGTCGAGCAGGTCACGGGCCCGGGCCTCGGCCTGCTTGCGCGAGCTGCCGGCGATGATGGCGGGCAGGGCCACGTTCTCCAGCACGCTCATGCCCTCGAGCAGGTTGAAGAACTGGAACACGATGCCGATGTGCTTGCGGCGCATGCGGGCCAGGTCGTTCTCGTCCTTGCCGACGAGGGAGTCGCCGGCCAGCAGGATCTCGCCGTCGCTGGGCGTGTCGAGGCCGGCGATGAGGTTGAGCAGGGTCGACTTGCCGCACCCCGACGGGCCCATGATGGCCACGAACTCGCCGGGCTCGATCACCAGGTCGACGCCCCGCAGGGCCCGCACGGGCACGCCCTCGGACTCGAAGGTCTTGCGCAGGTCGCGCGTGCGGACGACCTCACCGCTGCCGTTGCCGCCGCTCGCGGTTGCCCCAGTCGTCACGTCGCTCATGTCTGTCCTCCGTTGGTCACCCGGTACGCCACGACCGGTGTGTCTCGTCCCTTCACCAGCGCCGGCTCCAGCGCCTCGACCTCGACGTTTCCGGCCAGGGCCTTGTACGTCGCCTCGCTGATCACGATCTGTCCGGGCTCGGCCCACTGCTGGAGGCGCTGTGAGAGGTTCACGGTGTCGCCGACGAGCGTGTACTCGAGGCGCTCCTCCGAGCCCAGCAGGGCGGCGGCCACGTCGCCGGTGGAGAGCCCGATGCCCAGGTGGAATGGACGCAGCCCCTCCGACTCCCACTTCTCGTTGACCGCCGCCTGGCGTTCGTGCATGGCCCGGGCGGCGGCGATGGCCAGCGCGGCGTGGTCCTCCTGGGGCAGCGGGGCGCCGAACACGGCCATCACGGCGTCGCCCACGAACTGCATGACGGTGCCGCCGTTGTCGAGGATGGCCCGGTTCATCTCGGCCCGGTGCGTGTTGAGCTGGCCGGCGAGGGCGGTGGGGTCGGCGTGCTCGGCGATGGTGGTGTAGCCCCGCACGTCGGACATGACGACGGTGACCTCGAGCCGCTCGGTCTCGCCGATGCGGTGACCCTTCGACTGCAGCTTCTCGGCCACCCCGCCGGGGAGCAGCTTGCTCAGCTCCTCGCCCTGCTCCTCGCGCTCGACGATGGCCTGGTGCAGCATGCGCAGCCGGCGCAGCCCGCCGGCGTCGCCCGAGCTGGCCTCCTTGGCCAGCTTGAGGAAGAGGGCCTCGACCGCCTCGGACACGGCGGCCGGTGTGCTTCGCTGCGACGCGGCGATGGCCTTGATGGTGCGGCCCTGGGCGACGAGGTTGAGCAGCTCGTCCTCGGCGGCGGAGAGGCCCCCATCGGTGACCGGCTTGACGAGGGCGTCGACGATCTTGGGGTCGAGCGTCGTACCGCCGGTGGCCACCTCGCGCACGGCCCGCACCAGCTGGTCGCCCTCGGCGATGCGGTCCTTGAGCAGGTAGCCGAAGCCGTCGCTGCCCTCGCTCAGCAGCGAGACGGCGTACTCGGGGTCGTCGTACTGGGAGAGGATGACCACCCCGGTGCCGGGGTGCCGCTTGCGGATCTCCTTGGCGGCGTCGATCCCTTCGCGCTGGAACGTGGGCGGCATGCGGATGTCGGTGACGACGACCTGGGGGTGGGCCGCCTCGGCCCCGCTCACCAGCTCGTCGTAGTCGCCGGCCACGCCCACCACCTCGAGGTCCTCCTCGAGGGCGAGCAGGGCCCGCACGCCCTCCCGGACGAGCAGGTTGTCGTCCGCCAGGAAGACGGAGATCCGACTGCTGCTTGGCATCGTGGTCATTTGGTCGGACTTCGCCCCTCGGGTCAAGGAGAAGGGCATCACCCCCGTGTGTGGTGGTGACCTCCCCTCTCCAGGCCTGCCCGCACGATTTCACGCCGGTGCGGGCCTATCTACGGTAGAGGCAGAACAGGTGCCCCCGGTACGGCGGGGGGATGGGAGGTCGGTATGCGCATCGAATCGTCGGTCACCTCGCTGTCGTGGATCCCCTCGGAGGCGATCAAGGGGATGACCAAGCTGCCCTTCGAGATGGGCGTGGCCCACTACGACGACCCGCCGCCCGAGGTCCTCGAGGATCTCGAGGAACTGCGCCAGGCCGACCGGTTCCGGTTCGCCAACGAGCTGCGGGCCTGGGTGGAGGTCGACGACGGCCGCATCGTCGGCTACGGCCAGACGGGCGGCGGCCGCATCGGCGCCACCACCATGAAGCTGGGCAGCCGCAAGGCCACCTTCCAGGCCGTGCCCTACCCCGACATCCAGCCCGAGCCCGAGGTCACCGAGACGTCGGTGCGGTTCGTGCAGACGGCGGGGGGGCGCACGGGCGTGCCCGCCCCCCGCACCGTACGCAAGCCGCCGTTCGTCCAGATCGCCGCCCCGACGGCGTGGACGACCCTCACGCTCACGATCAACGCCGACGGTTCCACCGAGCAGGGCGTGGTCGGGGCCAGCCCGTTCCCCCGGCACTGGATCTACGACCACTCCGGGAAGCTGGCGGCCAAGAGCGGGCTCATCGACTTCAAGGGCTGGTACAAGGAGGCCTTCGGCAAGCACAGCCCCTGGGGCGAGGAGGACTCGGCCGCCCTCGTCACCGAGGTGGAGACGGCGCTCGAACGGCAGCTGTCCAGCCAGATCATGCGGGGCGGGGCCAAGCCCAGGATCCGCAAGGTCAAGGCGGGCAAGACGCTGGTCGAGCAGGGCGACGAGGGCGACGAGTTGTTCCTCGTCCTCGACGGGGTGCTGTCGATCGAGGTCGACGGCGAGGCCCTCGCCGACCTCGGACCGGGCGCGCTGCTGGGCGAGCGCGCCATCCTCGAGGGAGGGGTGCGCACGGGCACGCTGCGGGCAGTGACCCCGTGCAAGGTCGCGGTAGCGTCGGCCGACCAGATCGACCCCGCCGCCCTGGCCGAGGTCAGCGCCGGGCACCGCCGAGAGGAGAACCGCTAATCCAACTGCTGTTCTGCGGCGTCCGGGGGTCGACCCCGGCGCCGGGAGCGGACTTCGTCAGGTACGGCGGGCACACGTCGTGCGTGGCCGTCTCCCACGACGGCGAAGCTCCCAGCCTGGTCCTCGACGGCGGTACCGGCCTCCAGCGGCTCACGCGCGAGCTGGCGGGCCAGCCGTTCCGCGGCACGATCCTGCTCGGGCACCTGCACTGGGACCACACCCACGGGCTGCCGTTCTTCTCGGCCGGCGACAACCCCGGTGGTCGGGTGCGGCTGGGCATGCCCGCGCAGGGGGACCCGGTCGAGGTGCTCGAGCGGTTCATGTCGCCCCCGTCGTTCCCCATCTCCCCGACCCAGCTGCGGGGGGAGTGGGAGTTCGTCGGTCTCGAGGAGGGCGTGCACCGGTTCGAGGGGTTCGAGGTGCTCGCCCGGGAGATCCCCCACAAGGGCGGCCGGTGCTTCGGGTACCGGGTCAGCGATCCGGTCGGTGGGGGTGTGGTCGCCTACCTGTCGGACCACAGCCCGGTGGCGTTGGGCGACGGGCCGGAGGGGTTCGGGGCGTACCACGACGCCGCCGTCGCCCTGGCCGAGGGCGCCGACCTGCTGGTGCACGACGCCCAGCACACGGCCGAGGAGTTCGAGGCCAAGAAGGCCTTCGGGCACTCGGCCGTCGACTACGCCGTCGGCCTCGGGCGGGAGGCGGGGGTGCGCACCGTCGTGCTGTTCCACCACGACCCGCCCCGCACCGACGACGAGGTCGACGCCATCCTCGCCGGCCTGGCCGACGCCGGCATCGAGGTCATCGCCGCCGCCGAGGGCCTGGCCGTGACGTTGCCGAGGCAATAAGTCGCGGAATCCGCGACTTATTGCCTCGGCATGTCGCTGAGCGCCCGCCGCGCCGCCCAGTAGCCGCACATGCCGTGGACGCCGGGGCCGGGCGGGGCCGACTGGGAGCAGATGTAGAGGCCCTCGCCCACCGTGTAGGGGTCGAGGGCGATGCGGGGCCGGAGCAGCATCTGGCGGCCGGCGGCCGACCCGCCGGCGAAGTCACCGCCGACCAGGTTGGGATTGTCCCGCTCGAAGTCGGCCGGGAAGATCACGTGACGGGCCAGCACCACGTCGCGGAAGCCGGGGGCGAACCGCTCGAGTTGGGCCTCGATGCGGTCGGTCATGTCGACGGCGGACCCGTGAGGCACGTGGGTGTACACCCACAACGTGTGCTTGCCCTCGGGCGCCCGGGTCGGGTCGAGCACGCTCTGCTGCCCGACCAGCATGTAGGGCCGCTCGGGGATGCGGCCCGCCCACACCTCGGCCTCGGCGGCGGCGATCTCGTGGAGGGTGCCACCGACGTGCACGTTGCCGGCGCTCCGGCAGGCGTCGGCCTTCCAGGGGACGGGCTCCGACAATGCGTAGTCGATCTTGAACACGGCGTTGCCGTGGCGGTAGCGACGGAAGGCCCGCCGGATGCGGCCGGGCATGCGGTCGCCGGCAACCTCGAGGATCTGCCGGGGCGTGAGGTCGAACAAGACGGTGTCGGCCGGGGGGACGTCGCCCATCGACCGCACCGGGTGGCTCGTGACGATCTCGCCGCCGTTGCCGGTGACCGCCGCGGCGAGGGCGTCGGTGATGGCGCGGGACCCGCCCTTGGCCACCGGCATCCCCACGGTGTGGGCGGCGGCGTTGAAGACGATCCCGGCGCCCGCCGTCATGGGCTTCTGCAGCGGCACGGTCGTGTGGGCGGCGAAGCCGGCGAACGCCGCCCTGGCGTGCTCGCCCTCGAACGCCCGCTTGGCGAGCAGCGTCGCCGGCATCGTGCTGAGGGCGCCCAGGCGGGCGAACAGCAGTGGGTGGCGCACGGGCGGCCGGACGAGGGGGGTGAGGGCGGCCCTGCCGATGACGTCCCAATGGCGCACGGCCCAGCCGATGAGCTTCTTCCACGCCTTGGCGTCGACTCCCATGGCTTCGGCGGTGGCGTCGAGCGAGCGGTACAGCACGGCCGCCGACCCGTCGTCCAGGGGGTGGGCGGTCTCGACCTCGCCGTGGAGCCACTCGAGGCCGTGATCCTGTTGGAGACTGAGCTCGTCGAAGACCGGCGACGCGGCCCCGAGGGGATGGGTCGCCGAGCAGTGGTCGTGGAAGAACCCCGGCAGGGTCAGCTCGAGGGTGCGGGTGCCCCCGCCGATGCTGTCGGCGCCCTCCAGAACGAGCACCGAGGCACCGGCCCGGCCCAGCACGGCCGCCGCCGTCAGCCCGTTGGGGCCGGCGCCCACCACCACCGCGTCGTAGGTCTTGGTCGCGATGGACTCACCCTAGGTTCCGTCTCGAGGAACACGACCCCGGAATCCGGGGTCGTGTTCCTCGAGAATGAGGCTGCTATCGCAGACCGAGCCTGCGGGCGCAGTGGGGGAACTGGCCCCAGCCGCTGCGGGCCACCAGGCGCTGAGCCGCTTCCAGCTGGGTGCTGTAGGGGTGATCGACGGGGTTGCCCGAGTAGCCCAGGCCGCGCCAGGTGCCGAGGCTGAACTGAAAGGCGCCGAAGTAGCGGCCGCCACCGCCCACGGCACGAGGGTTGCCACCCGATTCGCAGCGGGCCAGGGCGCCCCAGATGTCGCCGCTCACGGCGACGGCGGCGGGACGGTGGGTGGGACC
>Ga0247717_1000616_pt1 | contig 10393 bp, 10 predicted proteins | sample 24E_NmetaG_FD_189047 | JGI IMG/M metagenome (GOLD analysis project Ga0247717, IMG submission 189047) | Soil microbial communities from hillslope of Landscape Evolution Observatory, University of Arizona, Oracle, AZ, United States - 2-4-E_N | ecosystem: Engineered > Artificial ecosystem >... | reverse complement strand
CCTCGGTCGCGTGGCGTGGTCCGCCCCCCGGCAACCTTCAAATAGACCCATCCCATCCGATCGGTCATGGAGCCGCCGCGTCGCGAGGGTCTGCCCGAGAAGGGCCTTCCGGACGAGGAGGTCCGCCGCCGCCTCGCCGCCGCCCGCTTGCGCGACGCCCGGTTCGACACGGGACGCATCCTCGGCTCCATGTGCACGCTTCCTCACCCGCTGGCCCGCGAGGCGCACGCGACGTTTGCCGAGGCGAACCTCGGCGATCCGGCCATGTGCCCCGGAAGCGCGCAGATCGAGGCGCTGGCGGCCGACTGGATCCTCACCCTCCTTTCCGCGCCGCCCGGCGCCGGCGCCGAGTTCGTCTCCGGCGGAAGCGAGGCGAACATCCTTGCGTTGCTCGTGCACCGAAAACCCGGCCGCGACGAGGTCGTGCTGCCGCGCAGCGCACACTTCTCCTTCGAAAAGGCCGCTCGCCTGCTTGGCCTCCGGCTCCGCAAGGCAGACCTCAACGACGACTACACGGTCGACGTCGCCGACGTCGAGCGTCTCGTCGGGCCACGCACGGCCTGCCTGGTTGGCATCGCGGGGGCCACGGAAACGGGAAGCGTCGACGACGTCCCGGCGCTCTCCGAGGTTGCCGCGGCCCAAGGCGTTCCGCTGCACGTGGATGCGGCCTTCGGCGGCTTTGTGATTCCCTTCGCCAAGCGCCTTGGGCACAGGCTTCCCGACTTCGATTTCGCCCTCCCGGGCGTGTCCACCGTCACCATCGATCCGCACAAGATGGGCCGCGCGGGCATCCCCTGCGGCGTGCTTGCCGCCCGCGACGCAAGCCTCCTTCGGGGCGCGCGCGTGGAGACGCCGTACCTCTCGGCCGAGGGCCACTTCACGCTCGTGGGCACGCGCAGCGCCGCGGGACCCGCGAGCGCGTACGCGGCCATGGCCTCGTTGGGCGAGTGGGGCTACGTGGAGACCGTGCGCGAGTGCCTGGCCGTGACCGACCACCTCGTGCGCAGCGTGAGCGCGATCGGCGTGCCGCTTGCCGCGCCGCCCACGCTCAACCTCGTCGCTCTTCGCGTGCCGTCGCCCCGCGCGGTGCGCGAGGCGCTGTCCCGCCGCGGCTGGATCGTGAACCTCGCCCCGCTTGCCGGCGGGATCCGCATCGTGCTCATGCCGCACGTCACGCGCGAGGCCGTCGACGCCTTCGTGCCCGACCTTGCCGCCGCGATCCAGGAGGCGTCCGCCTGACGCTTGCGCTCCTTCGCCAAACGACGCTCGCCTGCCCCGTCGTGAAGAAGGGCACGTACGACTACTTCGTGCACCCGCTCACCGACGGCGTGCCGCAGATCGAGCCCGCCCTCCTCCGCGAGGTCGTGGACGAGATCCTCCGGATCGGAACGTTCCGCGCGGACAAGATCGTCACGGCCGAGGCCATGGGCATTCCGATCGGGACCGCGCTTGCGCTTGCGACGGGCCTTCCGCTCTCCGTGATCCGCAAGCGAAGCTACGGTCTCCCCGGCGAGGTGTCCGTCGCGCAGACGACGGGCTACAGCGCCAACCAGCTGTTCATCAACGGCGTCCGCCCGGGCGACCGCGTCGTGTTCGTCGACGACGTCGTCTCCACCGGCGGCACGCTGTCCGCCTGCCTTGAGGCGCTCGTGAAGATCGGCGCCGAGCTTGCCGACGTCATCGTCGTCTTCGAGAAGGGCGAGGGCCGGCGCGTGGTGGAGCAGCGCTTCGGGCGCCCGGTCAAGACCCTGCTTCGGGTCGAGGTGAAGGATGGACGCGTTTCCGTGGGCTGACACGTACGAGCTCGACATGCCCTCGGTCTTCGCGGCGATCCGCTCGCGCGGCGCTCGTCGCGTGCTCCTCCAGTTCCCCGACGGCCTGCGCGACTACTCGGCGGCCGTCGCCGCCGCCGTCGCGCGCGAGACCGGCGCGGAGACGCTCGTGGCCGGCGGCGCGTGCTACGGCGCGTGCGACCCGTCGCCCGAGACGGCGGCCGTGGGCGCCGACCTTCTCGTGCAGTTCGGGCACAGTCCCATTCCCTCGGTGACGGTGAAGGACGCGCTCTTCGTGCGCGCGAAGTCGAAGCTTCCCGTGGACGGCGTCGTGCGCCGCGCGGCCGCCGATCTCCCCGGCCGGCGCGTGGGCGTCCTCACAACGGCCCAGTACGCCCACCGCCTGGAGGAGATCCTGGCGGCCCTGCGCGCGGCCGGGAAGGAGCCCTTGGTCGGACGGGGGGACCTCCGCATCGCGATGCCCGCCCAGGTGCTCGGGTGCAACTACTCGGCCGGCAAGGCCGTCCTCGCCCAGGCGGACTGCTTCCTATACGTTGGAAGCGGGGACTTCCACCCGCTGGGCATGGCCCTTGAGACCGACAAGCCGCTTGTGGTCGCCGACCCGGAGAACGACACGGTCCGAACGGTGGCCGGCCTTCGCGAGCGCATTCTCCGGCAGCGGCACGCGGCCATCGCGCGCGCGAAGGACGCGCGGAGCTTTGCGATCCTCGTGTCCACGAAGCCGGGCCAGTTCCGGATGCGCCTTGCGTTGGAGACGAAGGCGCTGATCGAGAAGCACGGCCGCGCGGCAACCATCGTCACGCTCGACACGTTCACGCCCGACTCGCTGCAGTACTGGCGCAAGGAAGGCTGCTGGGTGAACACCGCGTGCCCCCGCATCGCGACGGACGACTTCTCCAAGTACCAGGTTCCGATGGTGACGCCCCCCGAGCTCGAAATGGCCTTTGGCCTTCGGCGCTGGGACGAGGGCTACGTGTTCGATGCGATCGACGGGGACCCGACGCAGCACGAAACGCCCCCGTGATGCGCTGCGCGCGGATCACGGCTTGCGCCCGCGCCAGGCGCTGAGGACGTCGGCGCCGCCGCCCAGGAAGAAGAGCACCGCCACGACGAGACCCGCCAAGCCCGCCGCAAAGAGCCCAAGCCCAAAGAGCGAGCCCCACAGGCCCGCCTGGAAGGCGCCCAAGCTGTTGAGGACGACGTAAGCCGCCACGGCGAAGATCGCAAGGCCCACGGAGAAGACGACGCCCAGCCGGGCAAGCTCGCGCGGATGCACGGAACGCGCATCCGCTTTTGCCCTAAAGAGGCTGCGGCCCTAGATCATGGACAGGAGCGCAAAGACGACAAAGGGCGCCGAAACGGTCGCCAGGAAGCCGTACCGCGTGAGCTTCGGGTACAGGTCGGGCCGCTTCCAGTAGTCGGCGTTGATGCTGACAAGCGCCGTGACCGCGAGGCTTCCCGCCAGGAACGAGTAGAGGCTCGCCATGATCTTGTCGATGAGCGTGAGGAGGCCAAGCGGAGGCAGCGAAGCCGTCTGGGCCACGTGGAACATGACCGCGCTGATGAGCATGCTGGTGCCCGCGCCCACGCGAAGCGACAGCTTCTCGGGCGGGAAGAGGAAGGACAATCCGCTCACGATCGCAAACACGGTGAGCGGAAGGAAGGTCTTGACGGCCGTGCCGAGGAACTCGCGCTCGACGTCGATCTCGAACACGACGCGGCTGTACACGTCGCCAAACGGGTAGGGCTCGTCCTCGACGCCAAACCGGGTCTCCTGGATGCGGTACCCGGGCACGCGCACGAACTCGTTGAGGCTGCTCTCGCCGGCGCGGTACTGAAGCTCGTGGGCTTGGAGCACGGCGTCCTCGAAGACGAGGATGAGCCTCTGGCGGTCGAAGGGGTATTGCCGGAAATCGGGGTCCGTGTAGAGGTTCGCCTGGATGCGGAACCAGACCTCGCGGATCCCGTCCTCGCGCGTCTCGTCGAGGATGCGCTCGCGGCTCGTCGGACGCCCGTTGATGAGCTCGAAGCGCTCGGGCGTGAAGTTCGCCGGGGCCTCCGCGGGCGACCAGCGGAACCAGAGGTAGAAATCCATGACGTAGGTTCCGCGCGTCGCGTCGAAGTTGCCGAAGTTGATGACGTGGACGTTCGCCTCGACGTCCGCGGCCTGCGCGTTTGCCGGGGCGGCCACGAGCAAGGCCAAGGCCAACCCCGCCAGCAACCCCACGAGCGTCCGGACCCTCATCGCGATCGGGCAAAGGCAAGTTCCTCTCTTCAAGCGCACGGTCCGCGCGCCGGCGTTCCGGAAGCGGCAGCGTTTAAGCGCCCAAGCCGGAATGCCCCTGCATGCCCTTTGCGGCCGGCGACCCCGTCCTCCTCCTCGAGCGCACCGAGGAAGGCGACGTGCGCAAGCATCTCCTGCGCGCCGGCGACAAGGTCGAGCGCTACCGAGGCCTTGGCGTCTTCGACCCGGGCAAGCTCGTGGGCCTTGCGCCGGGGGATCGCCTTCGGATCGGAAGCAAGGACCTCGTCCTCCTCACGCCCACGACGGCCGATCTCTTGGAGACGCTCGAGCGCCGCGCCCAGATCGTGCTTGCCAAGGAGGCGGGGCCGATCCTGCTCCACGCCGGCATCGTTCCCGGTGCGCGCGTGGTCGAGGCCGGCATCGGGTCGGGCGCGCTTACGATCGTCCTTGCGGCCGCCGTCGGAGCGCGGGGCCGCGTGGTGACCTACGAACTGCGGGAGGACTTCGCGCAGGTGGGGCGCGCAAACGTGGACCGCGCCGGACTAGGCGATCGTCTCGAGGTGCGGATCGGGGACGTGCGGCGCGGCATTGCGGAGCGGGAGGCCGACGCCGTCGTTCTGGACATCCCCGACCCGTGGGAAGCCGTCGCGGCGGCCAAGGAGGCTCTCCGCCGGGGCGGGGCGCTTGCGTGCTACTCGCCGCTTGTCTCGCAGATGGAGCAGACCGTCCGCGCGTTGGAGGCCGCCGGATTCGTCGACGTGCGCACGATCGAAACCCTGCAGCGCGAGTGGGTCGTGGGCGAGCGGGGTTCGCGGCCCAGCTTCGACATGCTCGGCCACACGGGATTCCTCACCTTCGGCCGGAAAGCGTAGGCGGCCCGCGGCCGCGATTCAACCCCCGGCCGTCCCAAGCCTGAAATACCCCGGTCATCCGACCCCTTTCGGGGGCTGACCGGGGTGACGCCGTGCGCGCCCTAGCGCTGGGAGCAGCGCTCCTGCTGACGGGAACCTTGCTGCATCTTGCCAATCCGCCGGCCCATCCGCCGGCTCCGGACGTTCAGGCTTCGGAGGTTCGCCTGCGGATGACGGCCTCCGACGGCCTTGCCGTGCGCCTGGAGGGCCTGCCGGACGCGCCGACGGAGAGCCTTACGCCCGAATGGATGCGCCTTTTGCCCGACGGCCGTTTCCAAGCTCGAAACGTCGGCGCGACGGCCGTCAAGGTCGAGGTGCACGTGACGGGCGAGGGCGCCGGCGTGCTGGCGTGCATCTCGAGCACGGCCAGCCCGTCGGTGAGCTGCTTTTCACGCCGCAGCGGCCCGCTCCGTCTGGCCCCCGGCGAATCCGCCTTCGTGCACCTTGGGACCCCCGCCGCGGGTCGCTCGTTCGTGGACGTGCTCGTCGCTCCCGCTTGATCGGATCGGCCACCCCACCGGAAGTCCCACGCGAACCTTGATTACGGGCCACCCCTCCTTCCGCCTCGAACCCGGATGCCCGATCCCCGACCGACGTTCGTCCCCGACACCTCCGTCGTGGTGGACGGCCGCATCACGCGCATGATCCAGGCCGCCGAGCTGCGGCAGTGCACGATCCTCGTGCACGAGGCCGTCGTGGCCGAGCTCGAGTTCCAGGCGAACCAAGGTCGCGACACGGGCTTCACGGGGCTCAAGGAGCTGGAGAAGCTCCAGTCGCTCAAGGGCGCCGCGGGGATCGAGGTCCGCTACGTTGGCGACCGTCCCGGCCTCTCCGAGGTGCAGCTTGCCGGCGGCGGCGAGATCGACGCGATGATCCGCGACGCCGCGCGGGCCCACGGCGGCACCCTCCTCACAAGCGACGCGGTGCAAAGCCACGTGGCGCGCGCGCTTGGCATCCCCGTCACGTACATCCGGCCCATCGTCGAGCGCGAGCAGAGCGTGAAGGAGCTCTCGGAGCTTGAGCTGCTCAAGTACTTCGACGACACCACCATGAGCGTGCACCTCAAGCAGCGGTGCGCCCCCTACGCCAAGAAGGGCAAGCCCGGCGCGTTTGCGCTCACGAAGCTGGACGACCGCCTGCTCGACGAGCGAACGCTCAACCGCGTGGCGCGCGAGTGCATCGAGTGGGCCCGTCGCGACGCCGACAGCTTCGTCGAGATCGAGCGCCACGGCGCGACCGTCGTGCAGGTGGGCCCGCTGCGCGTCGCCATCGCGCGCCCGCCGTTCTCCGACGGCCTCGAGATCACCGCGGTGCGCCCCATCGCGAAGCTCACGATCGAGGAGTACGAGCTCTCGGACGAGCTCCTCTCGCGCCTCTCCGACTACCGGCGGGGCGTCTTCATCTCCGGCCCGCCGGGCTCGGGCAAGTCCACGCTTGCGCAGGCGGTGGCCGAGTACCTTCGCGCGGAGTTCAACGCGATCGTGAAGACCCTCGAGAGCCCGCGGGACCTCCAGGTCTCCGACGAGATCACCCAGTACGCCCCGTTGGAGGGCGACATGGAGCTCTCCAGCGACGTGCTGTTGCTCGTGCGCCCGGATTTCGTCGTGTACGACGAGGTCCGGAAGACGCGCGACTTCGAGATCTTCGGCGACATGCGCCTGGCCGGCGTGGGCCTCATCGGGGTGACGCACGCCAACCGCGCCATCGACGCCGTGCAGCGGCTCATCGGGCGCGTCGAGCTTGGCATGATCCCGCAGGTCGTGGACACGGTCGTGCACCTCGAGGGCGGCCGCGTGAAGGAAGTGCTCGAGCTTGCCTTCACGGTGAAGGTGCCCGCGGGAATGCAAGAGGCCGACCTTGCGCGACCGGTCATCGAGGTGCGTGATTTCCTCCGCAAGCGCGTCACGCACGAGATCTACACGTACGGCGAGCAGGTCGTCGTGATGCCCGTCAAGGCCGGCGCCGGCCGCGAGCGCGCAAGCGCGAAGGACCGGCTCGCGGAGGAGTCGCTCCTTCGCTACTTCCGCCACCACGTCGAAGGCGACGTGCAGGTGGACATGACCGACGATCGCGCCACGGTCTATGTGGAGGAGTGGGAGATCCCTCGCGTGATCGGCCGGCAGGGCCGGAACGTCCAGCGAATCGAGCAGGAGCTTGGCGTCAAGGTGGACGTGAAGCCCATGGCCGGCCGCGTCGACAAGGGGCGGCGCTCGGCCGAAACGACGAAGCGGTACGCGGAGCTCACGCCCGAGCTTCGCAAGACAAAGACGAGCCTCGTGCTCGTGCTCGAGCCCGCCTACGCCGGCCAGAGCGTCGACGTCTGCGTCGACGGCGAGGTGCTGTTCCAGGCCACGATCGGCCGCAAGGGGGAGATCAAGGTGTCGCGCGAGTCCGATCTGGGTCGGGACGTGACCGAGGCCCTTCGGGAAGGCCGCAAGGTCACCTGCCGGGTCTAGGCCGCTTCCGTTTTCGCTTTGTAATAGGAGCGCCTACGACCTTTCGTGCGACCCTTCGGCGCGCTTCCCTTGGCGCTCCTTCTCCTGCCGATCCTCGCCTCGGGCGCGCCGGCCGACCCCGTGCCAAGGGCCGCCGAGCGGGACCCCCATGCGCCCATCGCCATCACCTCCGACGCCCTCCTGCTGCTGCCCGACGTCCTCGTCGGAAACGGCGTTCGGCGCGGGTCCGGAACGGCCTCTGACCCCTATGTCATCGAAGGCTGGGACATCGACGCCTCCTCGCAGGACGGCATCCTCCTCTCGGGCGTCACGCGCCACGTGGTGATCCGGAACAACCGCATCGCCAACGGCCTCGAGTCCGCCGGCCGCTACGTGTACAGCGGCATCGTCGTCCAAAACTCCGGCAACGTGACGATCGAGGGCAACGACATCGAGAACTGCTACGACGGCATCTTCCTGCGCGAGCGCGTGCGCGCGCGCGTCGAGGGCAACCGCGTCGACACCGTCCGCAACGCGGGCATCGAGAGCTGGGCCTCGGAGGCGACCCTCCTTGGCAACGACATCCGGCGAAGCGACCGGGCGGGCGTCGCGTGGGCCGCCGAGCCGACCTCGCCGCTTTCCGCCTCCGTCCGCGGGAACGTCCTCGCGGACGTGGAGGTCGGGATCCACGTGCGCGGAGGGCGCGACCACGTCGTGGAGGGGAACCGCGTCTCCCGCGCCGTCGCACAGGCCCTCCTCGTCGAGACGGCCCAGGGGACCTCGCTTCTGGGATCGAACCTGGCCGACGGCAGCGCCACGGGCGTCGAGGTGAGCGCCGCGCGCGCCGACGTGCGCGACAACGTTCTCGCGCGCAACGCCCTGGGCCTTCTGGCCGACGGCGGCGTGCGGGCGAGCGGGAACGCCATCCACGACAACGCGCGCGGGGTCGTCGTGCTGGCCGGCGAGCCGGAACTCACGGGAAACGACCTTTTCGACAACCGGGCGGCCGGCCTTGTGGCAACGCCGGGCACGCTTGCGGCCGGCAACTGGTGGGGCTCGCGGGACGGCCCCTCCGGAATGGGGCCCGGGCGCGGGGATCGGGTGGAAGGCGGGGTGTTTGCGCCCTTTGCCGCCTCGCCGTGGACCGTGGCCGGCCGAAACCGCGGCGAGGGCGCGTCGTTGGGATACGGGGGGCCCCCGCCAGGCGACGAAGCGGAGGGCGACGCGTGGCTGGGCGCCGTGCTGCTGGCGGGGGGCTTGGCAGTCGTCGTCGCCGGCGTGTGGCGGGCCCGACGCAGACGCGGCGGGGACGGAAGCTAGCCGAAGGTGGACTCCCGGATCTCCACGCTTGTCGCGTAGAAGCGCACCGAGCCTTGGCCGTGGGTGCCGCCGAGCACGGTCCAGGTGCCCGGCGTGGGCGGAAGCTCGCGGCCGTCGTTGCGCGCGCCCGTTCCGATCACGCCGTCGCTGTAGGCGACGTTGCCGGCGGGGTCGATGAGCGTCACCCCGTTGGCGCCCGTGCCCTCGAACACGCCCCAGACGAACAGGGTGGCCGCTCCTTGGGGCACCTGGAAGCTCGACCGCTGGGCCGGCCCGGACCATTCGAGCGCCAGGACCTCCTCGCCGCGCCCGTAGTAGACGGGCCCCTGGTACTCCGAGCCAAACGCGCGCACCGTGCGCGTGTAAACGACGTTTCCGTCGGGATCCGAAATGGCAAGCTCGCGGTGGAACCGCACGGACGGCGTGTAGTCGTAGGTGGATCTCCAGCCGCTCGGGAACGTGACCGTGATCACAAAGCCGGGCTCGGAACCCGCCGGACCGCGGACGTCCGTGGCGCGCGCCAGGGCCTGGCCGGCGACGCCGCTTGGCGACAGGACGGTCCAGGTCTTGTTGTCCTCGAGGGGAAACTCGTAGAAGGGGACGAGGCGCCCTTGCACGATGGGGCCAAGGGTGCGCTTGTCGATGGCTCCCAGGAGCCAGTTGTCGCCGATCGCGTCCCACTTGGCCGCTTCCCGATCCGTTGCGGCCGTCGTGTACGCTGCTCCGGCCGCCGAGACGACGACGAACTTCGTCGTCTGGGACCAGCCTTGACCCTCCTCCTGGATCTCCCACCAGTCGCCCGTGTCCCACGTGGGCGCGTCGTTTTGCGCGCCCACCAAGGAGCCCTGCGGCGCTTGCTTGGGGACAACGCCCGCGAGCGCCGAGGGTTCCACGCGCTCCTCCAGCGTGAAGCGGTCGTCGGCGGCAAGGCAGCCGGAGAGCGCCGCGGCCATCGCGATCGCCCCCAACGCAAGCCGCGGAGCCCCCATGGTCGCCTCGGAGGCCAGTGCGCCCGGGGGGTTAAAAGTCTTGCTGCGGCGCGTTCGTCGCGGGGGGATCCTGTCGGCGGTCGACAAGGAACCACGCGAGCCGCCCGACGACCTCCGTGGGCTCAAGCGTCGAGACCTCCGGCGCGCCGCCGGGCGAGACAAACGCGAGCGCCTCGGATCGGCCGCGCCCCGGGTAGCCGTCGTGCATCCATCGCCCGCGCCGATTGGTTTCGAGCGCGTTGAGCGGCAGGCACAACTTCTCAAGCGACGTGCGACGGATCGGCGGCCGCCGCACCGTCCTTGCCCATGCGTGCGGCCGCCACTCGGCCCGGTAGGCGTATCCGCCCTCCTTCCGCACGACCAAGAGCACGAGGTCACCGCGTGCCTTGGCGAAAAGGACGGCCGGGTGCGGCTCGTCGTCGGACTCCACGACGCCAAGCCGCGCGGGAGCAAGCTCCGTGACCGAAAGCGGCGCGTCCAAGCTTCGAGACCACCACGCGTGCTCGTCGCCCCAAAGCTCGCGCCACGCGTCCGGTCCGCGCAGCATGGAGGCGACGTTCGAGAGCGCGAACTCGTAGGCGCGCTCCTCGGCCTGCGCCAGCGATAGGCCCGCGATCGAGGCGGAAAGCGGCGAGGCTCGATGGTCGAGGATGCCGGCAAGCGCGGCCGAGACCTGCAGCGCCTCCTCGGATCCCACCTC
>Ga0247717_1000615_pt1 | contig 10419 bp, 9 predicted proteins | sample 24E_NmetaG_FD_189047 | JGI IMG/M metagenome (GOLD analysis project Ga0247717, IMG submission 189047) | Soil microbial communities from hillslope of Landscape Evolution Observatory, University of Arizona, Oracle, AZ, United States - 2-4-E_N | ecosystem: Engineered > Artificial ecosystem > Mesocosm... | reverse complement strand
CCTGTCGGCCGGGGTCAGCTGCTGGGCGACGGCGTGCCCCGCACCTTCGACGATGCGGGCGTCCGACACGATGACGATCGACGACCGCATCCGGGTCCAGTTCGAACGCAGTACCGTCGCCCAGCAGCTGACCCCGGCCGACAGGATCGGCGTCGTGGTCGAGGGTTGTCCGTACAACACGCGCTCGTACACGCGCACGGTCGCGCCGACGGCCAAGCGGCTCGGCCTCACGATCACCGACCGCGTGGACGCCCGCTGTTTCCAGGGCTTCAACGACTTCGGAGGCCTGGCATGGGACATGGGAAATGCCGTGCTCCGTCTCAGCAGTAGGGGCGCGAACAAGGTCGTCTTCGTGTCGGGCAGCTTCGAGGGCAACCTGATGCTGCTGTTCGGCACCGCGGCCGAGTCCCAGGGCTACCGGCCCGGGTACGCGCTCACCTCGGCCGCCGCATCGGCCCTCCAGGAGACAAGCACGCCACGGGTCGACGGCCTGCAGCTGCTTCGACTACACGGGTACGCCGTTCAGCCTTCTTCCCGGCTGAGGCGCTGAACTCCGCCAGCCGGCGCGAGACTCGTCGGCAATGGGTGCAGCCCCGGGGTGGCACGCCGATCCGTTCAGCCGCTTCGACCACCGGTACTGGGACGGTGAGCGCTGGACCGAGCACGTGGCCACCGCGGGACGGCAGGCGCTCGACCCACCCGTCTCGGGCCCTCCGCGACCGACGACGTTGCCGTCCGCCACCGGTGTCACCTCGGGCACCAGCGCGTCGAGTGCGCTCGACGCGCCGGTGCTGATGTTCAAGGAGCACTTCGCCATCGGCGGCTATCGCACTGACTACAGCGTGTTCGACGAAGCGGGCGAGTTGCTGGCCACCGTCCGCCAGGTGCACCAGCGGGCGATCGACATGGCCCTCTTCGATGGCCAAGACCTCAGCAGCGGGGGCCGAGCCGAGCTCGAGGTGCGCGACCCCGACGACCGGCTCCTTCTGCACGTGCTCAAGCCCCGCTCGCTCGTGCGGGCGTCGATGGTGGTGTGCGACGGCGCGGGCACCGAGGTCGGGCGGCTCCGCCAGGAGGGTCTGCTGCGGTTCCGGTGTCTTCTCGAGGCGCACGGTCACCAGTGGGGACAGATGCGCTTCGCCGGCCGGACGGGCAAGGCGCTCGAGATCACGGACCACGCGGGCCACGAAGTCGCCCGGCTCGAACGCTTCGTCCAGAACGTCGCCGTGGTGATCTTCACCAACAAGGACAACATGCGATTGCGGGTCCACCGCCCACTGACCGATCCCCTTCGCAGTCTCGTCTTCTGCACGCCCTTCATCGTCGAGGCGGCGCTCAACCGCGACTGACCCGCGGGCCCGAGCCCGTTCCAACGCAGAGAACGCGGGTTGATACCGGAGGGGTTCGCACAGGACCACCCCGGCTTCTCGACGTCAAACGCCGCCGGAGCTCCTGCGTCCCGTCCGCACGTACCTCGTCGTGAGGGTCGCGATGACTCCCATGCCAGCAGATCGTCTACACAATCGGAGGTTCGACGAAAGGACGCAGCATGCGAGTTCTCGTGAGCGAGTTCATGAGTCTGGACGGCGTCGTCCAGGCGCCGGGCGGCAAGGACGAGGACACGAGTGGCGGGTTCCGCCACGGTGGCTGGTCGTTCGAGTTCTTCGATCCCGAGGTGATGGGCGCGGTTGTCGACGAATACGCCCGGCGCAGCGAGGTCCTCCTTCAGGGCCGGCGCACCTATGAGGTCTCGGCGGGGGCGTGGCCCCAGCGGGGCGGCGACCCGTTCTCGGACTGGATCAACCAGGCACAGAAGTACGTCGTGTCCGACACGCTGTCCGAGTCGGATCTGACCTGGATGCCGACGACCATCATCCGGCCCGCCGAACTGGCGGAGAGGGTCTCGGCACTGCGTGCGCAGCCTGGCGGCGACGTCTACGTGTATGGCAGCTTGACACTGGTGCGAGCCCTGTTGGCGGAGGGCCTGGTTGACGAACTGGTGCTGATGATCGAGCCGATCACCCTCGGCGGCGGCAAGACGCTGTTTCCCAGCGATGGTGAGGCCCGGAAGTTCGAGCTCATCTCGGCGAAGACCGCCAACACCGGCGTGCAGATCTGCCGCTACCGGCCGCGGCGCTGACCGCCGCGGCGGGGATCCTTCGCGGTAACGATGCGTCACCTTGTGGTAGCACGACCGGGCATGGAGCGCCACGACATCGACGCCGAACTGTCCACGTCCGGGGCGCGCGAGCTGCTCGACTCGACGTCGGCGGCGCATCTCGCCTATGTCGGCGACGACGGAACGCCGCGCGTGATCCCCGTCGGGTTCTTCTGGACAGGCGAGGAGTTGGTGGTCTCGACGGCGACCACCGCACCGAAGGTCGCCGCGTTGTCGGCTCGCCCGGAGGTCGCGTTGGCGATCGATGCCGGCAACACGCCCGGCGGAGCGCGATCGCTGTCCGTGCGTGGGCGGGCGACCGTCGAGATCATCGACGGCGTCGTGCCCGAGTATCTCGCTGCCGCGAGACGAACGATGGACGCCGACGCAGCGGCCCAGTTCGAGCAGAACGTCCGTCGCATGTACGACCAGATGGCTCGTATCGCAATCACGCCGACCTGGGTGCGCTTCTACGACTTCGGTGCCGGGCGAATGCCCCGATTCCTGCGGGAACTCGCGGCGCAGAGCCAGATGACCGCCGACGACTGGGCTGACTGACGATCACCGGAGCCGGGCGCCGACTCGCCGGCGCGAACCGATGAGTTCTCGCCCCGCCGCCCGTCTCAACCTCGTCGCACGCTGCTGCGACGAAGCGCCGCCGGCCACCGGCTCTTGACGACAAGGAGATGACCATGCGGGAACTGCTCGTCGACTTCATCACCTCGCTCGATGGCTACGCGTCGGGGGAAGGCTGGCCGGGATGGTGGGGCCTTCAAGGGCCCGAGTACCTCGCCTGGCTCGACGAGCAACCCGAGGTCACCTACCTGATGGGAGCCAACACCTATCGACTGATGTCGGGCTTCGCGGCCGGTGAGATGCCAGCGGGAACGGATGAGTTCTCCGCCGACGAGCAGGCCTCTGTCGGCGGGCTCACGGGAGCGTCGAAGGTGGTGTTCTCCGCGTCGCTCGACGAGCCGCTCGCGTGGGCCAACACCACTCTCGTGCGCGGCGACGCGGTCCAAGCGGTCCGAGAGATGAAGCAGGAGGGCTCGGACCTCTTGAGCACGATCGGCAGCTTGAGTCTGTGCCGGTCGCTGCTGCGAGCCGGACTGGTCGACCGGTTCCGCGTCGTGATGTTCCCGGTGATCACCGGCGCCACGGGAGCCGAGCGGATCTACGACGGCTACCCCGACGTCGCGCTCGAGATGCTCGGCAGCCGCACCTTCGACGGTCGTATCCAGCTCGTCGAGTACCGCCCCCGCGTCCTCGAGCACCCGCCGCTCGGCCCCGGCGGGTCAGCTTGAGTGGTCGATCCAGTCATACTCGGCCGACCGCGTGTCGGCCGGGGCTCACGCTGCGTCCGCCGGCACGAGCCACATCGTGCCCGCCTCCTCGACGTCCACCGGTCGCCGCAACGCACCGGTCAGCCACGTGACAGACCCCTCCGGGTCAACGCAGAATCCCGGCGTGCGTCTCGGCATCGCACATCACCTCGGCTGGGCTGTCGCGGTCACGGCGGCTGGCGATCACAGCGTCCTCGACCGTCGACGGATGGAGCTCATCGAGCCCGGTCTGCCCGCGGCGCCGATACATCACGAGGGCGGCCTGCACCAGCTCCACCGATCGGCGGAGCCCTTGGACGATGACGCTCTGGCGGCGTTGGTGAGAAAGGTGCGAGCGTCGATCGTCCGGACCGCATCGGCCGCGCTGGACGACCTCGAGGCGGTCCTGCCCGAACCGATCCTGTCGATGTCGCTACGCGCCTGGGCGGCGGACTTCCCCGGGGACATCCCAGCCCAACGCCGTGCCCCGTACGAGAGCCACGCCGACTCGATCATGTACCGGCAGGTGCTCGCCGAGCTGGGACACGAGCGCGGGTGGGAGATCCACCTCTACGACAAGGACGTCGAGCGCCAGGCCGCCCGCGTCCTCGGCGAGCGAGCGGAGGAGGTGCTGCAAGGGCCGCGGGCCGCGCTCGGGCCACCGTGGTCGAAGGACCATCGGGTGGCGCTTGCCGCGACGGTCCTGGCCGGATGACCGACGTGGTCGATCGAGGGCCGACGGTCACCTCGTCCGCTCCCGTTGGGCGCCGAGTCAGAAGGAGCATTCCATGGGCATCGTGACTGCTGACGTCTCCGTCACCCTCGACGGGTGCGGCGCCGGCCCCAACCAGCGCCTCGAGGCGCCGTTCGGCGACCTCGACGACGGTCGCCTGCACGCCTGGCAGTTCGAGCACGCCGCGGAGAGCAGAGCGGAGGTGGCCGCCATCACCGAGGCGGACGCCTACATCATGGGACGCAACATGTTCAGCCCCGGGCGCGGCGAGTGGGACCTGGCGTGGAGAGGCTGGTGGGGGGAGGAGCCGCCGTACCACGCGCCGGTCTTCGTGCTCACCCACCACGAGCGTGAGCCGTTGCCCATGGCGGGCGGCACGACGTTCAACTTCATCACCGACGGCATTGCATCCGCGCTGGACCGCGCCCGTGCCGCCGCGGGCGCGGGCAACGTCGCCATCGCTGGCGGGGCGACGACGATCAACCAGTACCTCGCCGCCGGGCTGATCGACGAGCTCCGGCTCCACGTCGTCCCCTTCACCTCCGGCGTCAGCGGGGGCTCTCGCATCTTCCATGGCGTCCCGCCCATCGAGCTCGACATCGCCTCCGCTCGACACACCCGGCACGTCACGCACCTCACCTATCGCCGAGCGTGACTGGCGAGGCTTCGGGCGGCGCCGTCCCACGTATCTGTCGCCCCCATCGCCCATCGCCCGTCGTTCCCTCGGGCCGGACTCCCCGATCGCTTCCGGGTCGTGATCGTCCCGGTGATCACCCTTTGCTGTCAGCGGAGGTCGAGCCGCATGAGCACCCGCGGAAAGCCGTCCAGCACCGAGTCAGTGTCGGCCACCTTCACGAACCCGGCGTGCTCGAAGAGCCGTCGGGTCCCGACGTAGGCCATCGTCAGATCGACCTTCTCGCCCCGGTTGTCGACCGGATAGCCCTCGATCGCGGGTGCCCCGCCCTCCCGGGCGAACTCGATCGCGCCTTGCAGGAGATGGTGGGAGATGCCCTTTCGCCTGTGTCCCGGTCGCACCCTGATGCACCACACCGACCAGGCGGGCAGCTCGTCGACGTGAGGAATCTTGCGGTTGCGGGCGAAGGTCGTGTCAGCTCGACGTGCGACGGCGGCCCAGCCGACGACCTCGTCGCCGTCGTAGGCGAGGACACCCAGGGGGCCTTCGTCTGTCAACTGCTTCACGCGCCTCCCGCGCGCGGGACCCACCAGCTCACGGTTCTCCTTCGACGGAAGGCGATAGCTCAGGCACCAGCACACGTTCGCGTCGGGTCGCTTCGGTCCGAGCATCGTCTTCACGTCGTCGAACTCGCTCGCCGGTCGAGTCAGGATTGGCACGGACCCAGGTTGCCATGGGCGCCGTGTTCTCATCAGAGACGGCACTTCCACCACCGAGCACGTCCGTGTCCTTCGGCCCCGCGAATACGGCAATCTCACGGTGGCCGCCAAATCGAGTGTCGGTACTGTTGCGACTGGTGAGTGACGGGACGGGAGGGGTCCGCCAAGTCCCCGGTGGGGTCGTACGCGCGTCCGGGACCGTCACGATCATGTTCACCGACATCGAAGGCTCCACCGAACTTGTCACTGCCCGCGGTGAGACCGTGGCGCGCGACGTTCGGCGCATCCATGAGAGTGTCGTCCGGTCGCAGCTCGACGCTCACCACGGCAGGGAGGTCAAGTCGCTCGGCGACGGGCTCCTTGCCGAGTTCCGCTCGGCTCGCGATGCCCTCGCCGCCGCGGTGGCGATCCAGCACCAGCTGGACCGCCACAATCTGGCCAACCCGGGTCGCCAGGTGAAAGTGAGGATCGGCGTCCATGCTGGCGAGGTGGTCGCCGAAGCAGGTGACATCTTCGGCGAGGCCGTGAACGCCGCGCAGCGGATCGCTTCGAAGGCGAAGGGCGGTGAGATCCTCGTATCCGACCTGGGCCGGCGTCTGGTCCGCCACGTGCCTGGCTGTTCGTTTCGAGACCGCGGGCGAGTCCGCCTCAGGGGGTTCCCAGAACGTTGGCACCTCTTCGAGCTTCGAAGCGACGCCGACGCAACGACCGGCCCGCGGGCCACCCCGTTCGTCACCCGTGAAGAGCTCCAGCCATTGCGCGAGACGCTGAACCGCGCCGCCATCGGACAAGGGTCCGTCCTCCTCGTGACCGGCGAGGCCGGCATGGGGAAGTCTCGACTCTGCCAAGAGGCGGTGAGTGCGGCCGGGCTCGAGGTTCTCCGAGGAGTGGCCACCCAACGGGGGAGCGCTCCCTACGGCCCTGTGGTGTCGGCGCTCCGCGACCATCTGCGTCGGGACCCAGCGGCCTTGGCGGAGGTCGGGCCGCTCGGGCCCCACCTTGCCACGCTGCTCCCCGAGCTGGGCTCGGCGCCGGCGAGGAGCGATCGTGAGATGCTCGTGGCCGCGCTCATCGACGCGCTGCAGGCGCTCTCGCGACCGGAGGCGGCCGTCCTTGTGCTCGACGACCTCCAGTGGGCCGACTCGGCGACCCTGGAGCTGATCGCAGCGCTGGCGAGCAGCGCAGCGGGGCACCCCCTGGCCGTGCTGTGCATGTATCGGTCTGACGAAGTGCCGCGCGGACATCCCATACGACGGCTCCGGCACGACCTCCGACGGGCGGGCCTGCTGGACGAGCTGGTCCTCGGGCCCCTCGATGAGCTCGGGACGGCCCACCTCGCCACCAACGTCCTCGGCCGACCCGTGGGCCGTGTCCTCCGGGGTGCACTGTTCGATCGCACCCAGGGGATCCCCTTCTTCATCGAGGAGCTGGCGATCGCCCTGCGCGCCGCCGACCTGCTGATCGATGATGGCTCCACTGTCGAGCTCGAGGCCGCCGCCCGGATCCCGATCCCAGCGACGGTGCGGGATGCCGTCGGGCTGCGGCTGGAGGCCCTTTCAGATCGCGCCCGGTCGACGCTCGACGCTTCGGCGGTGATGGGCTCGGTCGTCCCCCTCGAGATCCTGGCCCTCGTCGGTGAGGACGGCGGCGTCGACGAGGTCATCGAGGCGGGTGTCCTCGTGGAGACTCGTCCCGGCACGTGCACGTTCCGCCACGACCTGATCCGCGAAGCGGTCTACGCCGACACGGCATGGTCCCGACGCCGGGCCGTCCACCGCGCCGTCGCTGGTGTGCTCGAGAGCCGCGGCGACGACCCTCGACTGACCGCCGATCACTGGCTGGCGGCGGGCGAGCGGGCACGAGCACGACCGTTGCTGATCGACGCCGCCCATCGCTTCGCTCGTGTGCATGCCGCCCGGGACGCGGCAGGTGCCATTCGCTCCGCACTCGACATCTGGCCCGAGGGCGAGGACGACGATGCCCGCCACGCGGCGTTGAGAGAGCTCGGCCGTTGTGCCCAGCGCTGCGGCGACTTGGCCGAGGCCGCTGCTGCGTGGGAAGAGGCAGCTACCTTCCTCGATGCCGATGCCGACCCGGGGCCGGTGGCCGAGCTGCGCCGAGACCTCGCCACCGTGTACGAGCTTCTCGGCCGGGCCGATCGGGCCGTCGCCGCCCGGGTCGATGCCGGAGCGTTGTTCACCGTTGCCGGCCGTGACGTCGACGCGGCCTCGGTGCGGTTGCTCGCCGTGCAGCAGCTCTTCACCTCCAATCCGCCAGCCGCGTTGGGGCTCGTCGACGAGGTGCTCGACGGCGCCCAGCGCGCAGGACGAGGCGATCTCGAGGCGCGAGCCCTCGCACTCCACGGCCTGATCGTCGCCTTGGCGGGCCGCCGGGCGGAGGGAACCACGGCGGTTCGATCGGCCTTGGCCAAGGCCCTCTCGGGCCGGCATGTCGATGCTGCCGTCACTGCCCACTGGGTGCTCGGAACCATCGCCAACCACTGGGCGGACTACGAGGGTGCCGAGAGCGCATTCGACGCCGCCGTCGAGCTGTGCCGGACTCACGACCGCAGGCCCGCCGAGCAGCTCTGTGTGTCCTGCATCGCCATCGTCGCCTACAACCAGGGTGAGTGGGCACGGGCCGATCAGATCGCCCGGGAGGTGCTCGACGCAGAGGTCCGGTCCGAGGTCAGGGCCCACGCCCTGCTCGTCCGCGGCCTGGTCAGCGCAGGGCGGGGCGCCACCAAGCGGGCGCGGCCGCTGCTCGAGGCTGCGCTGGCCTCAGCCGACGACCCCACGTCGTCGAGCACCGCCTTTCAGGCGCAAGCGGGCCTCGCCCTGGTCGACGATCTGGAGGGCGCTGGTGACCGTCGTTGGGAGCAGCTCGTGGACGTGTCGACCTCGACCCTTCGGCAGAACTACGGCTGGTGGATGGCCCGGGCGGCAACCGCAGCCGCTCGCAAGGGTGATTCGGGGTTGGTGCGGCGGTGCGCGGACGCCCTCGCCGACTGGTCGTCACGGTTTGCGGGAACGGAGGGTGTGGCGGCGCTGGCCCACGTGCTCGGTGAGGTGACGCTGGTCGAGGACGATGCCCCGGGTGCGGCCGAACACTTCGGGCGGGCCCTGGAGGTCATGTCGGACCTCCGCGCGCCCTTCGAGGTCTCCCACACCAGGATGCGGACCGGTGTGGCGCTGGCTCGCGCCGGCGAGAAGGACAGTGGCATCGCGCTGCTCACCGACGCCTACCGCACGTTCCGGCGGCTCGGTGCCCGCCCCTTCTGGCTGGCCGCCGCAGCGGACCTGGAGGCCCTCGGCGACCACGTCGACCAGCGGTTGGGCCGTCGGGCGTCGAAGCAGTTCGCCGCCGGCGGACTGACCCGGCGCGAGCTGGAGATCCTCCACCGTGTGGCCCTCGGACGAACGAACCGTGAGATCGCCGCTGACCTCTTCGTGAGCGTCCGCACCGTCGACATGCACGTGCGCAACGTGCTCACCAAGCTGGGGTGCAGGACGCGGACGGAGGCGGCCGCCCGCGCCCACGAGCTCGGCCTCCTGGCGGCATCCGAGTGACGATGACGCCGGAGAATACGGCAGTCCTGCCGCTGTAGCGGGCGTCCCCTTTCCGTACCGTCCCTCCTGGCGAAGGGAGGATGCGATGGGATGGCGAGGGATCGCCGTGGGGGTAGTGGTCATGGCGCTCGTCCTTGGTGGTTCGGTCGACGCCGATGCTCGACCGAGATCGACAGCGGCGCCCAGCGTCACCCTCGAGTCCTGCCGGGAGCGGTTCGTCATCGCCCCCGGGGATGCCGAGGCGGTCCGGGCTCGGGTCCCGGCCAGCTACGAGTTGAGTCGCGACGCCAGCGGGCGGCCGTTGCTCTACGTCGCAGCCATCAGGTGCGGACGCTACGTCGTGGGACGGTCTGCCCGGCCGACGACCGCGGCGGCCTTCGCGGCGATGGTGAAGTCGCCCGACGGCGTTGGCTGTACGTCGGATTGGCCCCTGGTCGGTGAGATCAAGGGCGACGCCCTGAGCTGCAACCTCTACGTGCTGTTCGCGGCGTACGACAACCGTGCCGTGGTCTCGTGGCTACGGGCCGGTGCACCCGGTCTCCCCGTCCACTTCGTCAACGACCTCGAGTTCGACGAGGCCGGCCTCCAGGCTCTGCCGCTCGGCCGCCACCTGGACTTCCGTGCCGGCCACGGCACGCCCTCGCCCTTCCGCCTCGATGCCGTGGTGCGCGAGCGGCCTGCCGAGACCCCGTTCACGGCGACGTTCTGGGCGGAAACCTCGGTGGGCACGGTGCGGATCCGGTTCCGGAGCAGGGCACTCGCCCTCGGTGAGTCGCAGGGTGTGCTCACCGCCGAGCCCGACGGCGAGATGGCGCGCCTGCTCGGGGCCACCTCCACCGCCGGCGCCCATCCGTTCACCCTGATTGCCGGCAACCGCTGGGATGCCGGCACCCTGACCAGGACCGTGCTCGCTCACCAATGACGACGATCAGCCGGGCCTGGTTCTGACGGCGACGCATCCCCTGTTGTTCGATGCCTCGTTCCTCCTGTCCCTCCTGTCCCTCCTGTTCCCGACGTGTCGCTTGCCAGGAGCTGGTCGACGAGGAGCCCGGTGAGCCACTGCTCCCATCGCTGTGATGACCAGTGCCGGTCGACGACGAGCAGTGTGTAGACCTCGGGAGACACGAGCGCGTGGATGACGTCGGCGGCCTCCCGTTCCCGCAGGTTCGGCCGCAACGCGCCGGCACGCGCAAGTGAACGAGCGATCTGCCCCTGGCCTTCCTGCCGCTGCCGGGCCAGCTCGTTCAGCAGCGCCGCCGCGTCGGGGTCGGAGCTAGCTGCGCT
>Ga0247717_1000614_pt1 | contig 10432 bp, 7 predicted proteins | sample 24E_NmetaG_FD_189047 | JGI IMG/M metagenome (GOLD analysis project Ga0247717, IMG submission 189047) | Soil microbial communities from hillslope of Landscape Evolution Observatory, University of Arizona, Oracle, AZ, United States - 2-4-E_N | ecosystem: Engineered > Artificial ecosystem > Mesocosm... | reverse complement strand
CACCGACGTCGTCGACGTCCTCTACACGGCTGGCTACAAGGTGGTGTCCATGGTTGCGTCCGATCCCCTGGAGACCGCCGGTGTCAACGACCGGGCCCAACTGGCGGCGGCGGAGGCCGAGCTGCGAGACCGGACCAACGAGCGATGGATGCGCCACGGCGTGACCATGATCGACCCCGAGCGCACCTACATCGACGCCACCGTCTCGCTCGAACCGGACGTCACCCTGTTCCCGGGGACCGTGCTGCAGGGACGGACGGTGATCGAGAGGGGAGCCGAGATCGGACCGGAGACGAGGCTGGTCGACTGCGTGGTGCGCCGAGGCGCGGTGGTCGAGCAGTCGGTGGGACGGCTGGCCGACATCGGCCCCGACGCCCGGGTGGGTCCCTTCGCCGTGCTGAGCCCCGGCTGCCAGCTGCCGGCGGGGACGGTCACCGGGCCCTTCTTCTCCGGCTCGGGCGAGGAGTAGCGGTGGAGCTGGCGCCCATCAAGCACCTCCAGCTCTACGGTGGGCGTGCTCATCCCGACCTGGCCCAGGAGATCGCCACCTGCCTGGGCATCCCCCTGGGCGACCCGGGGCTGGTCGAGTTCGCCAACACCGAGGTGCGGGCCACCTTCGGCGAGTCCATCCGGGGAGCCGACGTCTTCATCCTGCAGACCCACGCCGCTCCGGTCAACGAGGCGTTGATGGAGCAGGCGATCATGATCGACGCGGCCAAGCGGGCGTCGGCCAAGCGCATCACCGCCATATGTCCCTACTACGGCTACGGACGTCAGGACCGCAAGGCCAAGGGACGCGAGCCCATCACCGCCAAGCTGGTGGCCGACGTCCTGCAGGTGGCGGGGGCCGACCGCCTGTTGAGCGTCGACCTGCACTCGGGCCAGATACAGGGGTTCTTCGACGGGCCCTTCGACCACCTGTCGGCCATGCCCGTGCTGGACGGGTTCCTGACCCAGAACCTGGGTGACCACGACTTCGTCTTCGTCGCTCCCGACCAGGGCCGCACGAAGGTGGCCGATCGCTACGCCAAGCACTTCGAGGCCGAGATGGCCAGCGTCTTCAAGCGCCGAGCCAAGGATCAGGTCAACGCCGTGGAAGCCGTCGGCGTCATGGGCGAGGTCGCCGGCCGCCGCTGCGTTCTGGTGGACGACATGATCGACACCGCGGGCACGATCTGCGCGGCCGCCGACATCCTCCTCGACCACGGGGCCATCGAGGTGTGGGCCATAGCGACCCATGCCGTCCTCTCCGGCGCGGCCATCGACCGGCTCAAGAACAGCCGCGTCTCGCGGGTCGTGGTCACCAACACCTTGCCGGTGGGCCCCGACAAGCGCTTCGACAAGCTGGAGGTGCTCTCGGTGGCCGCCGTCATCGCCGATGCCGTCCGGGCCATCTTCGAGGACGCCTCGGTCTCCGAGCTCTTCGGCGGCGAGAACCAGATCTGAGCCATCGCCTACACTCGTCCGACCCCTTTTTGCAGCACTTGCCCAGGAGCGCGCCATGGCTGAGATCCAGATAGTCGCCGAGACCGGGCGGACGCCGGGTAGCCGGGCCTCCAACCGCCTGAGGGGCGAAGGCAAGATCCCCGGGGTCGTCTACGGCCACGGGACGGCTCCGATGGCCGTAGCGGTCGATGGCCGCGAGCTTCGCCATGCTCTCAACACCGAAGCGGGCGCGAACGTCGTGCTCAACCTCACCATCGGCGGCCGCGACCACCTGACGATGGCCCGGGTGCTCCAGCGCCATCCGGTGCGCCACAACGTCACCCACGTCGACTTCCAGATCGTCAAGGCCGACGAGGTCGTCTCGGCCGAGGTGCCGGTGAACCTGACCGGCGAGGCCGTGGCCGTACACCGCGCCGACGGGGTGATCGAGCAGGCGATGTTCGCCCTGACCGTGCAGGCCACGCCCGGGCGCATCCCGTCGCACATCGACATCGACATCAGCGGCTTGACGGTCGGCGAGTCGATCCGCATCGGCGACGTCTCCCTGCCTGCCGGTGTCAACACCGAGCTCGATCCTGAAGAGGCCATCGTGGTGGCCCAGGGCCCCCAGGTGAGCGATCTCGATCTGATCGCCGAGGCCGATGCCGAGGCCCTGCAGGAGCTGGCGGAGGCCGAGGAGGCCGCCGAGGGTGCCGCGGCGGAGGGCGAGCCGGCCGGGGCCGCCGAGGGCTGAGCGTGCTGCGCTCCGGCGAAGGCCGGAGGGGGGCTGGGGCCCACCTGCTGGTGGTGGGCCTGGGCAATCCGGGCGCCGAGTACGCGGGCACGCGCCACAACGTCGGGGCTGACGTCATCTCGCTGCTGGTGGGCCGCCACGGTGGCCGCCTTCGGCCGGCCAAGCGCGAACGGGCGCTGGCCGGCCAGGTGACACTGGCTGGCGGCTCGGATCGGGTGGCACTGGCCGTCCCCCAGACCTTCATGAACGACTCGGGCCTATCGGTGGGGGCTCTGGTTCGCCGCTACGGCATCGTCGACCCGGGTCGGCTGGTGGTGGTGCACGACGAGCTCGACCTGCCGCCGGGGCGGGTGCGGGTCAAAGAGGGCGGCGGCTTGGCCGGCCACAACGGCCTGCGATCGATCAAGGCCCACCTGAACACGGACGCCTTCGTCCGGGTGCGCATCGGCATCGGCAAGCCCCAGGGGCGCCGGGACGGCGTCGACCACGTGCTGTCGCGGCCCGCCAAGGCCGAGCGTGAGCAGCTGGCGGTGGCGGTGGAGGAGGCCGCCGACGCCGTCGAGATGATCGCCGCCCACGGCGTGGCCCCGGCCATGAACCGCTACAACGCGTCAGCGACGAGTTGAGGATCTTCACGGCTTATCGTTGGTCCTCCCCGTGAGCCTGCACCCCCTCCTCCCATTGCTGCGAGACGATCCGTCCGTACCCGCCATCCTGGGCGCCCCCAACTCGCTGGTGGCGGTGCCCGAGCCGGCCCGGGCCTACGTGCTGGCCGCCCTGGCCGTCCTGTCCGGGCGGAGGCCCTTCGTGGTGGCCGTGGCCACCACGGGCGACGCCGAGCGGCTGGCCCATGACCTGCGGGCTTTCCTGGGCGACGAGGAGGTGGAGGCCTTCCCCGCCTGGGAGACGCTGCCCTTCGAGCGGGTGAGCCCCAGCGTGGAGACGATGGGCCGGCGTCTCCGGGTCATGTGGCGGCTGCGCAGCGGCGGCCATGCCGCAGCGGGAGATCCCGGGCTGCCCAGGGTCCTGGTGGCCCCGGTACGGGCTCTGGTGCAGCGGCTGGGGCCCCATGTGGAGGACGTGGAGCCGGTACGGGTGGCGCCCGGCGACCAGATCGACCCCGGCGACCTGGTGGAGCGGCTGGTGGTCACCGGCTACCGCCGCGAGTACCAGGTGGAGCACCGGGGGGAGGTCGCCGTGCGGGGGTCGATCGTGGACGTCTTCCCCTCCACGGCCGACCGTCCGGTGCGGGTCGACCTCGTCCCCCCAGAGGTCGACCGCCTCACCGAGTTCGCCGTCGCCGACCAGCGTTCGACGGGCGACCTGGCCGGGGTGGAGATCTTCGGCTGCCGCGAGCTGTTGGCCACCGAGGAGGTGCGCGAGCGGGCTGGCGAGCTCATCGGACGCGAGCCGTGGGGGCGCGAGCAGTGGGAGCGGTTGTCGCTCGGACAGACCTTCGACGGCATGGAGTCGTGGTTGCCGTGGCTCACCGAAGGCGAGCACGTGCTGTTGGACCTGGTGGCCGACGACGCCCAGCTGGTGCTCGTCGAGCCCCGGCGCATGCGCGACCGGGCCGCCGAGCTGCTGGCCGAGGAGGAGGCGCTGGCCGCCACGCTGGCCCAGACCTGGGGCGTGCGGGGTGACCGCGACCTCCCCCGGCTCCACCTGCCTTTCGACCGCCTGCTGACCCACACCCGGGCGCCGGCCTGGACGCTGAGCAGTGCCCCCGAGAGCCCGGCCACCGCGGCTGTGCAAGCCACCGGCTGGGATCCGGTGGTGGGCGACGGCAGCCGGCTGGTCAAGCAACTGGGGGAGCTGCGCTCCGACGGCTACCGGGTGGTGCTGTGCGCGGAGGGGAAGGGCACCGCCACCCGCATCGCCGCCAGCCTCAACGAGGCCGGGATCACCGCAGCGTTGCCCACCGGCGCAAAGAGCCATGACCGCGAACTGGTCGAACCGGGCATCCGCGTGGTGGTGCAGCCCCTCGAACGCGGGTTCGTGCTCCCGGGAGCCAGGCTGGCCGTGCTGGCCGAGAGCGACGTCACCGGCCGGCGCCGGGCCCACCGCCGTCCCCGGCCCCGCCGGGCCAGCGAAGGGTTCTTCGACGACCTCAAGGCGGGCGACTACGTCGTTCACCACCAGCACGGCGTGGCCCGCTACGGCGGCATGGTGAAGCGGGCCCTGGGCGGCGCCGAGCGCGACTACCTGTTGCTCGAGTACCGCGGTGGCGACCGGCTATACGTGCCGTCGGACCAGATCGATGCCGTGCGCCACTACACCGGCGGCGAGTCGCCCAGCCTCAACAAGCTGGGCGGGTCCGACTGGCACAAGACCAAGGCCCGGGTGCGCAGCGAGGTGCGGCGCATCGCCCAGGAGCTGGTGGTGCTGTACCGGCGGCGGGTGACCAGCGAGGGGCACGCCTTCCCCGGCGACACGCCTTGGCAGCACGAGTTGGAGGAGGGCTTCCCGTACCAGGAGACGCCCGACCAGCTCAAGGCCATCTCCGAGGTGAAGGCCGACATGGAGGAGCCCCGCCCGATGGACCGCCTCATCTGCGGGGACGTGGGGTTCGGCAAGACGGAGGTGGCCATCCGGGCCGCCTTCAAGGCCATCCAGGACGGCAAGCAGGCGGCGGTGCTCGTGCCCACCACCCTGCTGGCCAGCCAGCACCACCAGACCTTCTCCGACCGCTTCGCCGGCTACCCCATCCGCGTCGAGGTGCTGTCGCGCTTCTTGACGCCGGCGCAGGCCAAGAAGGTGGTGGAGGGCATCGCCGAGGGCACCGTCGACCTGGTGATCGGCACCCATCGCCTGCTCTCCCCCGACCTGCGCTTCTCCGACCTCGGGCTGTTGGTGGTCGACGAGGAGCAGCGCTTCGGCGTCACCCACAAAGAAGCCATCAAGCAGCTGCGCACCAACGTCGACGTGCTGACCCTCACGGCCACCCCCATCCCCCGCACCCTCGAGATGAGCCTGACCGGCATCCGCGACCTCACCTTGTTGCACACCCCGCCGGCGGAGCGCCAGCCGATCCTCACCTACGTCGGCGAGTACGACGAGCGGGCGGTGGGCGAGGCCATCCGCCGCGAGCTGTTGCGCGAGGGCCAGGTCTTCTTCGTGCACAACCGGGTGATGGACATCGAACACGTGGCCGCCCGCCTGAAGGAGCTGGTGCCCGAGGCCCGGGTGGCGGTGGCCCACGGCCAGATGGACGAGGGCAGCCTGGAGAAGGCCGTCCTCGACTTCTGGGAAGGGCACTTCGACGTGCTCGTCTGCACCACCATCATCGAGTCGGGCATCGACATGCCCACCGTCAACACCTTGGTGGTCGACCGGGCCGACCTCATGGGCCTCGGGCAGCTTCACCAGCTCCGGGGCCGAGTCGGGCGGGCCGGCCAGCGGGCCTACGCCTATTTGTTCTTCCCTCCGGAGCGGGCCCTGACCGAGGAGGCCTACGAGCGCCTCAAGACCATCGGCGAGCACACCGAGCTCGGGTCGGGGTTCAAGATCGCCATGCGGGACCTGGAGATCCGAGGTGCCGGCAACCTGTTGGGCGAGACCCAGAGCGGCCACATCGCCGCCGTGGGCTACGACCTCTACGTGCAGATGGTGAGCGAGGCGGTGGCCGAGCTCAAGGGCGAGGAGCGGCGAGAGCCGGCCGAGATCAAGCTCGACCTGCCCATGAACGCGTCGCTGCCGGCGGACTACGTGGCCAAGGAGGAGTTGCGGCTCGAGGCCTACCGCCGGCTGGCGGCGGTGACCACGGCGGCGGAGGTGGAGGACATCGAGCGGGAGTGGCTCGACCGCTACGGGCCTGTGCCCGATCTCGCCCGGGCTCTGCTCGAGGTGGCCCGCCTGCGGGCGGAGTGCGCGCGGACGGGCGTGCGGGAGGTGGCGGTGGCCCGTGACGTGGCCCGCATCTCCCCGCTCGCCCTCAAGACGAGCCAGTCCATACGACTCAAGCGGCTCTACCCGAAGGCCGTCTACAAACAAGACCTCGATCAGGTCGTGCTGCCCCTGGTCGGTCCTGTCCCGGCGGCGCAGTCGGTGCGCGAGCTGCTGGCTGTGGTGGTCCCCGACTAGGTCTCGCCGGTAGCATCGCGGCCTTGGTGCGCCGCCCCCTGCTCCTGGTCTTGCTCCTCGCGCTCTTGGGCCTTTCCGCCTGCGGCAACACCCTTCGGCCACCGGCGGCCAGCGTCGACGGCCACGACATCTCCCAGGAGGCTCTGGATGACGAGGTGCGGGCCATCCAGGCCAACCCGGGGTACGTGTCGGCCCTCGAGCAGGCCGGGCGCAGGGTCCGGGGTTCGGGCGGCGGCACCGTCGACTCGCGGTTCGTCGGGGCCCTGCTCACCCGCCAGATCTTCCTGGCGCTGGTCCACCAGGAGCTGTCGAGGCGCAATCTCGAGGTCACTGCGGCCGATCTGGCCGCGGCCCGCGAGGACGCCGTGCGCAGCATCGGCAACGCCGAGGTGTTCGCCAAGTTCCCCCCGTCCTACCAGCAGACCCTCCAGCGCCGCAGCGCCGAGCTGGTCAAGCTGGTGGGCGAGCTGAGCGACATCGACATCGACGACGCCGCCCTGGAGAAGTTCTACTCCGAGAACCCCGAGCTGTTCGCCCAGACCTGCGCCAGCCACATCCTCTTCGCCGTCCCCGGCCCCACCGGCCAGATCGACCCGCAGGCCACCGAGGCCCGTAGCGCCGAGCTGGCGGCCCAGGCCGAGGTGGTGCGGGCCGAGCTGGCCGCCGGGGGCGACTTCGCCGCCCTGGCCGCTCAGCACTCCCAGGACACCAGCAACAGCCAGCAGGGCGGGGCTCTCGGTTGCGGGCCGGCCGGGCGCTTCGTGCCCGAGTTCGAAACGGCCATGGAGGGGCTGGCCGCGGGGGAGGTGAGCCAGCCCGTCAAGACGCAGTTCGGCTGGCATCTCATCACCGTCACCAGCCGCGACCCCCAGACGCTGGAGGAGGCGACTCCGGAGATCCGCCAGCGCCTCGAGAGCCAGCAGGACGAGGGAATCAGCGAGTTCCTGGCCAAGGCCGTGGAGGGGGCCGAGGTGTGGGTCAACCCCCGTTACGGACGCTTCGAGAAGGGCCAGGGCGACCAGGCTCCGGGGATAGTGCCGCCCGATGCCCCCACCACCACCGAGGCGGGGGCGCCCGGCGGTGGCCAGCAGGCCCCTCCGCTACTGGGCCCGTGAGCGCCCACCGGCCATGACCGCCGGCCGGGTGGTGGTGGTGGGACTGGGCCCTGCCGGGGCAGATCTGGTCACCGCGGGGACGGCGTCGGCCATCGACCGGCTGGAGGTGCGCTTCCTTCGCACCTCCCGGCATCCCGCCGCCGCCGTGGTCGGTCAGGCCCGCTGCTTCGACGACCTCTACGAGGCGGCCGGCGAGCTCGATCAGGTGTACTCCGGCATCGTCGAGCAACTGGTGGCCGCGGCCACCGGGGCGGGGGAGGTTCTCTACGCCGTCCCCGGGTCGCCCGTGGTGGCCGAGCGGACGGTGGAGCTGCTGGTGGCCGACCCCCGGGTGGAGGTCGAGATCGTGCCCGCGCTGTCGTTTCTCGACCTGGCCTGGGCCCGCCTGGGGGTCGACCCCGTGGCCCGGGGTGTGCGGGTGGTCGACGGCCATCGCTTCGGCGTCGAGGCGGCGGGCCAGCGGGGCCCGCTGCTCGTGGCCCAGTGCGACTCGCGGTGGGTGCTGTCGGAGGTGAAGCTGGCCGTGGAGGACGCGCCGGCGGTGACCGTGCTGCAGCGACTGGGCTTGCCCGACGAGTTGGTGGCCACCGTCGCCTGGAACGACCTCGACCGCGAGATCGTGCCCGACCACCTGACCAGCCTGTGGGTACCCGAGATGGCGGCGCCGGTGGCCGGTGAGCTGGCGCAGCTCTCCGAGATCGTGCGCACCCTGCGGGAGCGCTGCCCGTGGGACCGTGAGCAGACGCACGCCAGCCTGGCCCGCTTCGTCCTCGAGGAGGCCTACGAGGTGGTCGAGGCCATCGGCGGAGGAGATCCGGCCCTGCTGGCCGAGGAGCTGGGAGACCTGCTCCTGCAGGTGTTCCTCCACTCGGCCATCGCCGCCCAGGCCGGGGAGTTCACCGTGGCCGAGGTGGCCCGCGGCATAAGCGACAAGATGGTCCGCCGGCATCCGCACGTCTTCGGGGACGTGGAGGTACACACCGCCGCCGACGTCCGCCAGAACTGGGAGCGGATCAAGCGGGCAGAGAAGGGTGGCAGCTCCGGGGGGGTGCTGGCCGGCGTGGACGGCTCGCTGCCCGCCCTGCTCTACGCGGCCAAGCTGGGCAAGCGGGCGGCAGGGGTGGGCCTGGACTGGCCATCGGCCGAGCCGGTCTTCGCCAAGGTGGACGAGGAGCTGGCCGAGCTGCGGGCCGACGCCTCGGCCGACGAGCTGGGTGACGTGCTCTTCGCCGTCGTCAACCTGGCCCGCCACCTCGGGCACGATCCCGAGGTGGCCCTGCGGGCCGCGGCGGGCAAGTTCCGCCGGCGCCTGGAGCTGGTCGAGCGGCTGGCGGCCGAGCGGGGGGTCGAGCTGGCCGGCGCCGGGGTCGCCCTCCTCGACGAGCTGTGGGAAGAGGCCAAGAAAACCGCCTACGGCCATGGTGGCATCCGGTAGCTTTGCAACACCAGCAACAGGAGCCACACCATTGTCAGCCATCGAGCACATCAGCGGCCGGGAGGTCCTCGACTCCCGCGGCAACCCCACGGTCGAGGCCGAGGTCTTCCTGGCCTCAGGGGCCAAGGGCCGCGCCATCGTCCCCTCCGGCGCCTCCACGGGCCAGTTCGAGGCAGTGGAGCTGCGTGACGGGGGCGGGCGCTACGGGGGCAAGGGCGTCGTCGGCGCCGTCGACCACGTCAACGGGGAGATCCTCGACGCCCTCCTGGGCCTCGAGGCCCTCGACCAGCGCGGGGTCGACGCCGAGCTGATCGCCCTGGACGGCACCGACAACAAGGGGCGGTTGGGCGCCAACGCCCTGCTTGGCGTGTCACTGGCCGTGGCCAAGGCGGCGGCCGACGAGCTCGAGCTTCCCGTGTACCGCTACGTCGGCGGCGTCAACGCCCACGTGCTGCCCGTCCCGATGCTCAACGTAATCAACGGCGGCGCCCACTCGGACAACAACATCGACCTGCAGGAGTTCATGCTCATGCCGGTGGGGGCGGCCTCGTTCTCCGAGGCGCTGCAGTGGGGGGCCGAGACCTACCAGGTGCTGAAGAAGGTTCTCTCCGACCGGGGCCTGTCGACCGCCGTGGGCGACGAGGGGGGCTTCGCCCCCGACCTGGCCTCCAACGAGGCGGCCGTGCAGGTGCTGGTCGAGGCCATCGAAGCGGCCGGGCGCGTGCCCGGCGAGGAGATCTCCATCGCCCTCGACCCGGCCATGACCGAGCTGTGGCGGGAGGGCAGCTACGAGCTGGCTGGCGAGGGTCGGTCGCTGTCCCCCGCCGAGATGGTGCAGTACTGGGTCGACCTGTGTGACCGTTACCCCATCGTTTCCCTCGAAGACGGCATGGCCGAGGAGGACTGGGAGGGTTGGGCGGCGTTGAGCGCGGCGCTGGGCGACCGGGTGCAGCTGGTGGGCGACGACCTGTTCGTGACCAACAGCGAGCGGCTGGAGCGGGGGATCGAGGCGGGGGTGGCCAACGCCATCCTCGTGAAGGTGAACCAGATCGGGACGCTGACCGAGACCCTCGACACCGTGGGCCTGGCCACCCGCTCGGGCTATTCCAGCGTCATGTCGCACCGCTCGGGGGAGACCGAGGACACGACGATCGCCGATCTGGCGGTGGCCACCAACTGCGGCCAGATCAAGACGGGTGCCCCGGCCCGCTCGGACCGTGTGGCCAAGTACAACCAGTTGCTGCGCATCGAGGACGACCTGGGCGAGGCGGCCGTGTTCCGAGGAGCCGCCGCTCTGGCCGCCCGGCGTGGTCGGGGCTAGCGAGCGTCCATGACCCTGAGGCGCCGGCTCTGGCCGCTCCTGGCCTCGCTGGCCATCATCGCCTTCCTGTTCGCCGTCGTCCTGCCCACCCGCACCTTCCTCAGCCAGCGCCACGAGATGGCCGCCGAGGAGGCCAAGGTCCGGGTGCTGACGCGGGAGAACCAGCGCCTGGCCTCGCGGGTCAGCCAGCTCCACACCGACTCCGAGATCGAGCGCATCGCCCGGGAGCAGTACAACCTGGTCCGCCCCGGCGAGGAGGCCTACGCCATCCTTCCCGGGCCGGCCGACGCCGACGCCGA
>Ga0247717_1000612_pt1 | contig 10462 bp, 12 predicted proteins | sample 24E_NmetaG_FD_189047 | JGI IMG/M metagenome (GOLD analysis project Ga0247717, IMG submission 189047) | Soil microbial communities from hillslope of Landscape Evolution Observatory, University of Arizona, Oracle, AZ, United States - 2-4-E_N | ecosystem: Engineered > Artificial ecosystem >... | reverse complement strand
AGGTAGACGTCCTCCGATTCAGTGATCGTCGGCAGCGACACCTCGGCCATCGGGTTGTGGGGGATCACCTTGGCCCGCACCGCGGTCTTCATCACCTTGCCCATGATCTGCGCCGCCTTCACGACGGTCGCCGGCGCCTTGCGCGTCGACAGCTCGTTCACCCAGGCCTGGCAAGCCGCGTAGTCGATGGTGGCGAGCGGCCGGGCTCCGAACGTCGGAACGATGTGAGTGCGAAGGTACGACTCGTCGCGTCCCCGCGTGCTGGCGGCAAGACTGACCATCGTCGGTCGGTACTGGACGGCCAGGAACTGGGCGAACGTCACCCGCCCCAGCGCCGGGTCGACGTAGCTCCCGGTCAGCTTCGAGTGCTCGGTGCCGGTGAGAAAGCGCTCGGCGTCAACCCGGCGGTCGAACAGACGCGCTCGCTGCTTCCCCTCGGGGTCCCGGTATCGGACCTCCCAGCGATTCCCGCGGTCGCGGCGGCGATTGATGCTGGCCATCAGCCTCTCCTTTCGTACTGCGTCGAGGCCGTCGGCGCAATAAGGCTGCTCTTCGGTTGCTCATTTGACCCGTATGGGGTCCGCATGAGCCCTGGCGGGGGCAATTCTAGCGAAGACCTGAGACGGGAATGGGCGTCAATCCTTGCGTCTTCGTCACGATTCGTCTCCGTCCGGGAGCATCCGGAGTCCGTGGTACTGCCGGAAGTCCTCGAAGTCGGCGCGGTTGTAGGTGACGAGCGGGACATCGGCGGCGAGGCAGCAGGCTGCCACCCACATGTCGTTCACCGGCCGGGGTCGGCCACGGCGCTCGGCCGCGGCTGCGAGCTTCGCCCATTGCGAGCACACATCCCTGTCCACCGGCACGACCGGGATGGGCGCAAGCCAGCGGTCGAGCTCTGCGCGGCGCCGAGCTCCCCATGACCGGACCTCGGCCCACTTCAGCAGCTCGCCCACCGTCACGAAGCTCAGCGTGATGGTCACGCCGACCAATGACTCGGCGACGGCTCGGGTGAGCTCACCCTTCTGGAGGCGGGAAGCAGCGTCGGTGTCGAGAACTACGACCGCCAAGACGTCAGGCGTCAGCGGCTCGACTGGCCCGAACGTTGGAAAGGAACGCTTCCAGCTCCTCCTCGGAGTCCCACAGGTCTGCCTGGAACCGGTCGAGGTCCTCGATGGATGCGACCGGGCGAGCGCCGGAACGTTGGATCAGTTCCTCAAACGCGAGCCGGCGGGGACGCGGCTGGTCGTCTGCATCGTGGGCCGGATGGGGATCAGCGCTCATCGCATCCTCCGACCTGGAAGCCGCGACACGTGTCCACCGGCCAAGCGTACGCCCGCGCCGTCGTGATCGCCGCCCACTGTCAAGACGCCGGCGGCCGGCGAGACCCGTCGATCCACGCCTCGATCTCGGCCGGATCGAAGCGCAGCAGGTGGCCCCACTTGACGAAGGGAATGCGCCTGTCGGCCACCAGCCGGCGCACATGGCGAACCTTGACGCCGAGACGCTCTGCCACCCGTTCGATGTCGACCAGCTGCGTCCGCGTACTTGAACCTGTCGTCTTACCGTTCATCGTCGGTGATCCTTCCTGAGGAGCCGCGGCGACCCCTCACCCCTCTACTGGTGTGTCTCCAGCCGAAACGCCACAAAGAATTCTGAGATTTCTGTGTCGACCCTCAAGAGCACCGCGAGCGACGCCAAAGCCACACCCGCAGCGACCGGACCGACGAGCCATCCGAACCGTCAGCGCCCGTCCCCGAACCTGACGGCTACTCGGTCCTGTCCATTGATGACCGCTACCGACCGCCACGAGCCGTCATTGACCCGAAACACGGAAAGTGACACCTTCACGAACCGTCATATACCGCCATAGACCGATCAGCGAATAGGCTCTTTACAACCCGGCAACATCGCTCCCATACTGCAACATCTCTTGGACACGATTGCAACCCCTCCCGGGGGTTGCGGAGGGTGTTGCCGCCGTGGCGTGGATGCGAATGATGGGCGCCGACTCCGTGGCCTACCACCAGGCCACAGTGCTGGCCCGGGGCGACGACCACCCCGGCCAGGCCCTGGCCTACTACGCCTCCCGGGGCGAGACGCCGCTGTTGTGGGGCGGCGCCGGCGCCCGGCTGCTGGGCCTGCAGGGGGCGGTGACCGACGAGCAGTACTCGGCCCTGTTCGGCCCCGACGGTGCCTGCGATCCCACCACCGGCGAGCGCCTGGTCAACACCAAGCGCCCCGGCCTGGAGCTGGTGATCTCGGCCCATAAGTCCGTCGCTGAGCTCGGCGTGATCGGCCGAGCCGAGCACATGCACCGCATCATGGACGGCGAGCGCGACGCCACCCTCGCGTATCTGGAGCAGCTGACCGGTGCCATGGGCGGCCGGCGGGGGAGAAGCGCCGAGCGCACCAAGACCGAAGGGCTCATCTACGCCGTCACCCGCCACGCCACATCCCGGGCCGGCGACCCCGGTCCCCACGACCACGTGTTGCTGGCCAACCTCGTCCGCATGAACGACGACAAGGGCGGCTGGAAGGCCGCCGTCACTGCCCTGTGGACCGAGCACCTCCACGCCGCCACCATGGTGGGGCGCATGGCCTCGGCCCGGGTGGCCGTGGAGCTGGGGTACGGCATCGTTCCCGACGACGGGCCCTCGGGGAGGCTCGGGCACTGGGCCATCGCCGGCGTGCCCGAGGCGGTCATGGCGATCCACTCCAAGCGGGCGGCGGAGATCGAGGCCGAGATGCAGCGCACCGGCAACTCCAGCTACCAGGCCCGCAACGTTGCCGCCCGGGCCACCCGGGCGCCCAAGCGCCATCAGCCCGTGGGCGACCTGCTGCCCCGGTGGGTGGCCGAGATCGGTGAGGTGGGCTGGAGCGTGGAGGCCATCGCTCAGGCCGTCGACCAGGAAGCGGCTAAGAGCCGTCGGCCGTCACCGACGCTGAGCGCCGGGGAGGTGCGCGCCGTCGTCAACCGGGTGCTCGACGCCGATGGCGCCCTGGCCGCCCGCAAGGTGTTCACCCGCCGTGACGTGGTGGTGGCCGTGGCCCCGATGCTGTACGGCCGTGATCCCGCCGAGCTGACCCGCGTGGTCGATCGCACCCTGGCCGATCCCGAGGCCGTGCCACTGCTCCGGGTCGCCGGGGCCAGCGAGCGGGCCTACGCCACCGCGGTGACCATCGCCCGCGAGCAGGCCATCGCCCGTTGCGTCGAAGCCCAGGTGGAGCGGAGCAACGCGCCGGCAACATCGGTCGCGGACGCGCACGCTGTTGCAGCGCGTGCCGAGGCCCGACTCGGACGCGCCCTCACCGCCGGCCAGCGCGAGGCGGTGGAGGCGATCTGCACGTCCGGACGCGGCGTCGATCTTGTAGTCGGCATCGCTGGCTCGGGCAAGACCACGGCGCTCTCCGCGGCCCGGGAGGCCTTCGAGGCCGCCGGCTACGAGGTGGTGGGCACCTCGACCTCGGGTCAGGCCGCTCGCACGCTCAGTCGCGAGGCCGGCATCGACAGCCGGACGCTGGCCTCGCTCAACTGGCGCATCGCCCATGACACCCTGCGCCTGTCGTCGCGCCACGTCGCCGTGCTCGATGAAGCGGCCATGACCGACGACGCCGCCCTGGTCGCCTTCCTGGAGGCGGCCCGTGTCACCGGGGCCAAGGTGGTGGCCGTGGGCGATCCCCGCCAGCTGAGCTCCGTCGGCCCCGGCGGCGGGTTCGAGGCGGTGGTCCGCCGATTCGGGGGCGCGGTGCACGTCCTGAGCGAGAACGTCCGCCAGATCGATCCGGTCGAACGCACCGCCCTGGCGCAGCTGCGGTCGGGGAAGGTCGATGAGGCCGTGTCCTGGCACGCCGGCGCCGGTCGCATCGCCGTGTCCCCGGATCGGGACACGGCCTTGGACGCCACCGTGGCCGGGTGGGCAGCCGATGCGGCGAAAGCCACACCGGCGGCCATGTACGCCTGGCGGCGGGCCAACGTGGCCGAGCTGAACCGCCGGGGACGTGAGGCGTGGGACAGGCTCGGCCGGCTGTCGGGCAAGGAGCTGGCCGTCGGCGACACCAGCTACCGGGCCGGAGACCGCATCGTCACCCTGGCCCCGGGCGCCGGCGGGGAGATCGTCACCTCCGAGTGCGGCACCGTGCTGGCCGTCGACGTGGCGCGACGCGAGCTGGCCGTCACCATGGACGACGGGCGCATCCAGCGCTTCGGCCCCTCCGAGCTCGACGCCGCCCATCTGGCCCACGCCTACGCCATCACCGTCCATCGCTCCCAAGGGGCCACCGTCGGCCGGGCTCACGTGCTGGAGGATGGCGGAGGCCGGGAGCTGGCCTACGTGAAGATGAGCCGGGCGAGGGAGCGCTCGACGGTGTACGTGGTGGCCGACTCGCCCGAGCAGGCCGTCGAGGACCTGGGCCGGGTCTGGAGCCAGTCCCGGCGCATTGGCTGGGCCATCGACCAGGGCACGCCGGCGCCGGGCATCGGTCCCGAGCCGGCGCCAGCGGTCCCCCCGGTGCCGGCCAGCCTGCGGCACGCCCGGCTGGTGGCCGAACGGGCGGCGGTGGCCGCCGTCGTCCCCTCCGACCCCAGCGCCGCCTACTACCGGACCCGCAACACGGTGGAGCAGCTGAAGCGCCAGCTCGCGGACCTGGACAAGGCCGAGGGATGGGGCGAATGGCGGGGCACGCCGGTCGGAGAGGCGGCCATCGCGTGGAGCGGAGCCGTACAGGAGAGGCGGGCCTGCCTGGCCCAGGCGGAACACGTCGGGCTGCGGGAGCGTCACCGGCTGCGCCAGCGGGCAGCCAAGGCCGCTGAGCAGGTAGGCCCGCTGCGAGAGCGCTTCGAGGCCCTGGCCCGGCCGCAGCGCGCCCGGCTGAATATCGAGCTGCCCGAGGCGAAGCGGACCCTGGCCGACCTCCAGGGCCGGCACAACGCCTACACCCGGTTCCAGTACGAGCACCCAGAGGCCCTTCGCCGGCTCGAGCGCCTCGACGAGCAGATCGCCACCGCCGCCTGGGAGCTCGACGTCGAGCGCCAGGGACTCGACGGCATCCGCCCCGAGCGGCCGGAGTCGAGCGCACAGCGATGGGTCGCCGAGCGGGGTCTCCGAGGCATGGACCGCGGCTTGGGCCTCGGGATCGATGTGTGAGGTCGAGGCCGGCGACCGTCACCCTCGATCAGGCCGCTCGGACGTCGACGACCAGCCGAGCGATACCGATCGCTTCCGGTCCGAGAGCGGATGACCAGGATCCGGCGATACTGCTCGCATGCCGCACCGCCCCCCACCCACGGATGCGCAGGTTGCGCCGTTCTCCGCCACGCATCTCACCCGTGATGACGCCCGGCTGGCGAAGACGTCTCAGTGCTCCAGATGATCGTCTCAGCCGTTGAATGGGGGGCCGTAATCGCGCTCGGCGTGCTTGTGCCCTTCATCGTTGGGCTGTGGATAGTGAATGCCACGATGCTGTATCCGCAGGACTCACTCTGGGAGATCGTCCGTCCGCTTCTCATCATCGCCGCCGGGCTATCGCTGTTCGCCTTGGTGGTCAAGGTGGTCAAGGTTCTCTTCAGCATCTGACGGTGTCGAACGTCTCTCATACGCAGTGCTCACTGTCGTCCGCGTTCGTATGGGTGCATCTCGGAGCATCAGCCTGACAGCTTGACGTGCCGGCGGGCGGTACGTGCCGTGGTGCATCGGTCGGGGAAGGTGAGGACCCGACTGGGATCGACCGCTCTCAGCCCTACCGCTCGGGTCGGGGCGGTGCCGGGCGCCGTCGCGCTCGTCGAACACCGGCGTTCCCGACCGGCAGCATTATCCTGGGACGGGTGGAGGACCCCAGGGATCGATCCGGGTCAAACCCCGACCCCTTGGCGCCAGTTGGTCGTTCCGCTCGGGGTCTGTGGGGCCGGAATCTTCGTCGGGGTCCTACTGAAGGGTGCTGGAAACACCTCGATTCTCGGGTCGACTCTCGGCTTCATCGGCTATATCGCCTTCATAGCGATACTCGGCCTCGTCGCTTACGCGATCACAGGCCACAACTAGCTCGCCGTTGGCCGGCGCGGGCTGCCCAACAAGTACGTGCCGCTACACCTCGGTCGGGCGACGCGCCAACCCGACCGGGATCGACGGCGTCCGGTCTTACCGATCGGGGGAGTGGCCGTGCCCCGACGTCGTCCTCGTAACACCGGCGTTCCTGCTCACAGTGCGGCAAGCTGGTCAGATGGCGAGTCCCCGTCGTGCGGGGAGCAAACCCAGTCGATGCGGGGACAGCGCGAGGATCGGCCGTTGGTCCTAATCATTTTCATCCCCATAGTCGTCGCTGCTATCGGCCTCATCACGGGCGCCGTGCGGTTGTGGCGGGCACGGACAAGCGTCGTCTATCGCGTCTGCGCTGGCCTTCTCGCCTTCTTTGGCCTTTATCTTCTTCTCTTGGTAGTCGCCTTCTTCATGCAACCCCTGCTGTGAGGCGCGGTGGAGCCCGTGCGCGTTCCGTGCCACTCTGCAAGAACGTCGGCCTGGGAGTTGTGTGCCGTTCGGGCCCTCCAGATGGCGTCGACCAGGAAGTGCCGATCTGCACGTTCCGCTGCCGGCCTCGCCCGAGCGGTATCGGCAACGCCGGTCGTTACTGCTCGGCGGCCCGCCGACGCGGCCGCCCGGCGTCCCGTCCACCCCGGAGCAATCGGCTCGCTGGAGCGCGTCGTTTCCGTCCGTCGGACGAGTCTGGGACACTCGAAGACATGGGCGTTCGCGGCACAGGCGGACTTTCCGGCTGGCTGGAGAGGCGGGATCGCGGGAACCAGACCATGTGGAATGCGGTAACGCCGCCAAGAATTCCGAAGACTCCAAGCATTGTGCTGGAGGCCATCACCTCGGTTCCCGACCCTGCATTCGCCTACCGCCTGCGGCTACGCATCGACGGAGTGCCAGCGGAGGGAGTGCCTTGGGGCTGGTCCGTGCACCCGCTTCAGCCTGGCCGACATGTGATCGAGCTTCATCACCGTTCCGGCATCATCCCTAGGGCGTCGGCGGCGAAAGCGATCATCGAACTCGATAAGGAGAACCCAGTCGTACACCTGAGGTACAAAGCCGGCATCTTCGGCATCTTCGGTGGCCGGGTTGCCATCGGGCCCTACATCGTCCGCGGGTAGACGCGTGACGTCTCGAGAGGCTTGCGAGGGCAGCCGTCGACCAGTACGTGCCGTGTCTCATCGATCGAGGGCCACGGAGCCCGAGCAGTATCTGCGGTCACCGGCGGCGCCGAAGGATCATTGCCGGACGCCCACGCTTGTACTGCAACTGGCTCGCCGCGACGGCTCCCACCTCGATGCCGTCCTCGTCGAGTGCCGCAACGGTGGGCTCAAAGCCCTCGGGCCAAACCATGCCGATCCAGCCCGAGCCTTTCGATACGTCGGCTGTGCGGCGATCTCCGGGCCTATCGACAATCACCGTGCTCACCGCAGGTGAGCAGAGGACCGTCGCATGGCAGACGCCGGTCGAGCGTCGTTTGACCCCAATCGCACGTCGGCCGGTGCCGGACACAGACAGATTCGGCGCCGACGGCCTCCACCGTTGGCGATTGAGCAGCGGGTCTGAGCCCCAACCGCTTCCGCCGCCGCCCTGCGATCGCCAACCGGTGTCGATCCTACGAAAGAGGCTCGTGCGCAACATCGGACCATGACCGCCGACGTCCTCGGCGACTGCCGAGAGGACGACGGCGAACCCTTTGTACTGATCGACATCGAGGATCTCGACGTTCTGTCGACGCACGGTGGTCGCGGCGGGCCACGGTCCGGCATGGTCGAGGGCCGGGCGGATCACCGCCTCCAGGGCCTCGTACGCTGCGGAGCGTCCTTCTCGTTCCTCGGTGGCCCTGGCACCCTCAACGTCGTATCCGCCGTGCTCCCATAGCCACGCCTCGAATCGACCGATTGGGCGAAGTGGGAACCGGGACCAGGCCCTGACCCACCCCGGCATACGGTCGAGCCGCTCCCTTGCACCGCCGGGGGGTACCCAATCCTTTCCGGCTCGCAGTCCTTCCGGAGCTTCCCAGTCTGCTGGGGAGGGCAGCCAGTCGGGGTCGTCATGCGAGGCGTCCCCGTACCCGAACCTGCCGCTTTTCCGCATGCCCCACGACGCTACGCCGCATGGAGTCGAGTGGCGGGAATCCGGCCGTACATCCTGGGTCGACCGCGCCACGGTACCGGGCCGAACTCGCCGGCGAAGGCGGCGGCGTCGACCGCCGGGGAGGCGTACGCTTGGAGGGTGTCCGTCGCCGAGAACCCACACGGATCCAGCCACCTCACGGTGGTCGCTCCGGATAAGGCGCTGGAACGTGCGCGGCCGCTTCCGAGCGATGACGACATGGCGATCGAGGGCCTCACCGACGAGGAGTGGGACGCCTTCGAGCAGGCGCTCGCTGATCGGTGACGGCACCCGCGTCCGTGGTGGTCGACACCATGGTCGTGTCCGCTCTCGTCAACGCCGGTCGTAATCCCGGCGATGCGGCCCGATATCGGTCCGCCATCGACGGTCGAACGGTCGTCGTGTCCTTCGTGACCGTCACAGAGATGCGCTTTGGCGCCATCAAGGCGGGATGGGGCGAGATCCGACGTCGCAGCCTTGAGCGTGTCCTCGCTCAGCTGGTGGTTGTCCAGCCCGATGATGACCTGATGCTTACGTGCGCCGAGCTCCGGGCCACCTGCCTGGCCGCGGGCCAGGCGCTTGGCCAGAAGATCCACGAGGCGGACAGGTGGATTGCGGCTACCGCCATAAGACTTGGCGTTGAGCTGATCTCCAATGACGCGGTGTTTGGGAACGTCCCCGGTCTCGCAGTCCACGGTCCACCGACGCCATGAATGCTTCCTCCTGATCTGACACGACGTGCCGCGTTGCATCGATGAGTTGCCACGCCGTCCCCGCGCGTTCCGCCAGCCGGGCGCCGGCGGCTGGTGCACTTCTGGTGCACATCTGGTGCACATAACAGTGGTAAGTAAGGGGTACTAGCGGGTACCCACGGACAGGTAAAAGCCCAGGTCAGAGGCACTCTTGCTTCAAAATGGCAGGTCGCAGAATTGCCCGGAATAACCTTGCCAAGGTTGGGGTCGCGGGTTCGAATCCCGTCGTCCGCTCCGCAAACAGCAGGAGAGGCCCTCCACGGAGGGCCTCTCCTCGTCGGTCGCTTGGCGGGAGCCGGCGCCCGCAGCCGCCGCCTGGGCACGCGATGCCTAGTAGGTGCCGCCGGTGCCGGTGAGCGTCTGGGTCCGCGTGTCCCAGGTGAGGCAGCTCCAGTGCCGGCTGTCCGAATCGACCGAGCAGGACTGCGTGACCACGCAACCCTGCGTCGAGTTCCACTCGACGCAGCCCGACGACCGCTGGATGTACGCGGAGGCCGGCCCGACGCCGATGCCGAAGGCGGCCACGGCCATCGACCCACCCACGACGATCCGGCGCACACGCTTCTTCGTGCTCTTGCTGTTCTGCTTGGTTCGGCTGCTCATGGCCCTTCCTTTCGACTGGGTCCTGCGAGTCGGCGCATCCGACTAGGGGCATCGTCCGCGCCGCCACTTGCCAACGCCTTGCCCGTCGCTTGCCGGGCCGGGGGCCGCCGGCCAAGCCGCGGCCCGGCGGCACCTTGTCGGCATGGGGCCTCTCCCGTATGCTCGATATCGGCGCTGGGGTACTCGAGCGGAAGGAACCAGAAGCGCCGGGGGACGAGGCCCGTCACCCCGATCAGTTCGGCAACAGCGGCGGCTTTACGGCGACCACGGCGACGCGCCATCCCTCTGCCCGCGTGAAACCGCCTCCAGCGTTCCCCTCGCGTCGAGCGAGGTGTCGTCCTGCGAGCACCGAGGAGGGTCATGGCCAAGGCCAAGGTGGACGAAGCAGCGTTGCTGCAGGAGTTGCGGGACACGGCCCAGGCCGTGGGGGCATTGGTCGCAGACCAGGAGGCGTTCAAGCTGACGCTGGCCGGCCTGCGCGCCGGCGATCCGAACCTGGTCCGAAGGGGACTGGAGCGCGTCGGCCTGGCCGAGCACTGCCGGTTGATCTGCAGCTGGTTCTGCAGCAAGGAGTGCGTGCTGCTGTGCCTGCACCTCGCCGGCCCGCCGGTGGAGGTCGGTCCGGTGCCCGACCCGCGGGAGTTCGCCGACGTGGTGGCCAAGCTGACGGGCGACGAGGGCACCCTTCGCCGGCTGGCGACCATCGTCGACGAGCGGGACGAGCGGGCCTACGGCGAGCTCATCGAGGAGTTCCAGCTCCAGCGCTTCCGCTACCTCCTCTGCCACTGGCTGTGCACCGTCCGCTGCCGGCTGCGATGCCGCTGGATCTGCGAGCCCAACCAGCCCCGCCTCGACCTGTTCACCGAGCTCCAGCGGGCCGGCAAGGCCATCCGCGCCCTGGCCGCGGACCCCCGGGCCCTGAGCAGGGCCGTCCGGGCGGCCCAGTCCGACGACTGCGAGGGGCTGCAG
>Ga0247717_1000607_pt1 | contig 10485 bp, 10 predicted proteins | sample 24E_NmetaG_FD_189047 | JGI IMG/M metagenome (GOLD analysis project Ga0247717, IMG submission 189047) | Soil microbial communities from hillslope of Landscape Evolution Observatory, University of Arizona, Oracle, AZ, United States - 2-4-E_N | ecosystem: Engineered > Artificial ecosystem >... | reverse complement strand
GGGTGGGCGGCGGCGGGGTTACCCCTGGCGGGCGGCCATGCCGACGACGGGCCGGGCCAGGCGGAGCGCACCGGTGGACCCGCGGAAGACGGCGTCGCCGAAGGCGAAGATGCCGCCGTCGGAGGCAACCAGCCAGTAGCCCTTGCCGGTCGGAGTCGACGCCATGCCGGCGATGGGCTGGGCCAGCCGCATGGCGCCGGTGGAGCCGGCGAAGGTGGCGTCGCCGAAGGCGAAGATGCCGCCGTCGGAGGCCACCAGCCAGTAGCCCTTGCCCGACGGCGTGGACGCCATCCCCTCGATGGGCTGGGCCAGCCGCATGGCGCCGGTGGAGCCGGCGAAGGTGGCGTCGCCGAAGGCGAAGATGCCGCCGTCGGAGGCCACCAGCCAGTAGCCCTGGCCCGACGGCGTGGGCGTCATGCCCACGATGGGCCGGGCCAGGCGCATCCCGCCCGTGGAGCCGAAGAACGCGGCGTCGCCGAAGGCGAAGATGCCGCCGTCGGAGGCCACCAGCCAGTAGCCCTTGCCCGACGGGGTGGGCGCCATGCCCACGACGGGCTGGGCCAGGCGCATGGCGCCCGTCGAGCCGGCGAAGGTGGCGTCGCCGAAGGCGAAGATGCCGCCGTCGGAGGCCACCAGCCAGTAGCCCTTCGCACCCGGGTGGGGGGCCATGCCCACGATGGGCTGAGCCAGCCGCATCGCCCCCGTCGACCCGAGGAAGGGGGCGTCGAAGGCGAAGATCCCGCCGTCGGAGGCGACCAGCCAGTAGCCGGGTTGGGCGCCCGGGGTGGTCGGCGTGGTCGGGGTGGTCGGGGTCGCCGCCTCCCGGACGTTGGTGAAGCTCACCGTGTTGGTGCCCGACGCGATGGTGACGTTCTGGGCGGGCTGGGGCACGAACCCGAAGGCGGTGGTCTCCGACACCGTGCAGGTCGTACCGGTGGGGATGCCGGCGATCGGGGCGCTGGACGTACCGGCTCCGCCCGCTGTTCCCACGGTGACGGTCACCGGCTGGTTGCTCACCGCGCCGGGGCAGTTCACGGTGAAGTCGAAGGTCCCCGGCGTGTCGGACACCTTGTTGATCACCAGGCTGCCGGTGTCGGAGGCGGTCACCAGCCGGAAGTAGTCGAGGAACGCCTTGCCGGCCTCGGCCGTCCCCGAGACGTTGACCCGGTGGATACCGGCGGGGAGCGTCGCCGAGCTGGCCAGCGTCGCCTGGCACTCCATCGCCCCGGCCGTGGTGGGCGGCCTCACCAGCTTGGTCTCGTTGTGGTCCAGGTTCGCCCCCATCCAGAAGTAGAACGGCCGGGACACGTTGTCCCGGAGCCCGACGACGCTCACCACGCCCGTGTGCCCCTCCGGGATCGTGAAGGTCCAGGCCAGGTGGGCCGTCACGTTGTCGAGGGACTGGGCGCTGCCCCCCGACCACTCGGAGCCCCCCTGAGGGCACTCGGTCGCGGTGAGGACGGCGCCGGGCGCCTCGTTGTAGAGGGTCGGGTCGTTCGTCTCGATCGTCTGCGGCGCCAGGTGGGCGGCGCCGGCCGGCGCGGGGAGGAAGCCCACCGCTGCCGCCGCGGCCAGCATGAAGGCGGCGGCGGTGCGCTTCCAGCCGCGCGTGGACAGTCCGGTCTGCCAGCTCATGTGAATGACGTGCCCCAGTTCTCGGTTCCAAGCGGCCAGCCGCCGTGTCTGGACCACTGCCGCCGTGCCCGCCCGGGCGCGAACCCGTGGTAGCGGAACGCGGCCACCCTGCCACTGCACGTGGGGGCCGTCAAGGGGTCAAATGGCCAAACAGGGAATCCGGCCAATCAGCGCCCGGCGAACCGGTCGTCGCTCAGCAGCCGCGGATCCGTCGGGTCGCTCCCGACATAGGCGGCGGAACCGACGGCGGTGCGGTAGGCGCCCAGGGCGCGATACGTCGTCCGGCCCGAGCGGACCGTCTCGTCGCCCCCGGCGCCGCCGAACACGGCCCAGTCCGTCTCCTTGTCGGCGTCGAACCAGACGACCATCCGCACGCCGCTGGCGGGCAGCCACGCGTAGAGCTCGGCGACCCACGCCCGTTTGGCCGCCAGGCCGGCGCCGTCCGCCGCTGCCGACGTGGAGGCCGTCTCCGTCACCGCCACCGGCCTGGCCGGCGCAAGGGACCGGACGCGGGCGACCATGGGGGCAAGGGTCGACTCGGGCGACCGCCACGTCGACCACGCCTGGCTGGCGCCCCAGTTGTAGCCGTCGACGGCGACCCAGTCGGCGTAGGGCTCGCCGGGCCAGAACGCCTCCGCCGGGTGGCCGCCGACGTCGTCGTGGTTCACGGCCCACACCCACTGCAGCTGTGACGGCCCCACGCCGGCCGCCGCCACCAGACCGTGCACCCGCCGCCACATGGCCACGTAGTCGGACGGGTCGTTGCCCCCCACCGCCGCGCCCCACGGGTACCAGTCGCCGTTCGCCTCGTGGGCCAGGCGGAGGTACGCCCGGCGGTCGTCGCCCGTGCCGAGGCGACCGTCGCCGCCGGCCAGGAAGGCGGCCAGCCGCGTGGCCCAGGTCCGCACGTAGCCGTCGTGGTCACCCCGGGCGATGCGGACCTCGACGTCACCGGGCGTGTTGGAACCGGTGAACGGCTCCCAGGTCACGAGCGGCACGTTGCCGCTGTTCCAGACGTTCGGCAGCTGCTGGCCGAAGAGGTTGTCGAGCGTCTTCCTCGAACCGTTCCAGCTCGTGAACAGCTCGACCACCGCGTGGCGCTTGCCCTGCCACCCCTCCATGGCCCGCACATCGCGCATGGCCCAGCCCTGGTTGCCGTAGTAGACGCCCAGCAGCACCGGCGCCGGCGGAGCCGGCTCCGTCGCGTCGGCGGGGCCCACCACCGACGCCGCCGTCACGGCACCCGCCACCGCCGCTGCGCACCACCAACCCCGTCCGCCGTCCCGCCGTGCCCCCATGCACCAAACGGTACGGCACCACTGCGGCGCCGCGGACGCGCCGAACCGGGGCTGCGACCGGGCGCCGGGCCGGGACGCCGGCGCGGACCGGTCTCATCCGCCGGTGGTCGGCGTCGCCGGCGCGGTGGCCGGCGCGGTGGTCGGCGCCGGGATGGGCGGGGTCCCCGACTGCACCTCAGCCGGCGGCTCGAAGGCCGCGTCGTCCACCTCGGTGTCGGCCGCGGTCAGCACCAGCTCGGCTCCCGAGAACGTCAACTTCACGGGCACGTCGTCGTCCCGGAGGCACAGGACGTCAGCCGTGGCGGGGTCGAGGGTGTAGCACTCGGCGTCCTCGTCGCCGACCCTGGCCCCCGCCGAGGTCACCTCCTTGCCGTCCAGCGACGCGACCAACGCGTCGATGATGCCGGCGCTGGCACCGGCGTCGGCCGTCGAGGCGCCCCGCTGGCACGACCACGGGCCGGCGTCCCTGCGCTGGCAGAACACGTTCCCGTCCCCGAGCACGAACGCGGTCGACTCCTGGCGGCCCTGCCCGGGGGCCTCGGCCACCAGCGACTGGCGGGCTCGCTCGCCCTTCCACCACACCTCGATGGTCAGCCTGCCCTCCTCCCCGGCCGGCAGGGCACCCGAGTACACCAGGTGCAGGTCGCGGGTGCGGGCGTCGGCCAAGCGGTCCACCAGCTCCTTGGCCGCCGCGTTCAGCGGCCGCGTCGTGGTCGTGGTCGTGGCCGGGCCCGCCACGTCGTCGTCGTCGCCGAGCACGGCGAAGAGGGCGGCGCCACCCAGGCCGCCCAGGACCAGGGCGCCCAGGACGACCACCACGATGCGCCTGGTCACGCCGGCCGACGCTAATGGGCCGCCCACCTCGCGGTGCAGCCGGAGCATCGCCGCCGTTGGGGCTCCCCGGCGTCGAGCGGGACGTCTCGATGCCGTCGGCCGTTCCGATTGCCCCGCCGCCGGCACGGCGCGATCCTTGGGTGTGCCGGGGGACACGCGCCAGCGGGGCCTGGCCGCCTTCGGGCGGCGGGCGTGGAACGAGGCGTTCGCGCGGCTGGCGGAGGCGGACGAGGCCGAACCCCTCGGCGCCGACGACCTCGAGAGGCTCGGACTGGCGGCCGCCCTCGTGGGCCGGGACGACGACTGCGACCGGTGCTGGATCCGCGCCCACCAGGGGTACCTCGACGCCGGGGACGTCCAGGGCGCCGCCCGGGTGGCGTTCTGGCTCGGGCTCACCTTCTTCCTGGTGGGCGAGGACGCCAAGGGCAACGGGTGGCTGGCGCGTGCCCAGCACCTGCTGGACGAGGCCGGCCTCGACTGCGTCGAGCGCGGCTACCTCCTGGTCGCCCCGGGGATGGACGCCCTGTTCAGCGGCCGGGACGAAGAGGCGGCCGAGCTGTTCGGCCAGGCCGCCGCCGTCGCCCGGCGCTTCGGCGACGCCAGCCTGCTGGCCCTCGCCGGGTGTGGGCGGGGCCAGGCCCTCATGCGGCTCGGCCGGCTGGCCGAGGGGGTCGGGCTGCTCGACGAGTCCCTGGTGGCGGTGACCGCCGGCGAGGTCGAGCCGCTGGTGTGCGGCATCGTCTACTGCGCCTCCATCGAGGCGTTCCACGAGGTCTTCGACCTCAACCGGGCCCGGCAGTGGACCACGGCCCTCTCGCGCTGGTGCGCCTCCCAGCCCGACCTCGTGCCCTTCCGGGGGAACTGCCTGGTGCACCGCGTCGAGGTCATGCAGCTGGGCGGCGCCTGGGCGCAGGCCCTGGAAGAGGTGCGGCGGGCGTGCGAGCTCCTGTCGCAGCCCCCCCAGCCGGGGGTGGGCGAGGCCCACTACCTGTGGGCCGAGCTGCACCGGCTGGGGGGCCGCTTCTCCGAGGCGGAGGAGGGCTACCGCCGGGCCGCCGAGCACGGTCGCCCGCCGCAGCCCGGCCTCGCCCTGCTGCGCCTGGCGCAGGGGCGGCCGGAGGCGGCCGCCGCCACCAGCCGCCGCGTCCTCGAGGAGACGACGGACTGGGTCAGCCGGTGCAAGGTCCTGCCCGCGCACGTGGAGATCCTGCTGGCGGCGGGCGACGTGGCGGGCGGGAGGGAGGCCGCCGACGAGCTGGCGGCCATCGCCGCCGAGCACGGGGTGCCGCTGCTGCGAGCCATCGCCGACACGGCGGCGGGAGCCGTCCTGCTGGCCGAGGGCGACGCCTCGGGCGCCTGCGTCACCCTGCGGCGAGCGTGGCGGGCGTGGTGCGACCTCGACACGCCCTACCAGGCGGCCCGCACCCGGGTCCTGCTGGGCGAGGCGTGCCGGCAGCTGGGCGACGAGGACGGCGCCGCCTTCGAGCTCGACGCCGCCCGGGCGGCGTTCCAGCGGCTGGGCGCGGCGGTGGACCTCTCGACGGTGCCCGCCGCCGGGCGAGCCCCGCCGGCCCGGGCGGCCGGTGGGCTGACGGCACGCGAGGTGGAGGTCCTCGGGCTGATCGCGTCGGGCCGCACCAACCGGGCCATCGCCGAGGCCCTGTTCATCAGCGAGAAGACGGTGGCCCGCCACGTGAGCAACATCTTCACCAAGCTGGGGCTCGGCTCCCGCTCCGCTGCGACCGCCTACGCCTACGAGCACGGCCTGGTCTGACCGCCTGGTCCGGCCGTGTGGGTGGTTCTACCCATGCACCGGGCGGCCGGCGAATGGGAACTTCGCCCGAAGTCGCCGGACGGCCTCGTCCGTACCTTCTCCTCTGACGGCACAGCGCCGCCGACGTCGAGGAGGGAGAGGCGAATGGGGCAGGCACGGGAGACGATCGACCTGATGACGGAGGCCATGGTGAGCAAGGACCTGGAGCGGCTGGCCGGCGTGTACGCGCCCGACGCCGTGGTCACGACGCCCGACGAAGGGGAGATCAAGGGCCGCGAGGACATCGTGGAGTACCTCCGCAAGTTCATCGTCGCCATCCCCGACTTCACGTGGGAGGCCATGGCGCAGTACGAGTGCGGCGACACGGCGGTCGACGAGGGTTGGGTCGTCGGGACCAACACCGGCCCCGTCCCGACCCCGGGCGGCGGGACCCTCCCGGCCACGGGCAGGGCGGTCCGGGTCCGGAGCGTCGACATCGCGACCGTCCGTGACGGGCAGATCGTCCGCCACAACTTCTACTTCGACCAGCTCGACCTGCTGTCCCAGCTGGGCCTGGCGCCCGAATAGGCGGCGGTCGTACCCCACGGGCGGTGCCGCCGGTCACCCGACCGGCGGCACGGCCGCGTCCCTACCGCCGCCTCGTGGGCCGCTCCGGGCTCGGCGGCTCGGCGACCGTCGAGGAGCTCCGCTCAGCGGCCCCGGAGCAGGCGCAGGCCGCCGGTCTTGCAGCCGACGCAGTGCGTCGCCTCGGGGACCGCCTCCAGGCGGGCGTCCGGGATGCGCAGCCCGCAGCGCTGGCACACGCCGTAGGTCCCGGCGGCCAGCCGGCCCAGCGCGGCCTCCACGTCCTCGGTGCTGCGCCGGGCGGACACGGCCAGGGCCACCAGCCGGTCGCGCTCGACGTTGCTGCCGTCGGCGTCGCCCGCGTCCTCCTCGTCGGGGGAGTCCAGCGACGCCGGCTCGGCGGCCAGGTCGGCGATGGCCTGCTCCAGGTGGGCCAGCCGGGCGCGGTAGCCGTCGAGCTGGGCCAGGAGCGTGTCGCGGTAGGGAACGCCGGTCGCCGCGTGGGCCGCCGGGGCGCCGGGATCGGCAACAGCTGTCATGAGAGGACCTCCCGCCAAGGAGCCGACGGCCCGGTCGCCGTCGCTGCGGAAGGACCCAACGCGCCGGGCCCGGCGCGCATTCCCTCGCTCACCGGGCGGCGGTGAGGAGGACCCAGCTCCCCCGGTCGTCCAGCCGGCGGGCGACCCGCAGTCCGCTGGCCGCCGCCAGCCGCTCCAGCTCCTCGTCCGGGGTGACGCTGGCGGCGAAGCGCTGGGTCCACGACCGCCCCTCCAGCGTGTAGGTCACGGCGGCCGTGAACGAGCCTCCCGGGCCGGGGCGCACGTCGGCCAGCCGGACCCCGACGACGCCCAGCGCTCCCGCCGCCTCGCCGGGCTGCCAGTCGGGCGGGTAGCGCTCGACCACCACGACACCGCGGGGGGCCAGGTGCCGGCGGCACACGGCGAGCAGGCCGAGCTTGCCGCCGGCGTCGGGCTGGTCGAACAGGTGGGCGGTGGCGAGCACGGCATCGAAGCGCCGACCGAGGTCGAGCCCCCACACGTCGGCCCGCACCGTCTCGGCGCCCTGCACGAACGCCAGCATCTCGGCCGACTCGTCCACCGCCACGACGGCGTGGCCCGCCGCCACCAGCGGGTGGGTGAGACGACCCGGCCCCGAGCCCAGCTCCAGGACGGTCGCCCCGGGCGGGAGGGCGGAGCGGACCGTCGACAGGGCGGGCTCGGGCGGAAGGCGGCGGTAGACGGCCAGCGGGCTGCCGTCCGGCGCGATCGCCTCGTCCACGCCCGCATCCTCCCCCGGCGGGCCGCCGAGGCGCCGTCGTAGGGTCGAGGGGTGGCCAACCCGGCTCTCGGCGTGCTCCACCGGCTGGCGCCGGCCGCCCGCGCCGCCACCGCCGAGGAGGCCGCCGGCGCCGTCGTCGCCCTGCACGCCACGGACCCGGCGACGGTCCACCTCTCGGTGGCCGCCCGCACCGCCGGCCCCGGCGCGACGGTCGCGGCCGTCGACCGCGCCCTGTACGACGACCGCACGCTGGTGCGGGTGCTGGGCATGCGGCGGACGATGTGGGCCGTCCCGTGCTCGCTCGTACCCGTGGTGGTCGCCGCCTGCGGGCGGGCGGTCGCCGGCGAGGAGCGGCGCAAGGTCATCGCCGCCCTGGAGGCCCAGGGCGTGGTCGACGACGGCGCCCGCTTCGTCGCCCGCCTGGAGGAGGAGGCGCTGGCCGCCCTGGTGGAACGGGGCGAGGCGACGGCGCGCGAGCTGGCCCACGACGTCCCCGACCTGGCCCGCACCATCCGCCTGGGCGGCGCCTCGAAGTGGCGACCGAGGTGACCCTGGCCACGAGGGTCGTCGTCACCCTCACCGCCGAGGGGCGGGTGACCCGGTCGCGGCCCCGGGGCTCGTGGACGTCCACGCTCCTCCGCTACGTCCCGGTGCCCCCCCTCGGCGACCCGGTCGACCCGGGCGAGGGCCGCGCCCAGCTGGCCCGGCGGTGGCTGGCGGCGTTCGGGCCGGCGTCGGCCGACCCCGGGCGCGACCTGCGCTGGTGGGCGGGGTGGACGGTGGGCGCCACCAGGAAGGCGCTGGCCGACGCCGGGGAGCCGTCCCCGGTGGCCGGCCCGGGCGCCGGGGCCGACGGCGACGGCGAGCCGTGGGCCGCCCTCCTCCCCAGCCTCGACCCGACCACCATGGGTTGGAAGGAGCGGTCGTGGTACCTGGGCGACCTCGGCGGCGCCCTGTTCGACACCAACGGCAACGCCGGGCCCACCATCTGGTGGAGCGGGCGCATCGTCGGCGGCTGGGCCCAGCGGCCCGGAGGCGAGGTCGTCACCCGGCAGCTGGTCGACGTGGGGGCGGAGGGCGCGGCGGCCGTGGGCGCCGAGGCCGCCCGCCTCCAGGCGTGGCTCGACGCCGGCGGCGCCGTGGTCCGGCCCCGCTTCCCCACCCCTCTCCTGAAGGAGCTGTGCGGGTGAGCGGCGGCGACGAGGTGACGCTGGTCCTCGACGGCCACGAGGTCACCATCTCCAGCCCCGGCAAGGTCTTCTTCGCCGAGCGGGGAGAGACGAAGCTCGACCTGGTCGAGTTCTACGGAGCCGTCCGCGACCCGCTCCTGGCCGCCATGGGCGGGCGCCCGGTGCTCCTCCAGCGCTTCCCCGACGGCGCCGGCGGCAGCTCCTTCTTCCAGAAGCGGGTCCCCTCGTCGCGGCCGGCGTGGCTGCGGACGGCCGACGTGAGCACGCCCAACGGCACCCACTCCGACGCCCTGGTGGCCCACGACCTGGCCCACGTCGCCTGGGCGGTGAACATCGGCTGCCTCGGCTTCCACGTGTGGCCCACCCGGGCCGACGCGCCCGACGTGGCCGACGAGCTGCGCATCGACCTCGACCCCACGCCGGGCGTGGACTTCGCCATGGTCCGGGAGGCCGCCCTGGAGGTGCGCGACCTGCTGGCCGAGCTGGGCCTGACGGGCTGGCCCAAGACGACGGGTAACCGCGGCATCCACGTCTACCTGCGCCTCGAGCCCCGTTGGGACAGCTACCGGGTGCGGGCGGCGGCGGTGGCCGTCGCCCGCCAGCTCGAGCGGCGCCGCCCCGACCTGCTCACCGCCGCGTGGTGGAAGGAGGAACGGGGCCGGCGGGTGTTCGTGGACTTCAACCAGAACGCCCCTCACAAGACGGTGTTCGGTGCCTGGTGCGTCCGGGCCCGGCCGGGCGCCCAGGTCTCCACGCCCTTCGCCTGGGACGAGCTCGACGGCTCGTTCCACCCCGACCGGATGACGGTCCCCGTCGTGGCGGCCCGGGTAGCGGCCGACGGGGACCCGTGGGCGGGGATGTACCAGCGCCCGCAGTCGATCGAGCCGCTGCTCGCCATGTACGACCGCGACATGGCGGACGGCCTCATGGACGCCCCCTGGCCGCCCGTCTACCCGAAGCAGCCCAACGAACCGCCCCGGGTGGCCCCCAGCCGAGCCCGCAAGACGCCCCCTGCCGGGTGAGGGCCGACGTACCCGGCGCCCGGCCCGCAGGGGCTGCGGGCCACCGACCGAAGCGGCGACGGCGGCGAGATCGAGGTCCGCTGCGACGATCCCGAGGTACGCCTGTGTGCCGCCATGGGGGTGCTCAACGCCGCCACCGCCGAGGTGGTGGCGGCCATCGCCCAGGCGCTGGAGGACCCCGCCGGCTGGCAGGGCGACGGCATCGTGTCGCCCGAGCACTGGGTGGCCCTGCGCGCCGGCGTCAGCTCCGCCCGGGCCCGGCGCCTGGTGGCCATGGCCCGGGCACTGGCGCAGCTGCCCTCGGCGGCCGCCGCCTTCGCCGAGGGGGCGTTGAGCGAGGACCAGGCCAACCTGGTGTGGCCCATGTCGACCCCGCCCACGACGAGCGGGTCACCGAGCTGGCCCGGCGCTGCACCGTCAACCAGCTGCGCCGCATCCTGCCCACCGTGGCCCCGCCCCCGCCGGCTCCCGGTCCCGGGCCGGACGCCGAGGAGGCGGCGGGCGAGGAGGGCGACGCCGGCGCCGGCGTTGGCGACACCCCGGGCCGGCGTGAGGTGGCCTTCGGCCACCGCGACGACGGCCGGTGGTGGGCCCGCATCCTGTTGCCGCCCGACGAGGGCGCCGTGGTGCAAACGGCCCTGGAGGCGGCCCGCCGCGCCCTGGTGTCGGCCCGCCGCCCCGGCGGCGACGGCGACGAGGCCCACGACCGGGTGGGATGGGCCGACGCCGTGGTGCACATGGCCGAGGCGGCCCTGTCGGGCATGGAGGGCGCCGGGCGCCTGCCTGCCGACCGCTTCCAGGTGGTCTTCCACGTCGATGCCGACCACCCCGAGCGGGCCCGGCTGCACCTCGGGCCGCTGCTGGGCGGCTCGCTGCGGGACTACCTGACC
>Ga0247717_1000606_pt1 | contig 10499 bp, 5 predicted proteins | sample 24E_NmetaG_FD_189047 | JGI IMG/M metagenome (GOLD analysis project Ga0247717, IMG submission 189047) | Soil microbial communities from hillslope of Landscape Evolution Observatory, University of Arizona, Oracle, AZ, United States - 2-4-E_N | ecosystem: Engineered > Artificial ecosystem > Mesocosm... | reverse complement strand
CTTGCGGGAACGGAGGTCGTGGCCGCGCGCGTGGCCTTCCGCGACGGCATCCCGGAGAAGGACGCGTACCGGCGGTTCAAGCTGCGACAGGACCGAAACGACGACTTCGCGGCGCTGCGCGAGGCGGTGCTGCGCGCGTATCGCGCCGAGGAGCTCCCCGACCTCGTCCTCGTGGACGGCGGCGTGGGGCAGCTTCGCGCGGCCGTCCAGGCCTTCGAGGAGCTCGGGGTTCCGGGCGCGCCGTTGTGCGCGCTTGCCAAGCGCGAGGAGCTCGTGTTCGTCCCGGCGCGGCGGGAGCCGCTTCGGCTTCCCGAGGACGGAGGCGCGCTTCGCCTGCTCATGCGCGTGCGGGACGAGGCGCACCGGTTCGCCGTCTCGTACCAGCGCGTCCGCCGGTCCCGCTCGATCTCCGAGAGCCCGCTCGACGCCGTGCGGGGCCTTGGCCCCAAGCGCAAGCGGGCGCTCCTTGCCGCCTTCAACGGCGTGGAGGCGATCCTCGCCGCGCCGCCCGAGCGCGTGGCGGCCGTGGTGGGGCCCGAGCTTGCCCGCCGGATCCGCGAGGTGCTCGCGCCGGCCAGGGACGCGTGAGCGAGGCCCTTCACGCCGGTCCGGCAAGCGGAACCGAGAACGAGAAGACGGAGCCCCTGCCGCGTCCCGCGCTCTCCGCCCACGCGCGCCCGCCGTGGAGCTCGACGAGGCCGCGGCTGATGTAGAGCCCAAGGCCCGTCCCGGGCGGGTCGAGCTCGGTGCGGTCGTGCACCTGCGAGAAGGGCTCGAACAGGCGCGGCAGGAGCGACGGATCGATGCCGATGCCCGTGTCGCGAACGAAGGCGATGGCGTGGCCGTCGTCGAGGCGCACGCCAAGCTCGACCCGTCCGCCGCTTCGCGTGAACTTGAGCGCGTTGGCGACGAGGTTGACGAGGACCTGCGTGAGCCGCTTGGTGTCCGCCTCCACGATCGCCGCGGGAGACCGGCGGACGACAAACGTGATCCCGGCCCGCCGCGCGGGCTCGCGGAACGATTCGGCCGCCTGCGCGACGAGGTGGGTGAGGTCCACGGGACGGCGCTCAAGCCCGAGGCGGTTTGCCTGCAGGCGCGCGGCTTCGAGCATGTCCTGCACGAGCTGGTCCAGGCGCCGGACGTTGCGGTCGAGGATCTCGAGCGCGCGCGTCTGCTTGCTCGAGAGGGGCCCGGTGACGCCGCTTTGCAGGAGGTCGATCTGCAGGCGGATGGGCGTCAACGGGGTGTTGAGCTCGTGCGCCGCCGTGTTCACGAGGCGGGAGCGGACGCTGTCCACCTCCCGCAGGCGCGCAAGCTCGCGGTCGCGGGCTTGGGCGGCCTCGCGCTGGCTTTCCGCGGCCTTGAGATCGGTGATGTCCCGCGTGAAGCAGCGCGTGTGGAGGAATTCGCCGTTCTCGAAGCGCGCGTTCGTGTTGATCACGACGTGGCGGATGGAGCCGTCCTTGGCGCGCAGGCGCGCCTCCACGCCTTCGAGGACCTCGCCGGCGCGCAGCCGGCGAAGGATGTCCGCGATGACGTCCTGGTCGACGTGGAACTCCGCGATGTTCTGCCCCACGTATTCCTCCTTCGCGTAGCCGAGCATGGCAAGCTCGGCGCGGTTGGCCCATAGGATGACGCCGTCGGAGTTCACCCAGTGGAGCCCCAGCGGCGCGTTCTCGAAGAAGTCGCTGAGGGTGGCCTCGCTTGCGCGCAGCGCCTCGTCGGCGCGCGTGCGAACGATCGCGAAGGCGACGTGGTTGGCGATCGTCTGCACCAAGCGCGTCTCGTCGTCGTCGACGTCGTGGGGCCCTTCGCGGTACACCATGAACTTGCCCAGAAGCTCGCCCTGGTTCCGAAGCGGGATGAACGCGAGCGAGCGGATGCTCTCCCGCGCAAACAGCGGGCCGTAGGAGGCAAGGGCGGGATCGGCCTGAACGTCGGGCACGAACAGCGGCTTGGGGTCGGGATCGTCGCGGTTCCACGGCGAGTGGCCTTCGACGGCGGCCCGGTATTCGGTCGAGATGCCGCGCCAGGCAACGAAGCGCATGACGCCGCCCTCGTCGTACAGGAGGATCGAGAACCGGTTCTCCCCGAGCGTCTCTTGCAAGCACGCGAAGGCGGCCTCGTAGACCTGGGGCAGCGTCCGCGCGCGGCCGAGCTCGTCCGTGAGGCGGTGGATGGCCGTGAGCTCCCGGATGCGGCGCTCGAGAGCGGCCTCGGCGGCTTTGCGCGTGGACATGTCGCGCTTGATCCCGACGTGGCAGACGGGCCGTCCCTCCTCGTCGGTGAGCGTGAAGGCGGACAGCTCGACGGGCACCGTCCGCCCGTCGCGGGTGCGGCTTTGGACCTCGCCCCGGAAGCGCCCCGTGGCGCGCAGGGATTCGACGACGCGGGCGAAGGTTTCCTCGCCCAGGTGGATCGAGGGGGTCCGTTGCGCGAGGTCCTCGTCGTTCCATCCCAGAAGCGTCCGGTGCGCGGCGTTCTGCTCGAGGTAGCGGCCCTCGAGGTCGACGATGGCGATGCCGTCGCTCGAGGCGCGGAAGATCTCGCGGTACAGGGAGAGCGCCTCCTCCGACCGGCGGCGCTCGGTCGCGTCCTCAAGGTGCACGACGATCGGCCGCGATCCCCGGTCGCCCGGGAGGGCGGCGGCCGTGAGGTCGGCGTCGACGTCGCGCCCGAGGCCGTCCAGGCGCGCCCGCAGCGATCCCGAGGCGATCTCGCCGCTTGCCAGGCGCCGGAGGAGCTCGCGGACGGCGGGCCGGTCCCCCGGCTTCACGGCGTCCTCGAACGCGGTGCCCAGGCACGCTTCGGGGCGGGCGCAGAGGTAGTCGCACAGCGCGCGGTTCACGTGGACCACGCGGCCTCGTTCGTCCAGGAGGGCGGCCCCACCCGGCATGGAGGCAAGGAGCGCGCGGAACCGCGCTTCGGCCGGGGGGAGCTCGGCGCGCAGCGAAAGGGCGGTCGTGCTGGGGCTCTTGGCGCTGCCTTGCCCAGGGTTCATGACGAAAGTCGGGTAGTCCGGTGGGCCGGCGTAAGCTTCCGTCCGTTCGTCCGGGACGAACGCCACCTATTTGAGGGGCAAGGCCACGGTGAAGGTGGCCCCTTGGTTTGGGCCCTCGCTCTCGCAGGCGATCGTGCCGCCGTGAAGCTCCACGATGCCGCGGCTGATGTAGAGGCCAAGGCCCGTCCCAGCGCGGCCGGGGCCCTCGGCTTCCCCCACCTGCGTGAAGGGCTGGAAGAGCTTCGGGAGGTCCTCCGGAGACACGCCACGCCCGTTGTCGGCAACGCGGACCACGGCCCGGCCGTCCTCCACCAGGGCGCGAAGCTCGATCTTGCCGCCGGCCGGCGTGAACTTGACCGCGTTTCCAAGGAGGTTGTAGAGGACCTGGAGGATGCGCTTTGCGTCCACCTCCGCCCACAGGCCGCGCGGGGCGTTGCACGACAGGCGGACGCCGGCCTTGCGCGCGGGCTCCTCGAAGGCCTCCGCCGCCTCGCGAACGAGCGCCGAGAGATCCGTGCGGTCCTTTTGGATCGTCATGCGCCCGGAGCTCACGCGGGTGACGTCCAGAAGCTCGGCGACGAGCTGCGTGAGGCGCGTGACGTTGCGGTCGAGGATGTCGAGCGCTCGCCGCTCGCCGGCCGGAAGGGTGGTCGCGAGGCGCTCCCGGAGGAGGTCGAGCTGCAGGCGGATGGGCGTAAGCGGCGTGCCGAGCTCGTGGGCCGCCGTGTTGAGGAAGCGCGTCTTGGCCGCATCGAGCTCCTGCAGCTGCGCGAGCGCGCGCCGGCGCTCCTCCTCCGCGCGCATGCGGTCCGTGATGTCGCGCGAGACGGCGATCGTGCGGTCCACCTCGCCGGTGGTCGGGCTGCGCAGCGTCCGGTGCGTGGTCTCGAGCCACACGAAGGAGCCGTCCTTGCGCCGGTATCGGAACGCAAGCGTGTACATCTCCGGGATCTCGCTTGCGATCTCGTGCATCTGCGAGACGATGCGCAGGTCGTCCGGATGGAAGAGCTCGCGGCGCGGGCGCCCGAGGAGCTCCGAGGGCTCGTAACCCAGGAGCTGCCGGCAGGCGGGCGACACGTACAGGCAGGTGCCGTCGCGGTCGTGGAGCGTGATCATGTCCGTCGCGTTCTCGGCCAGGAGGCGAAGATGCTCCTCGTTCTCCGCGATCCGTCGCTCGAGGCTCCGCCGCGCCGTGACGTCGCGGAAGCTCCACACGCGCCCCACCGCGACGCCGCCCACGCGCTGCGGGTGCGAGTACTGCTCGAAGAGGCGGCCGTCCCGAAGCTCCACGAAGTCGAGGCTCTCGGCCTCGGGCTGCCCGTCGATCGCGGCCACGCGCCGCACGTAGCCGCCCGGATCGGCGACCTGGGAGAGCGTCGCGGCGAGCACGCGGTCGGCCCGACGGGTCGCGAGCGCCTCTCGCGCCACATGCCACATGGAGACGTACTTCGAGTTGTGGGCCGTGATCCGCCCTTCCCGGTCCACGACCACGATGCCCTCCTCGGTCGCCTCCAACGTGGCCGAGAGCACGGAGAGCATCTCGCGCACCTCGCGGTCGTTGCGCTCGCGCTCGACCACGCGGCCAAGGAGAACGGCCACGTTGGCCAGGATGTCGAGGAGCTGCGGGTCCGGGTCCGCGGGCGCCTCGTTGAAGAACTCGAGCACGGCCTCGACCTCGTTGTCCACGAGGATGGGGAACGCGAAACCCCCGCCAAGGCCGCACGCGCGCGCGGCGGCGGCGCGCGGGAAGTTCGCGTCGCGCGAGACGTCCACGATCCACAGGGGACGCGCGGAGGCGAGGACGCGGCCGGGAAGCCCGATCCCGCGGGCAAGAGGCGTCGCCATGGTCGCGTCCCGGAATGCGCGATAGGCGCTCGGATCGGCCGGATGCCAGACGTCGGAAGGCTCCATGCGGTCGCCCGCGCGCACGTAGAGGTGGCCCAGCGGCCAGCCCGAGAACGTGCACAGCTCGCGCAGCGCGACGCGCGCGGCTTCGGCAAGCGTCTTCGATTCGTTGGCCGCGATGGCAACGGTCCGGAACGCCTGCACGAGCGCGCTCTCGCGGCGCAGCGCCTCCTCCACGCGCCTCCGGGCCGTGACGTCGCGGGTCACCGTCACGCTGCCCGCATAGGAGCCGTCGGCTTCGCGCAGCACGCGCGAGACGGCTTCCACCCAGACGTAGTGCCCGTCGCGGTGGCGCGCGCGGATCTGGACGGGCTGCGGATCGGGCTCCAGGGTGCCGGGCTGCACGTGCGAGCGCAGGACCTCCGCCACGATCGGCAGATCGTCCGGGTGCACGAAGTCGCGACCCGTTCGGCCCACCAGCTCCTCGGGCTTGAATCCAAGGAGCGCTTCCACCGACGGCGAGACGAAAACGACGCGACCCTGCGCGTCGCTGCGCGAGATCACGTCGCGGGCGTGCTCCGCCAGGAACTTGTAGTTCGCGAGGTCCGCGGCGGGATCGGCCGCCGGTCGGCGGGCCTCGGGCTCCCGGGGTCGGACGGCGGTCGACGGCGCGCTCATGAGCGGCAGGTCAGGACCCGTCCAGCCGATAATCGTTTTGGCCTCCTGTCCGTGCGCGGGCACGGTCCGAGGGCCTGGCCGGGCATCGGGAGCCGCTACGGGAGCTCGGCCAGGCGCAGCGTCCGCTCGGCCTGTGCGACAAGAGGCCGATCGATCATGCGTCCGTCCACGACAACCACGCCGCCCTCTTCCACGCCCCCGGCGCGAGCGGCCTCCGAGACCTTGCGAGCCCACGCGACCTCGTCGGGCGAGGGAGCAAGGGCGCGGTGCACGATCTCCACCTGCCGGGGATGGATCACCTGCTTGCCCCGGTAGCCCAGGCGCGCGCCCTCGCGCGCGTCCCGCTCGAGCCCGGCGTCGTCCTGGAAGTCGACGAACACTTGGTCCACGGCCTCCACGCCCGCGGCCGCGGCGGCGGCCACGACGAGGCTTCGCGCGAAGAGGACCTCGGTTCCCTCGCGCGTCCGGCGCGCGCCCACGTTTGCGGCGTAGTCCTCCGCGCCAAACGCCACCGCGGCGACGCGCCGGCTTGCTTGCGCAAGCGCGGGGGCGTCGAGGACGCCGCGCGCGGTCTCGAAGAGAAGCAGCAGGCGCGCCGGGCAGCCCGCCTGCGTGAGCGCGCGGTCCACGGCCTCGACCTCTTCTGCGCGCTCGACCTTGGGAAGCACGACAAGCTCGGGCATGGCCTGCGCAAGAGCGGCAAGGTCGGCGCGGGCAAGCGCGCCCCACGCGTTGATCCGAACGCCGCGCTCGGTGCGGCCGGACTTGGAGTGCGCAAGCGCCCGGGCGACGGCTTCGCGGGCGGCTTGCTTGTCCGCGGGCGCCACGCCGTCCTCGAGATCGGCGACTGCAACGTCGGCGGGGCCCGAAAGCGCCTTCTCCCACCGGTCGGCGCGCGTGCCCGGCGTGAAGAGGAGGGTCCGTCGCGGGCGCCACGCGTCCGCTTCGCGGCGGTCGGTCATGCGGCGGCCTCGGCCTTCTCGGGGTGGCGGACCTGCACGAGGGCCGTCCGCGTGAACCGGCAGACGACCTCGCCGCCCTGGTTGAAGACCGAGTGCTCCATCTCGACGAGGCCGCGGTCGGGCTTCGACGTGCGTCGCATGGACAGCACTTTCGTCTGCACGCGGAGGGTGTCTCCGTGGAACACGGGTTTGGGGTGCTCGACCTTCGCGTACCCGAGGTTGGCCACGAGCGTGCCCTCGGTCGTGTCGCGCACGCTGATGCCCACGGCAAGGGCAAGCGTAAGGAGGCCGTTCACGAGACGCCGGCCAAAGGGCGTGCCGCGCGCGTACTCCTCGTCGAGATGCAGCGGCTGCGTATTCAGCGTGAGGCTGCAGAACAGCACGTTGTCGGCCTCCGTGATCGTGCGGCGCAGCGCGTGCTCGATGACCTCGCCCACGCGGAAGTCCTCGTAGTGCCGGCCGGGCATCGTGGCCTCAATCGCGTGGCCGCAGAAAAAGGCCTCGGAACGCGATGCGGATCCCCTAGACGTCGACCGTGACCAGGACCGTGCGTGAGGCGACGACCCGCGTCTCGTCGTACCACGTCGCGCGGATCTCGACGGTCTGCCCCGCGAAGGCCGTGAGGTTCACGGGCTGACCGAAGGCGTCGCCGCCATACCCGTCCACGGCCTCGCTTGCGACCTCGGCGCCGTTCACGAAAACGACGACCCGCTCGCCGCCCTGCGCGCTCGTGGAAGATGCCCCCACGCCCTCCGAGCCGCCCGCGGACGTGCTGGCCAAGGCGGGCGCCGGGACCGGGAACGTTCCGGACAGGGCGGCGACCAGGGCACTTGGAAGGCTGTCCCGGAACCAGGCGGGAAGCTGGGGCAAGCGCGGCTCCCAAGGCAAACCCGCGTTTCCAGCCTGCGGCAGGGCCGCCGGCAACACCTGCAACCCCTTGAGGCCCGGGCGCTCGGGGGATTCGGCCGGCGCGTCGGCGATCCAGTGGTCGCTGCCGTCCAGGCGCGCGGTCGCGTAGTAGATGCCGGCCTGCGCGGGCATCGTCGTCTTGGCGGGACAATCGAAGCCGGCGCTAAGCCCTCCCGTGCCGCTGTCGGAGCGGGTCGTGCAGGGCGCGGTGCCGACGAGGGTTCCGTCGGCCGACCAGATGTGCCACGTGAACGTGCTTGCGCCGATCGTGACGAGACCCGAAGCCGCCGAGCTGAAGCGCGAGCGCAGCGTCACGGGCTCGCCGCCCACGAACTTGGGCTTGGCATCCCCGGCCGCCGCGGTCGCGATCGCGCCCGCTTCGTTGTGGGCAAACGCCGGGTTGAGGTCGCTGAAGATCGTGATCCCGCCCCGGATGGCTCCGCTTGGAACGGGGAAGGGGCCGTCCATGTCGTCGCAACGGTCGCCAAGGCCGTCCCCGTCGGAGTCCCGCTGGGCCGGGTTGAAGACGAACGGGCAGTTGTCCTCCCCGTCGGGCACCTGGTCGCCGTCGGCGTCGCCGGGCGTGGGCAGGCCGTAGCGGACGGTCCCCTCCACGACGACGGCGCTTGCGTCCACGATTGCGCCGTTTGCCGGGCTTGTGATCGTCATGGACGGCGGCGCCCGCCGGATGCCGTTTTCGGGCGTGAAGGTCGCGGGCTCCTCGGGCAGGAGGAGTCCGTCGTCGGGCTGCGGGCAGTCCTCGGGCTCGCCCGTCCACGACGCGTAGTAGTGGTCGGCCGGGTGCTGGATCTGGAACTGCCCGCCGGGGCCGTTGCGGTGGTTGGCGACGAGGGGTTGGGGCAGGAGGAACTGGCTCATGCGAAGCGCGAAGGCCTCCACGTCGAGGGTCGAGACGCACTTGTTGTGCGGCTGGTTCGTGTACGCCATGATGTCGTGGACCGGGACGGCGGCCGCCGTGTGGTCGAGCGCGTCGCCGACGTGGCCCACGCTCAAGCAGTGGCCCACCTCATGGGCGACAAGGTCGAAGAGCTGGAAGAAGTCGAAACCCCCGGGGATGGGGTCGATGGCGCCGTTCACGGCGTAGCACGTCGTGCCGCCGCCGCGGCAGGACTCGACGTACGTTCCCCCGTGGCCGTGGTGGCCGTCGAAGCCGGGCAGCGACTGCCACACCGGAAGCGGGGCAAGGGGGTTGGCTCCCTTGCAGGGACCCCTCAGACCGAAGGGATCGATGCCGATGCCGGCGCCGCCGACGGGATTCGTGACGACCACGACGATCTCGGGGTCCCAAAGCGGGTGCGTCGTGAACCGGTCGTCGTCGAGGAAGATGTTGAACTCGACGCCAAGGAGCCAATCGAGCCCCATCTGGGGCGCGAGATGGTGGATTCCGTCCCGCCACATCTCGACGGCCTGGCGCATGACGCGCAGGTCCCGTTCCGGGTAGGGGGTCACGGGCGTCGTGAGGAGCACGTCGATGATGGGGGTGTCGAGGAAGTTCAGGTTCGTGCGCATGTGGTAGCAGTCGTCCGTGAAGCGGGGACCCGAGGTGGAGGCGCCGCTGCAGCCCGCCGGGATGTTCCCGAGCCCAAAGTGCGGACCCATGCCGGGCTTGCTTTCGACCAGGGGTAGGACCGAGCCAAACGACGCGACGCAGGCGATTGCGACGCACAGGGGAAGCGCGCGACCGGAAGACGACATCGTAGCAGCCTCGCTTGGCGGCACCCGGCCGCCCGCCTCCCCATGGCCCGGAACCTTTTAAGGCATTCCCGGTCACCGCAGCTACAATTTCGTGTCGAAGCACCGGTTTCAGTCGATCCACTGGATACCCTCGCGCAAATCGATACTTTCACCGACCCCTGGCCTCTACGGCAAAGTACGGCCGGCTCGCTGGCCGGAGTCAGCCCTCGCCGCCAACAGGGGCAAGCGCCCCCGGCGGAAGCGCTCAGGTGAACGACATGCAACAGCAAGCACAGGACCTTGGGCCCCACGTGAAGGAACTCGCGCGGGCGCTCACCGGAAAGCTCACGGAAGCCGAAGTGGCCGCGGAGCTCGCAAAGTACCTCGACTACGGGATCCCCCTGACCCAGGCCAAGCGGGACATGCTGCGCAACCACGGCGCCGTGGCCGGTCCCAAGAAGGTGTCCGAGATCACGACGGGCGACGGCTCGGTCGACCTCGTCTGCCGCGTCGTCACGGTGAACCCCAAGGAGATCACGGTGCGCGGCGAGAAGAAGACCATCTTCTACGGCCTCCTTGGCGACGAGACCGGAACGATCCCTTACACGGCCTGGAACGACCTCAAGCTCGCCAAGGGACAGAACCTCCGCATCCGCAACGCCTACGTGACGCAATGGCGCGACGCGCCGCAGCTCAACCTCGGCGACCGCGCGTCGATCGAGCCCCACGCGGGCGAGATCGCGCTCGTGCCCCTCCCGCCGCGCGCTCCCGGCGCCGCGCCCGAGAGTTACGCCGCCTCCACGAAGACCGTCGGCGAGCTTCGCGGCGGCCTCAACGCCGTCACCGTCACGGCGCGCGTCACGCGGCTCGAGCAGCGCCAGGTGGGCGAGGACAAGAAGACCATCTGGAGCGGCGAGATGGGCGACGCCACGGGCAAGGTCCGCTTCACGGCGTGGAAGGACTTTGGCCTTGCCCTCGACGGCGTCTACCGCCTCGCGAACGCCTACGTCAAGGCCTGGCGCGGGCTTCCCGATCTCAACCTTGGCGACTCCGCTGTCGTGGAGCGCCTGCCCGCCGACGCGCTTCCGCCGGCAAGCGAGATCGCCTCGCGCGTGGTGCCCATCCACGAGCTCACGCGCGTCGGCGGCGGCACGGACGTGCGCGTGAAGGGCGCCGTCGTCGAGGTGAAGCCGGGCTCCGGCCTCATCCTGCGCTGCCCGGAGTGCACGCGCGTTCTGCAGAAGCGCGAATGCCGCGAGCACGGCAAGGTCGAGGGAATCCCAGACCTTCGCGTGAAGGCCGTCCTCGACGACGGCACGGGCGCGCTCACCTGCTTTTTGGGCAAGGACGTCACGGAGAAGCTCCTCGACAAGACGCTGGAGCAGTGCCAGGCGCTGGCCAAGGAGGCC
>Ga0247717_1000605_pt1 | contig 10503 bp, 10 predicted proteins | sample 24E_NmetaG_FD_189047 | JGI IMG/M metagenome (GOLD analysis project Ga0247717, IMG submission 189047) | Soil microbial communities from hillslope of Landscape Evolution Observatory, University of Arizona, Oracle, AZ, United States - 2-4-E_N | ecosystem: Engineered > Artificial ecosystem >... | reverse complement strand
CCTGCACGGCTTCCTGCTTGGTGACGACCGCGACATCCCGGTGCCGGTCGCCGCCGACTTCCGCTCCTCGGGGCTCACGCACCTTCTGGCGGTCTCGGGGCAGAACGTCGCCTTCCTGCTGGCTGTCGCCGGACCGGCGCTGCGCCGGCTCGGGCTCCGGGGGCGGCTCGTGGCATCGGTGACCCTCATCGGCTTCTTCGCGGTGGCGACGAGAGCGGAGCCGTCGGTGTTGCGGGCGTCGGTGATGGCGGCGCTCGCGTGCTGGGCCGCGTTCGCCGGCCGTCCCGCGTCGCGCCTCCGGTTGGTCGGGCTCGCCGTGACCGCCCTCGTCCTCGTCGACCCGATGCTCGCCCGCAACGTCGGCTTCCAGCTCTCGGTCGGCGCCACGGTGGGTCTGCTCCTGCTCGCCCGACCGATCGCCGACCGGTTGCCCGGTCCCCGGTGGCTGGCCGAGCCGCTGGCCGTCACCCTGGGCGCCCAGGTCGGGGTGGCCCCCGTCCTGGTCACCACCTTCGGCGGCATGCCGGTGGTCACGGTGCTCGCCAACCTCCTCGCCGTCCCCGTTGCCGGCCCGCTCACCGCCTGGGGCATGACGGCGGGCTTGGTGGCGGGCCTGACCGAGGGTCCGGTCGCGACGCTGCTGCACCGACCCACCGACCTCATGGTCGCGTGGGTGGCGGGCGTCGCCCGGTGGTCGGCGGGTCTGCCGCTCGGCGCCGTGGGACTCCGAGAGACGGTGAGCATCGCCGTGCTGCTCGGTGCTGCCCTCGCGCTGCGGCGCCGGCTCGCGGTCCTCCTCGCAGTCGCGGCGGTGCTGGTGCTCGCCCGGCCGGCGACCGGCGCGGTCGAGGCACGCGAGCTGGCGCGGGGCGCGGTGCTGTGGCGCGACGGGCGCAGCGTGCTGGTCCTCGACGGTGCCACCGACCCCGCCCGTGTCCTCGACGGGCTCCACCGCGCCGGCGTGCGGTCGCTCGATCTCGTGGTCGCCCGACGGGGGACGAGGACGATCGGCGGGGTCCTGGTCGGCATCCGCTCACGGGTGCCGGTGCGGGCGGTCGCCGCGCCCGCGGGCCATCGCATCCGCGACGCCACCGCCGTCACCGAGCCGGTCGACCTGCGGGTCGGACGCCTCGTGATCCGGCTCCGGCCCGCCGGTGCCGCGCTCGACGTCGACATCGGGGAGACTGCCGGCGATGCAGGTGCGGCTCGGTGATCGGCGCCACGACATCACCACCCGGGCGCTCGTCATGGGAATCCTCAACCGCACGCCCGACTCGTTCTACGACCGTGGCGCGCACTGGGATCTCGACGCGTTCTATCGGCTGGCCGACGCCCACGTCACGGCCGGCGCCGACCTGCTCGACGTGGGTGGGGTCAAGGCCGGGCCCGGCCCCGAGGTCACCGAGGACGAGGAGCTCGACCGAGTGGTGCCGGCCGTCGAGGCGTTGCGGGCGCGCTTCGACGTGCCGCTCTCGGTCGACACGTGGCGGGCGTCGGTGGCCGAGGCGTCCTTCGCCGCCGGGGCGGTCGTGGGCAACGACATCAGCGGGTTCGCCGACCCGCGGTACCTCACGGTCGCCGCCACCGCCGGCGCCACCGTCGTGGCCACCCACATCCGGCTGGCCCCCCGGGTCGCGGACCCCGAACCGGTCTACGACGACGTCGTCGAGGACGTGGGGGCCTTCCTGCTCGAGCGTGCCTGCCGGGCCGAGGCGGCCGGCATCAGTCCCGACCGGATCGTGGTCGACGCCGGGCTCGACCTGGGCAAGACCTGGCAGCAGTCCGTCGCGCTCCTCCGCGCCTCGGACCGCCTGGCCGCGCTCGGCTATCCGGTGCTGCTCTCGGCGTCGAACAAGACCTTCCTCGGCAAGCTCCTCGGCTTGGAGATCGACGAGCGCCGGCTGGCGTCACACGCCGCCCATGCCCTCGGACTGCGCCTCGGCTGCCGCATCCTGCGGGCCCACGACGTGCGGGGCGCCCGGCGCGTGGCCGACGTCATCGCGGCCATCCTGGAGGCGGCATGACCGCACCCGCGACCGGCACCGAGGCGCTCCCCGCCTACCTGGTCCGGGCGGCCGACGCCGCGCTGCGCAACGAGGCGCTCCACACCCTGCTCCACGATCTCGTGGGTGACGGCGACGCCGGCCTGATGGTCGAGGACTTCGACTACGCCGAGGACGCCGAGCCCGGGGCCATCGTCGATGCCGCCCGCACGCCGCCGTTCCTCACCGAGCGCCGGATCGTGGTCGCCCGGGATGTGACCAACCACAGCACCGAGGCGCTGAAGTCGATCATCGACTACCTCGAGGATCCCAGCCCCACGACGTCGCTGGTGCTGGTGGCGGCCATCGGCGACGGGGGACCCAAGGGCCCGAAGGCGCTCACCGACGCCGTGCGCAAGATCGGCCACGTGGTCGACGCCACGGTGCCGGGCGGCAAGGGCCGGTCGATGTGGCTCCAGCAGCACCTGAAGGGCGCACCGGTGCGCTTGGACGGCGCCGCCGTCAAGGTCATCGACGAGCACCTCGGCGAGGACCTCGGTCGGCTGTCGAACCTGTTGGCGTCGCTGGCCCAGGCATACGGCCACGGGGCGAAGGTGGGCGCCGACGAGGTCGAGCCGTTCCTCGGCGAGGCCGGAGGTGTGCCGCCATGGGAGCTCACCGACGCCATCGACAGCGGTGACATCTCGCGAGCGCTCACCGCCCTGCACCGGATGATGCGGGCCGGTGACCGCCACCCGCTGCAGATCATGGCCACGCTCCACGGCCACTACGCCAACATGCTCCGGCTCGACGGCCGGGGTGTGCGCACCGAGGCCGAGGCCGCCGAGATCCTCGGCATGAAGCGCTCGACGTTCCCGGCCCGCAAGGCCATGGAGCAGGGCCGGCGGCTCGGTCACGACGGGGTGGCTCGGGCCATCCAGCTGCTGGCCGACGCCGACCTCGACCTGCGCAAGCTGCGCAAGGACTGGCCGGAGGACCTGGTGATGGAGGTGCTCGTCGCCCGGCTGTGCCGGCTGCGACGCTGACCCGCCCAAAACCACTCGAACCTTGTCGCGGTGACCCGCCGGAGGCGGGTCACCGCGACAAGGTTCGGTTTGGGGTGGGGTGGCTCAGCCGCCGGCGCGGGCGATCCGCTTGGCCAAGCGGCTCTTGCGGCGGGCGGCGGCGTTCTTGTGGATCACGCCCTTGGCGGCCGCCATGTCGATGCGCTTCTGGGCCTGCCGGGCGCGCTCGGCGACATCCTCGGCGCCGCTGTCGGCGGCCGTGACCGTGTTCTTGACCCGCGTCTTCAGCTCCGAGCGGACGGCCTTGTTGCGCAGGCGGCGGGCCTCGTTCTGCCGGTTGCGCTTGATCTGGCTCTTGATGTTCGCCATCGGGTCGTCGTCCTACTGAGAGTGGGTTCGTGGAACCGAGCGAGGATAGCAGCGAGGTGGGTGATCGCTACCCTCGGCACCGCCGTGTCCGACCTCTCGCGCTTCCGCAACACCTCGATCATCGCCCATGTCGACCACGGGAAGTCGACCCTGGCCGACCGCATCCTCGAGATCACCGGCGTGGTCGACGCCCGGGACATGCGGGAGCAGTTCCTCGACTCGATGGACATCGAGCGGGAGCGGGGGATCACGATCAAGGCCCAGAACGTCCGGGTGCCCTGGAAGGACCACCTCATCCACCTCGTCGACACCCCCGGCCACGTCGACTTCGGCTACGAGGTGTCGCGGTCGCTGGCCGCCGTCGAGAGCGTCATCCTCGTCGTCGATGCCGCCCAGGGCATCGAGGCGCAGACGCTGGCCAACTGCTACCTGGCCCTCGAGCACAACCTCGAGATCATCGCCGTGCTCAACAAGATCGACCTCCCGGCCGCCGAGCCGGCGCGGTACGCCGCCGAGATCGAGAACGTGCTGGGGCTGCCCGCCGACGAGATCCTGCGCATCAGTGCCAAGACCGGGGAGGGCGTGCCCGAGCTGCTCGACGCGATCATCGAGCGCATCCCGCCGCCTGTGGGGGAGCGGGAGGCCCCGCTGCAGGCGCTGATCTTCGACTCCTACTTCGACCAGTACCGCGGGGTGGTGTCGGCAGTGCGGGTGGTGAACGGCGTCCTCAACACCGGCACGCGCCTGCGGTTCATGCAGACCAACGCGATCCACGAGGCCGAAGAGGTCGGCGTCCGGGCGCCGCACAACGTGCCGGTGGCGTCGCTCGGTCCCGGCGAGGTCGGCTACCTCATCGCCGGCATCAAGGACGTCGGCGAGGCGCGCTCCGGTGAGACGGTGACCGAGGCGGCGAAGCCGGCGCCCGAGGCGCTCCCCGGCTACATGGATCCGAAGCCCATGGTGTTCTGCGGGCTCTATCCGACCGAGGGCGACGACTTCGAGAAGCTGCGGGAGTCGCTGCAGAAGCTCAAGCTCAACGACTCGTCGGTCACCTACGAGCCCGAGACCTCCGGCGCGCTGGGTTTCGGCTTCCGGTGCGGGTTCCTCGGGCTCCTGCACATGGACATCGTCCGCGAGCGGCTCGAGCGCGAGTTCAACCTCGGGTTGATCGCGACGGCGCCGTCGGTCGAGTACCTCGTGCACACGACGTCGGGCGAGGTGGTCGCCGTCGACAACCCGGCCGACCTGCCGGAGCCGCAGCGGATCGACTTCATCGAGGAGCCGTACCTGCGACTCACGATCCTCACCCCCACCGACTACACGGGCACGATCATGGAGCTCTGTCAGGACAGGCGGGGGGACATGGCGAAGATGGAGTACCTCAGCCCCGAGCGGCTCGAGCTCGTGTACGTCATGCCGCTGGCCGAGGTCGTGATCGACTTCTTCGACCAGCTGAAGTCGCGCACGAAGGGCTACGCCTCGCTCGACTACGAGCCAGCCGAGTACCGCCGCAGCGATCTCGTGAAGGTCGACGTGCTCTTGAACGGCGCCGTCGTCGACGCCTTCAGCACCGTCGTGCACAAGGACAAGGCGTACGACTACGGCAAGCGGATGACCGAGAAGCTGCGGGAGCTGATCCCCCGCCAGATGTTCGACGTGCCCATCCAGGCCGCGATCGGCGGACGTTTCATCGCCCGGGAGACGGTGCGGGCCAAGCGCAAGGACGTGCTGGCCAAGTGCTACGGCGGCGACATCACCAGGAAGCGGAAGCTCCTCGAGAAGCAGAAGGAGGGCAAGAAGAAGATGAAGTCGATCGGCCGGGTCGAGGTGCCCGGCGACGTCTTCATCTCCGCCCTTCGCCTCGACTGATCGGAGGCGTACGCTCGAAGGCATCCGCCAGCCAGCCCGGCTCGGCCGGGAGGAGCGAGGTGCCCATGAGCCACCGCTACCTGGTCATCGCCAACCGGACCCTGTGCGAGCAGCACCTGCTCGACGAGCTCCATCGCCGACGAGCCGCCGACCCCGGCTGCCGGTTCCACCTCGTGGTGCCGGCGAGCCATCCGAGCGGGGCCTTCACCGACGGCGAGTGCGAGGCGATGGCCGCCGACCGCCTCGCCGACGCGCTCGACACCCTCGCCGCTGCCGGCATCGCGGTCACCGGCGAGGTGGGCGACGCCAACCCGGTCTACGCCGTGGGCGACGTCATCCTGCGCGAGCTGGGCCGCTTCGACGAGATCATCCTGTCGACGTTGCCGGTGGGCATCTCCCGCTGGCTGGCGGAGAACATGGTCCGGCGCCTCAAGCGGTCGACCGGCCTGCCCGTCACCCACGTCATCGCCGAGGTCGCATCGGTCCGCTCCTGAGCAGCGCTGCGGCGCTGGCACTCGGTACGATCGAGTGCCAACCATGGACGAGCGACGAGCAGCCATCCTCCGCGCCGTCGTGGAGGGCTACATCGAGACGGCCCAGCCGGTCGGGAGCGCGGCGGTGGCCCGGGAGAGCGCGGTCAACGTCTCGTCGGCGACGATCCGCAACGAGATGGTCGCCCTCGAGCAGGAGGGCTATCTCGTGCAGCCCCACACGAGCGCCGGGCGCATCCCCACCGACAAGGGGTACCGCCAGTTCGTCGACTCCTTCCTGCCGGCGCCCGGCCCGCTCGACGCCGCCCGCCGCCAGCAGGTCTCGTCGTTCTTCGCCAAGGCCCACGGCGCCATCGAGGACATGCTGCAGAGCACCACGAAGCTGCTCACGAACCTCACCGACTACGCCGCGGTCGTCGTCGGGCCATCGCGCGACGAGGCGACAGTCCGCTCGATCCAGCTCGTCGGCCTCGGCAGCCGGACCGCGTTGGCGGTGGCGGTGCTCGAGAACGGCGTCGTGGAGAAGGCGACGATCGATCTCGCCGAGGAGACGGGCGAGGAGCGGATGGCTGCGGCGACCGCGCACCTGTCTCGGGACGTGGTCGGTTCGACCCTGGCGGCGGCCGAGGCCACGCCGTCGGGCGACGGCGATCTCGACGATGTCTGCCGAGCTGCGCTCGGTTCGCTGCGCCACGCCCGCCAGGACGAGGCCGCTCCCGTCTTCGTGGGGGGCACGTCACGGATGGCCGCGTCCTTCGACGCCGTCGAGACGGTCCGGACGGTGCTGTCCACCCTCGAGCAGCAATACGTCGTCGTCGGCCTGCTGCGCGACGTCGTGGACCGCGGCCTGTCCGTCTCGATCGGCTCCGAGCACAACCTCGAGTCGCTGGCGGAGTGCTCGATCGTGGTCTACCCCTACGAGGTCGAGGGTCAGCACGCCGGCACCATCGGTGTCCTCGGGCCGACCCGCATGCACTACCCCGAGGCGCTCGCCGCCGTGGCGGTCGTGAGCAAGCGCCTCGGCAAGCACCTCACCGAGGGCTGACCTCGTGGCCGATCTCTACGACCTCCTGGGCGTCTCGACCGACGCCACCCCCGACGAGATCAAGCGGGCGTACCGCAAGCTGGCGCGCGAGCTGCACCCCGACACGAATCCTGACCCGGCCGCGACCGAGCGGTTCAAGGAGATCAACCGGGCCTACGAGACGCTGTCCGATCCCGAGCGCCGACAGCGCTACGACATGTTCGGCGACCAACCCGGGGGCCAGGCCGGCTTCGACCCCTTCGGGGGCAGCGGTCTCGGCGACATCTTCGACGCGTTCTTCGGAGGGGGAGGCGGCAACCCGTTCGGTGGGCGGCGGGGTCCGTCCGGCCCGCCCCGCGGCGCCGACCTCGAGGTGGCGCTCGATCTCGAGTTCACCGAGGCCGTCTTCGGCGCCAGCCACGAGCTCACGGTGCGCGTGCCCGTCACCTGCGCCACCTGCGGGGGATCCGGCGCCCGTCCGGGGACCGCCCCCACGACCTGCGACCAGTGCGGTGGCACCGGCCAGGTGCGGCGGGTGCGGCAGTCGATCCTCGGTCAGATGGTCACGGCCGGCCCGTGCACCCGCTGCCAGGGCCAGGGCGAGCTCATCGGCGATCCGTGCGGCGACTGCCGCGGCGACGGCCGCCGCACCGAGGAGCGGACCCTGACCGTCGACGTGCCCGCCGGCGTCGACACGGGCACCACCCTCCGGCTGGCCGGGCGCGGCGCGGCCGGGGCCCGCGGCGGGCCCAACGGCGATCTCTACGTGCACCTCCGGGTCGCCCCGCACAAGCGGTTCGAGCGCGCGGGGTACGACCTCGTCGAGGAGCTGCACATCCCGATGACGCAGGCGGCGTTGGGCGCACTCATCCAGTACGAGACCCTCGACGGCACCGAGGACCTCGTCGTGCCCGCCGGCACCCAGAGCGGGCGGGTGTTCCGCCTGCGAGGTCGCGGCGTGCCCCACGTGAACGATCGCGGCCGGGGCGACCTGCTCGTGCGCGTGGCGGTCGACACGCCGACGGCGCTGGGCAGCGAGGAGGAGGAGCTGCTGCGCCGCCTCGCTCTCCTGCGGGGCGACGACGTCGCACCCGAGGAGAAGGGCTTCCTGTCCAAGATCCGCAGCGCGTTCAAGTGATGATGGCGCCGGCGACCCCCGCATCAGGTCCGTGGGTCTTCGTCGATGACGTCGAGGCGCCATCGCTGTCCGGTGACGACCGCCACCACCTCGAGCGGGTGCTGCGAGTGCGCGTCGGCGATCCGGTCGTGGTCAGCGACGGCGCCGGTCGGTGGCGCCCCGGAGCCCTCGGCAGCGCCGGGGTCGTCGAGCCGGCGGGCGAGGTCGAGCACGAGGCGCCGCCGCAGCCGCCGATCACCGTTGCCTTCGCGCTCACGAAGGGCGAGCGTCCCGAGCTGGCGGTGCAGAAGCTGACCGAGCTCGGCGTCGACGAGATCGTCCCGTTCACGGCGGCCCGCTCGGTGGTGCGCTGGGACGATCAGCGGGCGGCGGCGAACGCCGAGCGGCTCCGACGGGTGGCCCGCGAGGCGTCGATGCAGTCCCGGCGAGCCTGGCTGCCGGCGGTGGCCGACGTGTCGTCCTTCGCCACCGCGGTGGCGCTGCCGGGCGCGGTGCTCGCGGATCGGGGCGGCCGCCCGCCGTCCCTGTCGCGCCCCACGGTGCTCGTCGGGCCCGAGGGGGGCTGGACCGACGAGGAGCGGGCGTGCGGGTTGGCCTCGGTCGGGCTCGGCGAGCAGGTCCTCCGCGCCGAGACCGCCGCCATCGCCGCCGGCGCCCTCCTCGCTGCGCTCCGTGCGCGGTTGGTCCGCCCCCGCGCGTGAGGTTGCCACGCTCCGTCATTGTCAACAGGCAAAACGTGACGTACGGTGCTGGTAGATCACCAGCCGGCGGGGAACAATGGCGACGATGAGTCTGGACAACATGCTCGAATCGGAAGAGTCGGAAGACCTCGGGTACGCCGTGAAGGTCGGCGGACGCCTGCGGGCCATCCGCAAGCAGAAGCGGCTGTCCCTGCAGGACGTCGAGGCGTCCTCCGACCAGGAGTTCAAGGCCTCGGTGCTCGGCGCCTACGAGCGGGGGGAGCGGGCGATCTCGGTTCCCCGCCTCCAGCGCCTGGCGCGGTTCTACGCCGTGCCCGTCGACCAGCTCCTCCCCCGGGAGGACGAGGTGAGCGCCGACGCGGTGATCGACCTCGACTCGGGCACCGTCAGCCGCCCGACGCCCGACGACTCCAAGGTCATCATCGATCTGCATCGCCTGCAGGCGATGGGTTCGAGCGACGCCCAGCTGCTCACCCGCTATCTCGGCTACATCCAGGTGCAACGAGGCGACTTCAACGGGCGCATGCTCACCGTGCGTCGGGACGACCTGCGGGCGATCGCCTGCCTGCTCGACGTGAACCCCGACCAGGCGCGCGCGAAGCTCGACGAGCTCGGCCTGCGCTTCACCCCGTCGTAGCGGGACCCCGTCGTCGCGAGAGCCCATGTTCGCGACGCACCCCTAGCGTTGGCCCCGATGGTCGGGGCCTACGTGCACGTGCCGTTCTGCCTCAAGCGGTGCGACTACTGCGCGTTCGCCACCTGGGACGACCGCTTCGACCTCCTCGACCGGTACGTGGCCGGCCTGCGGCGCGAGATCGCGGCCGCCGGTCTCGGCTCCGTCGAGACCGTGTTCCTCGGCGGGGGAACCCCGTCCCTGCTCACCCCCGCACAGCTGGCCGCGGTGCTCGGCGAGCTCGACATCGCCGACGGCGCCGAGGTCACCATCGAGTGCAACCCCGACACCGTCGATGCCGACAAGCTCGCCGGCTACCGCGATGCCGGGATCACCCGGATCTCGCTCGGTGTCCAGTCGATGGTGCCGCACGTGCTCGCCGCCCTCGGCCGCACCCACGATCCCGACAACGTCGCCCGTGCCGTGGACGGCGTGCGCGCCGCGGGGTTCGCGTCGTTCAACCTCGATCTGATCTACGGCTCGGTGGGCGAGTCGCTCGAGGACTGGCGGGCGACCCTGCGCGACGCGCTCGCGCTCGATCCCCCGCACGTCAGCGCCTACGGGTTGACGGTGGAGGCGGGGACGCCGCTCGCGGCCGACGAGGCCCGTCATCCCGATGACGACGTGCAGGCCGACATGTACCTCGCCGCCGACGACGCCCTCTCGGGTCACGGCCTGGCGTCCTACGAGATCAGCAACTGGGCGCGTCCGGGCCACGAGTGTCGCCACAACCTCCTGTACTGGACGCAGGGCGACTACCGGGGCTTCGGCTGTGCGGCCCACTCGCACGAGGCGGGCCGCCGGTGGTGGAACGTCCGCACCCCCGAGCGGTACCTGGCCCTGGTCGAGGCGGGCGAGCCGCCCGTCGCCGGGGAGGAGCGGCTGTCGCCGGAGGAGCGCGCGCTGGAGGCCGCGCAGCTCTCGCTGCGGATGCGGCACGGCGTCGAGGCCGACGCGCTCGTGACCGACGGGCTCGACGGACTCGTCGAGCGGCGCGGTGATCGCGTCACCCTCACCCGCGCCGGCCGGCTGCTGGCCAACGAGATCGCGCTCAGGCTTGCACCTGCGGCCGCACCGACCGCCCGTCGGCCGTCCTGACGACGAGCTCGTCGCACGTCGCTCCGGGCACGACATCGGCATCGGCCACCCGTTCGACGATCGTCACGAAGCGCGAGGGGATCTCCGCGGCGGGAAGCCACCGGTCGATGACCCAGATGGCGCCGTCCACCAC
>Ga0247717_1000604_pt1 | contig 10505 bp, 7 predicted proteins | sample 24E_NmetaG_FD_189047 | JGI IMG/M metagenome (GOLD analysis project Ga0247717, IMG submission 189047) | Soil microbial communities from hillslope of Landscape Evolution Observatory, University of Arizona, Oracle, AZ, United States - 2-4-E_N | ecosystem: Engineered > Artificial ecosystem > Mesocosm... | reverse complement strand
CCATCCCCGCCCCCGAGACGGCGGAGATACCGGCGCTGCCGCCGCTCTACGATCTGGAGCCTGGCGACGTGGCCGTGGTGGCGGTCCCTGGTTCCACCGATCCCGAGATCGTCGAGTTCCTCGACACCCTCGGCCTGCGCCCGGGCGTCCGGGTGGAGGTCCGGGAGAAGCACCCCTTCGACGGCCCGCTCGTCGTGCGGGTGGACGGCAAGGACCGCACCCTGGGCGAGAAGGTCGCCCACCACATCTACGTGAAGAAGGACCCCGATCTGATGGAGACCATCGACATGGAGGACTCGCCGGCATGATCAATCTCCTCGCCGCGGAGGGCGGCTACCAGGTCTTCACCCTCAAGGGCGGAGAGTTCGCCTGGTTGTTCTTCTCCGTCGCCACCGCCCTGCTGGCCATCCTCGTCGGCTTCTCCCTCATGAAGGGCGTGCTGGCCGCCGATCAGGGCACGCCCAAGATGCAGGAGATCGCCAAGGCCATCCAGGAGGGGGCCATGGCCTACCTCAAGCGGCAGTTCCGCACGATCGGCTTCATCCTCATCCCCCTGGCGATCGTCGTCTTCGCCACCTCCACCGAGGTGCTCAAGCCGGACGCCAGCACGGCCCTGTCCTTCGCCGAGTCGGGCATCTTCCGCACCCTGGCCTTCCTGGCCGGCTGCCTCATGTCGGGCCTCACCGGCTTCATCGGCATGAGCCTGGCCGTCCGGGGCAACGTCCGGACCGCCGCCGCGGCCAGGGCCGGATCCCTGCCCGCCGCCCTGAAGGTGGCCTTCCGCACCGGCGGCGTGGCCGGCATGTTCACCGTCGGCCTCGGCCTGTTCGGCGCCTCGATCATCATCCTGATCTTCCAGAACACCAGCTCGGCCATCCTGGTCGGCTTCGGCTTCGGCGGCTCGCTGCTGGCCCTGTTCCTGCGGGTCGGCGGCGGCATCTTCACCAAGGCGGCCGACGTGGGCGCGGACCTGGTCGGCAAGGTGGAGGCCGGCATCCCCGAGGACGACCCCCGCAACCCGGCCACCATCGCCGACAACGTGGGCGACAACGTGGGCGACTGCGCGGGCATGGCCTCCGACCTGTTCGAGAGCTACGAGGTCACCCTCGTCGCCTCGATCATCCTCGGCGTGTCCGCCTTCGCGTCCATCGGGCGCAACCCGGCGCTGGGCCTGGTCTTCCCCGTCGTCGCCCGAGCCATCGGCGTGCTGGCGTCGATCGTGGGCGTCTACATGGTGCGGGCCACCGACAAGGACAAGTCGGCCATGGCACCGATCAACCGGGGATTCGCCACCGCCGGCATCCTCACCGTGATCGGGACCTTCCTCGTCGCCTACTTCTACGTCGACAACCTGCGGGTGTTCTGGGCCGTGGTGATCGGCCTGGTCCTGGCCCAGATCGCCAGCCGGCTGACCGAGTACTTCACGTCGACGGAAACCGCCCCCGTGCGCGAGATCGCCGAGGCGGCCCGCACCGGCCCCGCCACCACCGTCCTCTCCGGCATCTCCTCCGGCCTCGAGAGCTCGGTCTGGGCCATCGTCGCCATCGCCGGCGCCATCGCCGTGGCCATCGGCCTCGGGGAGGGCAACATCCAGTTCTCCTTCTACCTGGTGGCCCTCACCGGCATGGGCATGCTGGCCACCACCGGCGTGGTCGTGTCGGAGGACACCTTCGGCCCGGTGGCCGACAACGCGGCCGGCATCGCCGAGATGTCCGGCGAGTTCAGCGGCGAGCCCCAGAAGATCATGGTCAGCCTCGACGCGGTGGGCAACACCACCAAGGCCGTCACCAAGGGTTTCGCCATCGGCTCGGCGGTCATCGCCGCCGTCGCCCTCTTCGCCAGCTTCATCGAGACCATCGGCGCCGAGCTCGGCATCGAGGAGACCGGCTCGGCACTGTTCGACAACCCGCTCACCCAGATCAACGTGGCCGACCCCAAGACGTTCATCGGCCTGCTGATCGGCGGGTCCGTCGCCTTCCTCTTCAGCGCCCTGGCCATCCGGGCCGTGGGCCGGACCGCCGGCACGGTTGTCCAGGAGGTCCGCCGCCAGTTCGCCGACGGCAAGATCATGGCCGGCACCAAGCGGCCCGACTACGGCCCCGTCATCGACATCTGCACCGCCGCCTCCCTCCGGGAGCTGGCCACGCCGGCCCTCCTGGCCGTCCTGACCCCGGTCATCATCGGCTTCGGCATCAACTACCAGGCCCTCGGCGCCTTCCTCGCCGCGGTGATCCTCACCGGCCAGCTGATGGCCAACTTCCTGTCGAACGCCGGTGGGGCCTGGGACAACGCCAAGAAGTACATCGAGGACGGGCACGAGGGCGGCAAGGGCTCCGACGCCCACAAGGCGGCCGTCATCGGCGACACCGTCGGCGACCCGTTCAAGGACACCGCCGGCCCGGCCCTGAACCCGCTGATCAAGGTCATGAACCTGGTCTCGCTGCTGATCCTGCCGGCGGTGATCAACCTGCAGGACAACGACGCCGCCCGCTTCGCCGTCGCCGCGGCCGCCCTGATCGTGCTGGTCCTCGCCATCGCCTTCTCCAAGCGCAAGGCCGCCCCCATGGACGAGACGCCCCAGGGGACGAGCCAGACCTTCATCCTCCCCGACAGCGACGCGGCAGTGGGCGCCTAGCCGGCTCGGCGGCGGCTACGGCCTCGCCGCGCCGTGGGTGGCGGCGCAGAGGTCGGCCCCGATTTCGCTCGAGGCCCCCAGGGTCATGTAGTCGATGGCGTGGCAGACCTCGTGGGCGACCACGTAGCGCAGGGCCGCATCCGAGGAGCCGATGCGGGCGATGTCCACGGCGATGTAGCTCTGGCCGTCGCCGGCGCAGTTCCAGCAGGCCAGGCCCCACTTCTCGGCGCCGTTGACGATGGCCTTGCTCGGGCAGCGGTAGCCCCAGCCACCCGGCAGCTTGAGGCCCTGGCCGCCCACCCACTGGAGGGCGCTGGCGCACCGCTGCTCGGTCGAGTCACCCCAGGACAGTGCCGTCGTGGGCGGTGCCGTGGGGGCCGGCGCCGGCGGCACGGTCGGCTTGGGGGCGACGGTGGTCTTGACCGTGGTGACGACCGGCTTGGGCGCCAGGGTGGTCGAGGTGGAGGTGGTCGTCGAGGTCGACGTGGTGGTGGACGACGTCGTGGTCGACGAGGTGGTGGTGGGCGGGGCGGTGGTCGTCGGGCTCTCGACCGATTCGACGGCGGCGAGCTCGGCGGCAGGGGGTGCGGTCACCCCACGGGCGGCCACGCCGCCGGCGACCAGCGCCAGGACGCTGGCGGTCGCAGCAAGCCCTGCGAGCAGGCTGCGGGGGAGGCGGCTGGCGAACATGCCACCTTGTTCGGCGCATTCCCCCGATTGCTGTACCCACAACTACTGCGACGTCGCGAACGCACCTCGTGATGAGTCGAACGCACTACGCGTTCAATTCTCGCCTCGGTCGCTCCCCTTGCTCGCCCGGCGCACCTTCCAAACCTCCCGGAGCACCGGGAGGAACGACACCCCGGCAATGACCACGATGATCGGCAACAGCCATTTGTCGATGTCGTGGATGGAGCTGCCCAGCAGATAGCCGGCGAGGGTCACCCCGGCGCCCCACAGGACACCGCCGACGACGTTGAAGGTCACGAAGCGCCTGTACTGCATCTCCCCCACCCCGGCCACGACCGGTGCGAAGGTGCGCACGACGGGTACGAAGCGGGCCAGGATGATGGTCTTCGGCCCGTGCTCCACGAAGTAGGTCCGAGCCCGTTCCACGTTCCGCTGGTGGAAGAACCGGGAGTCCGGCCGCTTGAACAGCGCCGGTCCGGCCCGCCGCCCGATCACGTACCCCACCTGGTCCCCGACGACAGCGGCGATGCTGCAGCCCACCATGAGCAGGCCGATGTTCGAGAACCCCCTCGAGGCCAGCAGGCCTGCGGTGAAGAGCAGCGAATCACCGGGCAGGAAGAAGCCGATCAGGAGTCCGGATTCGGCGAAAACGACGGCGAAGACGCCCAGGGTGCCGAAGGTCTCGATGAGGAACTCGGGGCTCATTCCCGCACGCTAGACGTCGGAGGGGGGAGCCTCGCAGTTGACACGGCCGGTGCGGCCTGTCAATTGTCGTAGCGCCATGGCCAAACCCCTCGTCATCGTCGAGTCGCCCGCCAAAGCCCGGACGATCGCCCGTTTCCTGGGCGGCGACTTCGTCGTCGAGTCCTCGGTCGGCCACATCCGCGACCTCCCCAGGGACGCCAAGGAGATCCCCGCGGCCCAGAAGGGCGAGAGCTGGGCCCGCCTCGGCGTCGACGTGGACAACGGCTTCAAGCCCCTCTACGTGGTCAACAGCGAGAAGAGATCCGTGGTGACCAAGCTCAAGGCCGCGCTCAAGGGCGCCACCGAGCTCTACCTCGCCACCGACGAGGATCGCGAGGGCGAGTCGATCGCCTGGCACCTCATGGAGGTGCTCAACCCGCCCCAGGGCATGCCGGTCCGGCGCATGGTCTTCCACGAGATCACCCCGAAGGCCATCCGGGATGCGGTCGAGAACTGGCGGGATCTGGACCGGCGCCTGGTGGACGCCCAGGAGGCCCGGCGCATCCTCGACCGCCTCTACGGCTACGAGGTCTCGCCCGTCCTGTGGCGCAAGGTCCTCCCCCGGCTGTCGGCCGGGCGGGTCCAGAGCGTGGCCACCCGCATCCTCGTCGAGCGGGAGCGGGCCCGGATGCGCTTCCGCAGCGCATCCTACTCCGACGTCGAAGCCCGGTTCTCTGCACCGGCTGCGCCGGCCAAGGCCGGCAGGGACAGCCCGCCCTTCTCGGCCACCCTGGTCGGCCTCGACGGCACCCGGGTGGCCACCGGCCGGGACTTCGACGAGACCGGCAACCGCACCTCCTCGGACGCCGTCGTGCTCGACGCCGAGGGCGCTCGGGCCCTGGTCGCCCGCCTCGAGCACGCGACCTTCACCGTCCGCTCGGTCGACGAGAAGCCGTACAAGCGCACCCCCTACGCGCCGTTCATGACCTCGACGCTCCAGCAGGAGGCCGGCCGCAAGCTCCGCTTCACCGCCCAGCGGGCCATGGGCGTGGCCCAGCGGCTGTACGAGAACGGCTACATCACCTACATGCGCACCGACAGCACCGCCCTGTCGGAGACCGCCCTCAACGCGGCCCGCACCCAGGCGCGGCAGCTCTACGGGGCCGAGTACGTGCCCGACCAGCCCCGCCAGTACGCCAAGAAGGTGAAGAACGCCCAGGAGGCCCACGAGGCCATCCGCCCGGCGGGCGACAGCTTCCGCACCCCCGAGCAGGTGGCCCGGGAGGTGGCGCCCGACGAGGCCGCCCTGTACGAGCTGATCTGGAAGCGCACGATCGCCTCCCAGATGGCCGACGTCCGGGGCAAGAGCGTCCAGGTGAGGATCAACGGGACCTCCTCCGCGGGCGAGGACGCCTCCTTCTCCGCCGGGGGCAAGGTCATCGAGTTCCCCGGCTTCCTGCGGGCCTACGTCGAGGGCTCCGACGACCCCGACGCCGAGCTGGAGGACCGCGAGGTCCGCCTGCCCGCCCTGGCCGTGGGCGACACGGTTACCGCCGAGTCCCTGGAGGCCAAGGACCACACCACCCAGCCGCCGGCCCGCTACACCGAGGCGTCGCTGGTCAAGGCCCTGGAGGACATGGGCGTGGGCCGCCCGTCGACCTACGCCTCCATCATCGGCACCATCCAGGATCGGGGCTACGTCTGGAAGAAGGGCTCGGCCCTCGTCCCCTCCTTCACCGCCTTCGCCGTGGTCGGCCTGCTGGAGAGCCATTTCGGCGACCTGGTCGACTACGCCTTCACCGCCCGCATGGAGGACGACCTCGACGGCATCGCCACCGGCTCGGAGGAGGCCCAGCCCTGGCTGTCGCGCTTCTACTTCGGGCACGGGAACGGCAACGGCCAGCCCGGCCTGCGCGACATGGTCAAGCAGCGGCTGGAGCAGATCGACCCCCGCACGATCAACTCCATCCCCATCGGCACCGACGCCGAGGGCAAGGAGATCGTCGTCCGGGTCGGTCGCTACGGGCCCTACCTGTCGCGTGACGGGGAGACGGCGGCCGTGCCCGAGGGGATCGCGCCCGACGAGCTCACCGTCGACAGGGCCCTGGAGCTGCTGGCCACCCCCAGCGGCGACCGTGTCCTGGGCGAGGACCCGGCCACCGGCCTGCCGGTCATCGCCCGGGCCGGCCGGTTCGGCCCCTACGTACAGCTCGGCGAGGCCGACTCCTCGTCGAAGAAGAAGCCCCACACCGCCTCGCTGCTCAAGAACATGCACCTCGAAGGGGTCACCCTCGACGACGCCCTCAAGCTCCTGAGCCTGCCGCGCACGCTGGGCACGGACCCGGCCGACAGCACCGAGATCACCGTGCAGAACGGCCGCTACGGGCCCTACGTGAAGAAGGGCACCGACAGCCGCAGCCTGGAGGACGAGGACCAGCTCTTCACCCTCACTCTCGACGAAGCCCTGGCCATCCTGGCCCAGCCCAAGGCCCGCCGGGGCCGGGGCACCGCCGCCCCGCCGCTCAAGGAGCTGGGCGAGGACCCGGTCAGCGGCAAGCCGATGGTGGTCAAGGAGGGCCGCTTCGGCCCCTACGTGACCGACGGGGAGACCAACGCGTCGCTCCGCAGCGGCGACGACCTGGAATCCCTCACCGCCGCGCGCGGCGCGCAACTGCTCCAGGAGAAGCGCGACAAGGGACCGACCAAGCCCAAGCGGAAGGCGCCCGCAAAGCGGAAGAAATAGCCGCCGCTCCCCTACGCTGAGGGTGTGGCCGAGCGTCTCTCCGACCCGTTCGACGGGGACGCCACCGAGCCCCTCCCCCCTGTCGACGGCTCCCGGGCCGTGGAGGAGCCGCCCGGTCCTCGCCTCCTCGGCTCCAGCTCGTTCTTCCGGCTGTGGCTGGCCCAGGTGGTGTCGTCGCTGGGCGACTGGATCGGCCTGTTCGCCATCCTGACCCTCACCGCCCGTATCGGGAAGGGGTCGCCCGAGGCGGCCATCGCGCTGGTCATGAGCGCCCGGATGATCCCCGGATTCTTCCTGGCCTCCGTCGGCGGCGTGCTCGTGGACCGCTGGGACCGGCGCAAGGTGATGGTGACGTGCGACATCGGGCGGGGTCTCACCCTGGCCACCTTGCCACTCGTCGACACGGTGTGGGGGCTGTTCCTGGCCTCGCTCGTCCTCGAGGTCCTCACCCTCCTGTGGTCGCCGGCCAAGGAGGCGTCGGTCCCCAATCTGGTCAAGCCCGACAAGCTCGCCTCGGCCAACTCGTTCTCCCTGGCCGCCGCCTACGGGACCTTCCCCATCGCCTCGGCCCTCTTCGCCTCCCTCACCAAGGTGGCCGAGATCATCGGCCGCCACGCCGGGTTCTTCGACTTCCTCCGCCTCAACCAGGAGTCGCTGGCCATCTACTTCGACGTGGCCACCTTCTTCCTCTCGGCCGCGCTCATCTGGTCGCTCTCCCTGCCTCGCGCCCGGCCCGCCGGCCACGGGCGGATCGCCCTCACCCGGGCCTTCACCGAGATCAAGGAGGGCTGGGAGTTCATCCGAACCAACCCCACCGTCCGCTCGGTCATGGTCGGCCTCGGTACCGGGCTGATCGGCGGCGGCATGATCGCCCCGCTGGGCCCCATCTACGCCAACCAGGTGCTGAACGCCGGGGCCGCCGGCTTCGGCCTGCTGCTGACCGCCCTGGGCATGGGCCTGGCCGTGGGCGTGGTCGGCGTGTCGACCCTGCAGAACCGCATCCCCCACGGCGCCACCTTCCCGTGGATGGTGGTGGGCGCCGGGGCGGCGATGGCCGTGGCCGTCACCATGTCGGACCTCGGCCTGACCATGACCTTCATCGGGCTCATGGGCGTGTGCGCGGGCGCCGTCTACGTGCTCGGCTTCACCATCCTCCAGGAGAGCGTGGAGGACGAGCTGCGGGGGCGGACCTTCGCCACCCTCTACACCCTGTCCCGGCTCTGCATGCTCATCTCCCTCTCCCTGGCCCCACTGGTCTCCCGGGTGTTCGACGACGTGTCGAACGCCCTGATCGACGGGGAGCTGAGCGTCGGCGGGGCCACGCTTAGCATCCCGGGCGTCCGCCTCACCCTGTGGCTGGGCGCGGCGATCATCCTCACCGCCGGCGGGCTCGCCCTGCGGGCCTACCAGACCCGCTCATGAGCGAGCACGCCGGCCGGCTCATCGTGTTCGAGGGGGGCGAGGGGTGCGGGAAGTCGACCCAGGCCGCGCTGCTGGCCCGCCGCCTGGGGGCGCTGCTCACCCACGAGCCGGGCGCCACCGAGGTCGGCAAGGCGCTGCGGGCCCTCGTGCTGGACTCGTCGCTCGACATCGACCCCCGGGCCGAGGCGCTCGTCATGCTGGCCGACCGGGCCCAGCACGTGGCCGAGATCATCCGGCCCGCCCTGGCCGCCGGGCGCGACGTGGTCAGCGACCGCTTCGTGGGATCGACCCTGGCCTACCAGGGCTTCGCCCGCGGGCTGCCCGTGGCCGAGCTGGCCGAGCTTTCCCGCTGGGCCAGCGGGGGCCTCGAGCCCGACCTGGTGATCCTGCTCGACGTGCCCGCCGAGGTGGCGGTGAGCCGCCTCGGCCGCGACCTCGACCGTATGGAGCGGGCCGGCACCGACTTCCACCTGCGGGTCGTCGAGGGGTACCGGTCCCTGGCCGCCGCCGACTCCCGCTGGCGGCTGGTCGACGGCTCGGGCACGGTGGAGGAGGTGGAGACCAGGGTGCTGGCCGCGCTGTGAGCGCGCAATGACCGTGTTCGACGACGTGGTGGCCCAGGAGGGGGCGCTGGCCAACCTGCGGGCCGCTGTCGCCGCCCCGGTCCACGCCTACCTGCTGGTGGGGCCCCCGGGGTCGGGCAAGCGGACGGCGGCCATGGCCTTCGCCGCCGCCCTCCTCTGTCCCGACGGCGGCTGCGGGGCCTGCCCCGCCTGCCGCCGGGCGCTGGGCGGCGTGCACCCCGACCTGGTGCTCGTGGAGCGCTCCGGGCCCTCCATCAGCGTCGACCAGGCCCGGGAGGTCCGCCGGCTGGCCATGCGCTCGCCCAACGAGGGCCCGCGCAAGGTCCTGGTCCTCGTCGACTTCCACCTCGTCCGGGAGGCGGCCGCCGTGTTGCTCAAGGTGCTCGAGGAGCCGCCGGCCAGCACCGTGTTCGTCATCCTGGCCGAGCAGCTGACCCCCGAGCTGGTCACCATCGCCTCCCGCTGCGTCCGGGTCGACTTCGGGGCGCTCTCCACCGAGCAGCTCGCGGGGGCCCTGGTCGCCGAGGGAGTCGACCCTGCCGTCGCCCCGGAGGTCGCCGCAGCCTCCGGGGGCCGCCTGGACCGGGCCCGGCTCCTCGCCAACGACCCCGGCTTCGCCGAGCGCCGCCAGGCGTGGCGGGCCGTCCCCGGGCGCCTGGACGGCACCGGCGCCACCGTCGCCCAGGTCGCCGACGACCTGGGCAAGCTCCTCGCCCGGGCGGGCGTCGGCCCCCTGGAGGCCCGCCAGGCCGCCGAGCTGGAGGAGCTGGAGAAGCGGGTGGAGCGCACCGGGGAGCGGGGGGCGGGGCGCAAGGTGCTGGCCGAGCGCCACAAGCGCGAGCTGCGCCGCCTCCGCCACGACGAGCTGCGCTTCGGCCTGGCCACCCTGGCCGGCGTCTACGGCGACGCCCTCTCCTCGGGCGCCTCCGAACCCGGGCCCTGCATCGAGGCGGTGGCTGCCATCCAGGCCGCGGCCGAGGCCATGGTGCGCAACCCCACCGAGGCCCTGCTCCTCCAGTCGCTCCTCCTCCGCCTGCCGCCGCTACGTGACCGGCGTGCGATACTCGATGGCTCCCGCCCGGGTAGCTCAGTCGGCAGAGCAGCTCACTCGTAATGAGCAGGTCGTCGGTTCGAATCCGACCTCGGGCTCAAAGGTCCCCTGACCAGGGCTTTTGCACGCTGGCCACCTGAAAACAGCAATCGCACACCGCTCCACCACCTAATAATTCTGATGTATGATCAGCCCCGTGAGCGGGGGCGGACGGGCTGTCAGGCGGTCATCGAACGGAAGAGCGGCCGCCCGCGCCGCAGCCCAGGCCGTGTCCGGGATCGGTGCCATGGCGGTGTCCTTCGAGCTCGCCCTGCACGCCCGCAACCGGTCTCCGAGCACCATCAAGTCCTACATGGGGGCGGTTCGGATCTTCGAGGCCTTCCTCGGGGAGCGGGGCATGCCGACCACTGTGGGCAGCATCACACGCGAGCACGTCGAGACGTTCATCGCCGACCAGCTGCATCGTTGGGCGCCGACCACGGCCGCCACCCGCTACCGCTGCCTCCAGCAGTTCTTCCGCTGGCTGGTGGAGGACGGCGAGATCGCCACGTCGCCCATGGCGAACATGCGCCCGCCCTCGGTGCCGGACGTTCCCGTGCCCGTGGTCGGCGATGACGAGCTGCGCCGCCTCCTCGCCGCATGCGAGGGCAAGGGCTTCACCGAACGGCGCGACCTTGCCCTCGTCCGGCTGTTCTT
>Ga0247717_1000602_pt1 | contig 10518 bp, 12 predicted proteins | sample 24E_NmetaG_FD_189047 | JGI IMG/M metagenome (GOLD analysis project Ga0247717, IMG submission 189047) | Soil microbial communities from hillslope of Landscape Evolution Observatory, University of Arizona, Oracle, AZ, United States - 2-4-E_N | ecosystem: Engineered > Artificial ecosystem >... | reverse complement strand
CCCCGAGATAGGAGCCAAACGCGCCAAAGGCCCACGCGCCCGCGGAGACCGCCGCAAGCCCCGCCGAGGAGGCGAGCGCGGTGCGCCCGGCGCGATGCGCCAGGAATGCGACGCCGTAGGCCACGAGAAGGGCCACGACCGGGACCACCGCCTCCACGCCAAAGACGACCGCCGGACCGATCGCGGCCACGAAGGCGAACCCGAACGCGCCGGCAAAGTCGAAGGAACCCGCCCGCGCGGCCCCTCCCCCGACAAGGCCGGCAAACGCCGTAAGGCCCGTCGCGAGCGCAGCAAACGGCACAAACGGCGCGCGGCCGAACACGCCGCCGGCTCCAAGCGTGGCAAAGAGCGCGCACAGCGCGGCAAAGCCGGCCGCGCCCGCGAACAGGGAGGCCGGAAGCCGCGCGCCCCAGGCGGTCCCGAGCGCAAAGGCGGCAAGCGTGGCAAACGCGGCGCCCGCGTAGGCCCCGTTTCCGATCGTCGCCGCCGCCGTGACTTCGAGCGGGCCGGACTGGGCCAGAAGCTCGTGGAAGCGCGCCGCGGCCATGCCCGCGCCCCACGCCGACGCGCCCGCGACGAGCGCGACTGCAAGCCAGGCGAGCTTGTGGCCGGCCCTCCGCCGCGCTGCGACCACGATGGGGTCGGGCTCGCGCGCCATGGTCAAGCACGCACGCGGACGCACTAGAGGTTTTCGAATCGCGCGCCGCGTTCAGTCGTAGCAGAAGCTCACATGGCTGATGTCCCGTCGCCCGTCGAAGGGCGTCGAGACGCCCTCCCCGGCGGTGCGCTCAAGCGGCGCGTCGTAGCGGTAGACGTTGGCGCCGTCGATTCCATCCTTGACGATCACGGCGTCCACGCCCACGTTGGCGCTCCAGTCGAAGCGGTTCCCGCTCTTGTTGGAGATCGTCACGACGATCGTGCCGTCCGTGTAGACCCCCTCGGCGGGGTCCTCGTCGATCTTGAACTCGATCCAGCTCTGGCCGGGGCCGACGTTGGCCGCGCACGTCTTGTTCGCGTTCGATGCGCCGGGCAGGTGCTCGGCCACCGCAAGCGCAAGCGAGGCGTCGTTGTTGGCCTCGTCCGACTCCGCGATCTCCTCGAGCGCGTCCACCTCGACGGCGACTGCGCGGGGTCCGGAGACGGCGGCCCAAGCGGTGCTCGGAACGGACACGCTCGCGCCCGCCGCAAGCCCGCCCACGTCGACGAGCCCGATCGCCGCGCCGTCCACGAGGAAGCGGACGCGGAAGGCCGGCGCGGCGCCGGCGCCGAGGTTTGTCACCTGCGCCGTGAACACGACGCTTGCGCCCGCCTCCGGCGACGGCGGCGACGCAAGAAGCGAGACGACGGCGAGGTCCGCCGACGGCGGAGGAGGCACGGCGGCCTGGTGAACCACGGTCTTCGACTGGACCGGCCCCTCGTTGCCTGCGGCGTCCACCGGAACCGCGAGCATGCGGTAGGACTGGCCCTCCTGCAGGTGCGAGACGTCAAAGGACGCCTGCCAGGACGCGCCCGTGGAAAGACGGTAGGAAGGATCGGGGGAGAATCCGGAGAGCGACAGATAGTGACCGTCTGCGACGCGCTGCAGCGCGATGCGCGTGGCGCCGACGCCCGAGCAGTCGTCCGTCGTCGAGCCGGTGACGGCGGCAAGGTTGACGCCTTGCCCCTCCGGAAGGTCGATCTCTCCGGCGGGCGGCTGCGTGTCGGCGCGACCCACGCGGACCGAGCCGTCGAAGACGACGGCCCCGGAGGGCCCGTGCACGATCGTCACGCCAAGGGACGCGATTGCTTCGGCGGTCGCAAGGCGGATCGATTGGCCCGGCACGAGATCGCCCACGACGCCAAGCGCGTCGCCGCGCCAAGCTTCGGAAGCGGCGAACGCCTGCTGGGCGGAGATCCCGTACGTGCTCGCGCCACGTACGCGCACGGACATGGCCTGCCACGTGGCCCCCCCGCTTTGCGCCGCGACGAGGAGACGCGCGCCGCAAGTGTCGGGCACCTGCGCGAAGGTGACGACGGGAGCGGCGGCGTCGTCCGCGGAGAAGCTCGTTGCCCAAATGTAGGTGGCCGTTGCGCTGGCGACGGTGGAAGCGACGAGGAGCACCACGCCGACCACGCTTGCGATCGCGTGCTCGTCCTGCCGAACCGAGCGCACCGCCATGCTCGACGGCTTCGTCGGGGAAGCGTACTTGAGAAGATTGGACCAAGTTTGGACCGTCGGCCCGCGCCTACTTAAAGGCGCGAAATGTCAACCCGGTTTTCCGGGGAATCGGCGGTTTACCTGCGGGAAGCTGCGCGCACGAGGTCGGCGATGTCGGTCGGGAACTTCGCAACCTCGACGCCGGCCTTGCGGAACGCCTCGATCTTGCTCTCGGCCGTGCCCTTGCCGCGCGCGATGATGGCGCCCGCGTGACCCATGCGCTTGCCCGGCGGCGCGGTGCGTCCGGCGATGTAGGCGAACACCGGCTTCGAAACGTTCCCGCGGATGTGCTCGGCTGCCTCCTCCTCGGCCGTTCCGCCGATCTCGCCCACGAGCACGATCGACTCCGTCTGCGGGTCGCGCTCCAACAGCGAAAGCGCCTCCACGAACGTGGTCCCGGGGATGGGATCGCCGCCCAGGCCAAGGCACGTGCTTTGCCCCACGCCCGCGGCCGTGAGCGCGTCCACGATCTCGTACGTGAGCGTTCCGCTGCGGCTGGCGATGCCCACCGAGCCCGGCTTGAAGATGTGGCCCGGCAGGATGCCGACCTTGCACCGCTCGCCCGGCGACGCTCCGCCGGGGCAATTGGGGCCGACGAGCGTCGCGCCCTTGTACTTCGCGTAGTGGACGAAGTCCATGGCGTCGTGGAACGGGATGTGCTCGGTGATGACGATGACCGTCTTCACGCCGGCGTCGAGCGCCTCGATCACGGCGTCCTTGGCAAACGGCGCCGGCACGAGCACGAGCGAGCAGTTGGCGCGCGTGCGGGAAACGGCCTCGGCCACGCCGTCGAAGACCGGAACGTCGTGCACGGTCTGGCCGCCCTTGCCCGGCGTCACGCCGGCCACGACGTTCGTGCCAAACTGCTTCATGGCGCCGATGTGGAACTGGCCCTGGTGACCCGTGGCGCCCTGGACGACGACGCGCGTCTCGCGCGTGAGGACGACGGCCATTTAGCGACCCCCCGTTTGCGCGAGGAGCTCGCGCTCGGTCTTCACGGTAAGCTCGGCCGCGCGCTGCAGCGTGTCGGCCGTCGTGAGGCCCGCGTCGGCCAGGATTTCGCGCGCCCGGACGTCGTTTGTCCCTTTGATGCGCGCGACGATCGGGAAGTCGACGCCCTCTCGGTCGAGGACCTCCTTCAGGCCCGTGGCGACCGTGTCGGTCTTCGTGATGCCGCCAAAGAGCGCCACGAGCATGACGGTCGGCTTGGCCTTCTTCATGAGGCGCAGCGCGCGCACGACCTGCTCGGGATTGTCGGTGCCGCCAAGATCGAGGAACACGCCCGCGTTGCCGCCGTATTCGCTCAGCGCGTCGAGCGTGGCCATGGTGAGGCCCGCGCCGTTGGCGATGACGCCGATCCGGCCTTCGAGCTGCACGAAGGCGATGCCCTGCTCGCGCGCCTCCTGCTCAAGCGGCGTGAGCTCCTCGTCGACCTGCTTGAACTCCGGATGGCGGAAGAGCGCGCCGTCGTTCAGGAGCACCTTGCTGTCGGCCGCCACGACCGTTCCGTCGCGCGTGACGGCAAGCGGGTTGATCTCGAGAAGCTCGGCGTCGCTTGCGCGGAAGGCCTGGTAGAGCTTGGCGAGGATCGCTCCCACCTGCTTTGCCTCGCCGGGCGCAAGGCCCAGCGCGGCCGTGAGGTCGCGCGCATGGTACGGCTGGAAACCGACGAGAGGGTTCACCGTCTTCTTCGCGATCGCCTCGTCGGGCACGCTTTCGATGTCCACGCCGCCGCGGGCGGAGACCATGACGAGCGCCTGGCGCGACGAGCGGTCGAGGAGCACCGAGGCGTACAGCTCCCTGGCGAAATCGAGCTTCTCGACGAGGAAGAGCTTGCGGACGACGTGCCCGTGGATCGTCATGCCCAGGATCGCGCGCGCATGGGCCTTGGTCTCGGCAAGGTCGTTGGCGAAACGAATGCCGCCGGCCTTGCCGCGCCCGCCAACGAGGACCTGCGCCTTCACGACAAGCGGGAAGCGGAGCTTCCCGGCCAACCCGTCGATCTCCTCCACGCGCTCGACCACGAAGCCGTGCGGCGTGGGAATCCCGTGCTTGGCGAAGATCTCGCGCCCCTGGTACTCGTAGAGCTTCATGCAGGACGGCGCGGAAACCATAGGACGGCTTTTGAGAGTTGCGGTGCCTACGGCCCCCGTGACCCCTTCCGAGAAGGCATTTTTCGCAAGCTACGTGGTGCGCACGGCGCCGTGGTGGCGCGAGGGCGACGCCGTGGTCGTCCTCGTCGACAAGCGCGAGACCGCCGTGGACCGTTGGTTCCGCGGGCTCCTTGGCACGCCCAAGCGGCTGCGCGTGCGCCTCGACGAGGTGGGCTCGTGGCTGCACGAGCTGGCCGACGGGGGGCGGACCGGGCGCGAGCTTTGCGAGGCCGCCGAGGCGCAGTTTGGCGACCGCGTGCGACCCGCGCGCGAGAGCGTCCGCAAGCACTTCGACCACCTGGGCCGCCTTCGCGCGGTGGCCTTCTCCGCGGGCCCCGGGCAAAGCCTTGGCCCGACGTTTCCCAAGGAAACCGCATGCCGGCGGTGCGGGCACGCGACGCGCCTTTTGGAGACCGACGTCCGTTACCGATGTCCGGAATGCGGCACCGTCAACCGTGCCGTTCATGAGGATTCAAAAGGGCTGAAATAGGCCGGCCCATGGGCCCGGGGGACGAGGCCGCCCGGACACCCTCGCGAACCGTTAAGGGCCCTCCCGACCGAAGCTTGGCCGTGGTGAAGGCTTGATTGGGGTCTTCGCGCGGATGTTTCGCCGGGAAGATCGCATCGTCCAGGTCGACGAGCTCGCGGACGACAGCGGGTACAAGATCCAGGCGCACGCGCCCGACGGCGAGACGACCGTCCTCATGAACCAGGAGCCCTCCGCGTTCATCGACGAAGTGAAGTACGAGGGTGGAAACGTCCTCGTCGCGCCAATCCTCGAGGCGCTTCTCGAGAACCTCCGCCGCAAGCCCAAGGACGAGAACTAGGACTCCTCGGACGGCACATCGGCGAGCTCGGGAAGGTCTGCGCCCGGAAACGTGTGGAACTCCGGGTTGCGGTCGAAGTAGTTCTTGAGCGCCGTCTCCACGGCCTCGGTGATCGTGATCCCCTGCGTAAGCTTCAGCGTGTGAAGCTTCAGGTGCTGATGGATCGGAATCTTGACCTTGATTTCCTTCGCCTTTGGCATTCCTTACCTCCCCCTTGCGGAGGAGAAGACTGCCCGCCCGCTTACTTAACGGGTGCTGAATCTCCCGCGAAGGTTCCACGTACGCCGAGTACGTATCGCGGGAACGCGTTTCGAACCTGCTTTTTTCTCGACACCAAGAGGCTTTCCCGAGCGCGAAAACGGCGGCACCGGCGCGCGTGCGTACTCACACGGAGCGTTCGCGCGGCCCCCCTCGTGCGCCCCGCAGCGATCCTTCTCGACGGCAAGCATTAATACTATCGATCTCGTAGGGATGGCCATGGCACGCGCCGCGCAACGCACCCGCCCCGCCGAGGGCCCTCGCCCGCTTTCCGAGCAGGCCTGCGGGCAAGGCGGCGGGTGCGACCTCGGAGACCTCCTTCGCCTGCTGGGCCGCTCCCACGTGATGGAAATCCTCTACATCGCCAACAACGAGCCCGGACCCCATCGGTTCGTGGACCTCCAGCGAAGGCTGCGAATGTCCCCCAACACGCTCTCCGAGCGCCTGAAGGACCTCGTCGAGGCGGGCTTGCTCAAGCGCACCGCATACAGCGAGCTTCCCCCGCGCGTGGACTACGAGGCGACGGCCAAGGCCCGCGACTTGAAGCCCGTCTTCCACAGCCTCGTCAAGTGGGCCCGCCGGCACGACCTCGAAGCCGCCCCACCGTTGGCGGCGAGCAAGACGACGGCGACAGCGTAGCGGCAGGTTTTCGGCCTTCGCCGGTCCTGCCGCCCGCAAGGTGCCACCTTAGCTCAGTCGGGAGAGCGTCTGACTTGTAATCAGAAGGTCCCGAGTTCGATTCTCGGAGGTGGCTTTCCGCGGAGATGGCTCCCGGTACAACGGACTGACCAAAGAGATGAAGTGAACGAGCCGCGAGCCGGGAGGCGATGGGAAGCCTGTTCGTACCGGCCCTGCTTCTGTCGACTCTCGCCGCGTCGGCGGCCGCCGGGAGTCCTCTTTCGATTGTGGCCGGGTGGCTTGCGGTCGCAGCCATCCTTTTCGCAGAAGCGCTCCGCGCACGTCCGCATCGGTGGCTTTCTTTCGCCCCCGCCGCGCTCGCGATCGCCCCGCTTGTAGCCCTTCTCCTTGGGGCGGGGCTCGTCCTGGACTTCGAGCCCGGCTCTCCTGCACGGTTCCGCGTGCCGGCTCTGCTTCCGCTTGGTTGGCTCGGCTTTGCTCCCGGCGTGCTCCTTCGCGCGACGCTTGCGGGCCCGACGCGGCGCGCTTCGTTTGCGGCGACTTCGCTTGGCGCGCTTGCCCTGCTCGCCGTAGGCCTCGCGTGGGGCGCCTCGCCGGTGGACAGCCTCCCGCCCGGAAGCGGCCTCCCCCTCGCCATCGCGGCCTCCTTGACGCCGGCCGCATGGGCCTGCGCCGCGGTCGTTCTCCTCCACGAGCTTGTCGGCGGGCTTCGACCTCGCACGCACCGGGCGTCCCGGGCAAGCAACGCTTAAGTACCCGAGCCCGGCATCCTCGATTCCATGGCGAAGAAGGACAAGGGTCCGGGCTTCCAGCAGGCGGCCGGCCTCATCCGCTACTTCGACGCGGAAGAGGACACGAACCTCAAGATCAACCCGTACATCGTGCTCGCCCTCACGTTTGGAACGGGCATCTTCCTCCTCGCCCTCGGCTACTTCTACAAGGTTTAGGCAAACCCTTTTGCGGCGGGACCCGCTCGCTTCGCGATGCACGTCCTTGCCGGCCGCATCCACGACGGAACGCGGTTCGTGGAAGGCTGGCTTGGCATCGACGGCTCCTCGGTGCAGTTGGGCCGCGGCAGGCCGCCCCGGCCGCCGCTGGCCGAGGGCGTCGTCGTCCCCTGCCCGCTCAACGCCCACACGCACGCCGGCGACGCCGCGTTTGCCGGGCGCGCGATCCCCCGCGACCTCGCAACCGTTGTCGCGCCGCCGGACGGCCTCAAGCACCGTTGGCTGCGCCAGACGCCCACGGACGAGCTCGCCGCGGGCATGCGCGATCACCTGCGCGCGGCCGCCGGCGCCGGCATGGGCGGCATCGTCGATTTTCGAGAGGGTGGCGTCGAAGGCGCCCGTCTCCTGCGGGCAGCTGCGCCGCCCGGCTTTCCGGCCATCGTGCTGGGTCGACCGGACACGGCCAACCCGAGCGACGCCGAGCTTGCCGAGCTCGTGCGCGCGTGCGACGGCATCGGCCTTTCGGCGATCCGGGACGTTCCGTGGCAGCACGCCCGTCGGCTCGCCCGCGCCGCGCGCAACGCCGGGAAGCTCTTCGCGCTCCACGCAAGCGAAGGGGTCCGCGAGCCCATCGAGCGCATCCTCGATCTTGCGCCCGACTTCGTCGTGCACATGTGCGCGGCGACCGACGACGACCTGCGCGCGCTCGCTTCGGCGGGCATCCCGCTTGTCGTCACGCCGCGCGCCAACGAGCACTGGGGCCTCTCCGCTCCGTTCGCCCGAGCGCGCAAGGCCGGCTGCGTGGTGGGCCTCGGAACGGACAACGCCATGCTCGCGGACGGCGACGTCTTCGCGGAAGCGCGGCGGCTTCGCGAGCGCGGCGCCGCGCCCGACGACGCGTTGTTGGAGAGTCTGACGCTTGGCGGCTGGAAAGCTTTAAACCGCGAAGCCAGCGTTAACCCCCTCGCCCCCGGGGGCGTCCCGGCGTTTGCCGTCTTCGACGACCTCGGCGATCCGTTTGAGAGCGTCCTTGGGGCACGTGCGCGGCTGTCGCGGGTCGTCCGCGCGGCGGCGCCAGAGGTGAAACCGGATGCGCGTTGAAGAGCTCATGACGAAGGACCCGATCGTGGCGGAAGTTCCCGGCCACCGGAACGACGTTCTCAAACTCCTCGTCCAGCACTCCGTCTCCGGCGTCCCCGTCGTGAAGTCCAAGACCCGAAAGCTCATGGGCGTCGTGACGCGCAGCGACATCTTCCGCCGCCCCGACGAGGAGCAGATCGCGCTTCTCATGACGCAAGGACCCGTCACGATCTCGCCCAAGGACGAGGTCTCGAAGGCGGCGCGCATCTTCCACGAGAAGCGCATCCACGGGCTCCCCGTCGTCGTGGCCGACGAGCTCGTGGGCGTTCTCAGCCCAAGCGACGTGCTCAAGGTCATCGCGGAGTCGAGCACCAAGCGCCCGGTCGAGGAGTTCGTGACGGAGAAGGCCTGCCCGGTCTGGACGGACACCCCGCTTCGCGTGGTCTGGGAGATCATGCGCGTGGCGCGCCAGAACGCCGTTCCGATCCTGGACGACAAGGGGGCCCTCGTGGGCATCGTCGCCGACAGCGACCTCTTCAAGAAGAGCCAGGTCGAGGACCTCGTGAAGAAGGGGAAGCTCGGCCTCGACGAGGAGAACTGGGACGGCTTCCGCACCGTCATGCCGCTGTACCTTGCCAACAGCAAGATCGAGATCCCAAGCGCGCCCGTGAAGGACGTCATGGTGCGGGACATCCAGACGGTCTTCCTGCGGACCTCGGTCAGCGAGGCGGCCAAGAAGATGCGCCGCTACAAGATCAACCAGCTGCCGATCGTGGACACCGAGGACCGGCTCGTCGGCATCATCACCGACCTCGACCTCATGCGGGCCGAGGCGTAGGGCCGCGGCTCACACGGGCTCGTACAGCCGCTCGCGAAGAGCCTGTTCCAAGTGGAGCACCTCGCGCTCGCCGCTTCCCATGTCGGCCTCCTGCACGCCGGCCAGGACGAGGTGGCTTCCATCCGGGCGACGGAAGAGCCGGATGCGCACGTCCACGAGGATCTCGGTGCCGTCCGACCGCAACGCGGGCACGCGCACGGGTCGTCCAAGCAGGCGGCTCTGCCTCGTCTTCCGGAACCGCGCGAATCCCTGCAGGTGACGCAAACGCATCCGCTCGGGCATGAGATCCGTGAGCGGCCGGCCCAGCGCGGCGCCGGGCGCCCAACCGAGGATCCGACACGCAGGCTCGCTCATGAAGCGGATCCGCCCCTCGTCATCGGCGGCCACAAACGCCGCCGGCAATTCGTCCAGCAACGCCTGCTCGGAGGCCGGGTCCACGACCCCAAACGCGCGACGTACGATTTGGTCCTTTCGCTGGCATGGCGGACGTCGCAAGGTCATTGCGGTCTTTTTGCCGACGGTCGGGCGATACGCTGCAAATCGCCGCGGCCGTTCGTCGAACGTCGCGGGGAATCGATGAGGGCGGCAACCGAAGCCTTAAAGCCCGCGCGCTACGTCGTGCGCGCTTGGCCATGCCAGGCGCGCCCGCCCCAAACGAGCGAAAGGACGTGCATGAGGAACTCATGGCGCTCGCCAAGCGCCGCGGGTTCGTCGCGCCCTCGTACGAGATCTACGGCGGCGTGGCCGGCTTCTACGACTACGGCCCGATGGGCGCCGCGATGAAGAACAACCTTCAGCAGCTGTGGCGCAGGTTCTACGTGCTGCGCGAAGGCATGGCCGAGATCGAGTGTCCCACGATCTCGCCCGAGCAGGTCTTCCGCGCGAGCGGACACTTGGAGAAGTTTGCGGATACGGTGGTGGAGTGCCCGGAGTGCGGGGCGGGCATGCGCGGCGACCATCTCGTGCGCGGCGAGCTTTCGCGCATCGGCCGCGCGATCGAGCCCATTTTAGTCAAGCACAAGGCCGGCGCGCTCGTGCAGGCGTTCGGTCGCGCGCTCGAGCTCCAACAGCTTTCGGCGGACAAGGACCCATCCCCCCAGAACATTCGCGAGCTTTTGGCCGCGGGCGAATTCACCGCGGAGGAAGGCGGCGTCCAGGTCGCCTACCGCGGGGCGCTCCTCACCGTTTCGGCGCAGGGCAAGCCCGTGCACAAGGACGCCGTCCGGTGCGTCGCCTGCGGAAAAGAGCTGGACGTCCGCCGCGCCAAGATTTCCTCCTTCAACCTCATGTTCAAGACCCAAGTGGGCCCGGGCTCGGCGCGCGCGGGCTACCTTCGGCCCGAGACGGCGCAGGGCATGTTCATGGACTTCCCATGGCTCCTGCAGCACTTCCGACAGACGCTGCCGTTTGGCGCCGTGCAGATCGGGCGCGCGTACCGCAACGAGATCAGCCCGCGCCAGGCCATGCTGCGCCTGCGCGAGTTCTCGCAGATGGAGGCCGAGGTCTTCTTCGACCCGCAGGACAAGGCGTGGCCCGGATACGAGCTCCTCGCCGGGCGCGAGCTCAACCTCCTCGTCGC
>Ga0247717_1000601_pt1 | contig 10530 bp, 9 predicted proteins | sample 24E_NmetaG_FD_189047 | JGI IMG/M metagenome (GOLD analysis project Ga0247717, IMG submission 189047) | Soil microbial communities from hillslope of Landscape Evolution Observatory, University of Arizona, Oracle, AZ, United States - 2-4-E_N | ecosystem: Engineered > Artificial ecosystem > Mesocosm... | reverse complement strand
CCGGCTCCGGGCCGGATCCACCTTCGGGTACCTCGCGTACGTCGATGGCCGCCCGGCAGGGTGGGTCAACGCCTCCAAGCGGTGCGACTACACGCTCTTTCGGCGGGGCGACGCCGACGACGACGCGACGGTCGGCGTCAGCTGCTTCACCATCGCTCCGCCCTACCGGGGCCACGGCATCGCCACGCGCCTGCTCGACCGCGTCGTCGCCGACGCTGCCGCGCGCGGCGCGAGCTGGGTCGAGGCCTACCCGTTCAACGCCAACAGCGACGATCCCGGTCCGGAGTTCCGTGGCGTCCGGTCGCTCTACGACGAGCGGGGGTTCACGGAGGTGAAGGTGCGCCAGCGCGACACGGTCGTGCGGCGGCCGGTCTGAGTGGTCATCGGCGCGGCGACGGCGCTCTTGTCGACCGGCGATCTCACGATCCTCGACGTGCGATGCGGGTGCCCGGCCGGGCGGGTCGAGGAGGAAGAGGTGCCCGGCTTCGAGATCGTGCTCCCGGTGTCCGGCGTCTTCCGGCGCCGTGCGGCCAACGCCGACGTCGTGGCCGACGCCGGCGCGGCGTATGCCGGCGTCCCCGGTTCGACGCAGCGCATCGAGCACGTCACGGCCGGCGATCGAGGTCTGGTCGCCTGCGTCTCCGAGCGTCTGGCGGTCGAGCTCGGCATCGAGTCGGCGCCGGCGCTCGCCCGCACGCGCGCCATCGACCGGCTCATCGCCAGCGCCCGGCGGTCGATCGACGAGGAGGACTGGCTGGTCGGCCTCGCGTCGCTCTCCTCGGTCACCGTCGTGGTCGCGCCCACGGCCGACCGCCGACGTGCTGTCGACCGGGTGCGGGAGGCGATCGGCGCCGCACCCGGTGAGCGGTGGACCTTGCGATCGCTGGCCGACGTCGCCGGCTACTCGCCGCACCACCTGAGCCGGGTGTTCCGCGCCTGCACCGGCACCACCGTCAGCGAGCACCGCGACCGCGTGCGGCTCGCGCGCGCGGCCGAGCTCGCCGCCGACGGGATGGCGCTCGCGGAGGTGGCCGCCGCCTGCGGGTTCGCCGACCACGGTCACCTGACTCGCCGCGCCCGCGCCGTCCTCGGCACGGTGCCTTCGCGGCTCCGCGCCTGAGATCGCGCACCGATGTCCAAGCGATGGACGGGCGACGCACCGATCCTGTCCGCGTGCGTCCGTTCAGCCGGCTGTTCATCGCCTCGACGGTGTCGAACGTGGGTGACGGGATGCTGCTCGCCGCCCTGCCGCTGCTCGCCCACCGGCTGAGCGACGAGCCGTTCACGGTGTCGGCCGTCACCGCGGCCGCCACCGCACCATGGCTCGTGTTCGGCCTGCTGGCGGGCGCCGTCGTGGACCGGGTCGACCGCCTTCGGCTGATGGTGCGGGCCGATCTCGCGCGCGCGGTCGTCGCCGGCGGCTTCGCGGCTCTGGTCGCGACCGGGCACTCGTCGATCCCGATGGCGATCGTCGCCGTCGCCATCCTCGGCATCGCCGAGACGTTGTTCGACACCGCCGCGCAGTCGGTGGTGCCGGCGGTCGTGCCGGCGCACGAGCTCGAGCGGGCGAACGGGCGGCTGTTCGGCGCCCAGATCGCCGGCAACGGGTTCGTCGGGCCGCCCCTCGGCGCCCTGCTGTTCGGGCTCGCCGCGAGCGTGCCGTTCACCGTCGATGCGGTGACCTTCGCGATCAGCGCGCTCGTGCTCCCGCGCCTTCGCCGCCCGGCGCCGGCACCGGCGACGACGTCGCTGCGTCGCGACGTGCGGGAGGGGCTGGCGTGGCTGTGGGCCGACGCCGGGATCCGGGCCTTCGCCATCGGCGCCGCCGTGATCAACGTCGCCCACACCGGCGTGATGGCGGTGGCAGTGCTGTTCGTCCGCCACGAGCTCGGCGCCAGCGAGTCATCGTTCGGCCTCGTCCTCGCCGGGGTGGCAGCCGGCGGGCTCGTCGGGACGCAGGCGGCGGCGCCGCTCGTCGCCCGGATCGGTCGCGACCGCGCCGTGCGGCTGGCGATCGGATCGTTCGTCGTCGCCCTCCTGGCCGCCGGCACCGCCCGCCACGTTGCCGTCGCCACCGTCGCCTTGGCGGTGTTCGGGGCCGCCGGCGAGGTCTGGAACGTCGTCGCCGTGTCCTACCGTCAGGCGCGGGTGCCGGACCACCTGCTCGGAAGGGTGATGGCGAGCTACCGGGTCATCGCCTACGGGGCCATGCCGACCGGCGCGCTGCTCGGCGGCACCCTGGCATCGGCGTTCGGGCTCCGGGCACCCTTCTTCGTCGGAGCGGCGCTCGTGACCGGGCTCCTGCTGTACTTCACGCGGCGATGATCACGATCGAGCCCGTCACTCCCGACCGCTGGGACGATCTCGAGCGGCTGTTCGGCGCGAGTGGCGCGTACTCGGGCTGCTGGTGCACGTGGTGGCGCCTGGGTTCGAAGGAGTGGGAGGCCGCCGGCTCCGCTGGTCGCCGGCAGCACCTCGCCGACGTGGTCGAGCGAGGTGACGTGCCGGGGCTCCTCGCGTACGACGACGGCGAACCGGTGGGCTGGGTGGCGGTGGCGCCCCGCGACGCGTACCCGCGACTGAACCGCAGCCCCCACACCAAGCCCGTCGACGACGTGCCGGTGTGGTCGATCACCTGTTTCTGGATCCGGCGCGAGCATCGCGGCCGGCGGATCGCCACGCAGCTGCTCGAGGCCGCCGTCGAGCACGCCCACCGTGGCGGTGCGGAGGCGATCGAGGGCTACCCGTACGACCCGGCGACGCGCTCCGTCACCGCCGCCGACGCCTTCACCGGCGTGCTCGGCCCCTTCTTCCGGACCGGCTTCGAGGAGCTGGCGCGCCGGACGCCGACCTCGCGCGTCGTCGTCCGCCGTCGCCTCGGCGATCCCGGGCAGCGCGACTCGTGACCTCCGGCCCTGGCGGCCTCCATCGTCGGCGTGTTCGATCGAACCAGAGCCACGAAAGGAGTCCGCCGTGCATCCGTCCCGGACCCGTCCTCTCGCGGCTGCCTTCATCGGCGCCGCGCTCGTGCTCGGCCTGCTCCCCGGCGCCGCCGGCGCCGACCCGTCCTACTCGGTGACGCTCACCGCCTCGGCGACGACGCTCGCGCTCGGTGCCGAGGTCACCCTCACCGCCACCGCCAACCAGGTCATCGAGTCGCCCTACGGCATCGTCATCGTCGACGGAACCGGCGCCACGATCGTGTCATGCTTCGGATCCGTCTCCGAGTGCGTCTCGTTCCCGATGGGATGGAACGACCCCAGGACGATCACCTACACGGCACGGGTCGTCGACACCGCGAACACCGACGTGCTGGCGACGTCCGATCCGGTGACCGTCCGTTGGGGCGCGGGGTCGACGACGGGTGACGTCATCTGCATCGCCGGCGCCAACCGCTACGCGACCGCCGCGGCACTCGCCACCGAGCGGTTCTCCACGGGCGTCGCCGCCGCATTCGTGGTTGTCGGCACCAACTTCCCCGACGCGCTGGCCGCGGCGCCGGCCGCCGCCCGCCTCGGCGGACCGGTTCTCCTCACGCAGCGCACCTCACTCCCGGCGGAGACCCTTCGAGCGCTCCAGCAGCTGGCGCCCGCCAGCATCGTCGTGGTCGGCGGACCGGGCGCGGTGTCCGATGTGGTCGCCTCCCAGCTCGACCTCCTCACGGTCGGCACCGTCACCCGGATCGCCGGCGCCAACCGCTACGAGACGGCAGCACAGCTCTCGAGGTTCGCCTTCCCCACAGGGGTCGACGGCGTCGCCGCGGTGCTCGCCTCGGGTGAGCAGTTCGCCGACGCCCTCGGTGGTGCGGCACTGGCCGCCGCTCTCGGCGCCCCGCTGCTCCTCACCCCCCGCGACACCGTGCTGGCGACGACCACCAGCGAGCTGATCCGGGTTGCCATGAACCAGGCGGTGCTTCTCCTCGGCGGGCCGGCGGCGGTGTCGGAAGCCGTGCTCGAGGGGATCTCCGACGCGACGACGATCGAGACCGCCGATGACATCCAGTACGTCGAGATCGTGCGCGTCGCCGGCGCCGACCGCTTCGAGACCTCGGCGATCGCCGCGGCCCAGCTCGTCGATCCCTTCGACGACGCGTTCTCGGTGTCCGAGGTGGTCGTCGCCACCGGGATGAACTTCCCTGACGGGCTCGTCGCCGGCGCGCTCGGCGAGCCGCTGCTGCTGCTGCCGTCCTCGACCATCCCGGCGACGACGACGGAGGTGTTCAACCTGCTCGGCCCGCGCCGGGTGCTGATCATGGGCGGGACGGCGGCCGTCTCCGAGACTCAGGCCGGCATCCTCGGCGGGCTCCTCGCCGGCGGGTAGTGCTGACGATGCCGGGGACTAGCTGAAGGACTGGCCGCAGCCGCAGGTTCGCTGCGCGTTGGGGTTGGTGATGGCGAACCCGGCGCCCTGGAGACCGTCCTTGAAGTCGAGGACGGCGCCCTCGAGGAGCGGGGCGCTGGCGGGATCGACGACCACGCTCACGCCCTGGATGTCGGTCTTGATGTCGTCGGCGGCGAGGTCGCTGTCGAAGAACATCTCGTAGCTGAAGCCCGAGCACCCGCCGGGCCGCACCGCGACCCGGAGGGCCATGGTCGTGTCGCCCTCGGCCTCGAGCAGGTCCTTGACCTTGGCCGCAGCGTTGTCGGTGACGGTGAGCATGAGACGATCCTACCGAGGTGTGAGGGCGACCTGACAGGGAGCCCGGTCGAGGAGGGTGCCGAAGCGGGCCACGCCGGCGCCGCCCACCGCGGTCACGAAGCCCTCCACGATGCCGCGGTGGAGGTTGCACACGAGCCCGGGATTGGCTTCGGCGAGGTCGGCGAACGGGCAGCGGGTGAAGGCGACGACCACGCCGTCGCCGTCGTCGGCCACCGCCGGATCGAACCCCACGGCAGCGAGCTCGTCGACGAGCGCGGCGATGCACACGGCGGTGCGGTCCTCGGGGTCGTCGAGCTCGGCGACGACACCGGCCGCCTCGACGGCGGCGGCCGCCGCCCGGCCGAACTGGCGGCCGATCTCGACGGCCTCCTCACGGCCGGCGCCGGATGCCGCGGCCACACCGAGCAGCATCCGGGCCATGAGCGGCATGGCGGGCGGCTCGAAGCCGAGCGAGGGCGCGTCGGGGGCCAGCGAGTAGCGGTGCTGGGGCCGGCCCACCTCGCCCCGCCGTTCGGTCTCGACCTGGAGGAGGCCGACCTCGCGCATGCGCTCCAGGTGGGGGCGCACCGTGTTGGGGTGCAGGTCGAGGGCGTCGGCGACGGCCGTCGTGGACAGCGGCACCGCCGAGCGGGCGATCTCCAGGTAGATGGCGTAGCGCGTGTTGTCGCCGAGCGCCTTGAGCACGTCCAGGCGCGGTGCAGCCACGGCCCGAGTTTACAAGGGCGGCCCCGGTAGAATCGAGGTCGTGCTCACACCCCCGGCGGCCGAGGACATCCGCCAGCTGCTCCGGGGCGTCGTCGATCCCGAGCTGAACTGCGACATCGTCTCGCTCGGCATGGTCCGCGACGCGGCCGTCGACGGCAGCGACGTGACCATCACCATCGCCCTCACGACCGCCGGGTGCCCGCTCAAGGCGCAGATCAAGCGCGACGTCGAGACCCGCATCGGGACGACACCGGGCGTCGAGAGCGTGCGGCTCGAGTGGACCGAGATGACCAGCGAGGAGAAGTCGGCGTGCATGGCGGTGGCCCGCAAGGCGGCCTCCGAGCGGGCCGTCATCACCGACATCCCGGCCACCGCCCACGTCCTCGCCATCGCCTCCGGCAAGGGGGGCGTCGGCAAGTCGTCCATCACCGTCAACCTGGCGGCCGGCCTCGCCGCCGAGGGGTTCACCGTCGGGGTGCTCGACGCCGACATCGGCGGCTTCTCGGTCCCGCGCATGCTCGGCCTCGACGGGCGGCTCGCCGGGGCGACGACGGACAAGAAGATCGTGCCCAACACCACCGCCGTCGGCGCCGGCGTGCTGAAGGTCGTGTCGATGGGGTTCCTCGTCGACGACGAGCAGTCGGCGCTGCTCTGGCGCGGCCAGGTCCTGCAGCGGGCGGTGCAGCACTTCCTCGAGGACGTGCAGTGGGGTGAGCTCGACTACCTGCTGATCGACATGCCACCGGGTACCGGCGACATCCAGATGGGCCTGGCCCGGCTGCTGCCGCGCGCCGAGATGATCATCGTCACCACGCCGGCGGTCGCCGCCCAGAAGGTCGCAGCCCGCGCCGCCGACCTGGCGCGCAAGACCTACCTCCGCGTGGTCGGCGTCATCGAGAACATGAGCGTGTTCACGTGCGACCACGGTGAGGAGTACCCCCTGTTCGGTACGGGCGGCGGGCAGACCCTCGCCGACGACATCGGCGCCCCGCTGTTGGGCTCGGTACCCATCGAGGCGAGCGTGGCCGCGGGCGGCGACACGGGTACCCCCGCCGTCCTCGGTACCGGACCGGCGGCCGACGCCCTGCGGAGGATCGTGCGGGTGCTCCTCGACGACGCCGTGCCCCCGGTCGACATGGCCGGCTGCAGCGCCCGCCTCCTCGAGAGCGTCGAGGCCGCGCTCGGCCCCAAGCCCGACTGACCCCCAAGCTGGAGATCTCGGGCTGTTGAAGGCCCTGGTGGGGCCCCCACCAGCCCGAGATCTTGGAAGCGTCGGTCAGTCGGCGATGCGGAGGGCGACGGCGGGGCGGACGCGTGAGGCGCTGGTGGCGGGGCCGAGGACGCCGAGGAGCGACGCCACCAGCGGCACGACGAGCAGCCACCCCACCGTGACCCACGGGATCGAGAACTCGATGGCCTCGGTCGAGAACGCCGCTGAGTTCGACATCACCGACCACGCCGTGAGCAACCCGAGCGCCACGCCGATGACGATCCCCTGCGACGCCACGAACGTGGCCTCGAGCAGGAACGCCCGCTTCACCACGGCCGACTGGAACCCCATGGCCCGCAGCATCCCGATCTCCCGGCGGCGCTCGCGCACGGCACGCACCATCACCACGCCGAGCCCGGCGATCCCCACGAGGAGCCCGAGTCCGAGGTAGCCCTGGACGAGTCGGAAGAACCCGGCCTGGGTGCTGGTGCCGAGCGCCACCATCTCCTGGAAGGTCCGGGCTTCGGCGCCGTGCGGGATCAGGTCGGCGGTGAGGGCGGCCGCGACCTCGTCGGGGTCGTGACCCGCCTCGGCCCGCACGAAGAACCGCGCCACCACCGTCGGGGACACGAACTCGCGGACGAACGGCTCGGCGAGGTACACGCCGTTGCCGGCCCAGTCCCCGGCGACGATGCCCACGGCGAGCAGCGTGCGGCGCTCCTTGCTGACGGGGTCGACGATGTCGACCAGCATCCCTGGTTCCGGGGCGGCGTCGGGCGGGCCCCCGCCCTCCTGAAGGAAGAAGCTGGGGATGATCGCCGGGATCGGCTGGAACGGCGTGCCGTCGGCGTGAGCGAACGCCTCGCTCTCAGGGAAGGCGCCGGCTGCGGTCAGGGCCCACGCCTCCTCGTGCTCGATGCCCCGCCACGTCGACTGCAGCGACGGCGCGCCGCCGGCAAGGAGCTGCAGGTCGAAGCCCGAGGCGGCCCACCACCGGGGCTCGTCGTCGATGGCTCGCTCGAACTGGACGCCGGCGCGCCGGAGCCCGGCGACCGACGCGACACCGTCCTGCGCGAGGAGCTGCTCCGCCGTCGGCGGGTTGCTCCACGTCGAATCGACGAAGAGATCGAAGCCGCCCCGCATCTGGTCGGCGACGCGCGGCGTCTGCTCCATGAACACGTGCGACAGGGTCGCCATGAACGTGAGCGTGAAGATGATCAGCGTGTACATCCCCAGCAGCAGACCGGTGCGGAAGCGCCGAGCGAGCGGATAGGCAACCCCGAGCCTCGCCGCCATCGCCGAGCCCGCGACCCGCTCGGCGGCGCCGGCGATGAGGTCGGCGTTGGTGGCGGCGAGGATGACCGCCGCCGCCGACGTGGTGACGCCCTGGATGACGAACATGGCGATCTCGGGGTTGCGGTACGCGTCGGGGAAGATGGCGAAGCAGGTCATCTCGTAGAGGACCACGAGCGCGGCCGGGACGCTGGCTGCCACCCGCTCCGGCAGCCGCCGACGCAAGAGCAGGATCAGCGACAGCAGCGCGATGGCCGGGCCGAGCGAGGTGGGAGGCGCCGAACCGGCGGCCACGCCCGACTGCAGCATGAGCGTCCCGAGCACCACGCCGAGCACGCCGAAGACGAGGGACCGCCGGGAGCGGGGGTCGCGGGGCGGGTCGGCCTGCTCGCGGATGGCGCGGATGATGTTGAGCCGTCCGATGCGCAGGCTCGTGCCCCAGATCGTCACCATCGAGATCACGAGCCCGACGAGCATCGCGGTGAGCACGCTCGACGGTTGGGCGGTGAAGGTCATGCTGATGGCGAAGTCGCCGTCGCCGCGGGCCATGAGGCTGGCGGCGACGACGGAGATCAGCCGACCGATGACGACGCCGAGGAGGCTGCCGACCACCGCAGCGACCACCGCGTACATCGCGCCCTCGATGCCGAAGGTCCGCACCAGGTGGTTGCGCTTGAGGCCCACCGCCCGCAGCACGCCGAGCTCGGCCTTCCGCTCCTCGGCCAGCATCACGAAGATGTTGACCAGCAGCAGGATGCCGGCGATGACGCTGAACCCCCCGATGCCGCCGAACAGCTGGCGCAGCGAGCTCGCCTGCAGATCGGCGTTCTCGATCACGTCGTTCTTGACGAACGCGACGTTGATCCCCTCCAGCCCGGCGACTCGCTCCTCGAGCAGACCGCCGAGCCGCGGGCCGATCGTCGCTCCCCGCCCACCGTGGAAGACGCCGCCCTCGGCCGAGATGGCGAGCGCCGCCTGCGGCGGAGCGGCCGCCGGCAGCTGTCCCTCGGCCCGCATGCCGTCGATGGTGCCGGGCGGGACGAAGGCGGTGAACGCTCGCGTCCCGCCCCACTGCACGGCAAGGTCGTAGCCGGCGATCCCTCGTCGCTCGACCACGCCGCGCACGACGAGGGCGCGCGACGTGCCGTAGGCGTGGACCTCGACCCGGTCGCCCACGCCGACCTCGAGCTTGTGGGCCAGGTCGCGGCCCAGCACGACCTCGTCACCGGTCGGCGTGGGTCCGGCGCCGACCAGGCCGGTGGCGCCGGGATCGCGGCCGAACGCCCGGGCGTCGTCGAAGTCGACCTCGACGAGGGTGGTGAACGGCTTGGCCCGGCGGTCGGGTTCATCGCCCGGGGTCGCCACCGTCGCCCCCAGGCGGTACAGCGGGAGCGTGCCGTCGACGTCGGGGAGCGTTTCGAGGTCGGCGGCGGCGATGGCCGGGAGCAGCTGATCGGGCTCGCTCGCCTCGAGGACGATGTCGATCTCTCCGAGCTTGGTCGGCGCGATGTTCCTGATCGAGGCCCCGAAGGTGTCCCCGACGACGAACGAGGTGCAGATGATGGCGGTGCCGAGCATCGAGCCGGCGACGACGAGCGCCGCCTCACCGGGTCGGCGCAGGACGTTGCGGGCGGCGAGGCGCCGCAGCCCCGGCCGCCGCACGGCGTCCAAGACGACGAGACCCATCGAGAGCGCCACGAGGACGACGAGGACGCTCATCGCTACTTCGCGGTCACCGCGGCGCGCCGGCGGCGCGCCGCCTTCGCCGGCTTCCCGTCGCGCAGGTCGAGCACGTCGGTCGAGCCGTCGTAGGTGACCTGTCCGTCGCTGACCTTGACGAGCCGGGTGCCGGCGCGGCCGATGCCGGCGTCGTGGGTCACCATCACGATGGTCTGGCCGGCGGTGTGGACGTCCTTGAGCAGGGCGAGCACCGCGGCCGCCGTCTCGCTGTCGAGGTTGCCGGTCGGCTCGTCGGCCCAGACGATCGCCGGTTCGGTGACGAGCGCCCGGGCGATCGCCACCCGCTGCTGCTCGCCGCCGGACAGCTCCGGCGGGCGGTTCCGCAGCCGGTGGGCGAGCCCGACCACCTCGAGGATGGCCTCGGACCGGCGCCTCGCCTCCTTGGCCTTCACGCCGGTGACGAGCAGCGGCAGCTCGACGTTCTCCGCGGCGGTGAACACGGGGATGAGGTTGAAGCTCTGGAACACGAAGCCCATACGGCTGGCTCGATGCTCGGTGCGGCGGGCGTCCGACATGGCGTGGATGTCCTCGCCGTCGATGTGGACCGAGCCGGCGTCGATCTCGTCGAGCCCCGAGAGGCAGTTGAGCATCGTCGTCTTGCCGTTGCCGGACGGCCCCATGACCGCGACGAGCTCACCGCGCTGCACGGTGAGATCGATGCCCTTCAGGACCTCGACCTCCACGGCACCCCGGTAGGTCTTGCGAACCCCCTCGGCGACGAGCAGGGGGGAGGGGTCGGTCATGGAGACTCCTGACGTTCGGCGAACACCTGGGGGGTGGAGAGGTGGAGATGGAACGACGAGCCGCCGCCGGCGGGCGCCGTGTACCAGACGCGGCCGCCCATGGCTTCGACCAACCCGCGCACGACCGAGAGCCCGAGGCCGCCGCCCCGCGTGCCGTCGTGACCGCCACGGGCTCGCAAC
>Ga0247717_1000599_pt1 | contig 10600 bp, 6 predicted proteins | sample 24E_NmetaG_FD_189047 | JGI IMG/M metagenome (GOLD analysis project Ga0247717, IMG submission 189047) | Soil microbial communities from hillslope of Landscape Evolution Observatory, University of Arizona, Oracle, AZ, United States - 2-4-E_N | ecosystem: Engineered > Artificial ecosystem > Mesocosm... | reverse complement strand
GAGGAAGTCCTGTTCGAGTCGGCGGGGGAACGGCAGGTGCGGGTTCAGCAGGAGCGCGTCGCCGGCGCCCCGCCGCAGCAGCGCCCGCACGTGCTCCTTCACGTAGCGCGCCACGCCCCGCTCGGCGTGGGCGGTGCTCTGCGTCGCCTGCAGGTCGTGGACGAGATGCCAGGTGCCGGCGTCAGGCATCGGGGGTAACGCGCACCAGCACGACGCCGCGCGTCCCGTCGTCCCACGTCGAGGGGTCGGGCTCGCCGTCGGCCCGCTCCCAGCGGTCGTGCCCCGTCTGCACGCACACGGCGCGATCGACGACGCGCCAACCCGCGAGCAGTGCGTCGAGGTGGGCGCCGTCGTAGACCCGCTGCGTCTCGCCCACCTCCCACCGGCCGTACGGCGCGGTGAGCACCAGCTCGCCGCCGGGGCGCAGCCACCGCCCGAAGCGCTCGACGATGGCGCGGTCGAGGTCGCCGTCGGTGGGGGCCTCCTCGTAGGCGCCGAGCCCGACGTGCTCGATGGCCGACAGGCACACGACGGCGTCGAACGGATGCTCCGGGCCCTCCCACTCCTCGATGGGTCCGACGAGGGAGTGGAGGCGGGGGTGCTGGAGGGGGTACGGGCGGAGGTCGGCGGCGACGACGTCGTGGCCGAGCGCGGCGAGCGACAGCGCGACGGTCGACTCGGTCGCCCCGAAGTCGAGCACCCGCGACCCGGCCGGCAGCGACGCCACCGCGCCGAGGACGTAGGGGATCTCGACGATCCGCTCGTTCACGTCGTTGGCGCGCACGGTGCCGTCGTGGTGGAAGACCGTGACGGGCGGGTTGAACCAGACCCCGGCCTGCGCCGCGGGGCCCTGGTGGCCGTTCGACCAGTTGAGGAAGTCGGCGGTGCCGGGGCCGATCGGCAGCCGGATCCCCTCGTGGGCGCCGACGATGCGATCGCACAGACCCGGCAGCTGCTCGTAGAGGAGCTTGGCCAGCTCGAGGTCGGCCTGTCCGTCGCCGGCCGCGCACCGGCGCAGCAGCTCGGCGAAGCGCGGCTCGGGCCCGGCGGCGAGGAACGCCCACAGGGCCGCCAGCTCGTGGTGCACGCGGTCGGTCGAGCGGCGGAACGTCGCCGCGAACTCGGCGGCGGTCTGGGTGTCGCTGCTCACCCGCTCGATCAGGTCGGCCATGAGCTCACGCAGCGAGTCGACGCGGTCGAACCGCTCGTTCATCGCCGGCTCGAGGTGGTGCTCGACCGCCACGTCGACGTGCTCGTGGAGGCTCCGGAACCGGTTGTCGAACCAGGTGAGAGGGAACAGGAGCCGCCGCAGGAGCCGCTTCACGAAGGGAACGGTACTGCGGTGCACCAGATCGACCGGTGACCGCCGGTACCCTTTGGACCCGTGCGGACCCCCCTGCGCGCACTTGCGGTGCTTGCCGCGCTCGTCGCGACGCTCCTCACCGCCGCCCCGGCGGCATCCGCGTACCCATCGAGCTACATCCAGTTCGAGGGCCACGGGTGGGGTCACGGGCGGGGCCTGGGGCAGTACGGCGCGCTCGGCTACGCGATCGACCACGGGTGGGACTACGCGCGGATCCTCAACCACTTCTACGGCGGGACCACCAAGGGGTCGCGTCCCGACGGCACGATCGGCGTGAAGCTCGTCGAGCTCGACGGCACCACCAGTGCCCCGAAGGACCTGATCGTGACCTCGTCGGGTCCGTTCTCGCTGGCGTCGAGCGCCGAGGACCCCATGCCGGCCGGCACCGCGGCGCGCGTCCGCTGGAACGGCAGCGGCTGGACCATCGAGCGGGGGGCGTCGTGCACCGGGCCGTGGGTCGAGGTCCGCACCGTCGCGTCCTCGGTCAACGTCGAGGCCCGCACCGCCTACACCGGCGACGACGTCAACCAGATGATCAACGTCTGCGCCGCGCAGCGCCGCGCCTACCGCGGCACGGTGATGATGCGCCTGCTCACCGAGAACGGCACCGGCTTCACCCGCGTCATCAACTACGTCGCCATGGAGCAGTACCTGCGGGGCGTCGTGCCCCGCGAGTCGCCGGCGTCGTGGGGCGATCTCGGCGGCGGCCGCGGCCTCCAGGCGCTCAAGGCCCAGACGGTGGCGGCCCGGTCGTACGCGTGGGGCGAGAACCGCAACCCGATCTCCAACGCGTTCCAGACGTGCGACACGACCGCGTGCCAGGTGTACGGCGGCGCCGGCCTCAACGGCACCCGCATCGAGCACCCCAACACCGACCGCGCCATCAGTGAGACGGCGGGCGAGATCCGCGTGTTCGCGACCGGCGCCGTCGCTCGCACCGAGTTCTCGTCCTCGACCGGCGGTCACACCGCCGGCGGCACCTTCCCGGCCGTGGTCGACGCCGGCGACGCCATCTCGACCAACCCGAACCACCGGTGGAAGACCGACATCTTCGTGTCGAAGGTGCAGCAGGCGTACCCCGCGGTCGGCACGCTGCAGTCGATCACCGTCACCAGCCGCAACGGGCTCGGCCAGAGCGGCGGGCGGGCGCTCCAGGTGCGGATCGCCGGCGATCAGTCGTCGATCACGGTGAGCGCCAACGACCTCCGCTCCAAGCTGGGGCTGAAGTCCGACTGGTACCGCATCATCGACCCGTCGCTGAACTCCCCGGCCACCGCCGTGGCGACGCTGCGAGCCGGCACCGGCGTGCTGCTGGCGTCGGTCACCGGTGAGGTCCTCGCCTACGGCGACGCCGGGACCTACGGGTCGATGGAGGGCATCGGCCTGCCCAAGCCGGTCGTGGCGATGGCGGCCTCGCCCTCGGGCAAGGGCTACTGGATGGCGGGCGCCGACGGCTCGGTCTACGCCTTCGGCGACGCCCCCGACCTCGGTTCGCTCCGCGGCCGCCACCTCAACCAGCCGATCGTGGGCATGGCGGCGACGAACACCGGCCGGGGCTACTACCTCGTGGCGTCCGACGGCGGCATCTTCAGCTTCGGCGACGCCAAGTTCCTCGGCTCGATGGGCGCGGTGCGGCTCAACCAGCCGGTCGTGGGCATGGCGGTGCACCCGACGGGCGACGGCTACTACATGGTCGCTCGCGACGGCGGCATCTTCACCTTCGGCAGCGCCCGGTTCCGGGGCTCCACCGGCAACATCCGTCTCAACAAGCCGATCGTCGGGATGACGGTGCACCCCCGCGGCCTCGCCTACTGGTTCGTGGCCTCCGACGGCGGGGTCTTCACCTTCCCCGACGGCCCCCGCTACTTCTACGGCTCCCTCGGCGCCACCACGCTGGCGGCCCCGATCGCCGGCATGGCGACCACGCCGACCGGCAACGGCTACTGGCTCGTCGGCACCGACGGCGCCCTCTACGACTTCGGCGACGCGGGCTTCTGAGGTCCGACCCGGCCGAGGATCTCGGGTCGGCGGAGGCCCTGGACGGGCGCCCAACAGCCCGAGATCTCCAGGGGCGCAGGCGCGAAGGAGCCCCCGGGTCGCAGGGGCGGGAGTGCGACCTCGGGGGCTCGACCTTCGTTCTCGGTACCCGTCGGCGCGGACACGCGCGCCGTGCGGTACCGAGAAGGATCTATGCGGCGGCGCTGGCCTTGGTGCCGTTGGTGGTCTTGGCGTTGGCCTTCACCAGCTGGCGCACCTGGGTGCGGGCGTCCTTGCCGGCGGCACGGGCCTTCTCGAACAGCTCCTTGGCCTGCTCGGGCAGCCGAGCCTGGATCTCGTCGAGGGCGGCCTCGAACCGCTCCTCCACGTCGTCGGCGGCGGCGTCGACCTGCTTGCCGAGCGCCTCGAGGCGCTCCTCGACCAGCTTCAGCCGGTCGCCGACGTCCTCGCCGAGCTTCTCGAAGCCGCCCTTGGCGTCGCCGAGGCTCGACTCGAGGCGCTTGCGCAGCTCCTGGCGCTGGACCTGGGCCTTCTGCACGGCGAGCACGCCGAAGCCGATCGTCACGTAGGCGGCGTCCTTCACGATGGACCGCACATCAGTCATGGGAACTCTCCTGCTCTGGGGGGGTGTACAACCACTGTATACGTTCTGCATAACAGTTGCAAGCACTTCCTCGCAGTAGCCTCGCTCGGCCGTGACCGTGCCCGAGCCTGCCCCGTCGCTCGAGGACGTACCCGACGACGGCGGCCACGCGCCGCCGGTCGTGGTGACCATGGTCGCCCACGAGCCGGGGCCGTGGTTCGACGACGCCCTGCGGGCCCTGGCCGACCAGGACTACCCGAACCTCTCGGTCCTCGTCATCGATGCCGGCGGCGACGACGTGATCAGCCGCGTCGCCGACATCCTCCCCTCGGCGTTCGTGCGGCGGATCGAGGGGAACCCGGGGTTCGGGGCGGCCGCCAACGAGGTGCTCGAGGTCGTCGAGGGCGCGGCGTTCTACCTGTTCTGCCACGACGACGTCGCCGTCGAGCCCGACGCCGTGCGCCACCTCGTGGACGAGGCGCTGCGATCGAACGCCGGCGTGGTCGGCCCCAAGCTCGTCGACTGGGACGACCCCACCCGCCTCCTCGAGGTCGGGCTGACGGCCGACAAGACCGGCGTCGTCGCCTCGGTCGTCGACCCCGGCGAGCTCGACCAGGAGCAGCACGACGCCATCCGCGACGTCTTCCTCGTGTCGACCGCGTGCATGCTCGTGCGCGCCGACCTGTTCCGCGCCCTCGGCGGCTTCGACGCCGTCATGGAGCTGCACGGCGAGGACCTCGATCTCTGCTGGCGGGCCCAGGTGGCGGGCGCCCGCGTCGTCGTCGTGCCCGACGCCCGGGTCCGGCACCGGGGCCGGGTCGAGGAGCGGCGGGAGCCGGGCGAGGGCGCCGAACGGGCGGCCGGCGAGCGGGTCCGCTTCCGCACCCGGCACCGGCTCCGCACCGTCCTCACCTGCTACGGCCGGTTCCACCTGCTCCGCGTCCTGCCGCAGGCCTTCCTGTACCTGCTCGCCGAGGTGTCGGTCGCGGTCGCCGGCGGCCGGTTCCAGCACGCCCGCGACCTCCTCGGGGCGTGGACGTGGAACCTCGGACGCCTGGGGGAGATCCGGGAGCGGCGCCGCGTGCTCCGGGCGTTGCGGCGGCTGCCCGACCGCGAGGTCCGCCAGCTGCAAGCCCGCGGCAGCACGCGCCTCAACCGGTTCGTCCGGGGCGAGCTGGGGAGCGCCGAGCGGGTGCGCGACTCGCTCGCCGGCGTCGGCCGGGGCATCTCGGAGACCTTCACATCCCGCTCACGGCAGCTCGCGCTCGCCGTGTGGGTGCTCGTCATCCTGGTGATCGTCCTCGGCAGCCGCGACCTGATCGCCAACCGGATCCCGCTCGTCACCGGCCTCGCCCCGATCACCGACAGCCCGGCCGACCTCCTGCGCACCTACATCCGGGGCTGGCACGGCGCCGGGGTGGGCGGTGAGACCCCTGTCCCGACGGCGGTGGCCCTGCTCGGGCTCGGCGGCATACCGGTCTTCGGCGCCCGCGGCCTCCTCCAGCTGCTCCTCGTGGTGGGCATGCTGCCCCTCGGGGCGGCGGGGGCGTGGCGGCTCACCCGCCCCCTCGGCTCGATCCGGGCGCGCGCCGCCGGTCTCGGCCTCTACGTCGCCAACCCGCTGCCGTACGACGCCATGGCCCGGGGGGCCTGGGGTGGGCTCCTCGTGTACGGCGCCGCGCCGTTCCTGCTCGCCCGCCTCGTGCGGGCCGCCGGCGACGGGCCCGAGCCCCGGCCGGCCGGCCGCCTGCGATCAGTGGCCGGCTACGGGCTCGTGTTAGCGCTCCTCGCCGCGTTCGTTCCCCTGGCGACCGTCCTGTTCCTCGTCGTCGCCCTCGCCATGGTCGCCGGCTCCCTCGCCACCGGCGGCAGCCGGGCCACGTCGGCCGCGGTCGTCGTCGCCGGCGCCGGCGCCCTCACGGCGGCCGTGCTGCACCTGCCGTGGACGCTCGACTTCGTCCTCCCCGGCGCCGACTGGTGGACCTTCGGGGGCGTGAGCGCGCTCAGCAGCGAGCGCGTGGCGATGACCGACCTCCTCCGCTTCCAGCTCGGCACCGTCGGGGTGCCGGTGCTCGGATGGGCGATCCCGCTGGCGGCGACCATGCCGCTGTTCATCGCCCAGGACTGGCGGTTCCGGTGGGCGGTCCGGTGCTGGGCGATCGCCCTCTCCTGCTGGAGCCTGGCCTGGGTCGGGTCGAACGGCATGCTCCCGATCGACGTGCCGCCGCCCCACGTCGTGCTCGTGCCGGCCGCCATCGCCCTCGCGCTGGCGGCCGCCATCGGGGTGCTGGCCTTCGAGGTCGACCTCCGCGGCTTCCGGTTCGGGCTCCGGCAGATCGCCTCGATCCTGGCGGCGTCCTTCGCCGTGGCCGCAGTGGTGCCCGTGGTCGTGGCCGCCGCCGACGGCCAGTGGTCCTCGCCTCGCCTCGACCTGGGTCGCACCCTCGTCGCGCTGGGCGAGGGGCAGGACGACGGCGGCCTGCGGACGCTGTGGATCGGCGACCCCGACGTGCTGCCGCTGGCCGGCTACCGACTCGACGACGACCTCGCGTACGCCCTCGCCGACGGCGGCCTTCCCGACGTCGTCGACCGGTTCGCCACCTCGCCGGCGCCCAGCACCGAGCTGGTGGCCGATGCCCTGCACCTCGTGGCCGACGGCCGCAGCGACCGGTTGGGCCGGCTCCTCGCCCCCTTCGGCATCCGCTACGTCGTGCTCCTCGGCTCCTCGGCCCCGTCGCGCGCCGGCGCCCTCGTCGAGCCGCTGCCGGCCGGCCTGCTCGCCACCATGGGACGTCAGCTCGACCTGCACCGCGTGGAGGTCGACCCCGAGGTCCACCTCTTCGAGAACACGGCATGGATGCCGGTGCGGGCGCTCGTCCAGGGCCCGGCCGCCGACGCGCTCGCCAGTGACCGGCTCTTCTCCACGGCGGCCGCCACCGACTTCTCCGAGGCCGCGGCTGCGGTCGATCAGATCGACGCCGGACAGGTCCACCTGGCGGTGCCGGCCTCGTCGCGGTGGCAGCTCGAGGTCGACGGGGAGGCCGTTCCCCGGTCGAAGTCGCTCGGGTGGGCGAACCGCTACGAGGTCACGGTGCCGGGCACTGCCCACCTGGCCTACCGACCCCCGCTCGCCCGCTACCTCGCGGTGCTGGCCCAGGTCGCGCTGTGGGTCGTCGTGGTCCTCGTGGCGCGCGGTCGCCGGCCGGGGGTGCCGTCGTGAAGAGCCGACCCGCCGTGCTCGTGCTCATCGCCGCCATCGTCACGACGCTCGTCGTGCTCGACCGCGACGTCGAGGCGCCGGGTCGGGGCGAGTTCGGACGCGCCGAGGTCGACGCGATGCCAGTGACCGACCCGACCGACGTCCTCGCGTCCACCTGGTACTGCGCGGCCGGGACCGCCCGCGCCGGCGGCGCCGCCAACCTCACCGTGGTGATCGCCAACGCCAACGAGACTGCCGTCGACGGCGCCGTGACGTGGTTCCCGGTCGGCGGTGAGCCGGTGACGACGACGGTCGAGCTGCCGGCCAGCGGGTCGGTGTCGATGGCGGCCACCGACGCCGTCGCCGCCGAGGTGGTGTCGGCCATCGTGGACGTGCGGGGCGGGGCGATCGCCGTCGAGCACGTGGTGAGCGGTGAGCGAGGGGCGAGCGTGGCGCCGTGCGCGTCGGACGCCTCGCCGACCTGGTACTTCGCCAACGGCACCACCGAGCGCGACGCCCGGCAGGTGCTCGCGCTCTTCAACCCGTTCCCCGACGACGTGATCGTCGACATCGCCTTCGCCACCGAAGAGGGTCGGGCCGAGCCCGCCGCCCTGCAGGGGTACCCCGTGCCCGCCGGCAGCACGGCGCTGGTGAACGTGCACGATCACGTGCGACGGCGAGCGGTGACCTCGACGGCCGTGGTGGCGCGCGCCGGCCGGCTCGTCGTCGACCGCATCCAGTCCTTCGACGGGGTGCTCGGCCGGCGGGGGGTGTCGCTGACCCTCGGCGCTCCCGTCCTCTCCGAGTCGTGGTCCTTCCCGGAGGGCTACTGGGCCGACGGGCTGATCGAGGAGTGGCACGTGTACAACCCGAGTGAGCGCGACGCCGAGGTGTCCATCGAGATGGTCCCCGTCGACGGCACCACCGTGGAACCGATCGACCTGACGGTGCCGGCCCGGGGGCGGGTCACGGTGGCGGCCGCCACGGCCGAGCGGGTGCCGGCCGGCATCTTCCACTCGTCGTCGGTCGTGTCGCTCAACGGCGTGCCGGTGGTGGTGGAGCGGCTCCTCGACGCCCGCCCGCCGTCGCCCCGCCGGGGCTGGTCGTCGGCCCTCGGCTCACCGCTCGCCCGGCCGGCGTGGGTGCTCCCGCTGGGCGAGGTGAGCGGCAACACCGACGAGTGGGTCGTCGTGCACAACCCCGGTGCCGACGCAGTGACGGTCTCGTTCACCGCGCTGGCCGGCGGGCAGGTCCTGGCCGTGTCCGGCCTGCAGGAGCTCGAGATCGCGCCCGGCGAGCGTCTGCAGGTGCGCATCGGCAACCACATCGAGCGGTCGCCGCTGCCGCTGCTGGTGCAGGCGACCGGCGACGTCGTGGTCGAGCGCGACCTCTACCGCGTGAACGAGCCCGGCATCAGCGCGGTGATGGGGATCCCGCTCGCCGTGGCCGAGGCGGGTCCGTGAGCCGCGTCGTCATCGCGCTCGCGCTCGTGGCGGCGGCGGTCGTGATCGCGCTCGTCGTCGACCGGCGCCGGCCGGCCCCGCCGACGCAGCCCCGCTGGGCGGTCCCGTCCCAGGTCGACCGCGCCGACTTCGACCGCCCGGACTCGCCGTGGCTGGTGGTGGTGTTCACCTCGGCGACGTGCACGACCTGCGCCGGCGTCTTCGCGAAGGCCCGTCCGCTGGAGACCGGGGACGTCGCCGTCCAGGAGGTGGAGATCGGCGCTCGCCGCGACCTCCACGACCGCTACGGCGTCGACGCCGTGCCGATGCTGCTGGTGGTCGACGCCGAGGGCGTCGTGCGCGGCTCGCTCGTGGGCCCGGCGTCAGCCGAGGAGATCTGGTCCGCCGTCAGCGATGTCCGAGACAACGCTCCCGGTGGCCCCACTGGTGCTGGTGCCGGCGCCTGAGAGCTCGGCGTCGAGGTCGCGGTGGCGGACCTTCGGCGGGGGCGGCTCGCCCATCGCCTCGGTGATGATGCGGTGCACCTCGGCGCCGTCGATCGTCTCGTGCTCCAGCAGGGCGGCGGCCACGGCGTCGAGGGCGGGCCGGTACTGGCGGAGGGTGTCGCGGCACCGGTCCTCCTGCTCGCGCAGGATCCGCTCGACCTCTTCGTCGATGATGCGGGCGGTCTCGTCGCTGTAGTCGCGCGTGTGCATGAGGTCCTCGCCGAGGAAGACCTGGCCCTGCGAGCCCCACGCCATCGGCCCGATCCGCTTCGACATGCCCCACTCGCGGGTCATCTTGCGGGACAGCTCGGTGGCCACCTGCAGGTCGTTGTTGGCACCGGTGGAGATCACGCCGAACACCTGCTCCTCGGCGATGCGCCCGCCGAGCGCGACGACGAGGCGGTCCTCGATGTAGTCCTGCCGGTACAGGTGCCGCTCCTCGGGCAGCTGCTGGGTGACGCCGAGCGCCATCCCCATGGCGAGGATGGTGACCTTGTGCAGGTCGTCGGCGTGGGGGAGCACGGCGGCGCACACCGCGTGGCCGCCCTCGTGGAACGCCACGATCTCCTTCTCCTGGTCCGACAGCGCCATCGAGTCGCGGCGCTGACCCATGAGCACGCGATCGCGGGCCGACTCGAAGTCGACGGCGTGGATCTCGTCCTCGCCGCGGCGGACGGCGTAGAGCGCGGCCTCGTTCACGAGGTTGGCGAGGTCGGCGCCGGCCATGCCCGGCGTGCCCCGGGCGACGGTCCGCAGGTCGACGTCCGACGACAGCTTCTTGCCCTTGCAGTGGACGTTGAGGATGGCGAGGCGCTCGTCGACCTCCGGCAGGGGCACCACGACCTGGCGATCGAACCGTCCGGGCCGCAGCAGGGCGGGGTCGAGGATGTCGGGCCGGTTCGTCGCCGCCATCATCACGATGCCCTCGGTGGTCTCGAACCCGTCCATCTCCGAGAGCATCTGGTTGAGCGTCTGCTCCCGCTCGTCGTGGCCACCGCCGAGCCCGGCGCCCCGCTTGCGACCGATGGAGTCGATCTCGTCGACGAAGATGATCGCCCGGCCCAGCTTGCGGGCGGTCTGGAAGAGGTCGCGCACGCGGCTGGCGCCGACGCCCACGAACATCTCCATGAAGTCCGAGCCGGTCACCGACAGGAACGGCACGCCCGCCTCGCCCGCCACGGCGCGGGCGATCAGCGTCTTGCCGGTGCCGGGCGGGCCGACGAGCAGCACGCCCTTCGGGATGCGGGCGCCGATCGCCGCGAACCGCTGGGGCTGCTTGAGGAAGTCGACGACCTCGGTGATCTCCTGCTTCACGCCCTCGTAGCCGGCGACGTCGGCGAAGGTCGTGCCGGGCCGCTCGGTGGAGTAGGTCTTGGCCTTCGACCGGCCGATCTGCATGATCGAGCCGACCTGGCCCTGCGCCCGCCGCTGCATCCACACGAAGAAGCCGATCAGCAGCATCACCGGCAGCAGGAAGGGCAGCCAGCTGGCGATGAAGTTGGGTTGCGG
>Ga0247717_1000598_pt1 | contig 10606 bp, 12 predicted proteins | sample 24E_NmetaG_FD_189047 | JGI IMG/M metagenome (GOLD analysis project Ga0247717, IMG submission 189047) | Soil microbial communities from hillslope of Landscape Evolution Observatory, University of Arizona, Oracle, AZ, United States - 2-4-E_N | ecosystem: Engineered > Artificial ecosystem >... | reverse complement strand
GCTTCCTCCTCCGCAGTCGGCCTGCGGCCGCTGCTGCGCGCAAAGCGCCCGCGTCCCGGCGTATCGCCGGGCTGCGGTCGTTGCTTGCCTCATGCTCGCGCCAGCTCCTGCACGATCAGGATCGCGCCGGCAGTCAGGAAGATGTTGAGCAGCGCGATCTCGACCAGCCACTTCCAGGCCCAGCCCATCAGCTGGTCGATGCGCACCCGCGGCAGCGTGCCGCGCATCCAGACGAAGACGAAGGCCAGGGTGAAGGTCTTGCCCGTGAACCAGAACAGCCCGGCCACGACCTCGAACGCCATGTATGCCCACAGCCCGATGGCGGCGCCAACGATGACGTTGAACAGGATGAAGGCCACGACGAGTGACTTGATCCAGCCCCAATGGCTGAAGAGCATGCCCACCACCAGCGTCAGGCCGAGAATGGCCAGCGGCACGCCAAGGGCCACCAGGAAGAGCAGGCCCATGCCCAGCCCGCCGGGGTCGATCGCCGCCGCGTTGATGCTGATGTTCAGGAAATCGAGCAGCGGCGCGATGTCGAGCGGTGCGTTCCAGCCGCCCAGGAACAGGACCACCGTCAGCGCCGACAGGATGAACACGCTGACGTACTCGGCGAAGAAGAAGAAGCCGAAGCGCATGCCGCTGTACTCGGTCGCGAAGCCGGCCACGATCTCGCTGTCCGCCTCGGTCAGGTCGAATGGGGCGCGGTTGCCCTCGGCGGTCGCGGCGATGAAGAAGATCAGGAACGCGAGCGGCTGCTGGAAGACGTACCAGTTCCAGAAGTTGCCGCTCTGGTTGATCACGATCTGGTTGAGGCTGAGCGTGCCGGCGAGCATGATGACGCCGACCGGCGCGAGCAGCAGCGGCAGCTCGTAGCTGATCACCTGGGCCGTCGCGCGCAGCGCACCGAGCAGCGAGTACTTGTTGAAGCTCGCCCAGCCGCCCATCATCAGCCCGACCACAGACAGTCCTGCGATGGCGAAGAAGTAGAGCAGGCCGATGTTCATGTCGAGGCCGACCAGGCCGGGAGCGAAGGGGATGACCAGCAGCGCCAGCACCGCCGCGAGGTAGGTCACGACTGGCGCCCAGGTGAAGACGATGGGATCGGCACCGGTGGGCGTGTAGTCCTCCTTGACGAGCACCTTCAGCCCGTGGACGACGGACGACAGCGTGCCCCACGGCCCGATCCGGTTGGGCCCGACGCGCAAGTTGATGAAGGCGATGATCTTCATCTCCATGAAGATGATCACGAAGGCCGTGGGCACGGTGAACAGCAGGATCGCCGTGGCGGCCAGCAGGAAGCGGACGACGTCGATGTTGTCGCCCACGAGCTGCCCGCCGATCCCGAGCAGCCACGGCAGCAGGCCGCTCGCCCAGCCGATCAGCAGCAGGACCGGCAGCGCGATCATCAGCGCCAGCAGCGGCAGGATGATCTTGCCGGCCAGCGTCAGCCGGCCCCACGGGCGAGTGATGACGCTCACGCGGCAGCCTCCGGCTGCGTGGACGTGCTCGCAAGCGAGGGAAGATGTCTCACTTGTCGATGCCGCCCATGACGGGATCGAGGCTGGCCATGATGGCCATCGTGTCGGCGATCAGATTGCCCGGCATCACCAGGCCCACGACCTGCAGGTTGAAGAACGAGGGGTCGTGGATGCGCAGCCGGAACGGCTGGTCGGAGCCGTCGCTCATGGCGTAGCAGGCGTACTGGCCGCGCGGGCTCTCGACGGCAATGAACGCCCGCGCCGGCGGGATGCGGATCATGCGCGGGATCTTGGCCATCACCGGGCCGTCGGGCATGTCGTGCAGCACCTGGTCGATGATGCGCATGCTCTCGCGGACCTCGTCGACGTGCAGCAGGTAGCGCGCGTACGAGTCGCCTTCGGTCCGAGTCGGGACGTCAAACTCGAGCTCCGGATAGACGCTGTACGGATGAGCGCGCCGGACGTCGTAGGGCACGCCCGTAGCACGCAGCACCGGCCCGCTGCACAGGGTCCGTAGGGCGGTCTCGCGGTCGATCACCCCCAGCCCGCGAGTGCGGCGAACGAAGATCTCGTTCTCGTTGAGCAGCTTCGTGGTCGTCTCTATCTGCTTGCCGGCGTGGCCCATCCAGTCGCCCAGGCGCGACATGAAGTCATGGGTCAGGTCGCCATTCACGCCGCCGATGCGCAGGTAGTTGAAGAGCAGCCGCTGGCCGGTCAAGGCGGCGAGCATCTCGACGATCTCGTCGCGTTCGATGAAGCCGTAGAGGATGGGCGTCAGGCCGCCCAGGTCGAGCGCGAGCCAGCCCATGAACAGCGAGTGGCTGGCGATCCGGTTCAGCTCCCAGGCGAGCACGCGGATGTACTCCGCACGGCGCGGGACCTTGAGGTCGAGCAGCTTCTCGGCGGCCAGCACGGGCATCGCCTCAGAGAACATCGAGGCGACGTACTCGAGCGGATCGCAGTTGCTGATCGCGTGGTGCCAGTCGCCGTTCTCGCAGATCTTCTCCACGCCGCGATGGAGGTAGCCGAGCACCGGATCCAGGTCGACCACGCGCTCGCCGTCGATCTTGAGCACGACGCGCAGGACGCCGTGGGTCGAGGGGTGCTGCGGCCCCAGGTTGAGCAGCATCTCGCCATCGCGCAGGTGGTAGAACTCCGCCTCCCGCTCAGTCCGCGGCGGATACGGCGGAACGGCGTCGAAGATCGTCGCCGGCGTGTCGACCCAGATGTCGGGATCGTCCAGCGAGCGGACGGTGCGCGGCTCGGTGGCGGTCATTGGCGCGGCCCCCTGTCCGGCGCCAGCGAGTCCTTCGCGTCGCGCAGCACCGGCTGGCGCAGCTGCTCGGCCGGCTGGTGCGTCTGCTCCATGTGGCGGAAGCCCTCACCCGGCGACCGGGCAGCGTCGTCGGGCAGCAGGAAGTCCTTGCGCAGCGGGAAGCTGGTGTAATCGGGCGGCATGTAGATCCGGCGCAGGTCGCGGTTGCCTTCGAAGATGATGCCGAACATGTCGTAGGCCTCGCGCTCGGCCCAGTCCGCGCCGTTCCACAGGAAGGTCACCGATGGCACCCGCGGATCGTCGCGCGACAGGCCGTCGACGATCACGCGCAGCCAATCAGGCGACTGTGCCGACCAGAGGTGGTAGACGACCCACATCTCGCTGCCGGTATCCACCCCCGCCAGGTCGGCGAGGACCTTGAAGTCCAGCTCGGGGTCGTCGTGCAGCGTGCGCATGACGGTCGTCACGCTGGCCGCGCCGATGCGCATCTCGGTCGTGTCGAGACGCTGGTTGATGGGCCCGCGCAGGTCGTCAGCGAAGGTCCGCTCGATGCGGCGGCGAAGTCGAGGATCCATGCCTGCGCCTCAGACCCCGAGCGGCACCGTGGGACCGACGGCGCGCTCCTCCCAGTGGCCGCGACGCTCGAGGATCAGCTGCTGCAGCTTCATCATCCCGTAGATCAGGCCCTCCGGCCGTGGCGGACAGCCGGGCACGTAGACATCCACCGGCATGATCCGATCGATACCCTCGACCGTCGAGTAGGAGCGCTTGTAGCGTCCGCCGCTGGTCGTGCAGTCGCCCATCGCAACGCACCACTTGGGCTCGGGCATCTGCTCCCACAGACGCAGGAAAGGCCCGGCCATCTTGGTCGTCAGCGTGCCGGCGGCGATGAGCACGTCAGCCTGGCGCGGGCTGGCCCGGAAGGGGAACATGTTGAAGCGGTCCATGTCGTTCATCGGCGTGGCGGCTGACATCATCTCGATCGCGCAGCAGGCCAGGCCGGAGAGCAGCGGCCAGAGGCTGTTCGCACGCAGCAGGTCGAGCACGTAGTCGGCCTTGGTCGGGATGAGGGTCAGCGCCCCCCATCGGCCGTTGTCGCCCTTGTCCATCAGCTCCAGCTCGCGCAGGTGCGTGATCTGTGACGGGGCACCCCCGCCATAAGCCAGCGGGTTGGCTGCCTTCCAGAGCGAGTTCTCGACGACGATCGGCTCTGTGACGGCATCCTCGTCGCGCGCGGCCAGCGCCACCTCCTCGTTGCTCGGCTGGTCGGATGGCATCTGGATCGGCTCGTCGCCAGCCTCGCGGCGATCGTTCACTTCCACGTCAGGACTCCCTTGCGCCACGCATACCCGAGCCCGATGAGCAGGATGACCACGAAGAGCAGCACGGCCAGGAAGCCGCCGAGCAGCACGTCGCGGAAGACCAGCGCCCAGAGGTAGATGAAGATGACCTCGATGTCGAAGGCGACGAATAACAGCGCATAGATGTAGAACGACAGCCCCGTGCGGCCCCAGGTATAGCCAAAGGTATCGATGCCCGATTCGTAGGGCAGTCCCTTGTGCCGGTCCCCCTTTGTGCGGTGGCTCAGCAGCCAGGCCGCCCCGATCGTCATCAGCACGAAGGTCGTGCCCGCGAAGCCGAAGCCGAGCACATACCAGAGTCCGGTAGTCAAGCGTGCCTCATAGGCGCCACGGCCCGCGGTTCTCCGAAATTGGGGTCGATCTGGGCCGGACCGCAGCTTGGCGCCATTCTACGTCAGCCACGCTCGGGGGCAGCGCGGCCGGGGCCGTCAGCGCCGTCACGGGCGCCTCGCAGCAGCAGCCGCACGCCCGGCCCCACGAGGGTGTGCGCGCCGAGCACGATCGGTCGGTCACTCTCGGCTGCGGAGATGGTCAGCGCGCGCAGCCACGGATCTGCTACGAGCTCCGGCTGCAGCAGGTCGCTGGCGTATCGGTCTGCCGCCGCCGGCCAGCCGCTCTCGTCGGGTCCCAGGCGATGGGCGAGCAGGACGCGCGAGTCGAGGATCGCGCCATCAGCCAGCTCACCCACGACCTCGCCCAGGCTGGATGGCCCGCGCGCATCGAGCAGCAGGCCCAGCGTCGCCCGCGGCGGGCGCGGCGGCCGTCGACCGGCCGGCTCGCCGATGGCCAGCGGCGTCGCAGCGCGCAGTCCGCGCTCCTCGGCCAGCAGGCGCACGCGGCAGCGGACGTTGCGCTCGAGCCAGCGCAGCGTCGTAGAGCCGGCACGGCCGAACAACATCAGCTCCGCGTACGCGTCGCCGGCGAGCGCGCGCAGCTCGGCCAGGCGCGGGATCGCCAGGCCGTGCTCGGCGACTATTGTCCGCGTCCAGCTCGGGGCACCGGGCGCCAGCGCCCACAGCGCGATGTCCTGGGGAGTGTCGATGTCGAGCGCCAGCCGGTCACGTCCGGACAGCTCCCCGACTGAGAAGGCGGCGCGCTCCTCGAGCCAGCGCGGCAGCGCGTTGTCGCTGGGCAGCGGCGGCACGCCGGTCAGGACGGCCGCGTCCGAGATGGCACACACGTCCGACGAGTAGCGGTTGTTGGTCAGGCCGTGGCGGCCGCCGCCCGCCGCGACATCGATCAGCCGGCGCGCATCGGCCACAGAGAGGCGCGGCACGGCACCGCTGCCCAGCACGACGATGCCGCCGCCGCGCGGCGCGGCGTCGGCCAAGCGCTCCCCGAAGGAGCCTGCGGCGCCGTGGACGAAGACGACCTTGGCCCCGAGGCGCCCGAACAGTCCTGCCTGCTGCTCGGCCAGCCTGAGGCGGGCCTCGGCCAGCAGCCGCGCGAGTGGCGCATCGTCGGCCCTCGCCGGACGGTGGAAGATGAGGACGCGCGGGCCGGCCATCAGTCGGCCGAGTCTAGACGCGGGGAGTGCAGTGGCCAAGCACGTGCGGGCATACATCGGCCTGGGAGGCAACGTCGGCGACGTCGCGGCCAACCTGCGCAACGCGGTCCGGGCGCTGGCGGCGCTGCCCGGGGTGCGGCTGCACGCGGTCTCGCCGCTCTACCGCACGCGTCCGGTCGGCGTGCGGGACCAGCCGGCCTTCCTCAACGCCGTCGTCGCGCTGGATGTGCCGGCCGGACCGGATGCCGAGACAGGCGCGCTCGCCCTGCTCGGTGCGCTGAAGCAGCTCGAGCAGGCGATCGGTCGCCGGCACGGGCAGCGCTGGGGGCCGCGTGAGATCGACCTCGACCTGCTCGTCTTCGGTCGCCACGCCATGGCGCTCGAGCGCCCGGACGGGCGCTGGCTGGAGGTGCCACATCCGCAGATGCGCGAGCGGCTGTTCGTGCTCGTGCCGCTGGCCGACCTCGCGCCGGGGCTGCGGCCACCCGGCTGGGGCGAGACGGTCACGAGCGCGCTGCGAAGGCAGCGGCAGCAACCTGATGCAGAAACGGCTGTTCGAAGGGTCGGCAGGCTGCTAATGTCTCGCCCCGAAGGGAGGTGTTCTAAGCAAAATGCGTGAACGACCTACGGGCATAACCATTCTGGCCATCCTGGCGGCCATCTCGGGCGTGCTTTCGCTGCTCGGCGGCTTGGCACTGTTCGGCCTCGGCGGCCTCGGACTTGGGGCCGGCAGCGCTGCGCTGGCGGGCCTGGCCACGATCTCAGGCGTGGTCCTGTTGGCACTGGGCATCGCCTACCTGGCGCTGGCCTACGGCTTCTGGACGCTCAAGCCCTGGGCGTGGATGCTGGGCGTGGCCCTGGCGGTCATCTCGATCGCGTGGACCGTCCTCAACGCGGTCATGTCGGGCGACATCGTCGCCGGCCTGACGGGCGGCATCATCAGCATCGTCATCTCGGCGATCATCCTGTACTACCTGTTCCAGCCGAACGTCAAGGCGGCTTTCGGGCGGAGCTGAGCCTCAGTCCGTCATCGGACACGAGACAGAACGAAGGGCGGCCGAAAGGCCGCCCTTCAGCTTTGGCGGGCTGGCTACAGCCGGACGGCCGGTGGGCGGTCGCGGTCGAACATGTGGACGGTGTCCACGAAGCGGACCTGCTTGGTCTGGTAGCCCATGACGAGCGAGTGGGTACGCGCACCGCCGCCGAAGAAGCGCACGCCCTGGAGCAGGTCGCCCTCGGTCACGCCAGTCGCCGAGAAGACCAGGTTCTCGCCCGGCGCAAGGTCAATCGTCGAGTAGACGCGTTCCTCGTCAGAGCCGCCCGCCCGCATCCGCTCGGCGCGCTCGCGCTCCTCGTCGTTGCGGAAACGGAAGCGGGCCTGGATCTCGCCCCCGAGGCAGCGCAGCGCAGCTGCCGTGATCACTCCCTCCGGCGCGCCACCTATACCCATGACGGCGTGCACGCCGGTCCCGCTGACCGCACAGGAGATGGCGGCCGAAAGGTCGCCGTCGGAGATGAGCTTGATTCGCGCGCCGGTGGCGCGGACGTCCTCGATCAGCTGCGCGTGCCGCTCGCGGTCGAGGATGACGACGGTCAGGTCAGGCACGCGCCGCCCGAGCGCCTCGGCGATGCGGCGCATGTTCTCAGCCGCCGGCAGCCGGATGTCGACGTGGCCGGCGACCACCGGCCCGACGCACAGCTTGTCCATGTAGGTGTCGGGAGCGTTGAGCAGGCCGCCCCGCTCCGAGGCGGCCATGACCGTGATCGCGTTGGCCAGGCCCATCGCGACCAGGTTGGTGCCCTCGAGCGGGTCGACCGCGATGTCGACCGCGGGCTGGTCGGTCGCACCGGCGCCGACTCGCTCGCCGATGTAGAGCATCGGTGCCTCGTCACGCTCGCCCTCGCCGATGACGATCGTGCCCTGCACCTCGACTTCGTCGAGCTGCCGGCGCATGGCTTCGGTGGCCGCCTGGTCGGCGCCGTTGCGGTCGCCGCGGCCCATGAAGCGCGCCGAGGCGATCGCTGCCGCCTCCGTCACGCGGACCGTCTCGAGTGCCAGCAGGGTTTCCATCGATCTCCTCTCCGGACGGGTCAGCGGCTGCGCCCGGTCAGTGGCGGAAGTGGCGGCGGCCGGTGAAGACCATCGCCATGTGGTGCCGGTCAGCGACCTCGATCGCCATCTCGTCGCGCTTGCTGCCGCCAGGCTGGATGATCGCCGTCACGCCGCGCTCGGCGGCCAGCTGGATGGCATCGGCGAACGGGAAGTAGGCGTCCGAGGCGAGGACGGAGAGCGGCGCGCGGTCGGCCGCCCGGTGGAGCGCGATCTCGACTGCGGACAGCCTGCTGGCCTGGCCGGCGCCCACGCCGACGAGCGCGGCGTTGCGCGCCAACACGACAGCGTTGCTGGTCACGTGACGCACCGCCCGCCAGGCAAAGAGCAGATCGGTCAGCTCCTCGAGCGTCGGCCGGCGGCGGGTCACGACCTTGAGCTGCGAGCGGTCCATCTCCGAGCGGTCACGGGTCTCGACCAGCAGCCCGCCGCCGACCCGGTGGAAGTCCAGCCGCGCCAGGCCGTAGTCGGCAAGCGCATCGTCAGGGGCGCTCGGCACGGCGAGCAGCGACAGCGTCTCCTTGACCGCCAGGATCTCGCGCGCCTCCTGGCTGAACCCGGGCGCGACGACCGCCTCGTAGGCGTTGCCGGCGATCTGGTCAGCCGTCTCGGCGTCGACCAGCCGATTGACTGCCACGACAGAGCCAAAGGCGCTGACCGGGTCGCCCTCCAGGGCCTTGATGTACGCATCGGGCAGCCGGTCGTTGGACGCCAGTCCGGTCGGGTTGCGCTGCTTGACGATGCAGCACGTCGGTGCCGTGAAGTCGGTTGCGATGCGGTAGGCGGCATCGAGGTCGAGCAGGTCGTTGAAGGTCGGCTGACCGCCCTGCAGCAGGGTCGCGTCGGACAGCGAGCCGCCGCGGTGCGTGGTCTCGCGGTAATAGGCAGCCTGCTGGTGCGGGTTCTCGCCGTAGTCGAGGTCGCGCATCTTCTCGAGCACGAGGGCCAGGCGATCGGGGAAGCGCGTGCCGGCGATGTGGTTGAGGTACGACGACACCTCCGCGTAGTAGGCCGCGACATCGGCCAGCGCGGTCGCCGCCAGCTGCTGGCGCAGCTCGGGCGAGACGGAGCCGCGCTCGCGCAGCTCCTCCAGCAGCAGCTGGTAGTGCTGCGGGTTGCAGACGGCCGCGACTCCGGCGTACGACCGCGCGGCCGCGCTGAGCAGGGCATTGCCGCCGACATCGATCATCTCGATCGCCTCGTCCAGCGGCACCGAGCGCCAGCCCACCTGCGGGGCGAAGGGCTTGACGTTGACCACTACCAGATCGATCAGGCCGATGCCGCCGGCGGCCAGCTCGGCCAGCTCGTCCGGCCTGTTGCGGTGGGCCAGGATGCCGGCGTAGACGGCGGGGTGGAACGTCTTGACCTGCCCGCCGGCGAGGGTGTCGACCTGCGTCAGCGCGCTGATCGGCGCGACCGTCACGCCCGCCGCGGCGAGCGCCTCGCGAGTGCCGTCAGTGGCGTAGACCTCGACATCGAGCGCCAGCAGGTCGCGGGCCAGCTCGACGATGCCATCACGGTTGGCGACCGAGAGCAGCGCTCGCAAACGTCTCCTCCAGGGGCCCTCTCGGCGGCGCGCGGCTCCCTCTGGGCTGGGCTCGGAAGCCGGCCGGCCGAGTATAGCAAGCGGCCCGTCGCCGGCCGCCGCGCCGCCCATCGCCGGCCACACTGCCGGCTTTGCTATCCTCGGTCGCCAGACGTCGCGCTCACTTTGGAGGCCCGGTGAGACTGAGCCCGTTCGAGTATCTGACGATCGAGTTCAATCAACAGAACTTCCCCGACATCTTCACGCCCATCTGGATCGCTGCCCTGGTGCTGATGGTCGGCCAGGTCGCGCTGTACAACGTGCGCAGCCAGCAGCTCCACCGTCACGAGCCGCTCCGAACGATGCAGGAGTGGCTGCTCTGGACGGGCCTGATCGTGTTCGGCATGGTGCTGGTGGCGACTGTCTTCGCGTTCTACTTCTTCGTGGTGCTGCTGACCCTCGCCATCGGCCTGGCGACGTTCCTCTGGATTCGCTTCCGGCGCTTCCCGCCGATGATCGCCGTCTACAACCAGCAGCTGCGCCGGGCGCGCTTCTTCAGCCAGGCGCGCTACGCCCAGCCGGAGGCGACGGTGCGGGCGCGGCGCAACCGGCGCCGCCGGCGCTGATCTTCCAGGGCCACGCTGCGGCAGTGGAGATCACCCGCTTTGGGCCGGGCAACCGACGCGAGGTAGCGCCGCCGGGCTCGCAGGGCGTGAGCGGTCAGGTGATATACAGCGATCAGGGGGCGCGCGTCAGCGAGCTGGCCTTCCAGCGCTACGCGATGGTCTCGCCGCACTCCAATCCGAACACCGCGCTGTTCGTGGTGATCAGCGGCGGCGGCTTCGTGCAGGTTGGTGGCGAGCGCAGCCGAATCGCCCACGGCGAAGCCGTCGTCTGGCCGCCGGACGTGCCTCATGGTGCCTTCACTGACGGCAGCGAGATGCGCGCCATCGTCATCGAGCTTGGCCGCACCGCGGACGACCGGCTGCTCGAGGGGCGCGCAGTGGAGGTCGCGCCAGGGTCCCGGTCGGACACCGGCGATGCGCACTCGCCGGCGCGCGGCTCGCTGGCCGACCGGCCAAAGATGCGCGACGATTACGACGCTTCCGAAGGCGAGCCCTGGTAGCGGCGGCCCGACCGTCCGGGCACCGCGACTGACTTCCGCGGCCGCAGTCAGCGCGGCGATACTCGCGCCAGATGGAGCCGATCGTCCTGCTCATCGCGCTGCTGATCGTGGCTGCGGCGATCCTGTACTCGTCAGTTGGGCATGGCGGCGCGTCGGCCTACCTCGCGATCATGGCCCTCGCCAGCATCGAGCCGCTGGTCATGCGCCCGGCGGCGCTGGT
>Ga0247717_1000597_pt1 | contig 10618 bp, 8 predicted proteins | sample 24E_NmetaG_FD_189047 | JGI IMG/M metagenome (GOLD analysis project Ga0247717, IMG submission 189047) | Soil microbial communities from hillslope of Landscape Evolution Observatory, University of Arizona, Oracle, AZ, United States - 2-4-E_N | ecosystem: Engineered > Artificial ecosystem > Mesocosm... | reverse complement strand
GTCGGGCCCGCACGGCGGGCCCGACCGAGGAGAGGAGCGTCACCGACAGGCCGACGGCGAAGGCGGTCACGATCGTCTTGCCGGTGATCACCACGTCGCCGCCGGGCAGCTCGAGGCCGGCCGTGGCCAGCAACCCGCGCAACCCGAGCGACATCAGCACGCCGGCGCCCAGGCCGACGGCCGCCGACACCGCGCCGACCATGACCGACTCGAGGAGCACAGCCCCGAGCACCTGGCGGCGGCTGGCGCCGACCGCCCGGAGCATCGCCATCTCCCGCATGCGCTGGGCGATGATGATCGAGAAGGTGTTGTAGATGATGAACATCCCGACGAAGAGTGCGATGTAGGCGAAGGCGAGCAGGAAGGTGCTGAAGAAGCTCATGTCCTCCCGGAACGCCGCCTGCTTCTCGTCGGTGTCGGCGTCACCGGTGATGACCTCGAGCTCGGGCGACCCGATCGCAGCGGTGATCCGTGCTGCCAGATCGTCGGCGCTCGTGCCGTCCTCGGCGGCGACGACGACGGCGTCGTAGGTGCCGGGCTGCGCGAACATCGCCTGCGCCGTCGACGGGTCGGTCCCGATCACCGAGAACCCCGAGATGCCCTTGAGCTCACCGAAGGTGACGGTGCCGACGATCGTCATCGGAACCGTGGCGTCGCGGCCGAGGACACCGACGGTGTCGCCGATCGACCAGCCCTGGCTCTCCAGCGTGCGCTGATCGAGGACGATCTCCGACGGTCCGGCCGGCGTCCGGCCGCTCCAGATGTGGAACGGGTTGAGGCGCTCGTCGTCGATCCACGCCATGCCCATCGTGCCGCCGACGCCCTCGGAGGTGATGGCGGTGCCGTCGGCCCCGACGAGCTGGGCGAAGCCCTGGACGGATCCGGCAGCGGCGTCGACGCCGTCCACCGCCCGCACCTGCTCCAGGACCGTGGCGTCGACGCGCTCCTGCACGTCGGCGAACTCGCCCTCGATGCCGGCGGTGCGCCGGACGACGACGTCGATGCCCTCGTTCGTGGTCTCGAAGAGCCCGTCGAAGGTCTTGCCGATGGTGTCGGTGAGGATCATCGTCCCCGACATGAACGCCACGCCGAGCACGACGGCGAGGCCGGTGAGCATGAAGCGCACCTTGTGGGCCCAGAGGCCCTTGCGAGTGAGGTTGAACATGGCCTTACCTTCCGAAGCTCTTCATGCGGTCGAGGACCGACTCAGGGGTGGGGTCGAGCAGCTCGTCGACGATGCGCCCGTCGGCGAGGAAGACGACGCGGTCGGCGTAGGACGCGGCGACCGGGTCGTGGGTGACCATGACGATCGTCTGACCGAGCTCGTGCACGGCGAGCCGCATGAAGGCGAGGATCTCGGCGCCGGTGCGGCTGTCCAGGTTCCCCGTGGGCTCGTCGGCGAACACGATGTCGGGTCGGCCGGCGAGGGCGCGGGCCACGGCGACGCGCTGCTGCTGGCCACCCGAGAGCTCGCTCGGGCGATGGGTCAGGCGCCCGCGGAGGCCGACGGTGTCGATCACGAGGTCGAGCCACTCGCGGTCGGCCTTGCGACCGGCGAGGTCCATGGGGAGGGTGATGTTCTCCAGTGCGGTCAGCGTCGGCACCAGGTTGAAGGCCTGGAAGACGAAGCCGAGCCGGTCGCGCCGCAGCTTCGTGAGCTTGCGGTCGTTCAGGCTCGTGACGTCGACGTCGCCGAGGTACACGGTGCCGTCGGTCAGGTCGTCGAGGCCGGCGAGCGCGTGCATCAGGGTCGACTTGCCGGAGCCGGACGGTCCCATGATGGCGGTGAACTGGGCGGCGGCGAACTCGACGTCGATGCCGTCGAGGGCGCGGACGGCGCTCTCGCCCTTGCCGTAGGACTTGGAGGCGTTCACCGCCCGGGCCGCCGGCGGGCCGGCGGGTGGGCGGTGGCTGGTGGGGGCCGCCGGAGCGGTGGTGAGGGTTGCGGTCATGGCGGTGGTTCTCCTGGTGTGGGGTTGGTGCTCCCACCATCCGCCGTCCGCTCGCCGATCTCATCGGCTCCCGGTCGGTTTCCAGACCGCCGCCGGGCGTACATCTCGAGGATGACGCGGCAGTCCGTCGCACGGCCGATGCGGTCGCGAGACCGGTTCGGTACGTTCGATCGGTGACCTGGGTGGAGCGGCAGCTGGATCGGCTGCGATCGTTCCCTCCGCTCGCCGTCGACTCGGCGCTGGCCGCCGCGTTCGCGGCCATCGGGTTCCTGACCATCCACAGCCAGGAGATCGAGGAGGGTCTGACCGAGCCGGGCGCGCTGGCCTCCCTCACCGCCGTCCTCGTGAGCGCTCCCATCGCCCTGCGCCGGCGGGCGCCGCTCGGCGGGCTGCTCCTGGCGTGCGCCGCCATCACCGCCCACATCAACGCCAACTGGCCCGAGGGCTCCCTCCCGCTGTCGGCGATGGTGCTCACCTACAGCGTGGGGGCGTGGGACTCCTTCGGACGGGCCGGCGTGGGACTGGGTGCGGTCTACGCGGCGCTGATCACCCTGCGACTGACCGACGCGCCGGGGCTCGACACGTTGGGCGCAGTCGGCAACATGGCGATGTTCACGGTGTTCTGGGTCGTCGGCGTCGCCATGCAGGGCCGGCGGGCGACCCAGGAGGCGCGGGTCCGGGAGGCGGAGGAGCGGGCCGAGGTGGCCCGTCAGAGCGCGGCGCGGGCACTGGCCGAGGAACGGCTCCGCATCGCCCAGGAGCTGCACGACGTCGTCGCTCACTCGATGTCGGTGATCGCCGTGCAGGCGGGGATGGGCGCGCACGTGCTGGAGGACCGCCCCGAACAGGCGCGGGCCGCCCTCGACGCGATCTCGGCAACCTCGCGCGGCACGCTCACCGAGCTGCGCCGCCTGCTCGGCGTGCTCCGCGACGGCCAGGGCGCTCGGGCCGACGCCCCGGCGCCCGGCCTCGCCGATCTGCCACAGCTCGTCGAGGACGTGCGGGCCGCCGGGGTGCCGGTCGTGCTGTCGGTCGTGCCCGAGCTCGACGGCGAGCGCATCAGCGCCGGTGTGCAGCTCTCGGCGTTCCGCGTCGTGCAGGAAGCGCTCACCAACGTCATGAAGCACGCGGGACCGACCAGCAGGGTCGAGGTGACGGTCGAGCACGAGCCCGGCGCGCTGGCGGTCGAGGTCCTCGACGACGGGCGCGGGGCGGCCTCCGGCGCCAGCACCAGTGGCGAGGCGGCGGCCGCGACCGGTCACGGGCTGCTCGGCATGCGCGAGCGGGTCGAGCTCTGGGGCGGTGACCTGACCGCCGGCCCGGTCCCCGGTGGCGGCTACCGGGTCCGCGCCCGCCTGCCGTACGGGGACGCGGCGTGAGCGTCCGCGTGGTGGTCGCCGACGATCAGGCGCTCGTCCGCAGCGGGTTCACCATGCTCCTCGACGGCGAACCGGGGATCGACGTCGTCGGCGAGGCGGCCAACGGCGCCGAAGCCGTCGCGCTCGTCGCCCGCGAGCGGCCCGACGTGGTGCTCATGGACGTGCGCATGCCGGTGATGGACGGGCTCGAGGCGACGCGGCGCATCACCGGCGATCCCGAGCTCGCCGAGACGCGGGTCGTGATCCTCACGACGTTCGACCTCGACGAGTACGTCCTCGAAGCACTCCGGGCCGGCGCCAGCGGCTTCCTGCTGAAGGACACGTTGCCGGTCGACCTGATCAAGGCGGTGCAGGTCGTGGCCGCCGGCGACGCGCTCATCTCGCCGAAGATCACCCGCCGGCTCATCGAGGAGTTCGTCAATCGCCCTGATCCCGGCGTGGCGGCGCCCGCGGCGGTGCTCGAGCAGCTCACCGAGCGCGAGCGGGAGGTGCTCGAGGCGGTGGCGCGCGGCGGCTCGAACGCGGAGATCGCCGCCCAGCTCTACGTGAGCCACGCGACGGTCAAGACCCACGTCAGCCGCCTGCTGATGAAGCTCGACGCCCGCGACCGCGCCCAGCTGGTGATGATCGCCTACGAGTCCGGCCTCGTCGCGCCCGGCTCTACTTGATGAGCGGGTCGCGGGGGAGGCCGAGGATGCGCTCGCCGATCTGGCTGCGCTTGATCTCCGAGGTGCCGCCGGCGATCGACATGCCGCGGTGCATGAGCACGAGCATGTTGCTCATCCCCCCGGCGCCGTCCATGTAGATGGCCTCGGGCCCGTTGAGCTCGGTGAGGATGGCAGCGGCGTCGTGGCCCAGCTCCGACAGGATCAGCTTGGTCATCGCCCCCTCCGGCCCGGGCTCCCCGCCGGCGACGGCCCGGTGGGCGCTGCGCAGGTTCAGCAGCCCCATGGCCTGGTGCTGGGCGAGGTAGCGGCCGACGCGGGCGGCGCCGCCGGTGAGGCGCTCGGGGTTGGCGTCGAACGGCGCGACCAGCATCGTGCCCGGCATCGACATCCCGCCCTGGCCGCCGCCGATGCTCACGCTCTCGTTCCCGAGCGTGGCCCGGGCCACCGTCCAGCCGCCGTCGACCGGGCCGACGACGTCGTCGTCGGGCACGAAGACGTCGTTGAAGAAGACCTCGTTGAACTCCGAGTTGCCGGTGGTCATCTTGAGGGGCCGCACCTCGACACCCTCGGCGTGCATGTCGATGACCATCGTGGTGATGCCGTCGTGCTTGGGCACGTCCGGGTTGGTGCGCACGGTGGCGAAGCCCATGCCGGCGACGTGCGCGCCGCTGGTCCACACCTTCTGGCCGTTGACGAGCCAGCCCCCCTCGACGCGCGTGGCCTTGGTCTTGATGCCGGCGGCGTCGGAGCCGGCGTCGGGCTCGCTGAACAGCTGGCACCAGATCACGTCCTGGTTGAGGGCCGGTTCGACCCACCGCGCCACCTGGTCAGGGGTGGCGTACTGGATCAGGGTGAGGATCACCCAGCCGGTGATGCCGTAGCCGGGCCGCTTGACGCCGGCGGCCTCGAACTCCTGCTCGATCACCAGCTGCTCGACGGCGCCCGCCGCCCGGCCGTAGGGCTTGGGCCAGTGGGGCATCACGTAGCCGGTCTCGATCAGCTTGGCCCGCTGCTCGGCGGCCGAGAGTCCCTTGATGGCCTCGGCGAAGGCGCGCACCTCGGCCCGGATGTCCTCGGCCTCGGGCGGCAGCTCGACGGCCTTCGACCGGGTCACGCCGGCCCGGGCGAGGTCGACCAGCTCGGCGGCGGCCGCACCGGGGGTGAGGAGGGCGAGCAGCGTCGTCGCCCGGCGCATGAAGAGGTGGGCGTCGTGCTCCCAGGTGATGGCGATGCCGCCGTGCACCTGGGTGTTCAGGTTGGCGCAGAGGTCGGCGGCCGGGCCGGCGAGCGACGCGGCCACCGCCGCCGCCTGCGTGAGCTGGTCGCCCCCGGTCGCGGCAGCCCGCGCCGCGTCCCACACGGCCGACGTGGCCAGCTCGGTGGCCACGGCCATGTTGGCGCAGTGGTGCTTGACCGCCTGGTAGGTCCCGATCACCCGGCCGAACTGCAGCCGCTCCTTGGCGTAGGCGGCGGCCGCGTCGGTGCACTCGCGGGCGACGCCGACGGCCTCCGCCGAGAGGATCACGCGCGCCAGGTCGGTGAAGACCTGGCGAGCACCGGTGAGCACCGTGGCGGGCGCGCCGTCGAGCGTCACCCTCGCCGACCGCCGCGTCGGGTCGAGGTTGCGGGGCGTCTCGACGCGGACGCCGTCGCCGACCTCGACGATGGCGACGTCGTCGCCGGCGGGGAGCACGATGATCGTCGCCAGCCCGCCGCCGAGGACGGCGTCGGCGGTGCCCGACGCCGTGCTCCCGCTGAGGGTCACCGCGCCCGAGAGGCCGATCCCCGCGGTCGTCGACCCGTCCGCCAGGCCGGGGAGGAACCGGGCCCGCGCCGCATCGTCGCCGGCGGCGGCGATCACCGCGCTGGCGATGACGGTGGGCGCGAAGGGGCCGGGGGCCACCTGCCGGCCCAGCTCCTCGACCACCACCACGAGCTCCTCGAGGGTGTAGCCGGAGCCGCCGTGCTCCTCGGGGACGTGCAGGCCGAGCCAGCCCAGCTCGACGAGGTCGGACCACAGGTCGGGCAACGGCTCGACCGGCGCCTCGAGCAGATCGCGCGCCGCCTGGCGGGCGCGCCGCTTGGCGAGCAGGTCCGCGGCGGTGTCGCCCAGGGCGCGGTGGTCTTCGGTGATCGCGATCGACATGGGGCGGACCCTAGGCCGGGGAGTCCGGCGACCGCCGAGTCCTCGACCTAGGGTGCGCCCCATGCGGAGCGGAGCGAGCGATGGGCCGGCCATCGTCTGCCTGAGCACCGACGAGCGGACGCGGCAGGTGCTCGAGGACGAGGTCCTCCGCCGCTACGGCGGGGACTACCACGTCGTCGTGTGCGACAGCGTCGCGCACGCCGTGGCCGACCTCACCGACCTGCAGCGCGAGCAGCGTCCGGTGGCGCTGGTCCTGGCCGGCTACAGCGACGCCGACCCCGAGGGCATCGCGTTCCTCGCCCGCGCCCGCACGCTCCATCCGGCGGCCCGGCGCGCCGTCGTCGTGAACTGGGGCGACTTCGGCCGGGCCGCCGACCTCTTCACCGCGCTCGGCGCCGGCGAGATCGACGCCTACCTCGTCCGTCCGGAAGCGCACCGCGACGAGGAGTTCCACGGCGGGATCACCGACGCGCTCGACGACTGGCGGCTCGAGCAGGGTGGCGGCTTCGAGGCGGTGCGGGTGATCGGGGAGCGGGGCGATCCTCGCAGCGCCGAGCTGCGCGACACGTTCCGGCGCAACCACATCCCGATCGGGTTCTACGAATCCGACAGCGATCGCGGCGTGCGGTTGCTCGCCGATCTCGGCGTCGCCGGCGGGGCGCTGCCGGTCGTCGTCCTCAACTTCCCGGACGCGCAGACGGTGCTCGAGGCGCCGACCGACATCGAGATCGCCGACGCGTTCGGGCTGATGACACCGCTCGACACCGACGAGCGGTTCGACCTCACCATCATCGGCGCCGGCCCCGCGGGACTGGCGGCAGCGGTGTACGCGGCGTCGGAGGGCCTGCGCACGCTCGTCGTCGAGCAGCAGGCGGTCGGCGGGCAGGCCGGCTCGAGCTCGATGATCCGCAACTACCCGGGCTTCCCGCGCGGGATCAGCGGCAACAAGCTGGCCTACAGCATGTTCCACCAGGCGTGGTCGTTCGAGGCCCGGTTCCACTTCATGCGGTCGGCGACCGGGCTGCGGGCCGACGGCGCCGACCGCATCGTCGAGCTGTCGGACGGCACCGCGGTGCGCAGCCGCGCCGTGATCATCGCCAGCGGCGTGACCTACCGACGCCTGGAGTCACCGGCGCTCGACGCGCTCGTCGGTCGCGGGGTCTTCTACGGCGCCGCCGGCTCGGAGGCGCCCGCCATGCGCGGCAAGCAGGTGTTCGTGGTCGGCGGTGGGAACTCCGCCGGCCAGGCCGCGGTGCACCTGGCCAAGTGGGCCGACCGCGTCACGATCCTCGTTCGAGGCACCGATCTCGGCGCCAGCATGTCGGAGTACCTCGTCCGGGTGATCGAGACGTCGCCCAACATCGACGTTCGCTACCAGGCCGAGGTCGTCGACGGCGGTGGCGACGAGGGCCTCGGACACATCGACGTGCGGGATCTGGCCACCGGCGCGCGCGACACCATGCCCGCCGACGGCCTGTTCGTCTTCATCGGCGCCCAGCCCCACACCGACTGGCTGGGCGACACGCTCCGGCGTGACCGGTGGGGCTTCGTCTGCACCGGGGCCGACGCCGCGCCCGACGCCCGGATCCCCGAGGAGGTCCCGGGGCCGTTCGCCACGAGCGTGCCCGGCGTGTTCGCCGTCGGCGACGTCCGCCGGGGATCGGTCAAGCGGGCCGCGTCCGCCGTCGGCGAAGGTGCCATGGTCATCCAGGACGTGCACCGCCACCTCCAGCCGGAGGAGACGGTTGCCACACGCTGACGCCGACACCGACACCGGTGCCGGCGCGCCGGCGCCCGCCGCGCTCACGCCCGGGGTGGTCGTGCTGCTCTGGGTGGCCGGGGGCCTGGTGCTCCTGGCCGGCATCCAGCTGTTCGTGTTCACGGAGCGCACCGACCGCTACTTCGCCTGGACGATCCAGCCGCCGCTCACCGCGGCGTTCCTCGGCGCCTCCTACTGGTCGGCGGTGGCCTTCGAGTGGATGGCAGCGCGCGCCCGCACCTGGGCCCACGCTCGCATCGCGGTGCCGACGGTGTTCGTCTTCACGACGCTGACGCTCGTCGTCACCCTCGTGCACCTGGAGCGGTTCCACCTGGGCTCGGACCACGAGCTCGGCACCCAGCTGGTCACGTGGGCGTGGATCGCGGTGTACAGCGTCGTGCCTCTGCTCATGGTGGCGGTCGTGCTCCGGCAGCGGCAGGTCCCCGGTGCCGATCCGCCCCGCGCTCGGCCGCTTCCCGCCGTCATCGTCGTGGTGGTGGCGGTGCAGGCGGCGGTCCTCCTGCCGCTGGGCGCGGCGCTGCTGGTCGTCCCCGAGGACGCGGCGGCGTGGTGGCCGTGGGCGCTGTCGCCGCTGACCGGGCGAGCGGTGGGGGCGTGGCTCGTGAGCCTCGGCATCGCCGCCGCGCACTCGGTCGTCGAGCGCGACCTCGACCGGCTCCGACCGGCGGCCGCCGCCTACCTGGTGTTCGGGGTGCTGCAGACCGCCGCCCTCGTCCGCTACGCCGACATCCCCGACTGGGGCGACGTGACGACGATCGCCTATGTCGCGTTCCTGGCGAGCACGGTGGCGACCGGCGCCGGCACGCTCGCCCTGGCGGCGCGCCCCTCCCGCGGTTCCACCACCTGACGGACGGCCGTCGCTACGCTCCGTGCGGGTCGGCGCCAAGCCAGGGGGAGACATGCCCACACTGCCCGCCCACCCGCTCCGCCCGCAGATCCTGCTCCTGCTGCGGGCGGCCATGGTGCTGTTCGTCTACGTCGTCGTCATCGGGATCCTCAACGGGGTCGACGCCGTCGAGTTCGGTCCGCGCACGCTGCTGACCCACCTGCACGTCGGCACGCTCGGCTGGATCACCGTCTCGGTGTTCGCCGCCTCGCTCTGGCTCTTCGGTGCATCGGCACCGGCGGGCTGGCGCCGCCGCCTGCCCCGGCTGCTGGCGCCGGCGGCGGTCGTCGTGCTCGTGGGCTTCAACATCGCGTTCGCCACCACCGATGGCTACGTCCGGGCCGTGCTCGGCGGGCTCATGGCCCTGGTCATCGTCGGCTTCCTCGCGTGGGCCGTCGCCCAGGCGCGCGACCTGACGATGAGCGTTCCCCGCTGGGGGCTCCTCGCCGCGCTCGCCACCTCGGTGACCGGCGGCGTGCTCGGGGTCCTCCTGGCCACGCTCATCGCCAGCGAGGGCGACATCAAGACCCTGCCCGAGGGGGGCTCCGACGCCCATCCGGCGACGATGGTGGTGGGCTTCCTCATCCCCGCCGCGCTGGCGCTCCTCGAGTGGTGGCTGCGCCCCGCCGACATCGAGCGGGCCGCCACCCGCGGCGGCTTCATCCAGATGCTGCTGCTGTTCGTCGGTGGCTTCACGTTGATGATCGGCGTGTTGACCGACCTCACGCCGCTCATCGTGCTGAACCTGCCGTTCAGCATCGCCGCCATCGCCACCTTCGTGGCGCGCAACCGGCAGTCGCTGCGGGCGGCGCGGTTCGGCGCCGCCGCCGGGTCACCGTTCCAGGTGGCGGGGTCCGTCGCGATCGTCGTCAACCTCGGCATGCTCGTGTACCTCATCAGCCGGTACGCCGACGACTTCGACGCCGCGCCGCGCCACCTCATCCTCGCCCTCGATCACCTCATGTTCATCGGGGTGATGACGAACGCGATCTTCGGGTTCCTGTTGGCGGCAACCGTCGCCGGCCGGGCGGTGGCGCCGTGGGCCGATCGCCTCGTGTTCTGGATGGTCAACATCGGCATGGCCGGCTTCTGGTTCGGGTTCGTGCTCGACGAACGGCTGCCCAAGCGGCTGTTCACCCCGGTGATGGGCATCGGCATCCTTCTCGGGGTGGCGGTGTTCTTCCGCCGGTCGCTGGTCGACGCTCCCGGTGGCGCGCCGGTGACCGGGGACCTGGCCGCGCGACCGGTCTGACCGCGGCCAACAGGGACGTTCGACCCTGGTGAGGGGCGGCGTCGGGCCGGGACACTTCGGACATGACCGCCGCCACCACCACGACCACCACCACCTCCGTCGGATCCATGCGGGTGTCGGAGCTCCTGGGCGCGCGGGTGACGCGCGTACCGCAGGCCGCCACCATCGTCGAGGTCGCCACCACGCTCGCCGCCAACGACATCGGGGTGGTGGCCGTCGGGATCGGCGACCAGATCCTCGGCGTGCTCTCCGAGCGCGACATCGTGCGCGCGCTGGCCAGCGGCGGCGATCCGGCGACCATCACGGCCTCCGAGCTCGCCCACACCGACCTCGTGTGGTGCGACGCCTCGGCGACGGTGGCCGAGGTCGGTCTCCAGATGATGGAGCACTGGGTGCGCCACGTCCTCGTCGAGCGCAAGGGCCACCTCGTGGGGATCGTCTCGGCCCGCGACCTGCTCGGTGTCTACGTGGCCAACGACAGCTGAGGCGAGAAGGGACGACGGCATCCGTCCCGCGGCGCGACGACAATGTCGTCGCGCCGCGGGACGGATGCCG
>Ga0247717_1000594_pt1 | contig 10642 bp, 4 predicted proteins | sample 24E_NmetaG_FD_189047 | JGI IMG/M metagenome (GOLD analysis project Ga0247717, IMG submission 189047) | Soil microbial communities from hillslope of Landscape Evolution Observatory, University of Arizona, Oracle, AZ, United States - 2-4-E_N | ecosystem: Engineered > Artificial ecosystem > Mesocosm... | reverse complement strand
GGGGCCCCGACCCGCAGTCGAGGTCGACGTCGGAGGCCGAGGCACCCGAAGGAGCGACGGCGCTGGCCGGCTCGAAGCCGATCTCGGACACGCCCACCGGCGCGGGCACGAGGGGGCTGGCGCCGGCGCGGCCGGCCGCGGTGAGCGCCGTGGCCACCACCCGGATCTCCACGGCATCGGCGACCAGCGGCGGGAACGAGCCGGTCCCGTCGCCATCAAGTCTGACATCACGCATCACGCCGCCGCCCACCACCCGCAGGCGCGTGGGCACCCGCGTGGGGCCGGGGCTCGGCGCCACCCGCACGCCGGTGAGCGTCCGCGGGTCGGGCCACGCCATCCGCAGCACGGGACGAGGGTCGTCGGGGTCGGCCACCCACACGCTCTGGCTGTCGCCGTCGACGGCGTGGCCGGCGGCGAAGGCGGGGAGGTGGCGCCAGGTCGAGCTGGCCTCCGCGGCTTCCAAGGCCTCTGCGGCCGGGCGATGGGCGGCGATCAGCCGGTCGAGGGCGGGGCCGGGTCGGCCGGTGACGGTGCCCGCGAGGGTGAACCGCTCCGCGCCGGTCACGCTGAACTGGCGGCGCAGCGCCGGTTCCTCGTCGGTCCGCCCCAGGTCGTAGGGGTCGGCCCGGCTGCGCTCGAAGAGGTAGGTGGCGGTCGAGGCCGGCGGAGGAGGGACGGCGAGCGTCCGGTCGATGCGCAGGCCGGCCACGTCGATCTCGCGGAACCCGGCACCGGCGATGCGCCGGCCGCCGGCCACCGACTCGATGGTGACTCGGATCCACGTCGTCGCCCCGGTGGCGACCGCCACCCGCTCGGGGCCGGAGCCGGACCTCAGCGTCGTCGTCCGTTCCCCGCCGTCGGTCGTGACGCGCACTCTTCTCGGGACGGGCCGGCTCGGGCGGTCACGCAGGACGGACACGTCGATGCGGTCGGTCTCGATGGGGCGGGCCAGCCGCACCTCGATCCACGCGCCGGCCGAGGGCGCGGACACCGGCGCCACCCACGCGGTGCTCTCCACGCCGTCGAAGGCGGCGTAGGGCTGGTGCTCGGGGCGGGCCGACCGGGTGCCCTCGGACGAGTCGGACAGGAGGGCGGCCCCCCGCATCGAGGCGACCGACTGGTTGGCCCCGGCCGGCGCCGGCACGTGGTCGCGCGGCGCCTCCCCCGTGGCTGGCGCCGGCTCTCTCGGCGCGAGGACGTAGGAGTAGTTGTCACGCACCTCGCCGAAGTCGACGTCGCGCCGGCGCCACGAGTCGGTCACCGCCGCGTTGCCACGGGCACCGTCCCCGGCCAGGGTGACGGCACCGGTGGGCAGTCCCGCGCTGTCGAGGCCGAGCACGCCCTCCGGTCCGCCGGCGAGAACCGTCGGCGGGCCCGGTTCCAGCCGGGCCGGCCCCGGGCGTCCGCTGACCTCGTAGATCTCCACGGCGCGGTGGTCGGCGGCGGCCATGTCGGGGGCCAGACGCGCCGGCGTGAGTCCGCTCGGGACGGCGGGGCCGAGACGGTGCACCAGGCGCAGACCGGGCACGCCGGCGAGGGCCCGGCGCAGCTGGGCCGGCGGGGGCGCGCCGGTCCGGATGAGGTCGAGGTCGTTGCGCACGACGACGTAGCGGACGCCGGCGCCCGCCAGCGTGGCGGCCAGTCCGGGCACCGGCTCGGCGCGGTCGAGGCGGGCCCCGATGCCGTCGAGCAGGCGGGTGGCGCCCTCGGACCCCAGCGGGATGAGATCGCGCACGGCCCACGGCGACCGGGCGAGGGGTTGGAGCGGTTCGTCGAGGGGCCGGCCCCATCGGTACTCGCCGAAGGCGGCGGCCGGCACGACGAGGGCGCGACCGGCCCCGTCGTGCTCACCCAGCCAGGCTGCCGTGTCCTCCCAGTGGACCGGAACGTGTTCGAAGGCGCCGGCGACGACGACCTCGCGGCGGAGGAGGGGGGCGGCGGTGAGCGCCACCGCCACCGCCGCGGTGACCGCGACCGTCCTCGGCTGCACGGCGGGAAGGCGCACGTTGGTGAGGGCGTGGGCCAGTCCGAGGGCGAGGGGAAGGCGCAGGACGGGCTCGAACTTGTGCAGGTTGCGGAGGGGCGCCAGCGGACCGGTCAGCAGGTCGCGCACCGCGTCCCCGCCCGGACCGGAGACGGGCCCGGTGTAGGCGGCGGCGACGATGGCTGTGCCGACGCCGAGGGCAGTCACGAGGAAGGTGCGCTCGGGCACGTCGCGCCGGGCCAGGCCCGCCAGCCCGGCGGCGGCCACCGCTCCCGTGGCGGCGACGGCGACGGGGAGGCCGACGAGTGTCCAACCGGCCGGGAGCCACGGTCCCTGCTCGTGCAGGTAGGTGAGCCAGTAGCCCGTGCCCCGCACGACCTCGAAGGCCGACGTCGGTGTACCGGTGACGTCGGCCGACTCGGTGTAGGGCAGGAAGTTGAACCCGTACCGGCCCTGGAGCAGCAACGGGATCACCCACCAGGCGGTGGCCAGGACCGCGGCGGGCAACCACCACCGGACCATTGCCTGCTTGCGGGGGCCCGCGGCGCGTGTCACGAGGAAGAGCGCGGGGAGGATCAGGGCGGCGAGGGTTGCCGTGGCGTTGACGGCGCCCATGGCGGCAACGGCGAGACCCGACGCCGCCGCCCATCGCCGGGGCGAGCCGCCGCGACTTCCCCGGACGAGCGCCCACAGGGCCCAGGGCATGAGTGCCGCCGGGAGCAGGCCGGCCGACGTGTAGGCGATCTGGGCGAGGAAGACCGGCGACAGGGCGTAGGCCGAGGCGCCGATCAGTCGGGTGGCGGGCGAGCCGATGTCGAGCGCCTCGGCGACCCGCAGCGCCCCCCACAGGGCGATCACGAGGATGGCGGCCATCCACGCCCGTTGCACCATCCACATCGGGACCGGCAGCAGCTGCCCCAGCGCGAAGAACGGGCCGGTCGGGAAGAGGTATCCGGCAGCTTGGTTCTGGATGTGCCCGAAGGCCGCCTCCGCGTTCCACAACCGCAGGGCCCGGCCCATGAACCGGACCGGGTCGACGGCGAGGTCGAGCTTGGTCTCGGGGGCCAGCCGCCCGGGCGCCTGGAGGAACACGGCGACGGCGATGGCAGCGGACGTCGCCGCCGGAGCGAGCGCAGGAGGGCGCCTCACCGGCGGCGTCACCGGGTCCCGAGGGGCCAGGCCACCTCGGCGCACACCTCGAGGAAGCGGTCGACCGTGCGATCCCACCTCAGGGTGCTGGCGTGCTCGTGCCCGGCGGAACCCAGGGCGTGACGCCGCACCGGGTCGCGCGCCAGGGCGACCCAGGTATCGACAAGCTGGTCCTCGGTCTCCACGAGCACGCCCGTCCGCCCGTCGGCGACCGCCTCACGGACACCGGCCACGTCGAAGGCGACCACAGCCGTGCCGGCGGCGGCTGCCTCGGTCGCCACCATGCCCCAGCCCTCGTGCATGGCGCCATGGACCAGCAGCCACGCCCGGTCCAGCAGCCGAGCCTTCTCCTCGTCGGTGACGTGACCGAGCAGTTCGGCGCCAGCCGGCAGCGACCGCTCGAGGCGCTGGCGGTCCGGTCCGTCACCGACCACGACGAAGCGACCACCGGTCTGGCCCCGCACGCGGTCCCATGCCCGCAACAGGAGGTCGACTCGCTTGTGGGGCACCAGGCGTCCCAGCGCGACGAACAGCGGCTCACTGCTCTCGCCGCCGAACCGCCCGGGCGCCGGGCCGACGTCCACACCGACCGGCAGGCGGCGGATCCGCTCGCCCGCGACGCCGATGTCGATCAGGCCGGCGGACGTGGACTCCGAGAGCGTCAGGAACAGGCTGCGCCGGTAGATGCGCGGGACCACGGCGCGCTCGGCGAACCACCCGGCCCGGGCGGCGACGGGGCCGAAGTGCTGGCGCCACTGGTCGCGGTGGATGTGGTGGAAGAGGCACAGCACGGGGCCGCGCCGCCACGCCGGGGCGAAGAACGGGACGCCGTTGGAGACGTCGACGGCCACGTCCCACCCCCGGCAGTGGCGGGCGTAGACGAGAGGGGCGGCGAGGTACTGCGCGTACCGGCCGCCCGACGGGTGGACCTGGTAGGACCGCGGGCCGACGGGCCCGCCGCAGATCAGGGCGGCGGTGTGGCCGCGCTCGCTCGCACCTGCGGCGAGGCGGTCGACCACGACCTCGGACCCTCCCGCCTGCGGGTGGGCCAGGTCCCGCCACGACACGAAGGCGATGCGCACCGTCGACCTACCCCGGGGCTGCGTCGAACGCCGTCCGCATCAGCCGCGCCTGCGTCCTCTGGTCGTGGTGGGTGGTCGCAACCCGCCGGTTCTCGCGCCCGACCTCGCCCCGCCGGTCGGGGTCGACGAGGAACGTGTGCAGCGCGCCGGCCAGGGCGTCGACGTCGTCGTCGACCCGCAGGTTGGGAGGACGGACCGCTTCGTTGTTGGAGCCGCAGATCGTCGTGACGACGGGCAGGCCGCACGCCATGGCCTCCACGTAGGCCAGGCCGAACTGCTCGTTCCAGACGCGGGTGGGCCGCGGTGCGGTCACGAACACGGCGGAGGTGCGAAGGGCGTCGGCAACGCGCTGGCGCGACAGCGCACCGAGGTACTCCACCGCCCCGTTCGACTCGCGCTCGTGTTCCCTGACGAGTGGCTCGAGCGGACCGCGTCCGGCGACGCGCAGGCGGGCCTCGGGGATCCGGCGGCGCACCTGGGCGAAGGCGGCGAGCGTGCGATCGATGCCCTTGTTGTGGGCGAGGGGCGACACGAAGATGGCGACCGGCTCCTCGACGGGGTGCGGAGGTGGATGGAACAGGTCGACGTCGATTCCGGGGAGCACGACCGGACACCGTTCGGCCGGGAGGCCGAGGGCGATGCAGTGCTGGCGGGCCGACTCGACGAAGCAGAGGAAGAGGTCGGCGTCACGCGTCCGGTTCAGGGCCTGCCGGTAGGGCGGCAGCTTGTACAGCGGGTTGTCGGGATCGTTCCCCCACAGCAGGACGGCCTGCCGGCACTTCCGCCGCCGCCGGATGCCGGCGGCCTGGCCGGTGACGAGTGAACACAGTTCGAGCGAGGCGACCCACTGCGGCGTTTCGACGCTGTCGAGGTCGGCCAGCCACGCCAGGGCACCCGCCTCGACGAAGCGGCGGGTGAGCCGCCGGTAGCGCCGCGGCACGAACCCCACCGACTCCTCGGGACGGGTGTCGCCGGCGGCGGTCACGCGCGTTCCCGGCATCAACGACAGCCAGTGGAGCTCCCGATAGGGCCGCTGCTCGGGGAGCATCAGCCACAGGATCTCGAGAGTTGCCGGTGGCGCTTCGACGTCGGACATGCGCAGGTGCAGCTGCACGGTACCGGTGCAGGTGCACATCCGCGCGTCATGCGCTCGGTTCGCAGATGGTGTCCGGTACCGTGACATCGATGCCCCGGGGGGGTGCCAGTGTGCCGGTGACGATCGACGGGTTGGCGGTCGTGACGCCACCGGTGGACACCAGCGAACGCCCGTCGCTGGCGCGCGCCGGCGCCGTCGTGGCGGTGGCGATGGGCGCCGGCAACGTGGCCAACTACGCCTTCCACGTGCTGATGGCGCGGCGTCTCGGGCCGTCGGCCTACGGATCGCTCGGTGCGCTCCTCGGCCTGAGCCTGATCGTCAGCGTTCCCGCCATGGCGCTGCAGATCTCCATCGCCCGGCACACCGCGCTGTTGCGGGCCGCGGGAACGGATCGCACCGAGCTCTGGGGCGGCTTCTTCCGCGTGACGGTCGTGCTGGGGCTGGCGACGGCCGCCACCGCCGCCGTGGCCAGCCCACTCCTCGTCACGTTCCTGCACCTCGACGGCACCGCGGCGGCCCTCTGGATGGCGGCGTCGATCGCGCCGCTTCCCGCCGTCGCCGGCATGGCGGGGATGCTCCAAGGCGAGGAGCGATTCGTCGCCATGTCGACGGTGCTGCTGGTGCCGATCGCCGTCAAGGTCGTCCTGGCCCTGGTGCTGGTCGGGATCGGCTACGGCGTCAGTGGCGCCCTGGCAGCCGCCGCGGCCGGCGCCGCCGCCGGGGCGGGTGCCGGCATGGTCGTCGTCCGCCCGCCCGTCACCGGCCGGTTCGATCCCGGCGTGCGGTCCGACCTGGTGAAGGTGCTGGCGGCCGGGCTGGCCCTGTTCCTGCTCAGCAACCTCGACCTGCTCCTCGCCCGGCACTATCTCGGCCGCCGGTCGTCGGGTCTCTACGCGGCGGGCGCCCTGGTTGCCAAGGTGGCGTTCTGGGGACCGCAGTTCGTCACCGCCGTCGTCTTTCCCCGCCTGACCGACAGTGCCGAGCGCCGGCGACTCCTGGGCCGGGCGCTGGCGGTGGTGGCCGCGTGCTGCATCGTCGGTGTGGTGGCGCTGGCCGTTGCCGCCCGGCCGTTCCTGGGAAGTGTGTTCGGCTCCGATTACGAGGGCCTCGGAACCACGCTCTGGGTCTTCGGGGCGTTGGGGACGGCACTGGCGCTCGTGCAGGTCGTGATGTTCTCGGCCATATCCGCCGGTGACGCGAGGATGGCGCTGGCCATGTGGCTCACTGTCGTCGTCGAGGCGTGCCTCATCGTGGTGTTCCACCGGTCGATCGCCCAGGTGGCGGGGGTCGCCCTCGGGTCGGTCGCCGTCCTCCTGGTCGTCGGGCTCGCCGTCGAACAACGCCGTGACGGCGGCCGGGAACCCGTGGAGCCGTGGCCCGCGCCAGTTCCTTGAGACCTCGTATGCGGGTGGTCTGGGCGGGCCTGGGGCTGCTCGTCGTCGCCGTCGTGTTCCTCAACCGTTGGGGTGAGTTCACCCCCGACACCGTCCACGACCTCTACCAGGCTCCCGGTCGCCGTCTCCTGCACGACCTGTTCGCGTGGGAGTCCAGCCCCTCGCTCGGCCGGCCGAACATCGACGTCGGCCTGTTGCCGCTCGACGTCCTCGTCTGGGCCCTGCGTTCCGTCGGCCTTCCCGCATGGGTGGTGGTCCGCCTGTGGCGGGCGGTGCTGCTCCTGGTGGCTGGGTGGGGAGCGGTGCGGCTCATCGACCACGTGCGCGGGGAGGGCGCCTCGAACCCGTCGCGAGTCGCCGCCGCCGCCGTGTACGTGGCCAACCCCTTCGTCGTCACCGGTGCGGCATCGACCCCGGTTCTGCTGCCCTACGCCCTGCTGCCGTGGCTGATCGTCGCCTTCGGCCGCGCCGTTCGGGAGCGGGGCGGCTGGGGCCGGCCCGCGCTCTTCGCACTGTTCTTCTTCCTCATGGGCGGCATGCACGGCGGGGTCGTCCCGCTGCTGCTGCTGCTGGCGCTCCCGGCCTACGGCGCCTACGCCGTGCTGGCCGAGCGCGAGCCCGTGCGGCGCGTGCTCGGTGCGGCGGGCAAGTGCCTCCTGCTCGCCGCTGCGGTGTCGCTGTACTGGATCGTCCCCGCCGTGTTGGGGCGCGCCGGGGGGACGGCCATCGCCCGCACCACCGAGCGCCCCGAGTCGGTGTCGGTCGCGTCCTCCTTCGCCGAGAGCCTCCGGCTGCTCGGCCTCTGGACGGTCTACGGCCGCCAGGGCGGCCGGTTGTTCCAGCCCAACACCGCCGCCTACGTCACGACGCCGCTGGTCGTGATGGCCACCTTCGCGGTGCCCCTCGCCGCTTTCGTCTCCCTCTGGTGGTCGCGAGCGCGCGCCAGGGTCCTCGGCATCGCCCTGGTGGCGATCGGCATCCCGGTGATGGTCGGGCTGTTCCCGGTCGACTCGCCGTCGCCGCTGGGACGCCTGCTCGACGCCGCCTTCGACGACGTGCCGGGTGCGATCGCCTTCCGCACGACCAACAAGGTGGGACCGCTCGTGGCCCTCGGGTACGCGGTGCTCATCGCCCTCGGCGTCGAGGTCGCCGCCCGGCGGGCGTGGACGCCGCGGACGCGAGCGCTGGCCGCGGCGACCGCCGCGGGTGTCGTCGCCGTCGCCGTCTACCCGGCATGGTCCGGCGATCTGTACCCCCGCGGGCTCCGGATCCCCGACTACTGGCACGAGGCGGCGGCCGACCTCGACCAGGGTGCCGACGACCAGCGCATCCTCATGCTTCCCGGCGAGGCGCTGGCCAACTACCGGTGGGGCATCAACGCTCCCGACGACGTCGGCCCTTCGCTCCTCTCCCGGCCCTTCGCCTACCGGTCCACGGTGCAGGACGGCAGCGTCTTCGCCTCGAACTTCCTCGCCGCCCTCGACGTCACCATCAACGCCGAGGCGCTGCCGGCCGGAGCACTGTCGGCCATGGCCCGTCATCTCGGTGCCAGCGACATCCTCGTCCGCAACGACATGGCCTGGGAGGACACCAACGGGGCCCCGCCCTCGGCCATCGTCCGGCAGGTGTCCGACGATCCGCGCTTGACACTCGCCGGTGTGTTCGGCGAGCCCGGGCAGCACACCGTCGCGCCGGGACGCACCGCCACGGCCGACGCCGACCGCGGCCTGCCGCCCCTGGAGTGGTTCAGGGTGGGTGGCGCGGGCGGCATCGTGCGGGCCGAGTCGCTGGGACGCACCGTGGTCGTCGACGGTGACAACTTCGCCGTACCGGAGCTGGCCGACATGGGGGTGCTCACCGGGCGGGCACCGTTCCTGCTCGCCGGTGACCTGTCGCCGGCCCGGCTGCGGCGGGCCCTCGACGACGGGGCCCGCCTCGCCGTCACCGACACCAACCGGCGGCGGCGGTGGGCGAGCCAGCTCACCGGTGAGGGCTACTCGGCGACACTCGCCCGAGGGGATGCAGTCGAGGAGGAGGGCGACAGCCCGTCGCTCACGCTCTTCCCCGACCGCCCGGCGACCCAGTCCCACGCCGTGCTCGAGGGAGCGAGATCCGTCGCGGCGTCGCAGTCGGGATCGATCTTCGGCCTGACGCCGGGGGGACGGCCGGCACTGGCCTTCGACGGCGACGAGACGACGTCGTGGATTGCCGGCGACTTCGGCTCGGCCGAGGGCCAGTCGATCACCATCGGCTTCGACCGACCCCGCCGTGTCACACGCCTCTCGCTGCGGCCGCTCGTCGGCGACGGCATCGCCATCGAGGCGGCGCGAGTGCGAGCCGGGAACCAGCAGGTGCCGGTGTTCTTCCCGCCCCTGGAGCCGGAGGTCGACGTCCGCATCCCGGAGACGGAGGCAGCGAGCATCACCGTCGAGATCACCAAGCTCCGCGGCAACGGTCGCGACCCCGTCGGCTTCACCGAGGTCGTCGTGCCCGGCGTCACCGTGGTCGAACGGGTGGCGATGCCGTCCACCCTCGCCGAGCTGACCACGCGCCTCGACGAGCGCGGCCGAGCGCTCATGGCCGCCGCCCCGCTCGACGTGGTGATGACGCGCCAGGCGGGCCGGCCCGGGTCGCCGCTCGACGACGAGGAGCAGGCGTTGCGCCGTCGCTTCTCGCTCCCCGATGCCCGGGAGTTCGTCGTCTCCGGCACCGGACGTCCCGGCCCGGGCATGGCCGAGGGCGAGGTCGACCGGCTCGCCGGCCTCCCGCCCGAGATCGGGGCGACCTCGTCGTCGCGCGCCTTCGACGCCGTCGGGGTGCGGGCATCGCTGGCGCTCGATGGCGACCCGGTGACGGCCTGGGTCCCGGCGACACGCCGGCCCAACGAGTTCATCGAGGTCACCTTCCCGCCTCGTGCGATCGACCAGGTCACCATCGCCCAGGACGTGCCGGCGGGCGCCGGCGCGGTGGCGCGGATCGCCGAGGTCGAGGTGAGCACCGACGGCGGTCCGCCCGTCGTCGCCGGGCTGCCGCCGGAGGGGCCGGCGACAGTCCCCTTGCCGGCACAGACGGCGGGGCGGGTCCGGGTGACGGTTCGAGACGTCGAAGGCGACGGTGACTCCGTGCGCCTGAGTGAGCTGGGCATCCCCGGCCTCGAGCTGCCCGAGCGGTCGCCGGCGGCGCCGCTGCGGGGCTGCATCACCGTCGCCACCGTCGACGGCGTGCCCGTGCGGGGAGCGCTCAGCGGTAGCGCCGCCGACCTCGTGTCGGGCGCACCCGTCGCCTTCGGCCCGTGTGCGGGCGAGACGCTGGCGCTCGACGCCGGCCCCCACGTGGTCGACCCCGAGCCGTCCTGGGTCGTGGACCGGCTCCGGTTCCGCGACGACCCGGCCCGCGCCGTCGCCGTGCAGCGCGCGCCCTCCCTGGACGTGATCAGCTCGTCACCGACCCGGACGGTGGTGCGCACCGACGGCGCCGGCGATCCCTATGTGCTGGTCGCGGGCCAGAGCTTCCATGACCGGTGGCGGGCCTCGATGGACGGACGTGACCTCGGACCGCCGATCCTGGTCGACGGGTACTCGCTGGGCTGGCGCATCGACGAGCCCGGTCCCCACCGCTTCGTCATCGAGTACGGCAGCCAGCGCCGGGTCGGCCTCGCCCTCCTGGGGTCGGTGGTCGCCCTCGTCGTCGTCACCCTGCTCGTGGTCCGCGGCCGGCGGCAGAGGTCGCGGTCGTGACCGCGAGCACGCCGGGAGCGGACGCGCGGCTGTCGACGCGCGCGTGGGTGGTGACCGCCGTGGTGGCGGTCGTGCTCACGGGTTGGCCCGGCGCCCTCGCCGTCGTCATCGCCCTCGTCGTGCTGGGCCAGCGGTCCCGACCTGGTGACCTCGTGCTGTCCGGCGCCCTCGGCGTGGGGCTGGCGCTGCTGGCCCAGCAC
>Ga0247717_1000589_pt1 | contig 10675 bp, 8 predicted proteins | sample 24E_NmetaG_FD_189047 | JGI IMG/M metagenome (GOLD analysis project Ga0247717, IMG submission 189047) | Soil microbial communities from hillslope of Landscape Evolution Observatory, University of Arizona, Oracle, AZ, United States - 2-4-E_N | ecosystem: Engineered > Artificial ecosystem > Mesocosm... | reverse complement strand
TGCCGGCCTCGACGCCGTGCGCCCGGCGAATGAACAGGCTGAACGTGGCCCGATCGTTCATGCCGTGGCGCAGGTAGGTCGCCGCCATGTTCAGCTCGTAGAGGTCGGTCACCAGCTCCGACGACGACGTCATCAAGGCAATCCTCCTCCTGAGTGACCTGTCGCGCTACGGGCCAAAGGGCCCTCGGTCCCTTCCGCTGAGGCCGTGGCCAGGCGCCTGCTCGGAGGTGACCAGGAGCGGCTGGTGTGAGCCCTGGTCGCGATCTGACCTTCGGCCCTGCTCGGCCAGTGCTGCCCGTGATCTGATCGCAGCATGGGTGAGGCAGCACACGCCACCGTGAAGGCGATACTCGAGGAGTTCGATGGCGACCCAGAGGCGCTCGCGACCGAGGTGCTCGCGTTGCGACGCGTCGTCGAGGAGCTGCGCTCGCTGCACGCCGATGAGCCGCCAGAGCCGTTCGTGATCATCTCGCCTCCGCACGTGCACCAGGAGACCGCGCCGACCGAGCCCCGGCCGGTGCCGCCAGGCATGGCCTCGAGCTGAAGGCGCCTCTGCGTCCCCGTCGTCACGCACACGGCGAGCGGACCGAGGTGCCCGGTCCTGGGGCGAGGCCAACATGAAGGACGAACGGCCCTGTCGTCGACACCGCCAGAGCGCGCACGCTCCTCGAGAAGACCGAGAGGGGGACGAGATGTCGGGCACTGAGCTGCTGGATGAGATCCTGCAGGTCATCGACGAGGTACTGGAAGGGCCGGGTACGGACGGCCCGACTCCCGCCGAGGACGACGGGGCGGCGTCGTGAGGCACATCCTCCGATCGAAGCAGCGGCCACGCGCGACGATCGCCGCCTGGGGACCTCCACCTTCGGGTGAGGTTCGCTTTGCCGATGGGGTTCACACTGCGGCCCAGCTCGTCGACGAGCGAGCGGAGGTTCCCGGAGCGATCGCGGCCTGACCGCGGATGGCTGGACCGCCCCTTCACGTGGTCTCGTCGACCCGCGGTCGGTCGCCGTGCCGCGTCGGCTGCCGGTGCGCACCTTGGGACGAAGCGGTCACACCAGCCTCTCGATTGCCTCCGCCCGTTCCGAGGACCATCGGCCCTGGCGTGGTCAGCACGATCAGCCGACTATGGATCTTCGGTCGAAGGGAGTCACGCCATGTTCTTCGCCGATCGTCTCGATGCGGGCCAGCGGCTCGCGGCGCGACTCGAGCACTTGCGCGGCCAACCGGTCGTCGTGCTCGGTCTTCCTCGCGGCGGCGTGCCGGTGGCGTTCGAGGTCGCCCGCGAGCTCGCTGCGCCGCTGGACGTGATCGTCGTCCGCAAGCTGGGAGTGCCGTTCCAGCCCGAGTTGGGCATGGGCGCCATTGGCGAGGACGGCGTCCGGATCGTCAACGACGAGATCGTGCGCATGGCCGACGTCTCCGAGTCCGAGCTGGCCGCCGTCGAGGCTCGCGAACGGGTCGAGCTCGAGCGCCGAGCCCAGCGGTTTCGTGGTGACCGGCCTCGGACCGCTCTGGCAGGCCGCATCGTGGTCATCGTCGACGACGGCATCGCCACCGGTTCCACCGCCCGTGCCGCCTGCCAGGTGGCGCGCGCCCAGGGCGCCGAACGGGTGATCCTGGCCGTGCCGGTCGCACCGGTCGGCTGGAACGCTCGGATCGGCAGCGACGCCGACGAGTTCGTCGCGCTCGACACGCCGGAACCGTTCTGGGCGATCGGCCAGTTCTACGCCGACTTCTCGCAGACCTCCGACGACGAGGTCGTCGACTGCCTCACTCGCGCCGCCGAACGCCTTTCGGCAGGCACACCTGCACGCATCTCCGACGATCCACCGTCACGCGACGAAGAGGTCGACGTGCACGCCGGCCCCGACTGGTTGGGTGGCCATCTCACCGTTCCCGACGACGCGACCGGCATCGTGGTGTTCGCCCACGGCAGCGGGAGCAGCCGCCACAGCCCCCGCAACCGCTACGTCGCAAGCGTCCTCAACCAGGCGCGCCTCGGAACGCTCCTGGTCGACCTGCTGACGACCGCCGAGGAGCACGACCGCGCCAACGTCTTCGACATCGACCTCCTCGCCGACCGCCTCGTCGGCGTGACCCGCTGGCTGCGCAGCCAGCCAGACGCCAGCCAGCTGCCGATCGGCTACTTCGGGGCCAGCACAGGCGCCGCTGCCGCGCTGTGGGCGGCGACCGAACCGGGCGCCGATGTCGCCGCGGTGGTGTCGCGGGGCGGGCGCCCCGACCTCGCCGCGCCGCGTCTCGCGGCCGTCACCGCCCCGACCCTGCTCATCGTGGGTGGGCACGACGACGTCGTCCTCGACCTCAACCGCCGAGCCCAGGCCCTCCTCCAATGCGAGAGCCGGCTCGATGTCGTGCCCGGCGCCACGCACCTGTTCGAGGAGCCCGGCACCCTGCAGGACGCTGCCGAGCTCGCCCGAGACTGGTTCACCAACCACTTCGCGGCGCTTCGCCAACCGCTGGACTGACGCCGTGAAGCTCGCGCTCGCCGGCGACACGATGCTCGGACGGGGCGCCGCTGGACGACTCGCGCGCGTGCCGCCGACCGCGCTCTTCGCCGACGGCGTCGTCGCCGCGGCGCGCGAGGCCGACCTGCTCATCCTCAACCTCGAGTGCGCCATCTCCGACCGCGGCGAGCCATGGCCCGACCCTGGCAAGCCGTTCTTCTTCCGCGCCCCGCCCATCGCCGTCGAGGCACTGCGGCGCCTCGGCGTGGGATGTGTGACCCTAGCCAACAACCACGCCCTCGACTTCGGGACCGTCGCGCTGCTGGACACCTGCCGCCACCTCACGAACGCCGGCATCGCATGGGTCGGCGCCGGCGTCGACGAGACCGCCGCCCGCACCCCGGTAGTGCTCGAGCGCGACGGCCTCCGGGTCGGAGTCGTCGGCGTCACCGACCATCCGGCGGACTACGCGGCGGCCATTGATCGGCCCGGCGTCGCCTACGCCGATCTCCGCCATCGGACACCGGACTGGCTCCTCGACACCGTCCGCCACGTCGACGCGGACGCTGTCGTCGTGTCACCCCACTGGGGCCCGAACATGGTGGTCGAACCGGTCGCGCACGTCCGCTCGGCAGCGAGTGCCTTGCTCGACGCGGGCGCCGCGATCGTCGCCGGCCACTCCGCGCACGTGTTCCATGGTGTCGCCGACCGCGTGCTCTACGACCTCGGCGACTTCATCGACGACTACGCCCGAGACCCTGACCTTCACAACGAGCTCGGACTTCTCTGGCTGGTGACCTTCGACGGACCCGTCCCCACTCGGGTCGAAGCGGTCCCACTGGCACTCGACCACTGCCACACGCGCCTTGCCGATCGCGACGAGACAGCCTGGATCAGCAACCGCCTCCACCGCGCCTGCGACGCCCTCGGCACCGCCGTCGAAGAGCGCGCCGGCCGTTTCGTCATCGAGTGGGCGCCGAACGGCGACGGCCGGATCCGGCGTGCTCCCTCGTCAAGCACCGCAGCCCACTCAGGCACCCCGATCCGAGTGTGTCCGGCGACATGCTCGCCGACCGGATCCGATCGTCGCCCGGACCGCTCGAGAAGCGCCTCAACCTTCCCCGCATCCATGTGATGGCGCTCCGCGCCATCGAGTGACGGCAGCCGCTTCATCGACGATCGTGAGGGCATGGCGTTGACCGCGATTCCCGCTGGAAAGGTCCCGACCGACCTGCTCGCCCGCCTCTTGGCCGCGGACCGACCTCTCCCACCCGAGGTGCGCCTCGGCCCGGGCATCGGCGAGGACGCATGCGCGATCGACGTGGAAGCCGGCGTCCTGATCGCCGCGACCGACCCGATCACGCTCACCACGAGTGAGCTCGGCCGCTACGGCGTCATCGTGAACGCCAACGACGTCGCCGTGATGGGTGTCCGACCACGATGGTTCCTGGCCACGGTGCTGCTCCCTCTCGGCACCACCACCGACACGATCGAGCAGCTGTTCGCCTCCATGCGCAGCGGCCTCGACGAGGTCGGCGCCACGCTCGTAGGCGGTCACACCGAGGTGACCGGCGCCGTGAGCCAGCCGGTGATCGTCGGCCAGATGCTCGGCCTCGCCACCGATGGCCGGTTCGTGGCGACCGCCGGAGCACGCTCAGGCGACATCATCGTTCAAGTCGGGCCTGTGCCGATCGAAGGGGCCGCGGTGCTCGCCGTCGAAGCTGCCGATCGACTGGCAGCGGTCGACGACGAGGTGGTGGCGGCAGCGGCACGGGCACAGCGCGACCCGGGCATCTCCGTCGTCGACGCCGCGATCGCCGCCACGTCCTTGGGAGCCACCGCCATGCACGACCCGACGGAGGGCGGCGCCGCCTCGGGCCTGCACGAGCTCGCGCTTGCCGCCGGAGCCGCAGTGCGCGTCGACCGGTCACAGGTCGCATGGTTCGACCCCGGGGTACAGGTCTGCCGCGCGCTCGGCGCGGACCCGTGGGCGACGCTCGCGTCGGGCTCGCTCCTCGCCACGTTCCCTCCGGAACGCGTCGATGCTGCCGTCGAGGTGTTGTCGTCGCCCAATCGTCCCGCCGTGGTGATCGGCGCGATGGAAGCTGGAGCGGGCGTCCGCGATGTGAACGGCATGCCGATCGAGTGGCCCGACCGCGACGAAGTCGCCCGAGTCCTGGCCACATGACGACGTGCGGTCTCTGGCACTACTCGAGGTCGGGTTCACCACTGTGGTGGAGCACCGCGGCCCGCACCGCGCGCTGCAGCTCGACTGCCGCTGCCCAGTCGGTCCCCTTGGGATGGACGGCTGGGCAAACGGTGATGTGGATCGCGCCGCGCCGCGCGAAGGCATGGCCGGGGCGAAGCATCGACCGGGTGCCGCGGATCACGACGGGCACGACGGGGACACCGGCCTGGGCGGCGACCACGAACGCGCCCATGTGGAACGCGCGCAAACCCGGAGCGCGGGCCAACCGGCCCTCGGGGAAGATCGCGAGGCACTCCCCAGCGCGGCCGAGCGCGACCAGGCGGTCAGTGTCGGCGAGGCCGCGGCGGGTGTCGTGGCGCTCGACGAAGGCGACGCCGACCCGGCGGAGCGCGAAGCCGCTCAGGACTCGGCGGCGGAACACCTCGCCGGCGACAAACCGGAACGATGATGGAAGTGCGAGCGCGAGGGCGAAGCCGTCGAGCCAGCTGGGATGGTTCGCCACGACGACACACGATCCGGTGGGCAGCCGATGGAGCCCGTGGACTGCAACGGGCGTGCCGGTGAGGCGGGCCAGCAGCCGTACCGCACGGCGAGCGATGCGCCGCCGGCGCTGCCAGCCCGGCACCACCGCCAGCAGCACCAAGGTCGGCACGCCGACCATTGCCACGAGCAGCAGCGCGGTCCACGCGAAGCCGACGGCGGCCGACGCCCGACGCATCCGGCGCATCGACAGCGCCAACCCGCGCAAGCGGAACCGGGCCACCTGCCTCCACGCGGCAGGGGATGTGGCCCCGACCATCCCGGCTTCGTAGACCTCGCGGCTCGCGGCGCGGCGGATCTTGCCGCTCGAGGTCTTGAGCACCGTGCGCGGTGGCGCGAGCACGACGTCGTCGGGAGGCGTCCCGAGGAGATCGACGGTGGTGGCGACGATCGCCGAGCGCAGCGCGTCCGTCGCGGCGTCGTCTGTCTCGCGAGTCTCGGCCAGCACGACCAGCTGCTCGGTGCCGTGCTCCGGGTCAGCACTGGCGAAGACCGCGACGCAACCCTTGCGGATGCCGGGAACGTCGCCGATCGCCTCCTCCAGCTCGTCGGGATGCACGTTGCGACCGGCGCGAATGATGACGTCCTTCACGCGGCCCGTGACATACAGGTCCCCGTCGGCGACGTAGCCGAGGTCGCCGGTGTCGAGCCAGTCGCCGTGGATCAGCGCGCGGCTGGCCAGGGCGTTGTGCCAGTACCCGCTCGTCGCCGACGGACCACGGAACTCGATTCGCCCTTCGTGGCGGTCACCGAGCTCCCTTTCGGCCGCGTCGACGACACGAACCTCGTGCCCGGGCAGGGGCTGGCCGCACGCGACGAACCGCAGGGCGCCGGTATCAGAGGGATCGGCGTCGACGGCCCGCCCGGCGCGAAGGAACCGGTCGCGGGCGATGCGGGTGACGAGCGGGGCCCGGCCCAATGGAGGGAACGTCAACCCGACCGATGACTCGGCGAGGCCGTACACCGGTGCGATCGCCTCGCGGCGCAGGCCGTACGGCGCGAACCGTTCCGCGAATCGTTCGATCGTCGCCGCGCTCACTGGCTCGGCGCCGTTGAACGCGAGACGCCACGAGCTGAGGTCGAGACCCTCGAGCTCGCCGTCGCCGATCTTCGACAGGCAAAGCTCATACGCAAAGTTCGGGCCGGCCGAGATGGTGGCGCGAGAGTCGTTGATCGCCCACAGCCAGCGCGATGGCCGCACCAGGAACATCTGGGGTGGCATGACCACGAGCGGAACGCCGAAGTAGAGGCTCGAGAGCCACGCGCCGATCAAACCCATGTCGTGATACAGCGGCAGCCAGCTCACGAACGTGTCGGCACCCGAGACAGCCGCGGCCTCACCCATCGCCCGGATGTTGGCCAGCAGGTTGTCGTGCGTCAGCACGACTCCCTTCGGATGTCCCGTGCTGCCCGAGGTGTATTGCAGGAGCGCGACATCACTGGCGGCGGGCGCAGGCAACGCGGCTCGTCCGGTTGCTGTCAGGGCATCCGGCACAACCACGTCGCGCAGCGACTCGACGTTCGCTCGCAGGGCGCGTCCGACCGGCACGGCCTCGGGCACGGTGACGAGCAGCCCCGCACCGGCATTGCCGAGGATCCGCTCATGGCGGCGGAGATGGTCGGCGAGCTGGGAGGGTCGGGCCGGTGGGTAGATCGGCACCGGGACCGCCCCCGCGAGCAGCGCTCCCACGAAGGTGCTGAAGTAGAGGCGGCTCGTCGGCAACATGATCGCCACTCGATCGCCGGGCTCGATGCCGCGTGCTGCCACCGCCGCCGCGACCGTCGTCGCCTCCTGGCGTAGCTCGCCGTAGGTGACCTCCTCGGTCGATCCCTCCTCGCTGAGCAGACGGACGTGCACCCGCCCGGGCGAGGTGTCCGCGTGCCACGCGAGCGCCTCGACCAGCGTGGACGCGTCGACCGGTACCGACACAATGGCCGGCACCTCACTGGACGGGGTTGGCCGGATGGCAGGGGCCGGCCCGCGCTCGGCCACCCGGACAGCCCTCAGGAGGGCCCCTGGTGTGTCCATGGTGGCGAGTACCCGCGAGGGCAGCGCGACCTCGAACGCGTCCTCGGCGCGCACGAGAAGCTCGACGAGCTCAAGGCTGCCGAGACCGAGGTCCTCTTCGAAGGTGCGGTCGAGGCTCACTGTCGTCCGGGTCGCACGCGGATGGACCTCGGCGATGAGTGATTTCACCAGCTCCAGGACGAGGGCAGCGTCATCACCCCCACCGACATGAGCGCCTGGCGCGCTCGGCGTGGCGCGCTCGACCTGCACACGTCGACGGTGGCAGGACCCGCGAGCTTCCGGTAGAGGCTTTCGGCCAGCGGCGCGGATCGTCTCCTGGGGAGGTGGCGGATCTCGTCGTCGATCATCTGCAACGCGACGTCGCCGGCCACGCCAGCGACTTCTGACGACGAGCGACTTTCGGCACTACCCCCTGACGACCTGCGGCGTGACGCTGGCGTTGAGACCTCGTGTAGGAGGACGTGATGGTTGCTCTCGGACCGTTCGTGCTCATCGCGGTGATTGCCCTCGTCGTCTACCTCGTGACGCAGGCGGTGGCGTCGGCTGGTCCCCGGACTCCGCGCAGCGCCGTCGACGCCTTGCTGGCGCGCTGGACGGCGGCGGGACTCCTCACTCACGACCAAGCCTCCGCCCTAGCCCGATACGAAGCAGAGACGGGTCCTGCGCCGCCCGAGCCGGCACGAGCGGTGACCATGCTCCCCCCGGAGGGGGGAGCGCTGACCGTCTCCCGCCGCATCCCGGTGGTCGCCGAAGCGCTCGGGTACCTGGGCGGGATCCTTGCCGTGACCGGCCTCGTGTTGGTCGTCGCCCGCTACTGGCCGGGGATGGCGACGGTGGTTCGGCTCGCACTCAGCGGCGCCGGTGCCGTCGCCCTCGTCGTCGCCGGTCAGCTCGTCCGTCCCGATCGCGACCCGGCGCTCGAGCGGCTCCGCGGCTTCATGTGGGTCGCTTCCAGCGCCTGCGCGGCGCTGTTCGCCGGCGTGGTGGCGGCCGAGGTGTTCGGCGCCGCAGCAACGGAGACCATCACCGCGGCCGCCGCCGCTGCGGTCGTCGCCGAGAGCGGACTGCTGTGGCGCGGACGGCGGCTCCCCTTCCAACAGCTCACGTTGTTCGGCGCCGTCGCCGTTCTCGTGGGATCGGTCGTCGCATCGGCCAGCGACGCCGGACCCGCCGGGATCGCCGTGTGGGTGATGGGCGGCGTACTCGTCGTGATCAGCATCCGCCGCCTCGTTCCGATGCCCTTGATCGGCGACATGGTCGGCGGCCTCTCCATGGCGGTCGGCGCCATGCTGACCCTCGGCGCGTGGGACGAACCCGCCCTCCCCCTCGTGGTCGCCACCGCCGGCACGCTCCTCGCCATAGCCCTCGTGCCCGGCGTCGCTCCCGATCGCAGCGACCAGCTCACGCTCGGCATCATCGGCGGGGTCACCGGACTGCAAGCGGTGCCCGGCGCGATCGGCTACTTCGCCCAGGACGCCGGCGTGATCACCGGCGTCACGGTGTGGCTCGCCGGGCTGGGGCTGTTGTACCTCGGGATCCGAGACGTGCTCCGCCTACCGGTGATGGTCGAGACGCTCGGCTCGATCACGATGCTCGTCGGGGCCGCGGTCACCGGCGCGCAGGTCGAGGACCTCGCACCGATCTTCGGACTCATCACCGCCATCGGCCTGGTGGCAGCGGGGATGCTCCCGGGCCAGGGCCTCCTGTCGCTCTTCGGATCCGCCGGCTTGCTGATCAACGTCCTCTGGGCGGTCAGTCACTTCTTCCCAGGCGAAGGTCGAGCGCCACTGATGATCATGGTCGCCGGTGCGCTCATCCTCACCATCGCCGTCCTGCTCACTCGTTCGGCCAAGGTTCGCCGTGATCTGCGAGCCGTGCGGAAGCCGCGGACGACGTGACCATCAGCTCTGCCGGCTTCCGTCCTCACCGTACGCCCCTCGAGGGTCAGCACTGCAGCCAGGATCCTTCGATGTCGTTCATGGCGCCAACCTCTGCGTCGGTCATGTGCGCTCACGCCGCTGGCCGGCGCGCCCGAGGCGCCCGAGGAGATCCGCCTGCTTGGCTTGAGCTCGTGACCCCTGAGCCGCCCATCCCGCCGGAGCCGGTCCCGCCGCCGGAGCCGCCGGTGCCGCCCGAGCCGCCGATTCCCCCGCCGTCACCGCCGATCCCGCCGCCCGAGCCTCTGCCGCCACCGCTGGATGGCCAGTAGGAGCGCCCGCAGTCAGTAGCGCTCGATCGCGGCGATGCTCCCAGCGCGGTCGAGCTCAGGCGTCGGGCGCGGCCGAGCGGGGAGCCGCGTGTCGTGCCGCGTTTGGGAGCGCCTTCATCGCTCGTCCTCGCTCCCTCTACGCCACGCCTCGGTGAAGACCCGGAGTGCATCCCGCATCGACACGACGCCGAGAACCCGACCGTCTTGCACGACGGGCATGTGGCGCACGCCCTGATCGAGCATGCGTTCGGCAACGATCACGATCGGGTCGTCGAGATCCGCGTACAGCGGCTCGCCAGCCATGACGTCTGCTGCCCACACATCGGCTGGATCACAGCCGGCTGCGAGCGCCCGCACGATGTCGCGCTCGGACACCACGCCGTCGAGGTGGTCCGCGGTCATGAGCGTCACCGCCCCGACGCCCTCAGCCTCGAGCGTCGCCGCAAGGTCGAACAGCGAGACGTTCGGGTCGGCCGACGCTGCTGGCGTCGACATCAGCACGCGTACCGGGTCATCCGGACGGATCAGACCCATGATGGCCTCCTCGTCGACGGGGTCACGACTGCGCCGGTGTGACGAGGCCGTAGTGGCCGTCGAAGCGTCGATAGAGCACGTTGCCGCGCCCGGTCGCGGCGTTGGCGAAGAAGACAAGGCGTTCGCCGTCGAGATCGAGGAGCTGCATCGCCTCGGGCACGGTAAGTGCTGGAGGTGCGACGTCAGCGACGGTGACCTCGATCGACGTCGGCCCGGGATCGATCTCCAGGGGATGCAGCCGAGTCAGGAGGTAACGACCACTGGCGCGCCGTTCCAGCACCGCGTCTTCGCCGCTGGCGAGATCCCGGAAGAGGTGGAAGTCGAAGTCGAGCGCCTCCATGTCGAACGCGGCTTCATCGGGTGTGAGCTCATCAATGGCGAAGGTCTTGTGTCGCACCAGCTCCCTCTGGTCCGCCGGACGGTCGCAATGATCGTGCCGTTCGGTGGCCAGGTCACCGTGTCGCCACTCGCCTGGCTCGCGTTCCCCGCTCCGCGTGCGGAGGTCGTCGCGGTGCTGGGCGCGATGGTCGAGCCGGTCGCGCAGGCGCCGTTGGAGGAGGTCGGCCGCCTCGCGCACGGTGTGCGCCGCCACCTGCGCCCGTACGAGCTGGCCGTTGATGTCGAGCGCGATCTGCGCGGTGGCCGGCCTTGTTCGGGCTGGGTCTCTCGCCAGCCCCAGCTTCAGC
>Ga0247717_1000587_pt1 | contig 10683 bp, 7 predicted proteins | sample 24E_NmetaG_FD_189047 | JGI IMG/M metagenome (GOLD analysis project Ga0247717, IMG submission 189047) | Soil microbial communities from hillslope of Landscape Evolution Observatory, University of Arizona, Oracle, AZ, United States - 2-4-E_N | ecosystem: Engineered > Artificial ecosystem > Mesocosm... | reverse complement strand
CTGGCGGTGAGCAGATCTGGCACTCGACCTTCCCTTCCCATGCGCTACTCGAACATCTGCATCTGCTCCGGCTCGCGCTCGACCTCTGGATCGAGGCCGAGCATCGGGCCGAGCGCGTCGAGCGATGCCTCCTCGGCCGCATGAAGCCGCCGGACGTTGCTCCACTTCAGGATGTGCCAGTTGTCCTCGGCCACGACGCGACGCAGGACGGGCGAGCGGCTCAGCTTGAGCCGGACGAGCTCGGCGCGCTCGTCAGGGATGACCAGGAAACGCACGAGCCGGCTGTCAGTCGGGATGCGCGGCCCGCGCAGCAGCAGCGGCTCGGCGAGCATCGCGGTCCACTCCACCTCGAAGGCGAAGTTGGCCTTGCCGCGCAGGTACCACATGCAGTCGAGGCTCTCGAGCATGGCCGCGTCGCCGGCGGAGACGAGCGGCAGGTAGGCTCGCTGCTCCTCCTCGCTCAGCAGGGCGCCCACGGTGGCCTCGCGGTACGCGCGCCGCTGCTCGTGCTCAGAGACCCACGCCCGGAGGCCCAGCCGATGGCCGTACTCGACGAGCATGCCCACGATCGCGCCGTGTTCGCGGTGGCGGGCGCCGAGCTCGTCCGGCGTGCGCAGCCGGCCGGCGTGCGCGGCCGGATCGCGGTACGAGCCGAGGATCGCCCGGACGAGCTCCTCGTCCGGCGTGTCATGGCCGCGATACATGCGGCCGATGCGTTCGAAGAACTGCTGCTCGGTCATCTGCTCGGCGGTCGAGAGCAGGCCGAAGATCGCCCACTCGAGCCGATCGGACAGTGGCTGCCGAGCCTGGGCAATGTCCGCCTTGTCGCGCAGCCACCAGCGGCCGGGCTCGAGCTCGACCAGCCGAGCGTTGTCCGGCCGGCGCAGCTCGCCCATCACGATCTCCATCAGCAGCCGAACGTGATCGTGCGGCGAGCGCGGGCTGAGCGCCCACGAGGGCGGCTCGGCAGGCTCTGGCGCTTCGGGATCGAGGTCGGCATCGTCGGGCTGGTTGGCATCGTCGGGCTCGTCGGCTTCCTCGGGCTCGTCGGTTTCCTCGGGCTCCTCGGGCGCGGCGGGTTCGCCGTCGTCTGACGGCGTGACGAGCGGCGCGAGGGCCAGCGGCTCGGCCTCGGCCTCCGACTCGGCAAAGGTGCTCGTGGCGGCCAGCCGGCGCAGGTGGCCGAGGCGGTCCAGCCCGATCAGGACCTCGCCCAGCAGCCGCTCCCCGCGAGCCGGCTCGCCGCGCGCCTGCAGCACGCTGACCGCGACATCGGTCACCGCGCGCTCGACGTCGGACAGCTGGAACGGCGTGTCGTCGACCGGCGCGGCCGAACCCGGCTCTTCGTCGAGGCGGAGCTCGATCAGGCCCTCGATCTCGTCGCCGGTCTCGGTCAGCAAGGCCGACGAGAGGCGGAAGCCCGCACCAACGCCGCCGAGCACGCCGGCAACCAGCCCGGCCGGGCCGCCGCGGTCGAGGATCAGCACCGCGCTGGCGTCGTCAGCCAGCACCGGCCGGACCGCGATCAGCGAGCGGCGCAGGGTCGTCGCCTCGCGTCCCCAGGCGCTGCGCGGCGGTGGCCCGAAGATGCCCGCCAGGGGAAGGGTCGCCGCCGCGCGGTGTCCGAGCACGAGTGCGCTCGTGAGATAGGCGAAGGAGAGGTTCTCCGTCGTCCAGCGGACCGGCGGCTGGCTCAACACGAGTCGGACGCGCGAGCGCGGGTCGAAGCGGGAGCTGCTGCCGCCCGGCCGCTGCCAGAACGCCGGCAGGTTGTCCGGCTCCTCAGCCCTGCCCGTCCGCAGCACGACGTTGGCCGTGCCATCGACCAGCGCATCGATGTCGTCCCCCTGACGCGGCTGGAATGTGCCCGTCGTGGCCTCGATGCGCTGGATGAAGCCGCGCACCTGGCGGCAGGCATCCTCGAAGGCCAGCCACGGGTTGCGCTCGCGCCACTGCCTCTCGCCCAGCGGGCGCATGCGGCCGTGCTGGATGCGCAGCGCGGCGACGCGGCCGGGGTACGAGTTGAGCTTTGACATGGGCAGCAGCGCGTGGACGAGGGCCAGCTGCAGGGCGGCGGCAATCGGCGCAGCGCGGAGGTCCACCTCGAGCCGGTTGATGATCGCCTCGAGCGCGACCAGCGTGCGCGGCGTGTACAGGTCGAGCAGCTGGTCAGGCAGTGCGTGGTCGTGCTCAGGCACCGGGAAGCGGGCGCGGAGCATGCGCAGCGCGCGCGGCCGGTCGCCGACCGAGCGGGCACGCGCGATGTCGTCCTTCTCGAGCGGCAGCGAGCGCTGCTCCTGGCCGCGCTGCTGCTCGCGGCAGAACGGGCAACGGAAGACACGTCGCGACGGCGCCTCGGCCGAGCCGTCCCAGATGAACTCGTCGACGACGACGATCCGGCCGCACGATGGACAGCGCGTGCTGAACGGCTCGGTCAGGGCCTGCCGCAGGTCCGTCTCGCCGCGCGGATGGGCGGCGAGCGTGGCCACCGCTGCGTCGTAGTGGCGCAGGTCGGGCGGACGCAGCACGACCTCGGCGAGCAGCCGGGTCAGTGGGCTTGACTCGAGGTCATACACCCGGCGCAGCGCGCCGATGCCGTTGCGCGCCACCCAGCCGCCGCGGCCGTGCAGGTCGATGACCACGTCGCCGGGCGCCGTCCGCGCTGCCATCTCGGCGACGATCACGTTCTCCGGCGGCGGCGGGGCAAGTCGCTCGAAGGCGGGCAGCGATGGTGCGTTGCTGGGCCGGAAGAGGGACGAGAACGGCTCAGCCATTGAGCCCGAGTCTAGCGGCCGACCGCCGTCAGAACGAGCACTGCCAGGCCAGGTTGCCGCTCCACGCCTGCATCTCGGCGGGCGCGCCGGTTGCCGAGTTGAGCGGCGCCAGGCCGGCGAACTCCAGCCGGCCGCCATGGCGCGTTGCGCCGGGCACGAGGTGGAGCAACGGCGCCGGCGACCGCGCGTCGGCGGCGCTGGCCGAGCCGATGTCGAGCGCGAGGCGAGGTGTGCTGCCGCCGACCAGCCCGAACTGGATGCGCACCTGCCGGCCGTCCGGCGCCAGCAGGGCGCTGCCCTCGCCGGTGCCGGCGTGGACCGCAAGGTGGATGCCCGCCTCGAGGATGCACTGGGCCTGTCCGCTCACCTGTACGCGACCGATGTCCGGCCCTTCTACGTCGAGGCTGACGCTGCCGGCGCGGGTCAGCGGCCGGTCGGCGTACTCACCAACGCCAGATGCGAAGCCGAAAGCGGCCGCGGCCAGCACGGCGAGGACCGGCGCAGCCAGCCAGGCGTCACGCGTCAGCCAGCGGGGATCGGCCCGCAGCAGCAGGCCGGCCAGGAACAGCACGCCGCCGAGGCCGAGATAGCCCAGCGCGACGGCCGAGCCCAGCAGCAGGCCGGTGCTCAGTGCGTTGTCCAGGCTGAGCGTCGTGCCGAGCAACGGCCGCCCCGCGGCCAGCAGCGTGAAGCCGAGCGCCACTAGCGCCAGCACCAGGCCGGCGCCGATCAGCCCGTTGCGCAGGCCGCGTATCACGTCACGTCTGGTATTCATGGCGTCCTGACTGTACGACCGGACCGCGCCATGAGTTGCCGAGGGCCGCGAAGGCCGCCGGCCGAAGGCCGCACGCCGAGCCTGGTCGCGCCGCCATAAGTGGCCGTGAAGGCCGCACGCCGAACCTGGTCACGCCGCCATAAGTGGCCGTGAAGGCCGCACGCCGACACTTCCCGCGTGGATTTCAATCGCCTGGCGGCAATCTTCCGCGCCATACGGATTAGCAGGGGCTGGCGTCAGGCCGACGTCGCGGCTCGGGCTGGCGTCACGCGCCAAGCGGTCTCGCGGCTCGAGCGTGGCCGGCTGGATCAGCTCTCGCTGCGCGATCTGCTGAACGTCGCTGAGGCGCTTGACATCCAGCTCCGGCTGAGCGCCAGCTGGCGGGGCGGCGATCTCGATCGCCTGCTCAATGCCCGGCACTCCGCGCTGCACGAGGCGCTGGCGCGCTTCTTCGGCTCATTTCCGGGCTGGATCGTTGCGCCGGAGGTGTCCTATTCCCGCTTCGGTGAGCGCGGTGTGATGGACATCCTCGCCTGGCACGAGGCGACAGGCACGCTGCTCGTGATCGAGCTCAAGACGGAGGTGGTCGACATCAATCGACTTGTCGGCGGCATGGATGTCAAGCGCCGCCTGGCGCCGGAGGTCGCGGCCGAGCGCGGCTGGCACGCGCGTCGCGTTGCGGCCTGGGTCGTCATTGCGGACAGCAGCACGAATCGCCGCCGGGTGGGCAGTCACCGAACGATGCTGCGCGCGGCCTTTCCGCTTGATGGGCGGAGCATTCGCTCGTGGCTCGAGGATCCGTCCACGGCCGTGGCAGCGCTGTCTTTCTGGTCAAACGCTCAGCAGCCACACCTTAACCGGCGACTTGCCACGGTAAAGCGCGTCCGGCGTCGTCCGGCGGCGGCGGCATGAGCGTGACGATGGCGGCCCCGATGGGGGCTGGGGCGACGGAACTGGCCTAATGATCACCCGCGAAACTCAATGTCAGATCGGACGGCGCCGAGATGGCCTAAGGGTGCGTCCCTGGGCGTATGACGAGCTTCAACCGCTCGTGCGGCTTGTTAGTGCTCCACCTTGGGCGGATGACCAAGTCGGGCTGGAAGAGGCAGAGATAAGGTTCTGCCCCTGAGCATATGGGCGACTGCGGCCGGTGACCTGCGGCCGGTGACAGCGGCGGCCAACTGACCCTGCGGCCGGCCGGCAGCGGCCAGCGGCCGCGGCCCGTGTCGGGCCTAGGACTCGTCCTCGTCGTCGGCGGAATCGTCGGCCAGGTCCTCTTCGCCGAGGAATGCTTCCTCGACGGTCTCCTCGGCCGGCAGGACGCGGCCGATGTCCTCGATGCCCTCGTCCTCCTCGTCGAGCTCCAGCTCATCCTCGAGCTCCATCTCCTCGCGGATCAGGGTGCCCTTGGTGTACGGGCGCAGGTCGGAAACCTTGGCCGCGGTGGGGAACGAGACCTTGCCGTAGTTGGACGGGTCCTGGTAGGTCTCGCGGACGATGATCCGGACGTCGCGCTCGCCGATGCTGGTCACGCCGGCGGAGTACTTGTTGCCGTCTGCCATTAGCTTCAGCAGCCGGGCCGCGACGCGCGGCTCGACGAAGCCGATGTGCATGCCATTCGAGTGGGCGGCCAGGCGCGGCCCATCCGGCCGCAGCTCGACCGCGTCACCGGGATTGACGATCGCCAGCTGCTTCGGCTCGGCCAGGTCGAGGAGATGGGCGAAGCCGGTCTTGCCGGTCTCCTCGATGAAGATCGAGACCGGCGCCTTGGAGCCCTGTGGCGAGGGCGTCGTCTTCTTGCCCGCCTCTGCCTGGAGCATGCGCAGCCGGCCGATGTTGCGCTCGGCGATGCGGTTCGTGGGGTCGAGGGCGAGGGCCGTCTGGTAGTGCTCACGGGCCTGGGCCAGCTCGCCCATCTCCCACAGGGCCTTGGCCAGGCGGTTCTCGGCGTCAACGGAGGCGCCCAGCTCGAGCAGGCGGCGGTTGATGTCAGCGGCCGCCTCCCATTCGCCCTTCGCCGCGGCCTCGATCGCCTGCTCGGTCAGCTGGCGCTTGAGGCGGGTGGCGTTGATTGCGGGCGGCTGGGCGGGTTGATCGGTCAGGGAGAAGCTCATCAGGGTCCTTCGCGTGGGGCGCGCTGCGAGGACGCGCGCGCATGAGGGGCGGCCCGCAGGGTACCAAATCGGGGCCGCGCCCGTCATTTCGTCGCGGCGCGGAGCGTGCGCCGGCCGGCAAACGCGACCGGTGCGGGCACGGACGGCGGCGCGGCCGGGCCGCGACTCGCCTACCATCGCGAGTGAAACCCCAAGAGGACCTGCCAGCTTGACGATGACGCCTGACCTGGTCAGCGGGCGCGACGTGGAGGCGCTCAACGCCTGGTTGAACGAGGCGAGCACGGTCGAGATCGCCGACGAGCTCGCTCGCCTCGCGCCGGCTGATCGAGCCGTGCCCTTCAGGCTGCTGGCCAAGGATCGTGCGCTGGAGGTCTTCGAGACGCTCGACCCGATCCACCAGCAGGAGCTGCTGGAGGGCCTGCGCGAACCGGCGGTGCGCCAGCTGTTCGAGGACATGGACCCCGACGACCGGGCGCGGCTGGTGGACGAGATGCCGGCAAAGGTCGCCAAGCGGCTGCTCGCCGGGCTTAGCCCGCATGAGCGGGCGCTCACTGCGCGGCTGCTCGGCTACCCGGAGAACTCGGCCGGCCGCGTGATGTCGCCCGAGGTGGCCAACCTGCGCGCTGACCAGACCGTCGCGGACGCGCTGGCCCGGCTGCGCCGTCTTGGGGCCAACGCCGAGACGATCTACGCCCTGCCGGTGACCGACCCGCAGCGCCGGCTCGTCGGCGCGCTGGGGCTGCGCGACCTGGTCCTCGCCGATCCGGCCGCGAGCGTGGGCGACTTGATGGACACCGATGTCTACAAAGCCCACGTCGACGACGACCAGGAGCATGTTGCGCGGCTGATCCAGGAGGCCAACCTGCTGGCCCTGCCGATCGTCGACAGCGAGGAGCGGCTCGTCGGCATCGTGACCGTCGATGACGCGATGGAGATCCTCGAGGAGGAGCAGACGGAGGACGTCGCCCGCGCCGGTGGCGCCGAGCCGCTGGCCCATCCGTACCTCGCGGTGTCGGTGCTGGGCATCGCGCGCAGCCGGATCGTCTGGCTGTTCGTGCTGATCTTCGCCGCCACGCTGACGGTGACGGTGCTCGCCGGCTTCGAGAAGCGGCTGGCTGAGGTAGTGGCACTGACACTGTTCATCCCGTTGGTCATTGGCACGGGAGGCAATACCGGCGCGCAGGCGGCGACGACCGTCACGCGCGCACTTGCCGTCGGTGAGGTGCGCGGCACGGACGTGGCGCTGGTGGTGCTGCGCGAGATGCGCGTCGGCCTGCTGCTCGGCGCGATGCTCGGTGCGCTCGCATTCCTGCCGGCGCTGCTGTTCGTGCGCTTACTCAGCATCCAGCCCGAGCGCGACCTGGCGGTGGCGACGATCGTGTCCGCCACGCTGTTCGTGGTCTGCACGCTGGCCACGACCATCGGCTCGCTGCTGCCGCTGACGGCACGCCGGCTCGGCTTCGACCCGGCGGTCATGAGCGCGCCGTTCATCACGACACTAGTCGACGCCACCGGGCTGCTCGTCTACTTCCTGATCGCCGGGATCGTGCTCGGGCTCTGAGGGGGACTCAGATCAGCTGCGGCCCTTGGCCAGCATCGCCAGGAAGCCGTCGAGCGGCCGCGTGTTGGCCACCACGTCCGCCGTCAGCCAGGCGCGCCGTGCCTGGGCGACGCCGAAGTCGAGGTTGCCGAACTCGCGCAGGTAGTGCGCATCCGAGTCGATGGTGAAGCGGCAGCCCGCGTTGAGCGCGGCGCGGGCCCGCCGGTCGTCCAGGTCGAGCCGCTCGTCAGAGCCGTTGAGCTCGAGCAGCGTGCCGGTCTCGGCCGCCTCGCGGTAGAAGGCGTCCCAGTCGAGATCGAGGTCGTCGCGGATGCCGATCTTGCGGCCGGACGGGTGGGCAATGATGTCAACGTGGGGGCTCTGGAGCGCGACGTGGTAGCGCGCCATCAGCCGCTCCCGCGGCTGGCGCCGGCCAACGTGGAGCGACGCGACGACGACATCGAAGCGGGCCAGCAGGTCGTCCTCGTAGTCCAGCCGCCCGTCAGTCGTGATCTCCAGCTCGCAGCCGTGGAGCAGCCGGAAGTCGGTGCCCTCGCGGGCGAACGCGTCGTTCAGCTCGCCAATGATCCGCCGCTGCTGGTCCACCCGCGCCGGGCTGAGGCCGTTGGCGATGGACAGGCTCTGGCTGTGGTCAGTCAGCACCTGCCATGACATGCCGCGGCGCAGCCACTCACGGGCCATCTGCTCGATGGTGTAGTGACCGTCCGACCACTCCGAGTGGGTGTGGCAGTCGCCGCGCAGGTCCGACCGATCGACGAGGGTGGGCAGCCCTCCGCTGCGGGCGGCCTCGATCTCGCCGCGGTCCTCGCGCAGCTCGACCGGGATGAAGGGCAGGCCCAGGAAGTCGTAGACCTCTTCCTCGGTGGCGAAGGTGCGCCGGTCGCCGCCGTCGAGGCTCACGAAGCCGTGCTCGGATAGGCTCCAGCCACGGTCGCGGGCGATCTCGCGCAGGCGGACGTTGTGCTCGGCCGCGCCTGTGAAGTGGACGAGGTACGTGCCGGCGGCGCCGGGCGGCATGGTCATCAGGTCGAGCTGCGGGCCGCGCATCAGCTGGACCGTCGTCCGTGTCGAGCCGCCGGTGCGGCCGCCATGGCCGCCGACGCGCTCCACCCAGGGTGCTGCGTGCAGGCGCTCGATGACCGCCTTGGGCTGATCGGTCTCGACCAGGATGTCGAGGTCAGCTACGGTCTCGCGCCGGCGGCGAAACGAGCCGGCGGGCACCACCCTGCGCACGCCAGCGGCGGCGGCGAGGGTGCGCGTCACCCGCGCGACCAGGTCGGCGGCCTCGCCCATACGGATGCGCTTGGGCGGCCGCGCGCGCATCGTGCGCAGCCCGTCGAGCAGCTTCTGCTCGGTCCGGGCGGACATGCCGCGCAGCTTGCGGATGCGGCCCTCAGCTACGGCGCGCTCGAGCTCGTCCACCGTGCCGATGCCCGCCTGGCGCCACAGCTCGCCGGCCGTTCTTGGTCCAAGGCCGGGCACCTGGAGCAGCTGCACGACGGTTGGCGGCACGTCGCGCCGCAGCCGCTCGTAGAAGCGCAGCCGGCCCGTGTCAGCGAGCTCGGCCAGCTTGTCGTCGATCGCCTTGCCCACGCCGGGCAGCCGCGGCGGCGTGCCGGCGCGGTAGGCCCGGGCGACATCGATCGGGGAGTGGGCGATCGATTCGGCGGCGCGCCGGTAGGCACCCACCTTGAACGGCATCTCGCCACCGATCTCGAGCATGTCGCCGATCTCGTAGAAGATGCGCGCCAGCTCGTCGTTGCCCAGCAGCTGCACCTCGTCGCCGCGCGAGTGGCGCGGCCGCTGCTCGTACGGCGGCTCGTCCGGGTCAGGGACGATCTCCTCCCCTGGCGCCGGTGCCGGCGTGTCCGCCTCGCTCACCGGCGGCTGCCCAAGGTCGAGGCGCTTGGGTCGCGGCGGCTGCGACCGGCGGGCAGGGCTCATGCCACGGATTGTGAGGCGGCTGGCTGGCGGCTGTCATTGCCGGCCGGGCGCCATTTCTGTCATTTCCTCAGGCCACCGCGCTCAGGTCGAGATTGAGGGCCGATCGCGGTGGCAATCACGCTGGCGGGGCCCGCCCACCCGCGCTGTTTCAGTGCCAAGCGCGGCACGTTGAGGATCTGGCGGGAAGTGGCGAGGTAACCGTCAGTGAACCCCGCGACAAGCGCCGCGTCAGATGCTGCGCGCCATGAATCGGTCTGACCTCGCGCGCCTGCACCGGACGCTGCGCCACCGGCAGCAGCTGACCCAGGAGGCGCTGGCCGCCAAGGCGGGCGTCGGGCAGTGGGTCGTGCGGCAGATCGAGGCGGTGGAGCTCGATCGGCTGCGGCTGGCGGACATGGAGCGCAGCTTTGACGCGCTCGGCTGCCGGCTCCGGCTCACCGCGTACTACAACGGCGCCGCCGCGGAGCGACTGCTCGACGAGGGCCACGCTGCGCTGGTAGGCGCCTTCGTCTTGCTTCTCCACCGGCGCGGCTGGCAGACCAGCGTCGAGGTGTCGTTCTCGGAGTGGGGCGAGCGCGGATCGATCGACATCCTCGGCTGGCACCCCGCGGCGCGCGCGCTGCTCGTCGTCGAGGTCAAGACCGAGCTGGCCGGGCTCGAGTCCACGCTGCGGCCGCTCGACGTCAAGGTCCGGCTCGCGCCGGAGGTCGCTGGGCAGCGCTACGGCTGGCACCCGAGGGCCGTGGCGCGAGTGCTGGTGTTGCCAGAGAACTCGAGCGCACGGCGGACCGTCCGTCGTCATGCGAGCGTCCTGGACGCGACACTCCCGGCCCGCACTCGAGCCCTGCGAGCGTGGCTCCGCCGGCCCGGGCCGCCGGTGTCCGGGATCTGGTTTCTGTCACTTCCTCAAGGTGCCGCGCTTATGCGCAATCCGAGCGCCCGGCGCAGGGTCAGGCGCCCCGATGCACGCTCAGCCAGGGGCGGCCGCGCGGCCCGCGACCGGCCCGCTCCGACCTAGGAGCTGCGGTTTGAGGATTTGGCGGAAAACCGCCCCGCCACCGCCCCGCCGCGGCCCCGCAGAGGCCCGGAACGGTCAGGGATGGACGAGGAACGCGTCCACGTCCACGCGGGTGCCTGACGAGGCCGTGCGTTTGCTGCCCGTGACCCGGACCTCGAGCGTGTGCTTACCGGCCGCCACCGGCGCGGCCCACACGACGCGCGCCTTCTGGGCGCTGGCCGCGTAGAGGTCGATCGTGTCGACCTTGGCGCCGTCGAGCCAGATCTCGGCGATGCCGCGGTTGGCTGCACGGGTCGAGACCAGGGCCACGCTGCTGCCGGTGAAGGAGAGCCGCGCCACGCGCCCAGAAGCAGATGAGTGGCGCACGTATCCGCCCGATGCGCCCGAGAGCGCGGCCCGCGTCCAGGCCCCGGTCCAGGCAACGGACCCTGCCGTCTCCTGGGCAAGGCTGACGGTCGCGGCGCCGGTCGTGGCCCACGGCCCAACGACCCCGCTCC
>Ga0247717_1000584_pt1 | contig 10691 bp, 15 predicted proteins | sample 24E_NmetaG_FD_189047 | JGI IMG/M metagenome (GOLD analysis project Ga0247717, IMG submission 189047) | Soil microbial communities from hillslope of Landscape Evolution Observatory, University of Arizona, Oracle, AZ, United States - 2-4-E_N | ecosystem: Engineered > Artificial ecosystem >... | reverse complement strand
GCATCGGCCAGCCGGTGACCGGTCTGGTCGTGCGCGACGCGACCGGGCACGACCGCGGGAACCGAGTGACGTGCCGGCTGGTGGCGGCGCTGCTGGCGGGCGGGGACACCGTGATCGCCGCGTCGCTGCCCGTGGCCGGCGAGTCGGGAACGCTCGCTCACCGTCTGCAGGGCACCGACGCCGCCGGGCGGGTGCGAGCCAAGACCGGCTCGATCAGCGGCGTCACCGCGTTGGCCGGGCATGCCGACACGCCGGCGGGACTGCTCACCTTCGCGCACGTCCTCAACGGCGTCGCCAGCCGGGAGCAGGGCGAGGCGCTGCACGACCGGCTCGCCCTCGCGCTGGTGGAGGGCTCCAGGGGGCCGGGGTGAGGCGCCTTCCCATGTTCCCGCTCGGCAGCGTGCTGCTCCCGCAGCAGGTGCTGCCCCTGCACGTGTTCGAGCCGCGATACCGGGCGCTCGTGCGCGACTGCTTGGCGTCCGACCGCACGTTCGGTGTGGTCCTCATCGAACGGGGTCACGAGGTCGGCGGTGGCGACGCCCGCTTCGACGTCGGCGCCACGGCGTCGATCGTCCAGGCCGAGGAGCAGGACGACGGCCGATGGCTGGTCCAGGCGGTGGGCGTCGACCGCCTGGTGGTCGACCGCTGGCTGCCCGACGACCCGTACCCGATGGCCGAGGTCGACTGTCCCGGGGATCCGCCGTGGGACGCGGCGGCCGAGCGTGCCTTCGGGCACGCCCTCGCCGGCTTCCGGCGCGTCGCCGGCCTCGCTGAGCGGCTGGGCGGGCGGGTCGATCCCCACCTGTTCGACCTGCCCGGCGACCGGACCTGGGACCAGTGGCTCCTCGCGGATCGAGCCCCCATCGGCGACCTCGACCGGCTCTCGATCCTCAGGGCGCCGGACGGCGAGGAGCGCATGATCCGGTTGGCGGCCGCGCTCGCCGATGTCGAGGCTGTGCTTGCCTCCCGGTTGGGCGGGGGATAGGAACGACTGCGATGGCCGCCGAACCGACCACCGACCGATCCCTGCCGGCGCAGCTGGCCGAGCTCTGGGATCTCGTCCGCGCCTACGCCAAGCAGGAGACCGTCGAGCCCATCAAGGGCCTCGGGCGCTCCGCGGCGTTCGGCGTCGCGGGGTCGCTCCTCGTGTCGATCGGCCTGGTGCTCTTGGTCCTGGCCGGGCTGCGGGCGCTCCAGACGGAGACGGGCACGACCTTCACGGGGAACTGGTCGTGGGCGCCGTACCTCATCACCCTTGCCGGGTCCGCGATCGTGATGATGTTCCTCCTGCGCTTCACCCGGAAGAGGAAGGCCTGACCATGGCAGCGTCACTGACCGAGGCGACCGCAACCGATCGGCCCATCACCAGGGCCGACATCGAGTCGAAGCTGCGGGAGATCCGGGGCGAGGTCGAGGACGTCGGGAACGCGAGCAAGGGCTACGTGCTCGCCGCCGGGATCGTCGCCCTGACGGCGGTCGTGGCGGGCGCCTACCTCCTCGGGCGCCGGAAGGGTCGCCGGCGCACCACGGTCGTCGAGGTCCGGCGGGTCTGATGATCGCGTTCGTGCGCCGGCGCGCACTGCTCCGAGGACCGTTCGGCGGCTCGCGGGAGTGGACCGCCGTCTGGGCCCTCCTCCTCGCCGTCCGGCTGGTCCGGCGCCTGACCCGGGACAAGCCCGAGGTGGTGCTGAGTGAGACCTTGCGACCGGGCGAGGCCCTCCTGCTGTCGAGCGTCGACCGCGAACCTCGGGTCCTCGGAGGCGGCTGACAGACTGGTTCCGGATGCAGGTGACGCTGCGGAACCCGAAGCGGACGATCGAGGTCGCGGGCCCGGTCCGGGTGACGGCCCTCTTGGCGCGCCTCGACATCAACCGCGAGTCGGTCCTGGTCATCCGCAACGACACGCTCGTCCCCGGCGACGAGGTGCTCGCCGACACCGACGCCGTCGAGATCCGGCCGGTGATCTCGGGGGGCGCGGGGGAACGGCCATGAAGTGCCGCGTCTGCCGGGGCCCCGCCGTGATCGACATCCCCCGCCACAACGCCAACTTCTGCGCCGAGCACTTCCTGGCTCACTGCCGCGAGCAGGTGCGAAAGGCGATCTCGCAGTTCGCCATGCTCGCGCCCGGCGATCGCGTGCTCGTCGCCGTGTCCGGCGGGAAGGACTCCCTCGCCCTCTGGGACGTGCTGGTCGACCTCGGCTACGACGCCGAGGGCGTCTACCTGGGGCTCGGGATCGGTGAGTACAGCGACGAGTCCGGCGCCTTCGCCCGGGCGTTCGCGGCCACGCGCGGGCTGAAGCTGCGGGAGATCGACCTGCGGGAGGAGTACGGCTTCGACGTACCGGGGGCGGCGCGGGCCATGCGGCGCGTCCCGTGCTCGGCGTGCGGCACCTCCAAGCGCCACCTCTTCGACGCGGCTGCCCTCGACGGCGGGTTCGATGCCGTCGCCACTGGCCACAACCTCGACGACGAGGCCGCCGTCCTGTTCGGCAACGTCCTGCACTGGGACACCGCCTACCTCGGGCGCCAGCTCCCGGTGCTGCCGGCGCGGCCCGGGTTCCCGAAGAAGGTCAAGCCGCTCGTGCGGCTGGCGGAGCGGGAGACGGCGGCGTGGTGCGTGCTCCGGGGGATCGACTACCAGGTCGAGGAGTGCCCGATGGCAGCCGGCAACAGCCACCTCGGGTATAAGGAGGCGCTCAACGGCATCGAGTCGTCCTCACCGGGGACCAAGGCCCACTTCTACTTCGCGTTCCTCGACCGGATCGCGCCGCTCTTCGACCAGCGCGAGGTGCGGGACGGGCTCGGTGCCTGCCGCGAGTGCGGTGCGCCGACCACCGGCGAGGTCTGCGCCTTCTGCCGGATCGTCGAGCGCGCCACCCGGGTGCAGGTGAGCACGGGCACCCCGCGGCCGGGTCGCGACCGATGAAGGAGCTGGCGGCGGGCGAGACCGTCATCCTCGTCGACTCGAAGGGGAGGCAGTACCTCCTCGAGCTGCGGGACGGAGGCGAGTTCCACACCCACACCGGCATCGTCCAGCACGCCGACCTCATCGGCGAGGGAGAGGGGCGCACCGTCCGCTCCTCCACCGGGGCCCGCTACACCGTGATGCGCCCGACCCTGACCGACTTCGTCCTGCGCATGCCGCGCGGCGCGCAGGTCATCTATCCGAAGGACCTCGGACCGATCCTGCTCCTCGCCGACATCGAGCCCGGGCTCCACGTCTTCGAGAGCGGGATCGGCTCGGGCGCGCTCTCGATGACGCTGCTCCGCGCCGGCGCGTCGGTGACCGGCTACGAGCTGCGGGAGGACTTCGCAGCGCGCGCTCGGCGCAACGTCGAGTCCTTCCTGGGGCCCGACGCGGCCACCCGCTACCACGTCGAGGTGCGCGACACGTATGCCGGCATCGACGTCAAGGATGTCGACCGGATCGTCCTCGATCTCCCTGAGCCCTGGCAGGTCGTGAAACATGCCGCCGTGGCCATGCGCCCGGGCGGGATCCTCGTGGCCTACACGCCCTCGATCGCGCAGGTGATGCAGCTGCACGACGCGTTCGAGGACAGCGGCTTCCACCTGGCGCAGACCGTCGAGATCATGCAGCGCACGTGGCACGTCGAGGGCCAGGCGGTGCGGCCCGATCACCGCATGGTCGCCCACACCGGGTTCCTCACCTCGGCCCGCCTGCTCGGCGAGGTCCCCGGCGGTCTCAAGCCGCCGCGCCTGCAGTGACGGCGGCCCGGGCTTGAACCTGCTCGACCTGCTCGTCCTGCTGCTGATGGTCGGCGCGGGGATCGGCGGCTACCGCCTCGGCTTCCTCGCCCGCGCCCTCTCTTGGGCGGGCATGGCGCTGGGCATCGTCCTGTCGGCCCGCTTCCTGCCGTCGATCCTCGAGCGGTTCGAGGGCGGGCAGCCGTCGGGCCGGCTCATGATCGCCATCGGCGTCCTGCTCGGGGGCGCCTTCCTCGGCCAGGCGGTGGGCCTGCTGATCGGCGCCCAGCTGCACACCGTGCTCCCACCCGGCGGTCGGCCGCTCGACCGCAGCGCCGGGGCGGTGGCGGGCGTCCTGGGCGTGCTGGTGGGCATCTGGCTGATGGCCCCGACCCTCGGATCGGTGCCGGGCACGACGGCGCGGCTGGCTCGCAACTCGGCGGTGCTCGGCGCCATCGACCGGGTGGCACCGGCGCCGCCCGACGCGATCCTCGCCCTGCGCCGCCTCGTCGGCGACACCGCCTTTCCCCAGGTGTTCAGCGGGCTGCAGCCGGCTCCCGACCTGGGCCCACCGCCCGAGGCGTCGGGGCTCGACCAGGCCACCCTCGACCGGGTGATCCCCTCGACGGTGCGGGTCGAGGGACCGGCGTGCGGTCGGATCCAGGAGGGGAGCGGGTTCGTGGCGGCGCCCGACGTCGTGGTGACCAACGCCCACGTCGTGGCCGGCGAGACCGAGACCGCCCTCATCACCCAGGACGGTCGGCGGGTGCCGGCCACCGTCGTGCACTTCGATCCCGATCGCGACCTGGCGGTGCTGTCCGCGCCGGGTCTGGGCCTGCCCGCGCTGCCGATCGGTGACGGCGAGCCCGGCGACATCGGAGCGGTGCTCGGCCACCCCGGCGGCGGGCCCCTCGAGGTCTCGCCCTTTCACATCAGCGACGAGGTGGACGCCGTCGGCCGCGACCTCTACGACCGCCGCGACACGCGGCGCCGGGTGCTGATCCTCGCCGCCGACCTGGCGCCCGGCGATTCGGGGGCCGCGCTCGTCGATCCCGCCGGCGAGGTGGTGGGGGTCGCCTTCGCCATCGCGCCCGACCGCCCGCGCACCGCCTACGCCCTCGACGTGATCGAGCTCGAGGTCGCGCTCTCGGCGCCGCGGGGCGCGGCCGCCGACACCGGGCGCTGCCTGTAGCCCGCTAGTTCACCGACAGGTCGTCGGGCAGGAAGGCGAGGCGGCGAAGCGGCTCGGGCTGGCGGGCGAGCACCGTCGCCCAGAGGTCGTCGGCGTCGGGCCGGAAGGCGTCGCCGGGCTCGGCAGGCACGACCGCCCACGCGCCATGGTCGATCTCGGCTTCCAGCTGGCCCGGCGACCATCCGGCGTAGCCGGCGAAGACCCGGACGGCGCGGTCGCCGAGAAGGGCCGGGTCCTCGTCGAGATCGATCGTCTCGACGCCGGTCGTGGCCGCACCGATGGCGATGGCGAGGCCCTGCTCGACGGGTCCGCCCACGAAGAGGACCGCCGGTTCGGCCGCCCGGTCGTCCCAGCGGGGGAGGGCGTGGGCGAGGAGGGTCGCCGTGGGGCGGTTCAGGACGAGGCCGACCGCCCCCTCCTCGGCGTCGTGGCGCAGGACGAGCACGACCGTCCGGCGGAAGGTGTCCTCCACGAGGAGGGGCAGGGCCACGAGCAGCCGGCCGGAGAGCTCCACGCCTCGATTGTCCCCCAAAACGACGAGTGCCCCCTCACGGGGGCACGGCGTCACGAACCGGTGAGGTTCACTCGGGCTCGATGAAGATGCACTCGCCGGGGCACTCCTCGGCCGACTCGATCACGGCGTCGAGCTGGCCGTCGGGGATGGGCGCGAGCCCCTCGGCGCCTCCGGGGTCGGAGAGGATCTTGTCGCCGTCCTTGACGTAGGCCAGGCCGTCGTCGAGGAGGGTGAACACGGCCGGGGCGATCTCCTCGCAGAGGCCGTCACCGGTGCAGAGGTCCTGGTCGATCCACACCTTCATGGGCATGTCCTCCAATTTACACGGCTTCTCGGGTGAAAACCCAAACCCGGGTGAAGGGGCCTCAGCGGCGCGCCGGATGGGCGTGTGTATCGTCGCCCAGAGGGAGGTTCCGCCATGGCCCAGGATGACGAGCAAGAGCTGGACGAGCTCCGCGAGCAGGCGACCTCGCTGGAGGACGAGGTGGCCTCGCTCCGGCGGAAGCTGCAGGACGCGCCGAAGCGGGTCCGCACGCTCGAGGAGCGATTGCTCGAGACCAAGGGACAGCTCGCGCAGACCATCTCGCAGAACGAGAAGCTCACCTACACCCTGCGCGAGGCGCGCGAGCACATCGCTGCGCTGCGCGAGGAGGTCGAGAAGCTCACACAGCCGCCGTCGGCGTACGGCACGCTCCTCGGTCGCAACGAGGACGGCACCGTCGACGTGTACTCCGGTGGTCGCAAGATGCGGGTGGCACTGCATCCCGACCTCGAGGACGAGGACCTCGAGCGCGGCGCGGAGGTCGTGCTCAACGAGTCGTTCAACGTGGTGCTCTCGCGCGGCCGCGAGATCGCCGGCGAGGTCGTCACGGTCAAGGAGGTCTTCGAGGACCGTCGCCGCGCGCTCGTCGTGGGGCGGGCCGACGAGGAGCGGGTGTGCGAGGTCACCGATGCGATCCTCGACGCCGGCCTGCGCGCCGGCGACAGCGTCCTCATGGACCCGCGGTCGGGGCTCCTGCTCGAGCGCCTGCCCCGCCCCGAGGTCGAAGAGCTGATCCTCGAAGAGGTCCCCGACATCTCCTACGAGGACGTCGGCGGCCTCGACAGCCAGATCGAGCAGATCACCGACGCCGTCGAGCTGCCGTTCCTGCACCGCGAGCTGTTCGTCGAGTACCGGTTGCCGGCGCCGAAGGGGATCCTGCTGTACGGCCCGCCCGGCTGCGGCAAGACGCTCATCGCGAAGGCGGTGGCCAACTCGCTGTCCAAGAAGGTCAGCGAGGTCACCGGGAAGCCGGCCGCCCGCAGCTACTTCCTGAACATCAAGGGACCCGAGCTGCTCAACAAGTACGTCGGCGAGACGGAGCGCCAGATCCGGCTCGTGTTCCAGCGGGCCCGGGAGAAGAGCGAGGAGGGCGTGCCGGTCATCGTCTTCTTCGACGAGATGGACTCCCTGTTCCGCACGCGCGGCTCGGGCATCAGCTCGGACATGGAGTCGACCATCGTCCCGCAGCTGCTCGCCGAGATCGACGGCGTCGAGGCGCTCAAGAACGTGATCGTCATCGGCGCCTCGAACCGGGAGGACCTCATCGATCCCGCCATCCTCCGACCGGGCCGGCTCGACGTGAAGATCAAGATCGAGCGTCCGAACGAGGATGCCGCCGCTCAGATCTTCGGCCGGTACCTGAAGACCGACCTGCCCCTCGCCCAGGACGAGATCGACAGCCTCGGTGGTGGCGACCCGGAGAAGGCCGTGCGGGTGATGATCGAGCGCACGGTGGAGGTGATGTACCGGACCGACGATGCCAACCGGTTCCTGGAGGTCACCTACCAGAACGGCGACAAGGAGATCATGTACTTCAAGGACTTCTCCTCGGGCGCCATGATCGAGAACATCGTGCGCCGCGCGAAGAAGCTCGCGATCAAGCGGCAGATCAGCGGCGAGGGCGTCAAGGGCATCCGCACCGATGATCTCCTGGCGTCGATCCAGCAGGAGTACAAGGAGCACGAGGACCTGCCCAACACGACCAACCCGGACGACTGGGCGAAGATCTCGGGCAAGAAGGGCGAGCGGATCGTCTACGTGCGAACGCTCATCTCCAAGGAGACCGAGGGCGAGCCCACCGGCGGCCGCTCCATCGAGCGGGTCGCCACCGGCCAGTACCTCTAGGACGCGGTGGACGCCGCCGCGGTTCGAGCGCGGCTGGCGACCGTCGGCCTCCGGCCCGACCGCATCGACCAGATCGAGGGCGGCTGGGCGAGCTGGACCTTCGAGCTCGACGAGTCGCTCATCGTGAGGTTCCCGCGGAACACCTCGGTGCAGGAGGCGATGCACCGCGAGCTGCGGCTCCTCCCGGCGCTCGCGGCCCGCGTCTCGTTCGCAGTGCCCGTGCCCCTGCACGTCGGTGACGGATGGTTCGTCTACGAGAAGATCCGAGGTCGTCCGTTCCGCCGGGGTGACGATCTGGACGGGGCGCGGGCCATGATCGACGAGCTGCACGCCTTCCCGGCGGAGGAGGCCGCGCGCATCCTGCAGCGCCCGACCTGGCGGGAGGCGCTCGCCCGGCAGTGGGAGCGGTTCGAGGAGGTGGTGCTCCCGCTCCTCGACGGCGACCTCGCCGACGAGGTGCGCGAGGCGTTCGCGCCGTCGTTCGACTTCGAACCGGCGCTCGTGCACGACGATCTCGGCCTCGAGCACCTGCTCGTGGACGACTCGGGGGCGCCCGTCGGCATCATCGACTTCGAGGACGCCACCGTCGGCGACCCCGAGGTCGACTTCGTGCCCCTCCACGCCGAGCTGGGGCTGCCGATGTCCCCCCGGATGGCCTTCTACCGGTGGAAGGGCAGCCTCCACGCCCTCGAGTACTACCGAGAGCAGGGGATGCTCGGGGAGATCGGGCCGGCGATCGCCGAGCTGCGGCGGCGCCTGGATGCCCGGTCCGGGCGATAGGTTCGATCCCGTGGCGATCCGCAAGGTGTGCGGGGTCGAGACGGAGTACGGGATCGTGCTCCGTGGCGGCGGCGAGTCGAACCCCATCGCCGCGTCGTCGATGCTGATCAACGCCTACGTGTCGTCGCTGCGCCAGCGCGTGAGCTGGGACTTCGAGGACGAGTCGCCGGGCAACGACGCCCGCGGCTTCAGCGTCGACGGGGCGATGCCGCCGGAGGTCGAGACCCACCTGGTCAACGCCGTCCTCACGAACGGCGCCCGCTACTACGTGGATCACGCCCACCCCGAGCTGTCGACGCCGGAGTGCGCCGACGCCCGTGAGGTCGTGGTGTGGGACAAGGCGGCCGAGCGGGTCCTCATCGCGTCGATGGAGGCGGCCCAACCGCTGCTCCCGGCCGGCCAGGAGATCCTCGTCCACAAGAACAACAGCGACGGCAAGGGCAACTCCTACGGCTGCCACGAGAACTACCTCATGGACCGCGCCGTGCCCTTCGGGCGCATCGTCCACGGGATCATGCCGTTCTTCGTCACCCGCCAGCTGTTCGCCGGCGCCGGGAAGGTCGGCTGCGAGGCGCCGGGGACGCCGTCGTCGGAGGTGCCCTTCCAGCTGTCGCAGCGGGCCGACTTCTTCGAGGAGGAGGTCGGGCTCGAGACCACCCTCAAGCGACCGATCGTCAACACCCGGGACGAGCCGCACTGCGACGCGCAGAAGTACCGACGCCTGCACGTCATCGTGGGCGACGCCAACCTGTCGGAGATCGCCACCTACCTCAAGGTGGGCACCACCGCGCTGGTGCTCGCCATGATCGAAGACGACGAGCTGCCGCGCGACCTGTCGCTCGCCGCTCCCGTGCAGGCGCTGCGGAAGGTGTCCTGGGACACGACCCTGGCCCAGCCGCTCGAGCTGGCCGACGGCACCACGATGACGGCGCTCGACATGCAGTGGCAGTACCTCGACTACGCGAAGAAGTACGCGGAGGCGCGCGGGCTCGAGGCGGTGGGCGAGGAGGTCGGCGCCGACGTGCTCCGTCGCTGGGAGCAGGTGCTCTCGGGGCTGGAGACCGACGTCATGTCCCTCGCCGGTCAGCTGGACTGGGTGGCCAAGTACCGCCTCTTCGAGGGCTACCGGGCCCGGGACGGGATCGGCTGGGACGACACCCGGTTCCGGGCCCTCGACCTGCAGTATCACGACCTCCGGCCGGACCGCTCGCTGCACGAGCGGCTTCGGATGGAGCGGCTCGTGGGAGACGACGAGGTCACGGCGGCCATGACCGAGCCTCCGACCACGACTCGGGCCTACTTCCGGGGCAAGTGCCTCCAGAAGTGGGCATCCGCGATCGTGGCGGCAAACTGGGATTCCCTGGTGTTCGATGTCGGTGGCGATCCGCTCCGGCGGGTGCCCATGATGGAGCCGCTCAGGGGAACGGCCGCACATGTCGATGCCTTGCTGGAACAGTGCGCCAGCCCCGCCGAGCTGCTCGAGCAGCTGGGCGCATGAGTCGAGAGGTGATGGGAAGCGATGGCTGAGCGAGAGCAGAAGCGGAAGCCGCAGCCGCAGCGGCAGGACGACGAAGCGGTCGAGGACGCCCCGGCGACCTCGGAGAAGGGCGAGAAGATCAAGGCCGAGCTCGACGATCTGCTGGACGAGATCGACTCCGTGCTCGAGGAGTCTGCAGAGGAGTTCGTGCGCTCCTACGTGCAAAAAGGGGGTCAATAGGCACCGAGTGTTGTTTCGCCCACACTCTCCGTGCCTGTCGCAACCCCCTGCCATGCTGGTCCGACATGGGCCAGGAGGCGTTCCCGATCGAGGACGGGGTCAGGACGAAGCGCTGCCCTGCGTGTAAGACGCGCAAGCCGCTCGACCAGTTCCCCAAGAACCGCTCGACTCGCGACGGGTACGCGGCCTACTGCAAGCCGTGCCACAACCGCCAAGGTCGTGAGAACAAGATCAAGAACCACGGCGGGACACGCCACTACCACCTCAAGGCCCGCTATGGCATCACCGCCGCCGACGCCGAGCGGATGCTTCACTCGCAGGACGGACGCTGCGCGATCTGTCATGAGCGTCCTGCCGATCACGTCGACCACGACCACCTGACGGGTCGGGTGCGGGCCCTGTTGTGCTTCAACTGCAACGGGGGTCTGGGCCAATTCCGTGATGACCCCGAGCTCCTGGCGGCCGCGATCGAGTACCTCGGAGGTCACGAGGGTGCGATGGCCAAGGAACGCGCCGCTAGCCTCCGGCCATCATGAAGATCCCGCGCTACGCACCGGGTGAGGACCCCGGGCCGAGCTTCGTCGAGCTGCTCCGCCAGTCGGGCCTGAACCCGGC
>Ga0247717_1000582_pt1 | contig 10771 bp, 5 predicted proteins | sample 24E_NmetaG_FD_189047 | JGI IMG/M metagenome (GOLD analysis project Ga0247717, IMG submission 189047) | Soil microbial communities from hillslope of Landscape Evolution Observatory, University of Arizona, Oracle, AZ, United States - 2-4-E_N | ecosystem: Engineered > Artificial ecosystem > Mesocosm... | reverse complement strand
TGCTCTCGGTCCGGCCCCGGGCCGCCTTCAGCCGCTCGAGCACGGCGGACAGCTCCAGGTGTCTCCCGATCAGTCCCCCCACACGTGGGAGTTCCCGCTCAGATGGGGGAATCCCTACCTCGACCTCGTTCCCGGCGCACGGGGGCCGGTAGAGCCGGCCTCAGTGCGCCCAGAACGTGGCTCAGCTTCCTCTCGTGACGGTGACGGCGCAGGACGTACCCGACAGGTCGAGGGTCAGGACGAGGGCACCGGGAGGAGACGACGTGGTCGCCGCGCACGGACCGGAGGCCGCCAGCCGACCCGGGGCGAGGAGGGTGAGCACGAGGGGACCGTCGCCGGTGGCGTGCATCACGAAGCCGGGTCCCTGGAGCACGCCCGTGGCCCGCAGGTCGACGGTGGCGGCGGCCAAGTTGGTGGTGATGAGGTCGAGCGCCGCCCGGGCGTCCCCGCCCCACGCCTGGGCCTGGCAGACCCAGCGGTTGGGGTTGTTCCACTCGATCCCGGTCGAGCCGCCGGCGTCCGGGTGAGCAGTCGGGTTGCCGCCACCCTCGATCCCTGCCAAGCCCACCGAGTCGCCGCAGCCCTGGGTGGCGAGCGCGCCCGACCCCCGAGCGTGGCTGGCGACGTCGATCATGGCGGTGACCTCCGGGCCCGGCCCTCCGAGGGAGTTGCCGGCTACGAACCGGCCGAGTCGCGTCGCCTCGGCCTCGACCTCGGGCCGCACGACCAGCCCTGACACCCAGTAGGCACCCCGGTAGCCGGCGCCGAGGTCGCGCACGTCGTGGACGCCGATGACCTCCGGGCCGGCGGGGTAGTGACGGGCGTCGACCGCGTAGCGGACTCGGGCCGGGTTCGTGACCCGCCCCCGGCGGAGGAGGTCGGACATCTCCGGGACGTGGTTGTGCATCCATCCGCCGGCGGTCGCCGGCACGAGGAAGCAGTGGCTGCTGTTCGGGTACTCCGTGTACCAGAGGTCGAGGTCGGCGGAGAGGGCGGCGTCGCGCAACCGGTGCCCTGACGTGATGCGCACGAGCGGATCGCCGGTGCCGCTGGTCTGGCGGAACGGCACGTTGAGCATCCCCGGCACGACCGGCTCGATGGTGAAGGTCTGCGATGCCGCGACCTCTCCGCCGGGCGCCCGGCTGCTGGCGCTGTTCTCGTACGTGGCCGGGCAGTGCGGCGCGGCGCCAGCCCACAGGTCCGGGTAGAGGCTGGCGAAGCGGACCGTCGCGTACCCGCCGAGCGACGCGCCGGTCGCCAGCCGCCGGTCGGGGTCGGTGGTGTAGGCGCGCTCGACGTCCTCGATCACCTCGAGCACGTCGAGCTCGCCCGGGCCCCGCCACCACGGTTGGCGCCGGCCGCGGCCGAGGGGCGCGGCGGTGATGGCGCCGACTTCCTCGGCCAGACCCACCGAGACCCGTGCCCCCGCCTCGGACTCGACCTGGTTCACGTGACTGCCGTCACCACCGTGGAAGTGCACCGCCAACGGCGCCCGACCGTCGGTGGGCCACACCGGGCAACCATCCTCGTAGCAATCGGGTAGGTGGACGGCATAGGGCTGGTACCGGCTCAGGTACACGAGCTGGTTGCCGATGAACAGCAGGCCTTCGAGGTCGAGCCGCGACCGGTACTGGCGGGTGAAGGCGACGTCGTCGCCGCGACGGTGGACCGGCGCGTCCGACGGCGCGCCCGGAACGAGGCGATCGAGCTCGAGGGTCACGCCGTACGGACCGGTGGTGCCGCCCGACAGCACCTCGATCTGGCGAGCGACCTGGAACACCCGTCGGCTCGTCGGTGCGCCGCTACCGGTGCTCAGCACGTTGTTCGGATCGAAGAGCGGCTCGTCGTCGCGGAACAGGAGGTTGAACACCGCCGGGTCTTCCGCGGTCTGCGCGCCGGTCACGCCGTCGGTGCTGTTGGTCGCCTGCACGCCGGTGATCGGCTGCATCCAGGAGCCGGTCTCGGTCGACCACAGGCCGGTCCCGCCGACCGCGCGCACGCGCGTCGACCCGCCCAGGAGCGACAGCGGCACGGCGAGCTCCATCACGTTGTGGACGGTGTCGACCGCGACGGCGCCGCCGGCGGCATCGATGGCCACCGAACCGGCGGCGGTGGTCACCGTGGCGCACGTGCCGTGGGCGGTGACGAAGAGATCCAGTCCCTCGGTGCGGAGCCGGGCGCCGAGCGGCCAGTCGGCGAAGCCCGTTGTCTCGTCGAGGTCGACGTCGAAGCCCAGGCCGACGACCGTGGTGTCGACCGCGTTGAGGAAGTTGAGGCGCACGAGCACGTAGACGTGTGCATCGTCGGCGGTCACCCGCAGCTCGACCACGTCGGCGGCGTTCCCTCCGTAGCGGGCCATGCGCGGCGACACCCGGTCGATGCCGTCCTCGCGCGGCTCGCCGGCCTCGCGCTCGCCGGGGTAGCGGAGCTCGCCCGTCCCTGCGTCGTCGAAGGGATAGTCGGTCCAGATGTACTCGCCGGCGTCGTGGCGGCCGGTGCCGTTGATGCCGGTCGCCTCGCCCGACCAATCGTCGGGTGAGCCGTCGACCCGCACCCGGCCGCTCGACACGGTGCCGCAGCCGGCGGTCTCCTCGGTGCGGGGGAACGCCTGGCTGCGCTCGGCGACGGCGATCGCGGCCTGGTCGAGGAGCGGCCGCGTGCTCTGCTCGCGCACGGCTGGCTCGCTGGCCTGCACGAGCGAGCCCGGTGCGACGGCCGTCAGGCTGGCGGCGGCGCCGAGCGCGAGGACGAGGGCGAAGGTCCGCCTACGCATCGGGGTCCCGACCGGGTTGGGGGCTGCCGTCGTCGACGAACACCACGGGCTCTGTGGATGGCCATGCTCCGAGGTCGTGGCGTCTGCCGGCGTCGACGTAGAACGGCCAACCCGGGTCGCCGTCGGGCCCGGGTCGCGTCGACGACCACCAGATCTCCATCATGTTGTCGACCCCGGTGAATTCGCTCGGACCGTTCCGACCGAACGACACCCGGTTCTCGCTACCTGTGCCGCCGACGACCGGGAGACCGAACATCGCCTGGGCGAACGACCGAGGGTTGAGGTCGGGCCCCGCGGCCTCGATGGCGCTGAAGGTGTACATCGTCATGCCGTACAGGCCGGCGCTCGCCTTGGCTGCGGCTTCCGGGTCACCGTCGGGCTTCCCGGCGAAGTAGGCGCGGTAGCCGTTCGCCTCGGCGAGCGGCCGGTAGTAGCTCAGCACGCTCACTCCGAAGCTTCGGCTCCACTGCTCCCGGTTGTAGAGCCGACCGAACGACGGGTGGTCGGTGAGGAAGACGCCGTTGTGCATCCACTCCGGCTGCCAGCCCTGGCTCGACGCGGCGTTGGTGAAGAAGATCGGAGCGATGGGGTCACAGACGCAGGTCACGGTCGTCACGCCCTCGCTGCGAAGCTGCGCGACGACGCTGCTCGCCTGTTGCGTCGCGGTGGTGATGTCGCTGGCGTAGCCGACGATGTGGCCGACCTCGCCGCCACAGGCCTCGATCTTCTGCTTCAGGCGGGGCCCGGCGTCGGAGACGTCGTCGGGGTAGACGATCCCGAGCTTGCGTGGGGTCTGCCGCGTGAGCGGATCGCCGGCGTGGACGGCGTTCCGGCCGTGCACCCGCCTGCAGAAGTACTCGGCGGTGTGATCGAGCGTGTGATCGATGTCGGGGAAGATCCCCCACACGTATGGCGCACGCTCCCGGTAGTAGTCGGCGGGGAACTGGAGGGTGAGCGTGAACGAGGGCACGCCCCGCCGTGCGAGCTCGTCGTGGAACGCCTCGGACGCGGCACCGGCGAGCACGATCGACGCGCCGAGCTCCTCGACGGCCTTGGTCGCGTCGGCCTGCTGGGCAGCCGGGTCGTTGGCCATGCCCGGTCCGACCTGGAAGACCATCGAGACGTGGCGGCCGTAGGTCTCGAATGCGTCGTTGAAGTAGACCTCGAACGCTTCCACCACGTCCTGCTGCTGGCCGGTGTTGGCGCCGCCGCCGGCGGCGAGGATGGCCTCGACCTGCTCGTTCCGTCGGGGGAGGTACACCACGACGCGGATCTCCTCGGCGGTGACGTTGTGCATCGTGGCGCCACCGTTGTCGCCGCGCCACGCCGGGGTGGGCCGGCAGCTCGGGCTCTCGATGACCGCCAGACGTGAGCAGTCCTCGCCCTGCGGCCACGGGCCACCACCGCTCCCACCACCGGTCCCGCTGCCGGTCACGCCGCCGCCGCCCGCACCCGCGCCCGCGCCGGCGGTGCCACTCCCGCCGCCGGTGGCACGGGGGGCGCCGCCGGACTCCACGTCGAGGGTGTCGCCGTCGCCGATCCCGCCGGAACGGGCGCCAGGACGCGACCCGGTCGACGCGCCATCGAGCAGCTCGTCGATGTCGGTCGCCGCCACCGAGGTCGACGGTGACGACGGCACCACGGTGACGAACAGCGCCAGGCCGACCATCGCGGCGAGGAGCGGCACGTATCGGCCGGCCACCGCCCGGAACGAGAGCCCGCTCATGACACTGCCTTCGCTCCGAGCCGGATCGGCTCGCTGGCGCTCGCAGGCGGGCCACCGCTCCGGCGAGCCTGCATCTGCGCGCCACCGCGGCGTCGCCGCGCCGTGTCGGCGGGGTACGGGTGGTGAGGTCTCATGACTTCTTCCTCCGGGTGGGGCCGGGTCCGACCGCGCCGGACCTGCTCAGAACGGAGCGGTCGTCGCCGAGGTACGACGCGACGACCGCCGGCGCGGCCACGACCTCGGCGGGCGCTCCCTCGGCGATCACCCGGCCGAGGTCGAGGGCGACGAGGCGGTCGGACGTCTCGGTGATCAGGGGCATGTCGTGCTCGATGATGAGGAGGCTGGTGCCGGTCCAGGACTGGATCGTCCGCAGCAGCGGGCCGAGCGCCTCGGTCTCGCGCTGGGCGATGCCCGACGACGGCTCGTCGAGCAGCAGCACGGTGGGGTCGTGGGCGAGAGCGCAGGCGAGATCGACGATCCGACGACTCCCGGTCGACAGCTCGGCGACGAACTTGTCGGCGAAGGCGCCCAGGCCGACAACCTCGATCAGGTCGTCGACGCGGCGGCGCACCAGCGTCTCCTCGATCCGCTGGTCGGGAAGGGCCAGCAGCGCGGAGACGGGATCGCGCAGGGCGAGGTGGCGGTCATGTGACAGCGCGATCGCCTCCCGCACCGTCATCGACGGGAACAGGCGGGCGTCCTGGAAGCTCCGGCCGAGGCCGCGCCGGGCTCGCCCGTGGGCCGGGATCGAGGTCACGTCATCACCCAGGAACAGCACCCGCCCGTGATCCGCGGGGAGGTAGCCCGAGACGACGTCGAACAGCGTCGTCTTGCCGGCGCCGTTGGGTCCGATGAGGCCGACTACCTCGCCGCGCCGGACCTCGAGGGTCACGTCCTCGACCGCGTTGATGCCGCCGAAGGCCTTGCACACCCCCTCGACCCGGAGCACGACGTCGTCACTCGTGGCGGTGACGGTGTCGTCCGTGTCCGCCGTCGGCACTGGTGAGGTCCCGCCGGGCCGTGCCCGGCGCGGTGCTGCGGGGCCCCGGCCATTGCCACCGAGCGACTTCGACGCGCCCTCGAGGAACACGGAGCGCATGACGTCCTCGCGACCCAGGAGGTCGGCGGTGCGACCTTCGAAGCGCACCTCGCCCTTCTCGAGGAACACCGCTCGCTCGGCGATGGTGAGGGCGAGGTTCACCGACTGCTCGACGAGCACGATGGTCGTGCCGCGGTCGTGGATCTCGCGCACGGTCACGAGCAGGTCAGCGATCACGGTGGGCGCCAGGCCGAGCGACAGCTCGTCGATGAGCAGCAGCCGGGGCCGGGCCAGGAACGCCATGCCGAGGCCGAGCATCTGCTGCTCGCCCCCTGAGAGGTTGCCGGCCGGTTGGTGGAAGCGCTCGCGCAGCCGCGGGAACCGCTCGAGGACGTCCTCCACCGAGTCGCCGGCACCGCTGGCGCCTCCGCGACCGTGCAGGGTCCACGACGCAGCGCGGAGGTTCTCGGCGACGCTCAGGGTGGGGAACACCGCCTTGCCGCCGGGCATGTAGACCACGCCGCGCCGCAGCGTCTGCTGCGCCGATGCGTAGGTGACGTCGGTGCCGTCGAAGATCACGGCGCCGCCCGACGGGTCGACGAGACCGCAAACCGCCTTGAGCAGGGTCGACTTGCCGGCGCCGTTCGTGCCGAGGAGGGCGACGATCTCCCCATCGGCGACGTCGAAGTCGATGCCGAACAGCACCTGCACCTGGTCGTAGCGGACGTCGACCCCCCGACACACGAGGAGCTTGGCCTGGCCCGACTCGCGTGCCGAGCGGAACTCGGCGGCGGCGACGCTCGCCAGCTGCGTGGCGCGGACATCGGCGGCGACGTGCGCGCCGGCGCTGGCGAGGAGGTAGGCGCCGAGCAGGAAGATCGGCGTCATGACGAGGATGCCGACGCGCATCCCGAACGCGTCGCCCAGACCGCCACCGATCGGGAGGGCGATCACCAGGCCGGGCAACGCGTACAGGCGGAAGAGGCTGAACCCGAAGCTGCGGGCACGCGGTGGCAGGATCAGCGACGAGATCGCGCTCAGCCCGGGCACCAGCACGGCGGCGGCAAAGGCGATGGCGCACGACGACACGGCCGCGATCACGACGTTGGGCGCCAGCGCGAAGCCGACGAATCCCACCGCCGACACCGTCGCCGACAGGGCGAAGAACCGGAACACCCGCGATGGGTCGGTGCGGATGAGCCGGGTGGCGACGGGGATGCCGAGTAGCAAACCGAAAATCTGGAACGGCTCGTTGACCGCCTCGAGCACGCCTCGCTGGAACTCGTTCAGCCCGAAGACCTCGTCGTAGTAGAGGTTGCGCAGCGTGCCGATGGCGAACACGCCGCCGATCAGGAACGGCGCCGCGCGGTAGACGCGACGCATCGTCGCCACGCCCATCACCGACCGCCACGACTCCTCCCACGACGGTGGTTCCTCCTCGATGTCTGCAGTCGCCGCGTCGGCACCCTGGGCGCGCCGCTCGAAGCCGCCCCGCACCGGCTCCCGCAGCCGAACCGCCAGCGCGACGAACACGAAGGTCGGGATGGCGAGCACGAGGAACGGGACCCGCCATCCGAACAGATATGCGATGCCGCCGGCGGCGAGTGGCCCGGCGAACTGGCCGACCGAGTTGGCGAGACGGTGGACCCCGTAGGCACCAGCGCGGGCGTCGGGCGGGTAGTAATCGGCGAGAAGGCTGTCGTGGGTCGGGGCGTTGACTGCCGAACCGAGCCCGGACCCGACGCGGGCGAGGTAGAGCACGACCAAGTTGGGAGCGAACCCGGTGAGGATCGAGAAGCCGCCCCAGGCGGCGGCGCCGGCGGCAGCGATGCGGGTTCGCCGGCGACGGTCGGCCCAGTAGGCGATGGGGAGTCCGAGTCCGATCACGACCGGGATCAGGGCCGCCCGCAGGCTGGTGATGCCGAGGTTGTCGAGACCGAAGTGGTCGCGGATGTTCGGGCTGAGGATGTTGAAGGCGACCTGGTCGAGCTCGTCGACCGCGTTGAGCCCGAACAGGACGAACAGCGGCCAGAGCGAACCGGCCCCGCTGAGCTCGTCGAGACCGAGCCGTGCCCGGGCGCGTGCCACCATCGAGGTCGGCGCCGTCGAGGTGCCGCTCATGCCCTGGCTCACCGCGCACCGGCGGTCGTGACTGGAGCGCTGTCGTCCTCGGTCGGCGCCCCGCTGTCCTCGGCCAGGGCGCCATCGTCATGGGCCGCGCCGTCGTCTCGCCGGTCGGCCAGGAGGCTGGCGACCACGATGCCGCGCCGGGTAGCGACGCCGCGGAGCAGGGCGTCGCGGGCGGTGAAGATGAGCGACCCGAGGCCGCGCGGTAGCACGAGGAGCACGACGATGAGGCCGAAGCCGGTCCCGAACAGCGTCCACGGGCCGTTGAGGAGGTTCTGGGACCCCTTCACGAACACCGCGCCCAGGACCGCGCCAGGCAACGAGCCGAGGCCGCCGATCACCGCCATGGTGAATGCCTGGAGGCTCTGCGCAGGGTCGTACTGCACGAGCTGCAGTCGGTACTGCTGGTGCACGAGGAGCCCGCCGGCGATGCCGGCGATCGCGCCCGACACCGCGAACGCGGTCAGCTTCGCGACCACGGGGCTGACGCCGAAGGACTGTGCGGCGCGCTCGTTGTCGCGGACACCCACGATGGTCCGTCCGACGCGGCTGGCGCGCAGACCTCGCAGCGCGACCATCGCCAGGACGAGCACCGCCAGGCAGAGGTAGTAGTACGACAGCTCGCTGCGCAGGTCGATGCGTCCGAACAGGAGCGGGCGGTCGACCAGGCCGCCGGGCGCGAACCACTCGAGGCGCAGGAAGTAGGTCGAGGTCGTCACCGCGAACGCGAGCGTCGTGACGGCGAGGAAGAACCCGCGAAGGCGCAGCGCCGGAAGCCCGAGCACGAGGGCGGCCACCATCCCGGCGACGCCGGCGGCGCCGATGGCGACGAGGAAGTCCCACCCGGCCCTGCTCGTGAGGCTGCCGGCGGTGGCGGCTCCGATCCCGACGAGCGCGAACTGGCCCAGGCTGATCTGGCCGGCCCAGCCCGTGAGCACCACGAGTGACACCCCGGCGATCGCCCAGATGGCCACCACTGCAGCCAGGCTCTGCCGGCTCACGCTCATTGCCGCTGGCCCGAGCACCACCAGGGCGGCGACGAGGACGATGATGCCGGCTCGTCCCCACCGCACCTCGGGCAACGACCGGAGCTCGCCGGGGATCGGACGCACCTCGCCGACGGCCTGCCACGTCGATGCCTCGGCGGGATCGACGCGCGCGAACCGGCGGCGTTGAGAGATGAGCCCGACGAGGATCACGACGAGCAGGAGCGCGTCGACCACCGACGAGCGCCCGTAGGCCCAGTACACGGCCTGCTCGAACACACCGAGCCCGACAGCGGCGGCGATGGTGACCGGCAGTGACTCCATGCGACCGATCACGGCCGCCGCCAGCGCCCGCAGCAGCAGGCCAGGGCCGATGAGCGTGCCCGTGCTGAGCCCGATCACCGGTGCCTGCAGGATCGCAGCCGACGCCGCCAGCAGCGCGGCGAGCACCCACACCAGCGTCGACAGCGACCGGGTGGGGATCCCGCACAGCGCGGCCCGGTCGCCGTTCTCTGCCGACGCTCGCACGGCGATGCCGAACCTCGTGCGGTTGAGCAGGAGCGTGAGCCCGGTCACCGCCGCCACCGCGAAGGCGACGATCAACAGGTGGTTGCCGTCGAAGACCACCGGTGAGATCTCGAACCGCCAGCCCGACAGCGGGGTGCGGAAGTTCTGGGGCACCATCGCGCTGGCCGAACCAGCTCGGCATGATCAGCGAGACGAAGCCGAGGACCTGGGCCAGCGCGATGGTGACGACGGTGAGCAGCAGCCGGGGCGCGCGCTCGAAGCGGCGGACGAACGCCGTCTCCACCACCGCACCGAGGAGCATCGCCGCGGCCAGTCCCGCGATCACCGCCACGAAGTACGGCGCGCCCTGGAACACGAGGAGCACGGTGAACACCGCGGCGACGCCACCCATCTCGCCGTGGGCGAAGTTGATGACGCGATTGGACCGGTACACCAGCACGAGGCCGACGGCGAGCAGTGCGTTCAGACTGCCGAGCACGACGCCGAGGGCCACGATGCCCGCGGGCGTGGTCTTTGGCAGCGCGACCTGCAGCGCGGACCACGTGGCCACGGCGCCAAGCACGACCACGGTGGTGCGGGTGCCCCGCGAGCGAGCGCCGGTGAGGACGGCCGGGAGCCGGCGAGCGTCAGCCACGGCCGTCTCCCTCCCCGTCGTCGGGACCGGTGGCGGTGCCGTGGTCGAGGCTGACTTCTGCCACCCGTTCGAGCGCGTCGAGCAGGTCGAGCCAACCATCGAACGTCACGGGATCGCCGCCGATCTCCAGCGACCCGCGCACGTGGATCGTGCTGTTCTCGCGCACCGGGAGCAGGCGGAGGATCACCTCGACGCCCGAGCCGGTCCGCGACGGCGCCCGGCCGCTCACGTCGGGGCCTCGACGCGCTCGGGAGCCTCGACCGCGAGCAGCGACTCGGTTCCGGCGAGGCGCGTGCCCACCGGCGCACCGGCGAAACGGCCGGTGAGCGGATGCGACCCGGCCGCGCCAACCGCCATCCGGGCGCGGCCCAGCCAGGCGCCACCCACGATCAGAGCGGCGAGCAGCGCCAGCGGCTCACGGCTACCTCGCCCGCCCGCGCCCTCGGCGCTGAGCGAAGGCGGCGTGACCACCGATGGTTCGGCGGCGAAGGGCAGGGCGCCGGCGCCGAGAGGGGCAGGTGTGAATGCCGGCGCCGGCGTGACCGGCGGCGGCGCGGCGATGTCGAGCGGGGCCGGGGTGAACGCCGGCGCCGGCCGGGTGGCGGGCGGGGAGTCGAGGCCCGCCGGGCCGCCTCCGGTGATGCTCTCGGCGTCGGGGGTCGCGGTGGTGGCGATCGCACCCTCGCCGGGCGGCAGGAACGAGACCGAGAAGGCACGGCTGCCGGCCGCCGGTGCGAGCACGACGTCGACGGCACCGCCGGACGTCAGCTCCCGGAGATCGACTATCCACGTGCCTGCCTCGTCGTCGAAGGTTCCCTCGACGAGGTGCTCGTCGCACGCCGCCTCCGGCGCGTCGCTCCACGCGCCGGCGCCGCTCGGCGGCGACCAGGACGACCGCGCCGGGCAGGCGACGATCGCGGGATCGACCCCGTCGGTCCGGTCGACCTCGAGCACGAGC
>Ga0247717_1000581_pt1 | contig 10810 bp, 12 predicted proteins | sample 24E_NmetaG_FD_189047 | JGI IMG/M metagenome (GOLD analysis project Ga0247717, IMG submission 189047) | Soil microbial communities from hillslope of Landscape Evolution Observatory, University of Arizona, Oracle, AZ, United States - 2-4-E_N | ecosystem: Engineered > Artificial ecosystem >... | reverse complement strand
GTTCGCCTTCGCGCCGCTGCCGGTCGGCAGCGGCGACGGCGTGGGCGCCGGATAGGACGGCGAGGTTGTCGGCAGCGGTGAGGACGCGTGGTTCGAGGTCCGCGAGCGGATTGCCGTCCCACGCCTCGGCGGCGACCGCGAGCTCACCGAGGCGGTCGAGCAAGTCGGACAGGCGGGTCTGGGCGGCGCTTTTCGCCTTGCCTGCCTGCACCAGATCCTCGGTTGCGGCGTCGAGGGCGGTCCGGGCAGCCTCCGCCGCGGCTCTTAGCGCGTCGCCGTCGCCGACCTGCTGCAGCTCGGCGGCCGTGGCGGCCAGCCGTCGGCGCGCCGCGCGGCGGTCGTCACCGGCGGGGCGCACAGCGGCGCGGGCCTCGTCGGCGCGAGCGACCGCGTCGACCAGGCCCTTAGCGTAGTGCAGCGTCCACAACCCGTCGGCTCGGGCGAGCAACGTCCGCGCCTGATCTCGGCCGGCGATGGCCGCCAGCTCGGCGTCTTCCTGGCGACGCCGTGCCGCGTCGTCGTCGTGCAGCTGCTCCAGTGCCCGCGAGGTGGCGTCGAGCTCGGTCCTTGCCGCACGGTCCTCGTCGAGGAGGTCGTCGCGGCCGAGCAGCTCGAGCAGCGCGGTGCCGATCTGCTCGGGTTCGAGCATCTCTTGCGACAGCTTTAGCAGCGATCGGCCCGGCGTCTCATTGCCGCGGGCTTGCAGCCACGCCATGCAGCGCGGCGCCGGCCCGTAGAGCGCGTGCGCGTAGCCGCGTGACCCCCACTCGGGCTTGGGCAGGGCGGCCCAGATGGTGTCGGCCGCGACGGCGCGGGCGGCCGATGTCGCGGCATCGACGAGGTGGATGCCGTCCCCTGCCCTCACCTTGACCACCGGCGCAGCCGCGTTCACGCGCAGCCACACGCTGATCGCGTCGTCGCGTTCGCGGCCGCGGAACACGCCAATGACGTATCCGTGGTCGGCGCGAGCGTAGCGCTGGACGTCCACCCCGGCCTTGGTGCCATCGAAGAGGAGGCTCGCCGCCTCGGCGCACCGCTGGCAAGGTGCCAACCGACCTCGCCGTGCAGCAGCGCCACCGCAGCTAGGAAGGTGGTCTTCCCGGAGCCGTTCGAGTCGCCTTTGGGGCCGCGTCCGGACACGGCGATGAACGTTCCGGGGGTGATGGGCACGGGGGCGCTGCGCAGCCGGCCGATGTCGATGGTCTGCACGCACACGAGCTCTCGGTCGCCGATCAGGCCGTGGTCGTCGAGCGTCGGCGCTGGCGGGAAGGCAAGATCGGTCACGGCTGTGTTCCTCCGATAGGGTGCGTGGTGCCACGGCGGGCGCGGATCGACGCGCCGAGCGGTCCGGTGCGATCGGCGGCCATCACCAGGTCCTCCCACAGTGTCTGTGACTGGGCAGCGGTGAGCCGACGCAGACCCGGACCGGGAGTGACCCCACCGGCGGGGCTGCGGTCGATGAGGCCGCGGGCGTCGAGGCGGCGCAGCTCGGCGCGGATGACGCTGCGATACTGCGGCCGGTACTGCTCCAGTTCGGCGGCGGGCACGCCAGGGGCGTCCCAACCGCCGCCGGTGGTGCCGGTTCGCGACCGGTGTAGGCAGACGGTGTGAATGAGCACGAGCGCCAGCACCGCCCGTTCGTCGGCGGACAGCGTCCCGAATCCGCTCCCTGCGAGCTCCGCGGCCACGGTGTCGTCGTAGGCGGTGAGCCAGTGCCCGCGTCCTTCGACAAGCGTACGACCGGCACGGCTCGCCACGGCGGCGAGGTTGTCGCGCAGCGCCGGGTCGGCGAGCGCCGGGTAGTCGCGTTCGGGGACGGAGTGCAGTGCGGTCTCGACGGCGGTCCACGCCGCCCACACCTGGTCGCGGCCTCGTTCATCGAGGGCGGCGAGGCTCACACCAGCCCGCCCTTCGCAGCCATGAGCAGGTGGTGGTGCCGCCGCAGGGCCGTGACGGTGCGCGGGCTCCAGGTCGCGACGGCAAGTCCCAGCCGCAGCCGCCCATCCTCGCCGTCGGCGAGCAGCTCCGTGGCCCGCAGCTCCGCGAGGTACTTCGAGACCACCTTGGGGTCGCGGTCTAGGATCGCGGCGAGGCGCTCGACGGCGTCGGCGGGCAACGGCTCCCCTGGGTAGGGGTCGACGGCGGCATCCAGCCATGCGAGGGCGAGGACCGCCGCGAGGACACCGGTCGGAACGGGGAAAGCCGCGCCGTGGTGACGCCGTCCGGGTCCGGTTCGTGTCCGTCCGCCCACCCCAGCCGCAGGCCTGCGCCGACGCGCGCCAGTCGGCGTCCCACTGCCGCGGCTTCGTCGGTGAGGTCGGTGTGCGCCGCGTCGGAGGCCGGTACGGCGCCGTCGGCGCGCAGCCGGGCGAGCAGCAGCGCCGTACCTCGGGAATTCACGACGTCACCTGCTCCTCGCGGCGTGCCAGGGCGGAGTCGGGCAGTACAGCGCGGGACACCGTGATCGGGGTGGAGCACCAGGTGACGTCGAGCACCGGGTCGGCGAGCAGCCCGTCACCGACCTCGACCGTGGCCGGCACGTCGGGATCGCGGTCGGCCTCCAGCAGGTCCGCCAACGTCGCCGCCGCCGCGGGCCACGGTCCGCCCCGCAGGACTGCCGTGACGTCGGCGGCGAGCCGCTCCTGCAGAAGCGACCCGACCTACCGGTCGAGCCGCTGCCGGCGCGCTGCGCGCAGCCGCCGGCGTTGTTCAAGCGGGTCCGGGCCCGCCGGTACCTCGGGTTCCGGCGGCAGCTCCCGGCCGGAGCGGCGGGGACGCCACTCCTCGAGGGCGGCGACGAGGTCCTGCGTGTGCACCACCGTGCCCGGAGCGTCGAACACGAGGGTCGCGGCGACGGCGGCGAGGTCCTCCCAGGGTGCATGGATCGCCGCCGTGCGCCAGGTCGGGCGTGAGCACGTCGAAAGCCCGCGCCGCGCCGCCTTCGGCGACGATGCGGTCGGCGGCGGCGCCGAGGTAGCGGTCGTAGCGCTGCGCCTCAGCTACCGTCTCGTGCCCCAGCGGCTCCAACTGCGGGTACGCCGCCGCGATGAGCCGCACTAGGTGGTCGAGGTTGGTAAGCAGACGCTGCTGTTCGTGGTGGCGGATTTCCGCGTACAGCTCCGCGATCGGGGCCCGGGCAAGCCGGGCGAGCGTGTCGGCGAAGAGGCGAAAGAACACCCGCGCCCGACGCAGCGCGTCGGCGACCTGCTCCCCGGTCGCGGTGCGAGTCTGGATGGCGGCCGCGGTCCGATCGAGCAGCAGCAGGAGCTCCCCGACGCCCCCCTGGGTGGTGATCCGCTCAACCACCTGCACGCCGGCCAGTGCCCGCGGGTCGAGCACGTAGCGCATTGCACCCTTGTGGTCATCGAGGGGCTTAAGCATCCCGAGCCCGTGGAAGACGCGCAGCCGGCTCTCCAGCACCTCACGGTCGCATATGCAGTCGACTCGGTCGGCGATCTCTCGCAGCGTGAGTCCGGCCGCCGCGTCGGGCCGGCAGCACGCGTCGACGACCGCCCGAGCCAGGTCGACGAGCGCAAGGTCCTCGATCACTGCGCCGACGTCGCGGGCGAAGGGGGCCGCAAACGGGCCGATCATGTCGGGCGATGACGCCAGTGCCAGCTGCTCGGCGCTGGTACGCGCCCGCGGCCGTCTAGGCACCGTCTTCCCCCGTGAACCCGTCTTGTGACGCTTCAGCCGTGCGCCACCCCACGACGGCCGTACGTGTTCTGCATAGATCGGACGTCGCGGCGAGGACATGGGCGTGCACTACGTCGAGTGTGACAGGGGGGTGAGACACAAACCTCCCAGCTGCGCCGAATCAGTTGCCGTCCGGGCTCGGTCGGAGCCCGGGTCGAGGGGCAGTGTGGGTGCTCGGGCGGCGACGAAGCGGGCGTTCACGACGTGGAAGAACACGCCGGCCCCCTCGGCGTCGATGGGAAGAGGCCCCACGTCGTCGATGACCAGCACGGTGGGCTGGGTGTAGGTGCGCAGCCTGGTGCCGAAGGTGCCGTCCCTGCGCGCGGCGAGCAGATCGTGATCACCCGCATCCGGGAGCTGCGCACGGGGGGCCTGTCCGACTGCCGGGTGGCCCGGCTCCCGCGGCAACGAGGCCCGTCACGAGGATCCCTACAGGATCCCTGAACGTGAAGGTCCTTGCTGCATTGCGTGGCGCCTTGGGAGACTGGCCGTGCTCACGCCCTTGGCGGGGAGGCAGCAGCTCCTTCTACGGGCCGAGGATCGCGCTGGCAGGAGCCGAAGACGTCGAGCGTTGTCGCGGCAGCGTCTTGATGAAGCGCGCCTTGTATTTCGGCCGGCTGTCCACGACTGGTGCGCGCAGTCTTCAGCTGGTTCCCTCTCCTTTGCCGAACAGCTTTCCGAGACCTCCGAGCTTGCCTGCCAGGTCCTTAGGGTTGACGCCAAACCTCTCCAAGAGACCGGCATGCTCGACGGGGTCAACTTGGTCGGGCAGCGCCTGTTCGGCATGTGCCGCCTCCAGCCGCTCCGGCGCTGGTCCTGGTCTCTGTCGCCGTCGGCTGGTCTCGGATCCACGCCGGTCGCCATTTCCCCTCCGACGTCCTCGGGGGCGTTGCCGCCGGCGCTGCCATTGGCCTGGCGTCCGAGCCGTGAGCGTGCGCATCCAGCGATGATCGAGCCTCGTCCCCGCCAGGGCTCGTGGGTCAGCGGCTGGGGGGCTGACGGCGGCGAGCTGAAGCTCGAAGTTCCAACGAGAGGAGCCGTTCGTGCCACCGGTCTGGCCAACGGTCCCGGGCGAGCAGCATCGCGATTCGCTACCAATCGGCTCAGGTCCTCCGGAGTGGTCCTCGCCCGCCAAGATTAGGAGCACTCGGCGCTGCTCAGGCGATTGCCTCCCGTTTCGGTCCGGGCGGAGCGGGCTGCGGCAAGGTGCCCGGCAATGGCTCCCGGTCGACGTGGTAGGGCACGGAGATGACAACCGTGTTGGGCCGGAGCAGCAGGCGGGCCTTGAGCAACAGCGCATCCTTATTGTGGAGCAGTTGCTCATACCACCTACGGACGACGAACTCGGGGAGGATGACGGTGATGGTGTCGTTGTCCCAACGGCGGTCCAGCTCGTCGAGGTAAGCGAGGACCGGGCCGGCAAGCTCCCAGTAGGGCGAGGCCACGATCTCAAGGGGCACGTCGAGGCCCAGGCGTTCCCATTCCCCCTGGATGGCCGCAGCTTCGGTGTCATCGTTGTCCGCCACATAGACGGCGACCAGGTGCTGGGGATGCAGTGACTTGGCGTAGGCCAGTGCCTTGAGAACGCCCTTGTGCACGCGCGCCACCAGCACGACGACGGTGTGGTTCACCGGGATAGGGCGCAGATCGGCGGGCCCCACGGCGAGTGCCTCGGCCAGGTGGTCGTAGTGGGCCCTGATGGCGCGGAACACGACGATGACGGCCGGCACGGCCACGATCGGCACCCAGGCGCCGATGGTGAACTTGGTGACCGCGACGATCAGGGTCACCCCCAGCGTTCCGGCGGCACCGATGGCATTGATCGCCGCCCCGCGCCGCCACCCCGGCTGGCGGACGCGGCGGTGGTGCACGACCATGCCGCTCTGGCTCAGCGTGAAGGAGGCGAAGACGCCCACCGCGTAGAGCGGGATGAGGGCGTTCGTCCGCCCTCCGAAGACTACGAGCAGGGCGGCGGCCGCGGTCGCCAGGCACAGCACGCCGTTGGAGTAGACAAGCCGGTCGCCCAGGTTGGCGAGCTGGTGGGGCAGGTAGCCGTCACGGGCCACAAGGGACACGAGCCGTGGGAAGTCGGCGTACGCGGTGTTGGCGGCGAGCACCAGAATGCCCGCGGTGGCGAACTGGAGGATCCAGTAGAAGAGTCCCTGGCCCACGACGATCCGGGCCATCTGCGAGATCCGTCTCGTCGTGGCTGGGGAAGGGTCGGAGATGGTGGGCCAGCACCGACACGCCCAGGAACAGCGACCCCTGGATCGCCCCCATCCAGACCATGGCGATGGCGGCGTTGTGCGACTGCGGCTTGCGGAAGGCGGACACGCCGTTGGAGATGGCCTCGACGCCGGAGAGAGCGACTGCACCGGATGAGAGCCCCGGAGCACCATGAACAGTCCGAGGCTGCCCCCAGATTGGCGGGCGACCTCGGCGGCCGCAGGTTCGAAGGCCACGGTGGGAAGCCCGCCGCCGAATGCCTCCCGCCCCAGGCCCCACAGGACGAGGCCGCCGAGGGCGAGGATGTAGGTGTAGGTCGGCACGGCAAATAGCCGACCCGACTGGCGCGCCCCCCGCAGGTTGGCCAGGGTGATGAACGCGATCACCGCCAAGCACGTCAGAACGCGATGGTGCCCGAGGCCGCGCCAGGCAGGGATCGACACCAGGGCGGCCACCCCGGCCGACACCGATACGGCCACGGTCAGGGTGTAGTCGATCAGCAGCGAGGCGGCGGCGACAAGGGAGGTGCCTGCACCGAGATTTTCTCGGCTCACGATGTAGGACCCGCCGCCGCTGGGATAGGCGAAGATGGTCTGGCGGTAGGAGAAGACGACGATGGCCAGCAGCACGGCCACGACCACGGCGATCGGCACGAGCGTGTCCAGGGCCAGGGCGAGGCTCGACGACCCGGCGGCGGTCACGAAGAGGATCTCCTCGGTGGCATAGGCCGTGGAGGAGATGGCGTCGGAGGAGAAGGTGGCGAGAGCGGTCCACTTGGGGAGCCGCTCTCGCTCGTGGTCCCGAGTCGCCAAGGGCCGCCCGACCAGCAACCTCTTCACCAGCGTGGACATCAGCGCCGTCCCGCCTGTAGGTACCAGTCGTCGGCGACGGTACGCACGCTGGCGCCAGCCCGGAGATCCGCGACCGCCCGGCGGATGAGGGGATGGAGGTCACGACCAGGAAGGACGAGCACCAGGCTCGTTGCCTCATCGGCACGCCACGCGTGGACTTCGGCGGCCATGGGGACGAACGTGGGATCGAACCCGACCGAGCAGGCGGCCAGGAGGGTGCCGCCTTCGCTGTCGGTCCCCATAGCGGGGGCCAGGAGCGGAACACCGAGGTCACCGCGCGGTTTGGGGGGCGCCATCGGTTCGAGTCGGACGGCGTCGATGAGACTCGGGCAGTCGAGGATGCAGCGGCGCAGCCAACGCTCGCGGGCCAATTGGTTCAAGGGGTGAGCGAGATCGCCGGAGCGGCGGGCCCCGACTGCGGCCTCGACCACCGCGGACAGCGCTTCGGCGGAGGCGTGGTCACCCCATAACAGGCGGTGACCCAGGCGGTCGTGCTTGCCGATGCCCACCTCAAGCCAGGCGCCGTCGGCATCGGTGCAGACTCGCCCCACCTCCAGCCCCAGCACCTCCGCGCTCAGGGTGCCCCACTCGATCACCGCCTCGGCGCCGGCGGCCTCGATGACGGGAATGAACGGTTCGGCCCGGGGATCGAGGGGCGGCTCAGCCGGAAGGGGCGCGGCATCGACGCGAGCAAGCCCGCTACCGGAGACTGCCCAGACCGTCACCGAGGTCCGAAAGCAGGAAGCCTGGCGGGCCGCCGCCCCCAGAGCGGGGCTGTCATCGATGAGCACGTGGACCTCGGTGGCATGGCGATGCAGGGCCCACAGCAAGGCTCGGGCGAAGCCGCGGGCCGGCTCCGCGTCGTCGACGAGGGCCCACGCTCGGCCGTCGCGGTGCACGGTCATCCCGCCGGCTGCCGCGGTCGGCTCGGCGCCCGCGGCCTCCGGCCAGTAGCGCTTGAGCAGACCCCGCAGTTTGGCGGCCAACAGCCTGGCTCGTCGCTCTGGGTCGACCGGGTACGGCGCCGTCAGCACCGGGATAGTCCTTTGGCTCCTCTTGCCCCGGGGCGCCCCTTGACCGCGAGCGCTTCTCGAACTGCCTCATCGATGGCAGGGAGGGACTGGGTGCACCAAGACCGATCCGACAAAATCTCGGTCACCTCACACCCGGCGAGCAGAACGACGGCCTCCCATGGGATGCCGTCACCGATGTCCTCAGCAGCGTCCGGCGAGATCGTCCTGGCCCCGGCAGAAGGGAACCGAAGCGATGCTGGTCGACTGGCCGGAGTGTCGCCCCCCCAACATCCCCGGCGAGGCCCTCAGCCAGCAGTGGCTCGATCCACCGAGGAGTGCCGTGTTGGACTGACGTCGGCAATGCTGCCCGCCGGCATGACAGGGTCGGAGGGGAGCCTCTCCTGGGCCGGATCCAACATGGTGGCGGAGGCGTCGGGGCCCTTGGTGTGACCGAGCAGAGGGTGGTCGAAGTCGCGGCGGGGATCGGGCACCTGGATGATCATTCCGTGGGTACACCTCCTAGAATCGAGCGGCACCGCAGAGCCAGAATCGGGCACAACGGCTCGTCCATTACCGCCGGCGGCGGGCCTGACCAGCCGGCTCCGCCCACGCGCGCCGGGGGCTCGCGCCGTTGGGGAACCACCCAAGCTGGCGATCGGGCGATCTCGTCGATGTCCCAGAGGTCCAGCACCGCATCGACGTTCCCTCCGATGCGCGAGCGCCGGCTGCTCGTCCCCAACTGCCGGCACGGGCCAGCGCACACGAGCGCCCGCCGGACGCGACGAGGATGGGGCCGGGGGGCCGACACCCATCCTCGGAGCACACCTTGGGAGGCGGGAACCCGAGTGCGCTCTCGGGACCGAGGGCGGCGGAACCCTGGTCCCTACCGATACCAACGCCACGGCGTGTCGAGAGGTTCCCTCCCAACTGGTGCGTCTGCGATCCATCCACGACCTGGAGTTCCATCTCAGAACCCACCGCCCTGAAGGGCCGACTCTCGCTGTGCGGCGGTCCCAGCCACGGACCGCCTCAGACGCCAGGCCAGGGCCAGGTACAGCGTGCCCGAGATCAGCGCGTACCAGCCGATGGCCCAGGTGATGGCCAGCGCGCCGGCGCCCGGCGTAACGACCAGGACAACGGCGAACAGCACCGACAGTGCGCCGATGAGGCCGAGCATCCATTCCTTGGTGATCACCCTGCGCAGCCGGATGGCCGCCGCCACCTCCAACGCCCCCGTGATCAGCGCCCACGCGGCGATCACATACAGCAGTACCAGGGCGGTGATGTGCGGCCAGATGAAGGTCAACAGGCCGGCCGCGATGCTGACGATCCCCTCGAAGATGTGCACCCCCCGATGCGCCTCGACGGCACGCACGCCCCTGAGCACGGCCACCAGGATCGAGATCCCGTCCACGAGGGCGTAGGCCCCCCATAGCGACACCAAGGCCCACAAGGTCAGATCAGGCCAGATGAGCGCGAGCACGCCGAAAACCACCGCGGCTGCGCCTCGCAGGGCCACGCTTCTCCAGTCGCCGATCAGCAGAACCAGCATCGTCGGCCAAACCTCCTGTCCCCTGTGGTTCCGGCCCATACCTCGGCCGACCACACGCCATTCGTCCCCGCCGTCTCACCACGCCGCACGCGGCTCACCGGCACACGCCCGACGTGCTCATCCCGGCGCCGCCCCTGAACCGGCGCCATGGACAGAGGCGACATCCTCGGCCGCGTCGAGGCCCGCTCGCAGCTCCTCGGAGCTGTCATTGCCGGCGGCCGCTGCGTCAGCCGCGGCGTCGAGGCGCGCCGCCGCCTCCCGGGCCCCCTGGCCCGCCGCTGGCTGTGGCCCTTCCTCGCCCGCCTCCATGTCCTGCCTGAGGTCCAAGGCATGTCCGAGACGACGGAGCCGGGAGCCGAGTCGACGCACAGCCTCGGCCATCGACAGCCGCTCCTCCCCGGTCCGCTCCGCCGGCGCCAGCCGCTCCCAGGCTTCCACCTGCTCACGCAGGTGACGGACCTCCTCGCGGATGAGGGCCGGCTCCGACATCAGCTCCCGCTCCCAGCCGATCTCCTCGAAGAGGTTGCGCAGAACCGAGTGCGGCAGGATCTCCAGGTTTCCGGGCAGGCCGCCCAGCCGGCGGAGGGCGGTCACCAGGTGGCGCTGGGCGGCGTCGGCCCGCTTGGCCGTCTCCAGGAGAAGCGGCGTCCAGTCGGGGCTGAGCGGCCACTGGCAGCGCGGGCACTCACCTGTCTTGTCCTCCACCACCTCGTAGAGGAAGAACTCACCTTGGCACCGGCGGCACCGGGCTTGGATGGGGGTAGCGGCGGGGATCACGCGGCCTGCTCCTCGGCGGCCGGGTTCTGGTAGTCGACCACCAGCTCCTCTCCCTGGGTGTCGACACAGATTCGGGCCCCGTCGCGAACGTCGCCTCCCAGCAGGGCCCGGCCGATGCGGGTCTCCACCTCATGGGCGATGAAGCGACGCAGGGGGCGGGCACCGTAGACCGGGTCGAACCCCTTGGTCGCGATGAGCCGGCAGGCCGTCTCGGTGACCTCCAGGCTCATCCGGCGTTGGACCAGACGGGAGCGGAGGTCGTTGAACAGCAGGTCGACCACCCGCTCGATCTCGGCCATGGTCAGGGGCTTGAACAGCACGATGTCGTCCACCCGGTTCAGGAACTCGGGCCGGAAGTGCCGGCGCAGCTCGGCCATGACCGCGGCCCTGGCCTCGGGCTTGATCTCGCCGTGGCCGGTCACGCCTTCCAGCAGGTGCTCGGAGCCGATGTTGGAGGTCATGATGACCACGGTGTTGCGAAAGTCCACCGTGCGGCCGTGGGCGTCGGTGAGCCGGCCGTCGTCGAGGACCTGCAGCAGGGTGTTGAACACATCGGCGTGGGCCTTCTCGATCTCGTCGAAGAGCAGCACCGAGTACGGCTTGCGCCGCACCGCCTCGGTGAGCTGGCCGCCCTCCTCATAGCCGACGTAGCCGGGGGGCGCGCCGACCAGGCGGCTGACGGTGTGGCGCAAGCC
>Ga0247717_1000579_pt1 | contig 10820 bp, 9 predicted proteins | sample 24E_NmetaG_FD_189047 | JGI IMG/M metagenome (GOLD analysis project Ga0247717, IMG submission 189047) | Soil microbial communities from hillslope of Landscape Evolution Observatory, University of Arizona, Oracle, AZ, United States - 2-4-E_N | ecosystem: Engineered > Artificial ecosystem > Mesocosm... | reverse complement strand
TGCACAGAACGGCGCTCGAAGCGCTTCTACGAGGCGACCTTCCCCGGCCACCATCGTTGACCGCGCGGCATCGTGAGGTCAATGCAAGAAAGTCCTTGACACCGGAGGGTGGATAGGGAATCACCGCCCCAGCTTGCCACCCGCGGCGCCGAACCCGGCTGCCGCCGGTACGCGCGCTCCCTAGAGTGAACTGGTGCCGCCGTACCCCGACGTCCCCCGCCAGCCCGACCTCCCCGCCCTGGAGGGGCGGGTCCTGGCCTTCTGGGCGGAGGACGACACCTTCCGGGCGTCCATCGACCAGCGGGAGGCGGGCGACAACGAGTTCGTGTTCTACGACGGCCCGCCGTTCGCCAACGGGCTCCCCCACTACGGCCACCTGCTCACCGGCTACGTGAAGGACGCCGTCCCCCGCTACCAGACGATGCGGGGCCGCCGCGTCGACCGGCGCTTCGGGTGGGACTGCCACGGGCTGCCGGCCGAGATGGAGGCGGAGAAGGAGCTCGGCATCAGCGGCCACGTCGAGATCGCCAGGTACGGCATCGACCGCTTCAACGACGCCTGCCGCACATCGGTGCTCCGCTACACCAAGGAGTGGGAGTCGTACGTCACCCGCCAGGCCCGCTGGGTCGACTTCTCCCGCGACTACAAGACCCTCGACCTCCCCTACATGGAGAGCGTCCTGTGGGCGTTCAAGCGCCTGTGGGAGAAGGGGCTGGTCTACGAGGGCTACAAGGTCCTCCCCTACTGCTGGGAGTGCGAGACGCCGCTCTCCAACTTCGAGACCCGCCTCGACGACGCCTACCGCCCCCGCCTCGACCCCGCCGTCACGGTGCGGTTCCGGCTGGAGACGGGCGAGGACATCCTGGTGTGGACGACCACGCCGTGGACGCTGCCGTCCAACCTGGCGCTCGCCGTCGGCCCCGACGTGGAGTACGCGGTGTTCGAGCAGCCCGACGGCCGGCGCACCCTCATCGGCGCGGGGACGGCCGACCGCTACGCCGACGAGCTGGCCGGTGCCACGCGCACGGGGACGGTGGTCGGCGCCGACCTGGTCGGCCGGTCGTACACGCCGCTGTTCCCGTTCTTCGTGGGCACCCCGGGCGCGTTCCGGGTGCTCGGCGCCGACTTCGTGAGCACGGAGGACGGCACCGGCACCGTCCACCTGGCACCCGGCTTCGGCGAGGACGACCAGCGCCTCTGCGAGGCCAACGGCATCCCGGTCGTCGTGCCGGTGGACATCCACGCCCGCTTCACCTCGGAGGTGCCCGACTACGAGGGCCTCCAGGTGTTCGACGCCAACCCCCGCATCGTGGCGGACCTGGAGGCGGCCGGGGCCCTCGTGCGCGAGGAGCGCTACGAGCACAGCTACCCGCACTGCTGGCGCACCGACACGCCGCTCGTCTACCGCGCCGTCAGCTCGTGGTTCGTCGAGGTCACCGCCATCAAGGAGCGCGCCCTCGAGCTCAACCGCGACCAGATCACGTGGGTCCCCGAGCACGTCCGCGACGGTGCGTTCGGCAAGTGGCTGGAGAACGCACGCGACTGGTCGATCAGCCGCAACCGGTTCTGGGGCTCGCCCATCCCGGTGTGGAAGAGCGACGACCCGGCGTACCCGCGCATCGACGTGTACGGCAGCCTCGACGAGATCGAGCGCGACTTCGGCGTGCGGCCCACCGACCTCCATCGGCCCGCCATCGACGACCTGACCCGCCCCAACCCCGACGACCCCTCGGGCCGCTCGACGATGCGCCGCGTGGAGGAGGTCCTCGACTGCTGGTTCGAGTCGGGGTCGATGCCCTACGCCCAGGTGCACTACCCGTTCGAGTCGACCGAGTGGTTCGAGTCGCACTTCCCGGCCGACTTCATCGTGGAGTACGTCGGCCAGACGCGGGCGTGGTTCTACAACCTGCACGTGCTCGGCACCGCTCTGTTCGACTCCGCCCCGTTCCGCACTTGCGTCGTGCACGGGGTGATCCTGGGCGACGACGGGCGCAAGGCCTCCAAGCGGCTGCGCAACTACGTCGACCCCGAGGAGATGTTCGCCACCTGCGGGGCGGACGCGGTGCGGTGGTTCCTCCTGTCGTCGCCCGTGCTGCGGGGCCAGGACCTGATGTTCACGCGCGGGGGGGTGGAGGACGCGGTGCGCCAGGTGATCCACCCGCTGTGGAACGCATGGCACTTCTTCACCCTCTACGCCAACACCGACGGCCGGGCCGCCCGGTGGCGGACCGACGCCTCGGGCGTGCTCGACCGCTACGCCCTGGCCAAGGGTGCCCAGCTCGTGCGCGACGCCACCGAGCGCATGGACGTCTACGACCTGGCCGGAGCGTGCGCGGCGGTCGACGCCTTCCTCGACGCCCTCACCAACTGGTACATCCGCCGCTCACGGGACCGGTTCTGGAGGGGCGACGCCGACGCGTTCGACACCCTCTCCACGCTGCTCGAGGTGCTGTGCCGCGTGGCCGCGCCGCTGCTGCCCATGGTGACCGAGGAGGTGTGGCGGGGGCTCACCGGGCAGCGCAGCGTGCACCTCGCCGACTGGCCGGCGGCGGGCGACCTGCCCGACGATCCCGAGCTGGTGGCGGCCATGGACCGGGTCCGCGACGTGTGCTCGGCCGCCCATTCCGTCCGCAAGGCGCGCGGCCTGCGGGCCCGCCTGCCGCTGGCCTCCCTCACCGTCGCCGCGCCGGACGCGGCGACGCTGGAGGCGTACCGCTCGGTCATCGCCGACGAGGTCAACGTCAAGGACGTGCACCTCACACCCGACGTCGAGGCGGTGGGCGAGCTGCGTCTCCAGGTGGTGCCGGCCGTGCTCGGTCCCCGGGCGGGAGCCCGGGTCCAGCCGATCATCCGGGCCGTGCGCGAGGGGCGGTGGGCCCGGCGCGACGACGGCTCGATCGAGGTCGAGGGCCGGGTGCTGGGCGACGACGAGTACACGCTGCGCCTGGTCCCCCGCGACGAGTCGGCGGCGCGCGCCCTGCCCGGCGACGCCGGCATGGTGGCGCTGGACGTGCACGTGACGCCCGAGCTCGAGGCCGAGGGGCTGGCCCGCGACGTGGCCCGCCTGGTGAACGAGGCGCGCAAGGACGCCGGCTTCCACGTCTCCGACCGCATCACCCTCGCCGTCGCCGCCCCCGCCGACGTGGCCGCCGCCGTGGACGTGCACCGCCGGTTCGTGGCCGAGCAGTCGCTCGCCACCGCCGTGGACGTCTCCGAGCTGACGGACGGCGACGACGGCAACGCCTACGCGCTGGCCGACGGCCGGCCCGTGCGCGTGACCGTCGCCCGCGTGTAGACGGGCGAGGCCAGAAACGTTTGCCGCGTTCGCTACCGCAGGGTCCGTGGCCGCACTCGCCGCCGGAGGCGGCCTCTGCGGCTGCGGACACCGGGAAAGGACAGGCGGAGGCGGCGCGAGCTCCGCTCGCCCGCCGGAGCACGATCCAACTCGACCGAATGGAGTGAGCGAAGCGAGCGAATGAGGTCGACGCGTCTAGACGGGCGAGGCGGCGCGGCCGGCTGCGGTCAGAGCAGCGGTCGCTTCTTGGCCGCCGGCGCCTTCTTGGCCGCCTTCTTGGCGGCCGGCGGCGGGGCGGCGGGCGGCGCCACCGTGGCGGTGCGGGTGGCCTTGGTCGCCTTGCTGGCCGCCTTCGCCGCCTTGGCCGCCGGGGCGCGGCGGCCGGCCGCCTTGGCCGTGCCGGGCGACGCCACCGGGGCGGCGGGAGCGGCCTTGGTGGCGCCTCGCCGGGCGGGAGCCTTCGAGGCGGGCGCCTTGGCCAGCGGCGCCCTGGTGACGGGCGGGGCCTTCTTGGCCGCCGTCCGGCGCCCGGCCGGTGCCGGCGCGGTGGCGACCGGCGCCTTCTTGGCCGGCGCCCTCTTGGCCGGCGCCTTCTTGGCCGATGCCTTCTTGGCCGGCGCCTTCTTGGCGGCGGCCCGGGTCGGGGGAGGCGTCACGGGAGCCGGGGCGGGCTCGGGGGCCGGCGCAGCCGCCTCGTCGACCGGGACCTCCTCGAACATGTCGTCGATGTACTCGAGGATCTCGACCCGGTTGAGGCCCCGCTCCTCGCGGGCCGCCACCATGTCGAGCTCGTCGTCGTCGAGGTCGTCCAGCATGGCGATGATCTCGCCGGCCGACAGCTGGTCGTAGTCCTCGATGGGGAAGTCGTCGTCGTCGCCGCCGGACGAGGCCGCCACCGGGGCCGGCTCGGCAGCCGGCGGCTCGGGCTCGGCCAGGTCGTCTGCCGCCAGCGCCTCGTCCTCGGCGGCCTCCAACTCGTCGATGCGGAGATCGACGCGGCGGATGATGGTCGCCCGGTTCTTGCCCTGCTCCTCACGCTCGCGCACCATGTCGAGCTCCTCGAGGCGCAGCTCGGGAAGGCGCTCGAGGATCTGGCTGGCGCGCATCGAGTCGTAGCCGGGGATCGGGAAGCCGTCGTCCTCCGGCATGGGCTCGGGCTCGGGCTCCCGTGCCGCGAACCTCCCGGTGGCGGCCGCCGGCTCGGGCTCGGGCGCGTACGCGGGCTCCGGCTCGAACGCCGGCTCCTGCCGCGACGGCTCGGCGCGGCTGACGGGCGGCGGAGGCGGCGGCGTGGCCGGGATGTCGACGCGCGTGGCCGCCGGGCTGGACGACGGCGCGGACGGCGCGGTCGGCGGGCCCCACGAGCTCGGGCGGGACGGCGTCGACGGGCCACCGGCCGTCGCCGTGGAGCTCTCCTGGCGCCTGGCCATGCGAGAGAACACCACGAGGACGATCCCGGCGATGACGCTGCACGCGATCGAGAGATAGATCGGGCCGAGCGAGTTGCTGACGAAGCCGATCACCAAGGCGACGGCGCCGACCACCACCAGCCCGATAGTCACGAGAAGCAACACGAAGCCACCATTCGAGTCGTCGACGGAACCTGCGCATCCTAGGCGCGTGCGCGCCGCGGGCGGGCGGAGGTCAGGAGCCGGAACGAGCGTCCCGGTATTCGGACTGCGTGCGGTTGCCGCCGGGCATGCCCGCGAAGCCGAACGGCCCACCGTCGCCGACGCCCGGGCCCGGCGCGCGCCGAGGAGCCTGCGGCGGGGGCGGCGCAGGTGTCGCCAGAGCCTCGTCGAGGTTGCGAGCGGCCTCGGTGAGCACCGCCTTGGCGCGCGACCGCTGCTCGTCGAGGTAGCCGACCAACCGGTCGACCTCCTCGCGCAACTGGTCGCGCGCCTCGGTCAGCTGCCGGACCTCTTCGCGTGCCTGCGTCTGCGCCTCGTCGGTGAGACGGCGAGCCTCCGCCTCGGCCTCGGCGGTGATGGTGGCGGCCTCGCTCTCGGCCTCCTGGAGCAGGCGCGCCGCCTGCTCCTTGGCCTCCTTCATGGCGAGGTCGGCGGTGCGCTGCGCGAGCACGAGGGTGCGGCGCAGCGAGTCGTCGTCCTCCCGCCGCTCGCCGACGGCCTGCTCGGCGCGCACGGCCCGCTCGGTCGCCTGGCGCAGGCGCTCCTGCACGATCTCGAGCCCGGCCGCCACCCGCTCGAGGAACTCGTCGACGTCGTCCTGGTGGTACCCACGGAGCTTCTCGCGGAACTCGACCTGACGGATTGTCTGCGGGGAGACGTCCACGCTGTCCGATGGTACCGCTGCGCCCGGGGGGCTCGTCACACGCCTGCCGTGACCAGGAACGTCAGGGCCCGTGGCCGCACTCGCCGCCGGTCGGGTCGAAGCACTACAGGCTGAACCGGCACCCGAGGAGCGGGAAGAGCAGCAGTTGGGCGCCGAACACCACGATGATGGGCGACAGGTCGAGGCCCATGCCGCCCACGCCGATGGGCGGGAGCAGCCGGCGGATGGGGCCGAGCACGGGCTCGGTGATGTTGTAGAGGAACGAGAACACCGGCGCCATGGGCGAGTCGGGCGAGATCGGGAACCAGCTCAGGACGATCCGCCCGAAGATGGCGACCAGGTACAGGCTGAGCAGCAGGCAGACGACGTTCACGTGCGGTACAGGCCACGCTCTTGCAGCCGCCGCTTCTCCTCGGCCGACACCTCGACGTTGGTGGGGGTGAGCAGGAAGACGTGGTCGGCGACCTTGTCCATGGACCCGCCGAGGACGTAGGCCGCACCGCTGCAGAAGTCGATCATGCGCCGCTCGAGCTCCCGCTCGGCCGCCTGGAGGTTGACGATCACCGGCTGGCTCGCCTTCAGCCGGTCGCCGATCTCCTTGGCGTCGGGGAAGTGCGACGGCGCGATGACGTGGACCTTGGCCGTCTGCGCCTGGGGCACGGCTCGCACGACCGACGGGCGGGGCGTCACCGACGCCACGCCCTCGGGAGGTCCGGGCGACTCGCGCGGCAGCGTACGGATGCTGCTGCTGCTGGGCGCCGGCTCGTAGGCGGGCTCGGGGGCGTACGACCGGGGCCCCGGCCGGGACGGCGCTGGCGCCGGCTCCTCGTACGAGGGCTCGTAGTCGTCGTAGTCGTCGTCGACGAGGCCGAGATAGACCATCGCCCGCCGGAGCATGCCAGGCATTTACGAGCCTCCTTGTGCGGCAGGATAGTTTCGTCGACCGGCGCGATCGGGGACCGGGCGGGGACCGAAGAGCGCCTGGCCCACGCGGACCATGGTCGAGCCCTCCTCCACGGCGACCTCGAGGTCGCCCGACATGCCCGTCGAGACCTCGCGGAGCCCGAGGCTGCGGGCGAGGACGGCGAGGCGGCGAAACTCGGCGCGCGGGTCGTCGCGGCCGCCCACCGCCATCAGGCCGCGCACGTCGAGGCCGAGGGCCGACAGCCCCTCCACCAGGCCGGGTGCGTCGTCCCACGTGCACCCGTTCCGGTTCGCCAGGCCGGTGACGTTGACCTGGACCAGCACCGAGGCGCCGGGCGCGTGGCGGGCGATCTCGCGTCCGGCGCCCAGGCGGTCGACCGACTGCCACAGGGCGACGACGGGTGCCAGGTGGCGGACCTTGCGTCGCTGCACGGCGCCGAGGAAGTGCCAGCGGCCGCCGTCGCCGATGGCGTCGGCCTTGGCCACCAGCTCGTGCGCGTAGCTCTCGCCCAGGTCGTCGAGACCGGCGGCGCGGGCGGCGGCGACGGTGTCGCGCCCGAACCCCTTGGTGACGGCGACGAGCGTGACGCGCCGGCCGCCGGCGACGGCGTCGATCCTTCGGCGGACGCCCGCCACGCGGTCGGCCAGCGTGGCGACGGCTGTCACGCCGCCCTCCACACGACCATGGCCTGGCGCTCGGGCTCTCGCCGCGCCCGGTACGAGTAGTGGCGTTCGGCCGCGCAGGCCGTGCACACGCCCTCGTCGGCGGCCAGGTCGGCGCCGGCACGCGCCAGCGCAGCGCGCACGGCCGCCGGCAGGTCGAGGGCGGGCAGGCCGGAGGAGGTGACGGCCCGCACCGACGGCCCCAGCGCGCCGGCCACCCGCTCGAGCTCGGAGGCACCGAACTCGTAGCACTCGGGGCGGATGCACGGGCCCAGGGCGCCCAGCACGTCGGTGGCGCCGAGGTCGCGCATCACCGCGACGGCGCGCTGGACGACTCCGGCGACCAGGCCCGCCCAACCGGCGTGCACGGCGGCGACCACGCCTTCGGGGCTGGCCAGCGCGACGGGCGCGCAGTCGGCCGTGAGCACGGCGAGGGGCACGGCGGCGTCCGCCGTGACGAGGGCGTCACCCTCGTCGCCGCGGACGACCCCCGGGCGGGGGCGCCCGACGACCACCACGCCGTCACCGTGCACCTGGCGCAGCCACGACACCGGCGCCCCAACGAGGTCGTCGAGCCGGCCGGCCGTCGCCGGTCCGGCCGGGCGCAGGTCGCCCTCGGCGCGGCCCGTCCACCGCACGCGCGCACCGAGGAGCGCGCCCGCCGCTCCGGCGCGGGCGTCCAGGCGCTTCACGGGCGCGGTCACCGCGGTGATCAGCGCAGGAAGGACGGAACGTCGAAGTCGTCGTCGCCGAGGTCGATGTCCTCGTCGGCGGGCATGGCGAAGGGGTCGGGACGCGGCGGCGGGGCGGACCGGGCGCTGCGCTCGCCGCGGTCGCGCTCGTCCCGGCGCGAGGACCGGAGGTCGGCGGCGGGCTGGCGCTCCTCCTCCCAGCGGTCGAACCCGGCGGCGATCACGGTGACCCGGACCTCGTCGCCCATGGCGTCGTCGATGACGCTGCCGAAGATGATGTTGGCGTCGGCGTGGGCGACGCCGTGGATGATCTCGGCCGCCTCGTTCACCTCGAACAGGCCGAGGTCGCTGCCGCCGGCGATGTTGAGCAGGATGCCGCGTGCCCCCTCGATGGAGGCCTCGAGCAGCGGGCTGGTGATGGCGGCCCGGGCGGCGTTCACGGCCCGGCCCTCGCCCGACGCCGTGCCGATGCCCATGATGGCGGTGCCGGCGTTGCTCATGATCATCTTCACGTCGGCGAAGTCGGTGTTGATGAGGCCCGGCGTCGTGATCAGGTCGGTGATGCCCTGCACACCCTGGAGCAGCACCTCGTCGGCCATCTTGAAGGCGTTGACCATGGAGGTCTTCTCGTTCGACACGGTGAGCAGCCGGTCGTTGGGGATGATGATGAGGGTGTCGACCTTCTCCTTGAGGGTCTGGATGCCGGCATCGGCCTGGACCGCCCGCCGCCTCCCCTCGAAGGCGAAGGGACGGGTGACCACGCCGATGGTGAGGGCGCCCAGCGACTTCGCCACCTCGGCCACCACGGGGGCGCCTCCGGTACCGGTGCCGCCGCCCTTGCCGGCGGTGATGAAGACCATGTCGGAGCCCTTGAGCACCTCCTCGATCTCGTCGCGGTGCTCCTCGGCCGCCTGGCGGCCGACCTCGGGGTCGCTGCCCGCCCCGAGGCCGCGCGTGAGCTGGCGCCCGATGTCGAGCTTGACGTCGGCGTCGCTCATCAGCAGCGCCTGGGCGTCGGTGTTGATGGCGATGAACTCCACGCCCTTGAGCCCGGCGTCGATCATCCGGTTGACGGCGTTGACGCCGCCACCCCCGATGCCGACCACCTTGATCACGGCGATGTAGTTCTGCGATGCGGCCATGGACTGCCTCCCTCGGTGCGGTCCTGCCGCGTCGACGTCCCGGAAACGTTCGCCACCGCCTCGGCGAGGTGCGTTCGCATGGGGCTCCGGCCCGGCCTCAACCTCTAGTGCAGGGTTAGAGTTATGTCAACCTCTTGCAACGGTCGAACATTAGCCACATCGTCAACGGCGGGTCAAGGCTGGTGCCCGCGGCACGCGCACGTCGATCACGGCCACGCCGGCGAGCTCGGCCCGGGCCAGCACGGTGGCCAGGACCCGGAACTTCTCGTCGAGGTCGACAGGCGGGCCCAGGCGCACCACCCCGCCCGGGGGCACGAGCTGGAGCTCCACCTCACCCCCGGGGACGGCGGCCACGTCGGCGATGCGCGAGCGCAGGTCGTCGGGGAGGGCGGCGGCCACGGCCAGCGACGGGCGCGTCTCCCCGCCGACCGTGGTCCCCGGCCGGCCGGGCGCAGGGACGGCACCGAGGACGGGGAGCCCGGGGGGCTTCTCCGGGCCGACGGCGAGCACCCGCCCGGTCCCGTCCGCCAGCGCCCAGGTCCCCTCGCCGGCGGGGAGGACGGCCGCCGGCCGGCGCTCGACGACGTCCACCCGGATCGTGGACGGCCACTGGCGACGGGCCCGGGCGTCCAGCACCCACGGGAGCGCCTCCACCCGGCGGGCGAGCGTCGCCGTGTCGACGTCCAGCATGGGCGGCGACGACGCCAGGTGGCCGAGCTCGACGACGGCGTCGTGCCTGGTGTGCTCGGCGCCCCGGAGGACGACCCGGTCGACGTCGAGAAGGGGCGAGCGCGTGGCGCCCGCCGCCCCGGCCACGGCGGCGGCCGCCACGACGCACGAGACCACGATGCGCCGCCGGCGCCGGCCCTCGTCGCGGCGGACCTCGATGCGGCGGCGCCGGATGCGCGGGTCGATGGGCAGCGCCGGGGGCGCGGCGCGTGGGGCCGGCGCCGGCTGCTCCGGCGCCCCGGTCTCCTTGTCCCGCTCCTGGTCGAACAGCTCCGGTCCGGGGACGGCCCGCAGGTGCCCGCGCCACCGCCTGGCCCGGCGCGGCGACGCCACCGGCGGCCGGGCCGGCGGCGGCTCGCCGGCCTGGTCGTACAGGGTCGGCGGCCCCCCCCGCCGTCCCCGCTGGCGGGTCTGCGTCAACGCTCCTCCTCGAAGCCCACCAGGCGCAGCTCCGGCTCCAGGTGCACGCCGGTCGTCTCCTCCACCCGCCGCTGCACCTCCCGTATGAGTGCCATCACGTCGTCGGCCCTCCCGCCCTCGTCGGCCTGGATGAAGTTGGCATGCTTGGGCGACACGGTGGCGGACCCCACCCGGAAGCCCTTGAGGCCGGCGGCGTCCACCAGGCGGCCGGCCGAGTCGCCCGGGGGGTTGGTGAACACCGATCCGGCGTTCTGCCCGCCGGGCTGGTGCTCCCGCCGCCAGCGCACGATCTCCCCGAGACGCGCCTCGCAGCCCTCGCGGTCGCCCGGCGCCAGGGCGAAGGTGGCCTCCACCACCACCTCCGCCGGGCCGAGGGCGGACCGCCGGTAGCCGAGGGCGAGATCGGCCGCCGTCCGCTCCACCGGGCGCGCCCCCACCAGGTCGACCACCCGGGCCGTCAGGAGGGAGGCGGCGACGTCGGAGCCGTGGCCGCCGGCGTTCATGCGCACGGCACCGCCCACCGACCCGGGCACACCCACCGCCCACTCCAGGCCGGTCAGGCCGGCGGCGGCCGTGCGGCGGGCGACCACGGGCAGGAAGGCCCCCGCCCCGGCCCGCACCCGGCACGCCCCGGCGTCCACGTCGACGGCACCGAGCCCC
>Ga0247717_1000573_pt1 | contig 10943 bp, 9 predicted proteins | sample 24E_NmetaG_FD_189047 | JGI IMG/M metagenome (GOLD analysis project Ga0247717, IMG submission 189047) | Soil microbial communities from hillslope of Landscape Evolution Observatory, University of Arizona, Oracle, AZ, United States - 2-4-E_N | ecosystem: Engineered > Artificial ecosystem > Mesocosm... | reverse complement strand
GGGGTGTCCGTCGACCCGGGCGGGATCGAGTTCAACCTGACGAAGGCCGATTGGATGCGCCTCTTCCGGCGCGCCGGCCTCACCATCGACGACTACATCGAGGTCCGTGCTCCCGACTCGGCGGCCGAGGAGCGGTTCGACGTCCCCCCGTCCTGGGCCAAGCGCTTCCCGAGCGAACAGGTCTGGAAGCTCACTCGCCGGTAACGAGAAGCGGTGAGATGCCGTCGATCGGCCATCGGTCGAGGGCGGCTCCGGAGGCACCCGTCGGGGGAAGGAAGGCGCGACCCGACCGGTAGGGTGGCACTCCACCCTCCTTGGGAGAGTCGCCTCGCTTTGGGCTGGACGGTCGCACCGAGACCCCGTCGCCCGTTGTCCGCAGGCCCGACGCCTCGACCGAGCCGTCGTCAGGAGCCCTGCTGTGCGTGATCTCACCTCCGGTGCGTCCGCCCCGCCCGATCTGCATCACGACGGGCGCCGCTTCGGGATCCTGTCCACCTTCCCCCCGACCCCGTGCGGCATCGCGACCTTCGCGGCGGCGCTGTCCGCCGGTCTGGTCGCCAACGGCTCACCGGTCGACGTGGTCCGGTGCGGGGAGCGGCCGTCGATGGAAGACGCCCTCGTCGTTGCCGCGCTGGGGGAGAGCGCCACGGACCTGGCGATGGCGATCGACGCCCTCAACGCCACCGACGTCGCCATCGTGCAGCACGAGTACGGGATCTTCGGAGGCGAGGACGGCGCCGCCGTCCTCGATGTGGTCGCCGGGCTGACGGTCCCCACGATCGTCGTCGCGCACACGGTGCCGCTCTCGCCGACGGCGAACCAGCGGCGCGTGCTCGAACAGCTCTGCGACGCCGTCGGCACCGTCGTCGTGATGACCGAGACGGCGCGGGTCCGGCTGCTCGACGTGTTCGGCGTCGACGCCGCGAAGGTCGTCGTCATCGCCCACGGCGCCGCCACACCCGGCTCCCCGACGCCGCCGTCGGGGTGGGTCCGGTCTCGCCGGCTGCTGACCTGGGGGCTGCTCGGGCCCGGCAAGGGGATCGAGTGGGCGATCGACGCGGTCGCCCAGGTCGCCGATCTGCGCCCGGAGTACGTGGTGGCCGGTGCCACCCACCCGAAGGTGCGGGCCAGTGATGGCGAGGCCTACCGGCAGATGTTGATCCGCCGGGCGTGGCAGACGGGTGCGGCGCGCCATGTGACCTTCGACGACGGCTACCGGGGGCTCGCCGCGCTCACGGCGCTGATCGTCTCGGCCGACGTCGTCGTCCTGCCGTACGACTCCGAAGAGCAGATCACCTCCGGTGTGCTGGTGGATGCGGTCGCCGCCGGCCGGCCCGTGATCGCCACCGCCTTCCCCCACGCCGTCGAGCTCCTCCGATCGGGAGCCGGCATCGTCGTGCCCCAGCGCGACCCCGGCGCCTTGGCCGCGGCGTTCCGCGCCGTGCTGACCGACACCCGCCTGGCCGACAGCATGGCCGCCGAGGCCCGCCGGCTGGCGCCGGAGCTGGCGTGGACAGCCGTCGCCGGGCGCTACGAGTCGCTGGCGGAGCGCCTGCTCGCACCGAGCAGCGCGGTGCGAGCGTGACCGCGAGGCTCGCGGCGTTCGATCACCTGCTGGCGATCAGCGACGACGCCGGCACCTTCGAGCACGCGGAGGGGCGCACGCCCCGCCTGGAGCACGGCTACTGCACCGACGACATGGCCCGCGTGCTGATCGTCGTCTGCCGCGAGCCGGACCCCGATCGCGACGTCGCCCTGCTCGGTCGCACCGCCTTCCGGTTCCTGACCGCCGCCCAGGGCGTCACCGGCGCCGTCCGCAACCGGCGCGCCGTCGGCGGCCGCTGGCGGGGTCGACGCGGGGTGGAGGACTGCTGGGGCCGGTCGGTGTGGGCCTTCGGCACCGCCGCCAATCGAGCCCCCGAGTCCTGGATGCGTGAGAGCGCCCTCTCCTACTTCGAGCGCAGCGCCGCGCTCCGGTCGCCGTGGCCGCGCGCCATGGCGTTCGCGGCGCTCGGCGCCGCCGAGGTGCTGGCGGTCGTCCCCGGCCACCGCGGCGCGCGCGACCTGCTCGCCGACGTCGTCACCACCATCGGCTCTCCCGGCCCCGACGCCGGCTGGCCGTGGCCGGAGCCGCGACTCGCGTACGCGAACGCCGTGCTCGCCGAAGCCCTGATCGTCACCGGCGACGGCCTCGGTCGACCGGACGTGCTCGAGACCGGGCTCACGATGCTGCGCTGGCTCCTCGACCGCGAGTCCTCGAACGGTCACCTCTCACCGACCCCGGTCGGTGGCGCCGGACCGGCGGACGCGACCGGCGGGTTCGATCAGCAGCCGATCGAGGTGGCGGCCATGGCCGACGCGTGCACGCGCGCGGCCACCGTGACCGGCGACGGCGCCTGGGTGCGGGGCGTCGACCTCGCGGTCCGCTGGTTCGCCGGCGAGAACGACATCGGAGAGCCGATGTTCGACCCCACCTCGGGCGGGGGCTGCGACGGTCTGCACGACGATCGCGCCAACCGGAACGAGGGTGCAGAGTCGACCATCGCCCTCATCTCCACCCTCCAGCACGCCCGCCGACTCGGCACGGAGCCGAGCGAAGCCGTGCTGCCCTCACGGATCTGCGGCCGATGCCGACAGCTCTTCGACGGTGATCCTTCGCTCCATCCGCTCGCGCTCGCCGAGTGGTGGGCCTGTCCCGCGTGCCGCGTGGCGCTCGGCATCGATCAGCCGAAGGTCGCAGCTCGGTGATCGGCGAGGTTCCGTGCACGGTCGAGCGGACACCGCTCCTCGCTCCCGATCCGGAGCGTGTCCTGGCTCGGCTGTTCGTGCCCGGCCAGTCGGGCTTCGTCGCAGAGGAGTCCCGGTCCTCGGCCGTGCTGCGGCGCATCGCCGCGCTCAGCGACGACGAGGTCGACCGTTCGCTGGCCGACGTGTTCGAGCGCACCGGTGCTCGCCACCGCGACCTGCGGGGGACGTTCCTCGACCACTTCGGCGAGGTGGCCGATCGCGTCGCCGCCGGAACCGTGAGCTCGGATGCGCGCCAGCTCCTGGTGGGCGCCGCGTTCACGTGCGAGTACGCGCTCGAGGGCGCGGCGCTCTGCAACCCGAGCATCGTGGCCCACCCGGAGCAGGACGGCGCCGACGGGCTGAAGTTCGTGATGAGCGTGCGGGCCATCGGAGAAGGTCACATCTCCTCGATCGGGTTCCGGACGGGGGTCGTCGACGCCACGGGAGCCGTTGCCCTCGACGAGCCTCCTCACTTCGCGAGCTGCGGGGTCGAAGAGCCGGCGCTCTTGGACCTGACCGTCTTCCGCAGGGAGCTCGACCGCGTGGGCGCCAGCAGCGAGAGCGCCGAGTTCGTGCTCGATCCGCTGGGCCAGTGGTTCACGGGGGGTCAGCTCGAGGTGCAGCTCGCCCGTTTGGAGCGACATCGAACGACCCGGTCGGGCGCCCGCGAGACGATCACGTTGCTGCGCGCCATCGCCGAGCGCAGCTACGGGGTTCGCTTCTCCGAGGCGATCCCGTTGGGGGAGCGAGTGCTGTGGCCGGTGATCGACGCCGAGCGCAACGGCATGGAAGACGCGCGGTTCGTCCGATTCGAGGACGACGGTGCTCCGGCGACCTACTTCGCGACCTACACCGCGTACGACGGCGCCACCATCAGTCAGCAGCTCCTCGCGACGACGGACTTCACCTCGTTCACGTCGTCGCCACTCGTCGGACCGGCGGCGGCCAACAAGGGCCTCGCCCTCTTCCCGCGGCGCATCGGCGGACGGTACGCGGCGCTGTCGAGGGCCGATCGGGAGACCAACGCCATCGCCTTCTCCGACAACCCCCGAGCCTGGGGGACCGCCACCCCCATCCAGCTCCCGACGCGCCCGTGGGAGCTCCTGCAGCTCGGCAACTGTGGATCGCCGATCGAGACACCCGCCGGTTGGCTCGTCCTCACCCACGGCGTGGGGCCGATGCGCACGTACAGCATCGGGGCCATCCTCCTCGACCTCGACGACCCGACCCGGGTGATCGGCCACCTCCGCGAGCCGCTGCTCGCGCCAGCGGCCGACGAGCGGGACGGCTACGTCCCCAACGTCGTCTACTCGTGCGGCGCGCTGGTCCATGGTGGCGTCCTGGTGGTGCCCTTCGGGATCTGTGACGGTGCCATCGGCGTCGCGACCGTGCCCCTCGACGAGATGCTTGCCACGATGGGTGCATGAGGGCCGCGTTCGAGGAGCTCGATCGCCAGCCGACGCCGCTGGGTGAGCTCGTCCTGCGGCGGCGGCTCGAGCCGAGGCTCCAGGTCGACGTGTACGAGGTGCAGCTCGACGACGCGTTCCTCATGTCGAGCCTGTTCACCGTGGCCGAGACCGCGCTCGCCACGCTCGGCCTGGCGGCGGCGCCGGGCGCTGGGCTCGACGTGGTGGTCGGCGGGCTCGGGCTCGGCTACACCGCGGCGGCCGTGCTCGACGACGACCGGGTGCGCTCGCTGCACGTCGTCGACGCCCTTGATGCGGTGATCGGCTGGCACGACCGGGGCCTGCTGCCGCTCTCGTCCCGGCTCACCGCTGATGCCCGCTGCCGCCTCGTCCACGGCGACTTCTTCGCCGGTGTCGCCGCCGCTGACGGCTTCGGACCGGCGGTCCCCGACCGCCTCCACGCCGTCCTCGTGGACATCGACCACACCCCGCGGCACGTGCTGCACCCGAGCCACGCCGCGTTCTACACCGAGGACGGGCTGCGCCCACTCGCCGAGCGTCTCCACCCCGGCGGCGTGTTCGCGCTGTGGTCGGACGACCCGCCCGATGACGGGCTCGTCGCGGTGGCGGCCACGGTGTTCGGCCGGTGCGACGCGCACGTGGTCGAGTTCGCCAACCCGCTGACCGAGGGCACGTCGTCGAACACCGTCTACGTCGCCTCGACCGCGACGTGAGGATGCGAGGCCGGCGCCCGTACCCTCGGAACCCGTCATGACCGCCTCGTCGTCGAGAACCGTCGCCGCCGAGGCATCCCGTCGTCGGACCTTCGCCATCATCAGCCACCCCGACGCCGGGAAGACCACGCTGACGGAGAAGTTCCTCCTCTACGCCGGCGCGGTCGCCGAGGCCGGCGCGGTGAAGGCGCGCGCCGGCCGGCGGTCGGCGACGTCGGACTGGATGGCGATGGAGCAACAGCGGGGCATCTCCATCACCTCCACCGTGCTGCAGTTCACCTACCGCGACCACGTCGTGAACCTGCTCGACACCCCCGGCCACCGCGACTTCTCCGAGGACACCTACCGGGTGCTGGCCGCGGTGGACGCCGCGGTGATGGTGCTGGACGTCGCCAAGGGCATCGAGGCCCAGACCCTCAAGCTGTTCGAGGTGTGCCGGGCGCGCAACGTGCCGATCATCACCTTCCTCAACAAGTACGACCGACCCGGGCGCGAGCCGCTCGAGCTGCTGGACGAGATCGAGGACCAGATCGGGCTGCAGCCGGCGCCGGTGACGTGGCCGGTCGGCATCCCCGGCGACTTCCGAGGCGTGATCGACAGGCGCGACGGCGACTTCGTCCGCTTCACCCGCACCGCCCGGGGGGCCACGGCGGCCATCGAGGAGCGGGTCGGCGCCGACGAGGCCGCCCGCGACGAGGGCGACGCCTGGGCGCACGCCGCGGACGAGTGCGCGCTGTTGGAGGAGGTCGGCGCCTCGCTCGACGTCAAGGCGTTCCTCGCCGGGGAGTCCTCGCCGCTGTTCGTGGGGTCCGCCCTCACCAACTTCGGCGTCCGCCACGTGCTCGATGCCATCGTCGACCTGGCGCCGCCGCCGAGCGAGCGCGACGACGTCGACGGCCGCGCCCGCCCGCTCGACGCGCCGTTCTCCGGCTTCGTGTTCAAGATCCAGGCGAACATGGACCCGTCGCACCGCGACCACGTCGCGTTCGTGCGCGTGTGCTCGGGTCGCTTCGAGCGGGGGATGACGGTGACCCACGGACCGACGGGGCGGCCGTTCTCGACCAAGTACGCGGCCTCGGTGTTCGGCGCCGAGCGCGACACGATCGACGAGGCGTTCCCCGGCGACGTGATCGGGCTCGTGAACGCCAGCGGCCTCCGCATCGGCGACTCGCTGCACGTCGACGAAGCCGTCGTGTACCCCCGCATCCCCACGTTCGCGCCGGAGCTCTTCCGGTCGGTCCGGGTGCTCGACACCGCCAAGAGCAAGCAGTTCCGGCGGGGCCTCGACCAGCTCGAGCAGGAGGGCGTCGTTCAGGTCCTACGCGACCCGGCGGGCGATCCGGTCCCCGTGCTCGCCGCGGTGGGCCAGATGCAGTTCGAGGTGTTCAGCCACCGGATGGCGGCGGAGTTCGGCGCCGTCGTCGAGCTGCTGGCGACCTCGCACACCCTCGCCCGGCGGACCGATCGCGACACGGCGGCGTCGCTCTCGGCGCTGGCCGGCGTGCGGGTCATGGCCCGGACCGACGGCACGCTGCTCGCCCTCTTCGAGAGCGTCTACCGGGCCGACAACCTCGCCCGGGAGCACCCCGAGTGGTGCCTCGACCCGATCGTCACCGGCGGGGCCGCCACCTGAGCGACCGGGGGGCTTGCGCGTCAGGGGCGCGCGGGCGTAGAAATCCCGACTATGTCCATCGGATTTGAGGAGGAACGGGCCGATGCGGCGGTGACCCCCTCGACCGACGACCACGAGCACGCCCGCCGGGCCCACATCGAGGGCATCGAGCTCCCGTCCGAGGACATCGACCTCCCCGACCTCCGGCCGGTCCCGCGGTCGCTGCGGGCCGGCTACCTGGCCGCCGGCGTCGGCCTGTTCGTCACCGCCCTGGGGCTCATGCGCTCGGGCGCCGAGGTCCTCATCCCCGCCCTCGAGGGCTCCTTCCTCACCGACAACCCGCTCAGCACGCTCGGTCTCGGCTGGCTCGGCGCCGGCGTCGTGCTCTCCGGCTCCCCGGTGGCGGCGTCGTCGCTCACGCTGCTCGACGGCGGCGCCATCACCCGAGACCAGTCCTTCACCATGCTCACCGGGTCCCGGCTCGGCGCCGCCTTCGTCGTGGTGGTCGTCGGCCTCCTCTACGCCCTGCGCCGGCCGGGCAGCAACCGGCGGGCGCCGGTCTCCATCGGCGTCCTGTCGCTGCTGATGACGGCGGTCACCTACGTGCCGGGCGCGCTCGTCGGCTACGTCCTCCTCCGGCGCGGCACCTTCGACGCCTTCGACGTCGGCACCTCGCCGTCGCTCACCTCGGCCACCGACACGCTCTTCGGGTGGGCGCCCGATCTGGTCCGCGACGTCCTTCCGGCCTGGGTGCTGTTCCCCGTCGGGCTGCTGGTGCTGCTGGCCGGGTTCCACCTCATCGACAAGGTCATGCCGAGCCTCGGCTCCGAGCAGCTCGAGCACGGCACCGGCGCCTGGTACACGCGCAAGTGGCCGATGTTCCTCCTCGGCGGCGGCGTCACGCTGCTCACCCTCTCGGTGGCGGTGTCGCTCACGTTGCTCGTGCCCCTCGTCGCCCGCGGCCACCTCCGCCGGGCCAACACGCTGCCGTACATCGCGGGCGCGAACATCACGACCCTGGCCGACACCTACGTGGCCGCCGTGCTCCTCGGGAACCAGGACGCGGTGCGGGTCGTCCTCGCCGTGACCGTCAGCGTGACGGTCTGGACCCTCGTGCTCCTCGCCGTCTTCTATCCCGTGCTCCGGCGCACGATCCTCGGCGCCACCCGCGCCATCCTCACCTCGCGGGTCCGCCTGGGCGCCTTCGTGGCGGTCCTCTTCGCGGTGCCGGTCGGCCTCATCGCGGCCTGAGCCCCGCCGATCGGGTACACACGGGCCCGTGCGGGTCCACCCGACCGTCGATCTGCTCGCCGCCTACGCGTGGCGGCTGATCGTCCTCGCCGTCGTCGCCCTCGGCGCCATCTGGGTGATCGGCCGGCTGTGGGTGGTGCTCATGTCCCTCGTGATCGCCACCTTCCTCACCCGCGTCCTCACGCCGATCGCCGAGCGCCTGCGCGGGCGCCTGCCCAACGCGCTGGCGGCAGCCGCCACCCTCCTCGGCTTCATCGCCCTGCTCGTCGCCGTGCTGGGCCTCGTCGGCATCGCCGTGGTGAACGAGGTCGACAACATCGGCCCCACGGTCAACCGGGCCATCGACAGCGTGGAGGACTGGCTGGTCGAGGACAGCCCGTTCAACGTGACGAGGGAGGACATCGAGGACTTCCGCAGCAACCTCGGCGACCGCCTGAGCAATGCGGTCCGGGATTCGAGCGGCACGATCATCAACGGCGCGGTGATCGCCGCCGAGGTCGCCCTCAGCCTGATCCTCGGCCTGATCATCACGTTCTTCATGCTGAAGGACGGCTCGCGGTTCGTGACCTGGGTCCAGGGATCGGTGGCGGAGGAGCGACGTGATGTCATCTCGAGGATGGCCGAGCGGTCGTGGCGCACGCTGGGCGGCTACCTGCGGGGTTCGGCCATCCTCGGTCTCCTCGAGGGCGTCATCATCGGCACCACGCTCTGGTTGGTGGGCGCCGAGCTGGCGGTGCCGATGGCGACCATCACGTTCATCGCCGCCTTCGTGCCCTTCGTGGGGGCCATCGTGGCGGGGGCGCTGGCGGTGGCGGTGGCGCTGGCCACGGCCGGCACGATCGAGGCGCTCATCGTCCTCGTGGTCGCCTTCCTCGTCCAGCAGTTCGACAACGACATCCTGGCGCCGTGGATCTTCGGCAAGGCGCTGGAGATCCACCCGGTCGTGATCCTGATCGCCATCACCACCGGCGGCATCCTCTTCGGCATCGGGGGCAGCTTCCTCGCCGTGCCGGTCACTGCCGTGGTGATGAACGCCATCGCCGAGGCCCGCAACGGGCCCGAGCCCGACGCCGAACCGGAGGCGGCGCCCGCCTAGTCCTCGAACTTCGGGTCGCGCTTCTCGAAGTACGACATGACCGCCTCGACCTGGTTGGGGCTGCCGATGAGCGAGCCGATCGTCTCCCGCTCGTCGGCGAACTGCTCGGCCACGCCGCGGTAGGGGGTGGCGTTCAGCAGCTTCTTGGCCCCCCGCACCGCGGTCGGGCTCTTGCCGGCGATCTCCCGGGCGAGGGCCAGCGCGTCCTCGAGGGGGTTGGGGCTCACCCGGGTGGCGAGACCGATGCGGGCCGCCTCCTCGCCGCTCACCATCCGGCCGGTGAAGGTCAGCTCCTTCGCCACGTCGAGCCCCACGAGCAGGGGGAGCATGGCGGTGCCGGTCATGTCGGGCACCAGCCCCCAGCGGATCTCGAGGATCGACAGCTGGGCGTCGGGGGCGACGATGCGGAGGTCGGCGCCGAGGGCGATCTGGCAGCCGCCGCCGAGGGCGACGCCGTGCACCGCGGCGATCACCGGGACGGGCAGCTCCTGCCACACGTACGCCGCCTGCTGGCCGAGGTGGGTGATGCGGCCCTCGAGGTCGCCGATGCCCCGCTGCGGGCGCTCCTCCCGGGGCGTGTCGCCACCCCCGCCGCCACCGCCGGCCATGGCCTGGAAGCTGCCGAAGTCGAGCCCGGCGCAGAAGCCCCGCCCGTTGCCCGACAGCACGACGGCCCGCACGCCGGGCTCGTCCTTCAGGCGCTCACCGGCGTCGACGATGGCCGCGAACTGGGCGCCGTCGAGGGCGTTGATCTTCTCGGGACGGTTGAACCGGACGTCGGCGACGTGGTCCTCGATCGTGATGGTGACGCGCTCCTCGGCCATGCCGCATCCTTGCACCGAAGCTCGTCATGAGGACACCCGTGGGTGACACGATGCCGGGCATGCCCCCGACCATCCGCAACCGCGTCACCGACCTCCTCGGCGTCGAGCACCCCATCGTCCAGGCGCCGATGGGATGGATCGCCCGCAGCCAGCTGGCCTCCGCGGTGTCCAACGCCGGTGGCCTCGGGATCATCGAGACCTCCTCGGGCGAGCTCGACGCGGTGAAGGACGAGATCCGCAAGATGCGGGATCTCACCGACAAGCCCTTCGGCGTGAACATCGCCCAGGCGTTCGTGCGCGACCCCGCCATCGCCGACTTCGTCATCGACCAGGGCGTCACCTTCGTCACGACCTCGGCCGGCGACCCCACCAAGTACACCGGCCAGCTCAAGGCCGCCGGGCTCACCGTCTTCCACGTGGTCCCCACCCTGAAGGGCGCGCTGAAGGCAGTCGACGCCGGCGTCGACGGGCTCATCGTCGAGGGCGGCGAGGGCGGCGGGTTCAAGAACCCGCAGGACGTGGCCTCGATGGTGCTGCTGCCCCTCGTGCGCTCGAAGGTGGACGTGCCGATCATCGCCGCCGGCGGGATGCTCGACGGCCGGACGATGGCCGCGGCGTTCGCCCTCGGTGCCGAGGGCGTCCAGATGGGCACCCGCATGGTGTCCGCCGCCGAGTCGCCGGTGCACCAGAACTGGAAGGACGCCATCGTCGCCGCCGCCGAGACCGACACCGTGTTCCTCAACCGCTTCGCCAAGCCCGGCCTCCGGGCGCTGCGCACCGAGCGCAGCTCACGGCTCGAGCGCGAGGAGGTCGTGAACATGGCCGAGTTCGGCACCGCGAAGGACCTCTACTTCGGGGGCGACATGGAGGCGTCGCTCGCGCTCGGCGGTCAGGTGATGGGCCGCATCGACGAGGTGCGGCCGGTGGCCGACATCATCCGCGACACCGTCGAGGAGTTCTTCGAGGTGATCGGCTCACTCAGCGGCGACTACCTCGGTCAGCGCTCGGCTTGAGCGAGCGCCGCCCGCCGTCGTAAGCAGGGCGGGTGACGCGCACGCTCGACACGCCACTGCGGATCGGTGGGACGACGATCCGGAACCGGCTCTACCGGGCGCCGGTGCTGGAGGGGGCGGGCGACGGGCCCGACGCCGCCGAGGCGTACGCCAAGCAGTTCGGCGCCAACGCACGCGCCGGCGTCGGCCTGGTGATCCAGGGCAGCTCCTGCGTCCTCCC
>Ga0247717_1000572_pt1 | contig 10947 bp, 13 predicted proteins | sample 24E_NmetaG_FD_189047 | JGI IMG/M metagenome (GOLD analysis project Ga0247717, IMG submission 189047) | Soil microbial communities from hillslope of Landscape Evolution Observatory, University of Arizona, Oracle, AZ, United States - 2-4-E_N | ecosystem: Engineered > Artificial ecosystem >... | reverse complement strand
TGCGGTTGGCTTGCGCCCGCCGCGCCCCCGTCGTTTCGGAAGAGCACGACCGACGCCACGTCCGAGCGGGCCTCCGCCGCGGCCACGCGCTCGCGCCACAGGCCAAGCGCCTCCGTCCGCGCCTCGACCGAAAGCGACTCAAGCGGCGCCGCGTGGGCGGGCGACTCGACGACGACCTCGTGCACGGCCGACAGCGGAAAGGCGTTCGGGAACGCCCGCGACCGCCAGCCCGGCTTTCCGGGGGCTCGGCCGGGGGGGCCGCGTGACGACGTCTCGGGCGGCGTGCGGTGCTCCTGACCGGGGCAGAAGGGGCAGGCGTCGGCCGGTGACCCGGACGGACGCGCGCGGCGGCCGGGAGCGACGATGACGAAATCGCGGCCGGACTTCGAGATTCGAGCGTCCATCGGGGCTCCGTCGCCAAAGGGCGGCCGGCTACATCGCGCTTGCTTTCCACGCCTCTTCGGAATTCCCGCTTTGGCCGCCCGGTAGCTTTTATATCCTGCCTTTGTCATGGGACGCCCTTGCGAGGGGAAAACGACGTGACGGTTCCGCCCCGGGAAGTCGTGGAGCTTTTGGGCGGCGACGAGGCGCTGACGTTCTACCGCCGGCTCGTCGAGCTCGACACGACGAACCTCGAAGACATGAAATCCGGCCGGGTCGAGAAGCGGAACTACCAGGAAGCCTGCGAGCTCGTGAAGTCGCAGGCGCAAGCCTGGGGCTTCTCCGCCCGCATCTTCGACCCCACGAAGGACCCCGACAACGTCTTCCCGCACCACCACGGCGCTTCGCGACCCACCGTCATCGTCGACTACGACGTCGGCGCGCCCGAGCGTCTCCTCATCCTCGCCCACTACGATTGCGTGCCCGTGCCCGAGGCCCAGGCGCGCCTCTGGAAGTACCCGCCCCACAAGCTCACCTGGGCCGGCGACCGGTTCTACGGCCGCGGCAGCAACGACGACAAGGGAAGCGGCGTCTTCTGCACCCTCCAAGCGCTGCGCGAGCTTCGGGAAGCCGGCGCGCGCAAGGTGAACGTGCGCATGATCGCCGCCTGCGACGAGGAAACCGGCGGCTCCGGCGGCCTTGGCGCCATCCTCGCCAAGGACGCGATCTCGCGCAAGCGCGGCGAAAAGCCCATCCTCGACGGGCACCTTGCCATGCTGCCCGACGCAAGCCCAAACGTGCTCGCCGGATCGTCGGGCGTCACGTTCGTCGACCTTTCGATCGCCAACCCCGCGCCCGCCGCGAACCTGCCCAAGCTCCTCTCGCGCCTCCTCGAGTTCCGCGCCGTGGCCCAGGCGCGCAAGAGCCAGCTCGACAGCGGCGACTGGCCCGACGAAGGCGCGCCCGACCCCAAGATCACGGGACGCTTCACCGTGACGAAGCTCGACTGGCAATCCGCCTCCGAACGCAAGGGCTTCCGCGTCCGGCGCATCCACGCCGAGACCGACTCCTACAACACGATCCCCGAGATCGTGACGCTCGAGTTCGACGCCACGCCCGAAGGCTACGCCGTCGTCCAGCGGCGCATCGCGGCGCTGCCGCCCGATCTTGCCAAGCGCGTCGAGATGAAGCCCGCCAAGGAGAACGGCGTCGTCGAGGGCACGATCCTCCTCCACGGCAAGGGCGGCCACGGCGGATACCCTCACCGCTTCGACAACCCCGTCCACCACGCCGCGCCCATCCTCGATGCGCTCTTTGGCGCCGACCCCCTTGCAACCGGAACGGGCAACCTCGGCTTCGACATGCGCACCATCCCCGAGGAGGACCCCAAGCACCAGTTCGCCCTCTTCGAAAAACACGCGCAGGCGGCCATCCGCGAGCTCTCGCCCGGCGCCACGCTCAAGCTCCCCGACCACGGCATGCGGCCCGGCTACTTCGTCCCCCCCGACAACGCGGACGTGCAGCTCCTGAAGCGCGCCTTCGAGGCCGTCTCGGGCAAGCCCTCCCGCGTCATCGGCGAGTACGGCGGCACCGACGCGAGCTTCTTTGCCGGCGTCCCCACCGCCACGGGCAAGCCCATGGTCGCGCTTCTCTTTGGCAGCATGGACAACGAGGCGAACATCCACTCCTGGAACGAGAACGCCAAGCCGCATCTCCTGCGGCAGAACATCGACGTGATCGCGTGGATCGCGAAGAACTGGCAGCCCCACGCGTAGCCGCCGCGCACGCCGGCGCGCTCGACGCGGAGGTCGTCTCGCAGATCGGGAAGGAAGTCGAGCTCGCCCACGCGCTCTCCAAAAACGGCGTCGACCCGCACCCCCTCGTCTACGCGCTCGCCCGCGGCTGGAACGGCGCCACCGTCGGCGAGTCCGACGGCCTCTACGGCGGCGAATCCGAAGGCTACACCGTCATGCTCGCGCGCCGACAGGGCCACTTCACGATCGTGCGCTTTGGCCGCACCGACGGAAGCGAGCTTGCCCCGCGCGCGGTCCTCCGCATCCTGCGGCTTGCCAACCGGCTCGAAGGCCGCGAGGGCGAGCTTCCGCTTCCCGACGCCGTCGCCGCGCTGAACGAGGCCCTTGCGCCCGAAAACCTCCGTCTCTTTGCGCTACCCGCCGACGCGCGCCCGGAGGCGCTCGCGTTGGCAGGCGTGGCCGGCGCGTGGGAGTCGGCCGCGCCCTCCGAGCGCTCCGGCGCCGCGCGCCAATGGGCAAACGCCAAGCACGGCGCCACGCCGCGCGACCTCGTCCTCGCCAGCTGGGGCGCGACCGTGCCGCGGGAGAAGCTCTTCGCGTTCGTCGAAAACCTCCCCGCGTGACGTGTATACATACGTATACGTACGTATACATGGCCAGCGCGGCCCGCAAACCGCTTAACCGGAAAGCCGGTTGGGAGGCGCATGCCCGTCCGCTTCGAGGAGAAGGGCCACGTCGCCGTCCTCACGATCGACCGGCCCGAAGCAGCGAACGCGATCGACCCCGAGACGCACGACGCGCTCGTTGCCGCGTGGACGCGCTTCCGCGACGACGATCGGCTGCGCGTGGCCGTCCTCACGGGCGCGGGCGAGAAATCGTTCTGCGCGGGCGCCGACTTGAAGCGCATGGGCGAGTGGTACGCGCGCGTGCCCGCCGAGCGCCGGCGCGAGGTGTGGGACCGCGAGCCGGGGCTCGGCGGCATCACGCGCAACCTCGACCCGGGCAAGCCCACGATCGCCGCCGTGAACGGGCATTGCCTGGGCGGCGGCCTCGAGCTTGCGCTCGCGTGCGACCTCCGCTACGCCTCGGACAACGCGACCTTCGCGCTTCCCGAGACGAAGTGGGGGATCCTGCCCGGCCAGGGCGGCACGCAGCGCCTCGCCCGCGTCGTGGGGCCCGCGCACGCGCTCGAGATGATCCTCTCGGCGAACGCGATCGACGCGCAGCGCGCCCTTGCGATCGGTCTTGTGAACCGCGTCGTCCCCGCGCGGGAGCTTCTGCCCGCCGCGCTTGCGCTTGCCGAGACGATCGCAAGCCGCGCGCCGCGGGCCGTGCGCGCCGCGCGCGAGGCGCTCTGGCGCGGTCTCGACGCGACCCTTGCCGAGGGCTTGCGCGTCGAGCAGGCGCTCGCCGACCCCCTTCGCGACTCGGAGGACAATCGGGAGGCGCGGAAGGCCTTCGCCGAGAAGCGCGAGCCCAACTTCTCGGGACGCTAGGCGGAGGGTGCCCCCGCCGCCCTCGCGCCCCGGATCGCGTCGCGCAGGAAGAAAAGCCCGAGCACGCCCGGCCACGCGAGCAGCACGGCCACGCCGGGCAAGCCCACGATCATGGTCTCGGGCGCGGGGAAGGCCATCGCGGCCACGCTTGCGAGCACGCCAAGCGGGATCGCCGAGACGCCAAGGAGGCCAAGGCCCGCGGGCGCGCTCGTGCGGCGCCGCGCGACCGCCCACGCGAGCGGGAAGAAGCCCGCGAGCGCAAGCGCGACGCCGGCGTGGAAGAGGAACGCGGCGGCGTCAAACGTGCTCGCAAACGTGCGCGCCGCGGTCGCATCGCCTTCGACCGTGCGCGCCGCGGTGGGGCCAAGCGCGAGGATCTCAAGGAGCATGGTGACGGACAGGGCCGCAAAGCCGACGAGCGCAAGCGCCCGGCCCGCGGAGAAGCCGACCGTGCCGCCGGGCAGCGCCCACGCGCCGACGGCTCCGGCGACGGCCGCAAGGAGGAAGGCGAGGTGCACTTCGTTCCAGCGCGGTTGCTCGACCACGATGCGCGCGGCTTCCGTCGGCGCCTCGGGCAGGAGCGGATGGAACAGGACGGAAACGCCGCCCAGCCCCGCGAGCGCGACGAAGGCCAGCCCCGTGGCCGGGCGGACGGGCAGGCGGAGGGACGGCTCCATGCGTGCGCATTCGTTGCGATCGACGGATCAACTTCCTGGGGCGAACCTCGCCGGCGAGCGCGGCGGCCGGGCGCCGGGCGTCAGCGCTTCCACGCGCGGACGATCTCGAAGAACCGGTGCACGTTGGGCGGCGCCTCGGGCGGAGGCGTGGAATACCAACCGTGGCGTGCGAACGACCCGTCGCCCTCGATCTCGCGCGAATCCACGTCGACGAGGAAGTCGAAGTTCATGTGCAAGCCCTTGGGACCCGCGTCGTGCTCCTCGTAGCCGAGAAGGCCCGGGGGCGAACCGGGTATGGAAAGTGGATTTCCTTCCACCGGGCGCCCGACGAGGCCCGTCTCCTCCTTGAGCTCGCGGAGCGCAGCTTCAAGCGGCGTCTCGTTGGCCTCGATCTCGCCGCCCACCGGCAGCCACAGGCGAAGACGGTTGTGGAAGATGAGCAGGATGTCGCTCCCCTGGCGGGCAAAGACGCCCACGGAGAAGGCGCGGCGCGGGGTCATCCGGCCGCCACAGGAGCGCGTCTGCTTAAAAAGGTCGGGTTCCGTCGACTTCATGTACCCGCGCGTCGTGGGGCTCTTGCGCGCTGCGGTCGGCAAGGACGTTCCTTCCTTCCCAAGCGTGAGAAGGAAACCCCATGGGATACGGAGACAGACGGGGCGGCGGCGGCGGCGGAGGATTCCGCTCGTCGGGCCCCCGCGAGATGCATCCGGCCAAGTGCGCGGATTGCGGGAAAGACACGCAGGTGCCGTTCCGGCCCACCGAGGGCCGGCCGGTGTACTGCCAGGATTGCTACGCCAAGCACCGCCCGCCCCGCTTCTAGCGGGTCCGCGGTCTAGGCCCGGGGACGGCGCGTCCGCCCCCGGAGAACTTTTTCTTTTTTCTCGGCGTCCGAGCGACCGCGCCGCTACGCCTGCTCCGCGAACTCCTTCATCATCTTCTTCATCTGCGCCGGCGTGACCTTCTTCACCGTCTGCGCGAAGCCGACCACGATGCCGTTGTTGTCCTGCGCGATGAAGGTGCGGTCGCCCCAGAACTCGTCGCGGAGCTCCTGCTCGATCTCCGCGCCGTAGGCCTTCGCCTTCTCGTACGCCTTCTTCACGTTCTTGACGTTGACGTAGAGCTGGATCGCGTTGTAGCGGGGCTTTGCCATCCACGCTTTCCACGCGCGCTCGTCCTGGTCGGGCGGCGGCATGTTCGTGGGCCCGAACATCACCCACGTGTCGCCGAAGCGAACGCCCCCGTGAAGGGTCTCCCCTTCGGGCGTCTTCATCGTCATGCCCTTGTCGATCTTGGCGCCGAAGGCCTCCTGCCAGAAGTTCAGCGTCTTCTCGACGTTGTCCACGTAGCACACCACGCTTAGGCCCTCGGTCTTCGCAACGTTTGCCATGGCGATCGGACGGGAACGGCGGCTCCCCCTCATGGCTCTTTGGAGGGGGGATCGGCGCAAGCCGAAGCCTAATAACCGGGAGCCGCGTTGGAGCGCCCCATGCTCAAGATGGCCGAGGAGCGGCACAACGAGCTCATCCGGCAGCTCGTCCGCGAGTTCGGGGACGTGCCCTACCCCAACCTCACCTTCGAGATGGTGGCGGCCGTGCTCAAGATGGCGCAGGAGGACGGCGACCTTCTCGACCACAAGATCGCGACGAACGCCCTCAAGGAGATGCGCCACGCCTTCCGCACGTTCCACGCCCACCGCGGAACGCGCAAGGTCTCCATGTGGGGCTCGGCCCGCGTGGGCGAGGACGATCCGCGCTACGTGCTCGCGCGCGACTTCGCGCGGACGATGGCCGACCGCGGCTGGATGGTCATCACGGGCGCGGGCCCCGGGATCATGGCAGCCGGCAACGAGGGCGCGGGGCGGGAGCGGAGCTTTGGCCTTGGCATCGACCTTCCCTTCGAGAACAAGCCGAACGTCCACATCGAGGACGACCCGAAGTTCATCCACTTCAAGTACTTCTTCATCCGCAAGCTCTTCTTCGTCCGCGAGGCGTCGGCCGTCGCCCTCTTCCCCGGCGGCTTTGGCACGATGGACGAGGCCTTCGAGGTCCTGACGCTCCTGCAGACCGGACGGAGCCCCATCCTTCCGCTCGTGCTCGTCGAGCCGCCGGCGAGCACCTACTGGAAGGGCTTCCAGCGTTTCCTCGAGGACGAGCTCGTGCCGCAGGGGCTCATCTCGCGCGTCGACCTTCGGCTCTTCCGCCGCTGCACCTCGGCCCAGGAGGCGGCCGACGAGATTTTCGGGTTCTACGAGAACTACCACTCGATGCGGTACGTGGGCCGCAACCTCGTCCTCCGCTACACGACCCCGCTACCCGAGGACGAGGTGGCGGCGCTCCCCTCCCGTTTTCCCAAGGTGTTCGTCGAGGGAAAACCCGTTCAGAGCGGCCCCCTGCCGGAGGAGGCCGACGAGCCTCACCTTGCGGCGCTCACCCGCTTGGCGTTCCCCTACACGGGCGGCGTCGCGCCCATCCGCGTCCTTCTCGACCACGTGAACGAACTCGCGAAACGGTCGCGATCCCGCCCGTCCGGCGCTTCCGCGTCCCCCAAAGGTTAAGCCCCCCCGCGGGTTCCCCGCCGCCATGGAACGCGAATCCACCGCCGAACGACCGTCCACGACCGTCACTTGTAGCGATTGCGGCAAGGAGGCCCGCGTGCCCTTTGCGCCAACGCCCGGCCGCCCCGTGTACTGCGCCGCCTGCTTCCCCAAGCACCGCGAGGCCTCCCGCGGGCCGCCGCGAAGCGGGGGACCGGGCCGCGGCGGCTTTGGCCGCCGGGGCGCCACGCAGGCAAAGCCGCGCACCTACACCCGCTCGGACTACCCCGGCTACAACGGGCCGCCCGAGTGAGAATACCAAGATCGATCGTATCTGGCGATACAAATAATAGGGTTTTCGCCCTACAACGCAAAGCGGAACCTTCAAAATCCCCCTCGCCTAAGGGGAAATCCAGTGGTGAAGCCTTGCCAACGAACAGCGCCTTCATGAAGCCCGTGAAGCTGAGCCCCGAGCTTGCCGCCATCGTCGGAAAGAACGAAGCGCCCCGCACCGAGGTCACGAAGAAGATCTGGGCCTACATCAAGAAGACGAAGGGCGCCCAAGACGGCCGGACGATCAACCCGAGCGCCGACCCCAAGCTCAAGGCGGTCCTTGGCGACAAGCCCATTGACATGCTCAAAATGACAAGCGTGCTCAACAGCAAGCACATGAAGGGCTAGCTCGTCCGATCTCCGCCGGGGGGGCCGTGCCTTGGCCCCCATCCCAGCGTTTTTCTGCTTCGTCCGCATTGGCCGCGTCCGTGCGCATCTCCTACCGGCTCGAGAACGACCGCCTGCTTCTTGCGCTCGACGACTGGGTGCAAAACGAAGCGCCCACGTGGACGATGCTCGCGAAGCTCGGCGTTCCCCTCAAGACCGAGAAGGGTTTGTTCCGCCCGGTCCGCTGGGTTCCGCTCGCCTCGCTTCCCCAGCTCGTCTCCGCCTGCCGGCGCGCGGGCGCCACGCTCGTTCCGGGCGAAGGCGCGCCGCCGCTGGACCGGCTGCAGGCCGTCGCGCCGCGGTACGAGGAGCAGCGCCCGGTCGATCCCGATCTGCTTCTCAGGACCGCGCCGCCGGACGAGACCGGCGCCGACGCCATCGCCACGGGCTTGAACGAGCTTCGCGCCTTTGCCCGCGCGAACCCCGAGTTCGCTCCGCGCGCGCGGCGCGACGTCGAGGTGTTGGAGCGCGCGCTCGAAAAGCGACGCCGCCGGCCGGAGCCGCCGGCAAACGAGACGGCGCCCGCCGACACGCTCGAGCGCCGCGTGAGCGAGGCCATCCGGGGCGTCCCGGGCGAGGATCTCTGGCGCGCCCGCGATCTTCTCCTCGCGCTTCACCGAAGCCTCCCCGCGCCGCCGGCCGCGCCTCCCGCGACCCCGATCCCCGAGTCGGTCCCCGGCTTCCTTGGCAAGCTGCGATCCTACCAGAGGGAAGGCGCAGGTTTCGTGGTTTCACGAAACCACAACTGCATCCTGGCCGACGACATGGGCCTTGGAAAGACCGTCATGGCCATCGCCGCCGTCGTGGCCACGAACGATCGCGCGCTTGTCGTGTGCCCGGCCAACGTGCTGTACAACTGGGCCTTCGAGGTCGAGCGGTTCACGGGCCAGAAGGCGCGCATCTGGCACGGGCGCGAGGTCGAGGGGCCCTCGGAGGCGCGGTTCCTCCTTGCCACCTACGACAGCCTGCGCCTGCTCGACGCCTCGCGCGCCGGCGCCGACGCGTACCCGGTGCTCATCCTGGACGAGGCCCACTACGTCCGCAACGCCGAGACCCAGCGCGCGCGCCTGGTCGCCTCGCTTCCCCAGCGTCGCCGACTCCTGCTCACCGGCACGCCCATGGTAAACGGCATCGAGGACTACTACGAGCTCTTGCTGCAGGTGGGCGTGAACCGCTTCGGTTCGGCCGAGGACTTCCGCAAGACGTGGCTTGCCGACGGGCAGCTGTGGCAGCGGCACGCGAAGGTGCGCGAGGCCACGGCGGCGCTTTTGGCCGAGACCACGCGCGACGTGCTGCTGCGCCGGCGCAAGGAGGAGGTCCTCCGCGAGTTGCCGCCGCGGACCGTGCAGGTCCACCGCCACGTGCTCTTGCCGGCCGAGGCCGCCGAGTACGACCGGCTCGCGCGCGAGGCCGCCGAAGGCCTCGCGAAGGCGTCGACCGAGTCGGCGGTCTTCGCGCATCTCCACCGCCTTCGGCAGTTCCTCGCGCTGCGTCGCGTCCCGTTCGTCGCGGCGCGCGTGCGGGAGCTTCTCGACGCGGGCGAGAACGCGGTCGTGTTCGCGCAGTACCTGGAGCCGCTGCGCGAGCTTGCGCGCGAGCTTCATCCCCTCGCCGGCACGATCGACGGCTCGACGCCGCCGCGCGCCCGCGAGCGGTTGGCCCGCGAGCTTGGCCGCGACGGCGGGCCGCGGGTGCTGCTCGTCCAGCTCGACGCCGGCGGCGTGGGCCTCAACTTCGTGGGTGCGGCAAACGTGCTGTTCGTCCACCTCGCGTGGACGGCAGCCGCCCACCGGCAGGCGGTCGACCGGCTGCATCGCATCGGGCAGGACAAGCCCGTGCTCGTGGAGTTCTTCGTCACGCCCGGCACCATCGACGATCGCCTCTCGACGCTTGTCCTGCGAAAGGAGGCGGACGCGAACCTCGTGCTTGCCGAGGCGCAGGACGTCCTCAACCGGGGCGAGCTCGTGAAGGCCTTGGCCGCCGATCTCGCGGCGACGCGCGCGCCTTCTATGCCGCGCGGCACGCCGTCGGATTCGTGAACGACGGGCAGCAGATCGCGCCAAGGTCGCACGCCAGGCGCTCGGGGGAAGGCGCCGGCGGCGGGGCCCCGCCGGAGGAGCAGCGGTGGTCGCCCATATACAGCGAGGCGGGGATGGCGTGCGACTGCGGCGGTTCCTGGAACGGGCCGGGAAGGAAGCCGTAGGCCCGTTCGAGTGCCAGGACGTCGAGGTTCGAGACGCAGCGCCGGGCGCCCTTGAGGTTCTGCTCCATCGCGTCGCCCTGGACGTCCGTGTGCCCAAGGCCAAGGGCGTGGCCGAACTCGTGCAGGACGAAGTTGAATCGCTCGTCGTTTGTCGTGAGCACGCTTGCGCCTACGTACGGCGGCACGAGGACCACGACCGGCCCGTCGATCCGTCCGCGCAGGAACGCGGGGCATGCGTCGCCCGCCGCCTCGCAAACGGCTTTGGCGACGCCGGCTTGGCGCAGGGCGAATCCGGCGCCGCAATCGGGCAACGGGCATGCGTACCCGCCCGCGGTCTGGACGAAATCCGTGACGAGGATGTCGGGAGCGACGGTCGCGGGCACGAGCGGGAGCGACAACGAGGGGAACGCCTGCTCCCAGAGCGCGATCGCCTGCCGGGCGATGCCGGGGTACGCCGGGTGGTGGAAGAGAAGCCCGACGGAAAGCTCGGTCTTGCCCCAGGCGCCGAAGATGGCGATCTGCGCGGTGGGCTCGTCCTGGGCGCTCACGCCGGGCAGGGTTGCGGCGGCCAGCAGAAGGATCGAGGCCAAAAGGGGACGGCGGCGGGCGTGCACGGGGCTTCAGGTCCGTGGGCCACCATAAGCACGTTCCGAGAACCCTCGCAACGGAGGCCTAAGCGCCCGTGAGGTTCACGATGGCGGTGGCGACCTCGCCGTCGGCGTCCTCGAGCGCCTTCACCGCCTTCTCGCGCGGAACCTTCGCCTGCTCCATGACGAGCGCGACGTCGGCCTCGCTGAACGATGGGACCGCGGGGCCGGGAGACGTCCCGCCGGCCGCCGGAGCGGCGGCTGCGGCTGGAGCGGCCGGCGCGCCGCTTCCGGTTCCCGGCGCGCGATCGACGATCTTGGGCGTGCCCGCGATCTGGTAGGTGAGCGATCCCTGGGCCTTCATCATGGTGACCTCGGCGTCGATGAAGACATACTCCTTCGCCTTTGTCGTGATCACGATGCGCTCGACGTCCTCGAGCGTCTTCACGTCGATCCCAAGTTGCTTCATCATGGCCGAGAGCTTGCGCGGATCCATGCGGCCGCCGGGGAACATGCGCTCGCGATGCCCCGGCGCTTGCATAAAGGTTTATGGAGGCACGGAGGGATGGGCGCCCGATGATGGATCCGCGCGAGCT
>Ga0247717_1000571_pt1 | contig 10947 bp, 10 predicted proteins | sample 24E_NmetaG_FD_189047 | JGI IMG/M metagenome (GOLD analysis project Ga0247717, IMG submission 189047) | Soil microbial communities from hillslope of Landscape Evolution Observatory, University of Arizona, Oracle, AZ, United States - 2-4-E_N | ecosystem: Engineered > Artificial ecosystem >... | reverse complement strand
CGGGACGCGAGACGGGTGGCCAGATCGTCGGCCCGGGCCTGTGCCCGTTCCGGGTTCATTCGGGGTTGGCGGTTCGCCGCGGCCTGAGCTTGGAGCTCGGCGGCCCGGGCGTCCCAATAGGCGATCTGCTTGGTCAGACGATCGCGGACCGCGGCCCGGACCTTGTTGACACGAGCCATGGTGTGGGCTCGCACCTCGGCCAGGTGGGCCGGCACCGCGACCTCCACAGCGTGGGTAAGCACCGCCCCCTCGGCCTCCGGTCCCAGCCACGGGTCGGCCAGCACCTTGCCCACCAGTTCCAGCTCGTCGCCGGTCAGCGGCCGGTAGTCCAGGTACGGGGCGTAGCCCCCCGAGGTGGCGGTGCCGTCCGCGCCGAGCTCCACGAACTCGAAGCGTCGGGAAACGACTTGGCGACCAGAGGCGGCGGGTCGCCCGTCAGCGATGGCGTGGTCGAGGAAGACCAACAGCCGCGCCGCATCGCCCGCATCGGTGTCGTCGGCGAACACCGTGGCCTGGCGCAGCAGCGGCTCGAGCTGTTGCAGGGTCAGGGCGAGGACGGCCTCGAACAGAGGGTGACCGGGGGCCAGCAGTTCGGCCGGCTCCAGTCCCTCGGGGCGGCTGCGCCCCTTGTCGAAGGTCACCCGCTCATAGCGGACCAGCACCACCCCCTTGGCGCCGCCGGCTCGGGTGGCCTGGCGCACGGGCTCCGGCACCCGGGTGACCTCGAAGCGCCCGGCCTCCCGTTCGCTCATGCGCCCGCCGAGCCGCTCGAAGGCGTCTGCGAACCAGGCCCGCACATAGTGGGGTTGGAGCCGGCGGGCCTCGGCCTCTAGAAGATCCCGGCGGATGCGCTCGACGTCAACCAGGTCGAGGGCGTCGCCGGCGAGCGCCATCTGGTTGACCAGCTCGGTGAGCCCCTCGCCCACCGTGGCGTCGATCACCTCGTCGAGGTGGGCACGGGCGCCCGGGCTCTCGCCGTAGCGAATGGCCTCGATCAGCAGCTCCCGCAGCGCACGGCCGGGGAGCGCAGCGCCCAGGACGTCCCAGACCTGTCCGCCCAACGCCCGGCGCTGCTCCTCCAGCTTGCCGAGCAGGCGCAGGTAGACCTGGCCCTCCCGGGTGTCCTCGGCGACGAGGTTCCAGAGATGGCAGACGTGCTGCTGGCCGATGCGGTGCACCCGGCCGAAGCGCTGCTCGATGCGGTTGGGGTTCCACGGCAGGTCGTAGTTGACGACCAGGTGGGCCCGCTGGAGGTTGATTCCCTCCCCCGCCGCGTCGGTGGCCACCAGCACCACGCAGTCCTTGTCGTGGGTGAAGGTCTCCTGCACCCGCCGGCGCTCCTCGCGTCGGACGCCGCCGTGGATGGCCTCTACCGCGCCCGGCCGGCCGAACCACGTCCGCAGCCGGTCGACGAGCTGGTTCAGCGTGTCCCGGTGCTCGGTGAACACGATCAGCTTGCGGCGCGCCCCCGTCTCATCGACCATCTCGGGGCGGTCGTCGAGCAGGCCGACGAGCTCGGTCCACTTGCGATCGGTACCGGAGCGGCGGACCCGCTCGGCCAGTGCCTCCAGCCGACGCAGGATGGCGATCTCCGCCTCCAGCTCGGCAACGGTGCCCGCCGCGGTGGCGTCGCTGACAACAGCCTCTTCGAGGGCCTCGACCTCGTCCTCACTCAGGTCGTCGAGGTCGTCCTCGTCGACCTCCGGGCCGACGTCGGCCAGGGTGGCGACGGCGCCCGAGCGGGCCTCGTCCAGCTTGTCCGACAGGCGACCGGCCCGCCGGACGAGCGACTGGTAGATCGCCTCCGGCGACGACGCCAGGCGCCGCTGCAGCACGGTGGCGGCGAAGCCAACCCGGTTGCCACGTCGGCCTTCGCCGGCTGCGGCGAGGCGCTCGGCCAGGTTCATCTCGTCTCGGACGTAATCGGTGACCTGCTCGTACAGCTCCCGCTCCAGCGGCGAAAGTGGGTACGCCACGGTGGTCGCCCGTCGCTCCGGGAACAAGCGCTTGCCGTCGAAGCGGAGGAGCCGCTCCTTGACCATGCGGCGGAGGAGGTCGGACACGTCGGGCACGGTTGCGTCGGTCGGGCGGCCCTCGAAGCGATCTGGATCGAGCAGGGCGAGGAAGAGCTGGAAGTCCTCGTCCTTGCCGTCGTGCGGGGTGGCCGTCATAAGCAGGAAGTGGCGCGACGCCTGGGCCAGCACCTTGCCCAGGCGGTAGCGGCGAGTCTCTTTGACCTCGCCGCCGAAACGGTGAGCCGACATGCGGTGGGCCTCGTCGACGACGACAAGGTCCCACTCCGTGGCCCGCAGCCGCTCGACCAGCTCGTCGTTGCGGGAGAGATGGTCGAGCCGGGCGATTAGCAGGTCGTGCTCGACCAGGGGGTCGGCCGTGGCGCTGGCCTCGATCATGTCCCGGGTGAGGATGTCGAAGCGCAGGCCGAACCGGTCCGAGAGCTCGTCCTGCCATTGGTTCACCAGCCCGCCGGGGGCGACGATCATGCACCGCTTCAAGTCGCCCCGCAGCAGCAGTTCCTTGATGTAGAGCCCGGCCATGATCGTCTTGCCGGCGCCCGGGTCGTCGCACAGGGCGAAGCGGAGTGGGTGGCGGGGCAGCATGGACCCGTACACGGCCTGGATCTGGTGAGGCAAGGGCTCCAGGAGGCTCAGGTGGACGGCCAGGCGGGGATCGAACAGGTGGGCCAGCCGGATGCGCCGGGCCTCGGCCGCCAATCGGAACAGGCCGGCGTCGGCGTCGAAGGTCCACGGCGCGGCGCGGTCTTCGACCGTCAGGCGGTCCTCGTCGGCTCGGTACACCAGTTCGCTGGCGACCTCACCGGATGGCCGGCGGACGGTGAGGGTGACTGCCGCCTGCCCATGAAACTCCGCCGCGACGATGGTGACGGCTTCTTGCGCCACGAGCCCTCGCAAGGAGGCGCCGGCGACGAGATCTTCCAAACGCGCCGTCACCTCGAAAAGCTACCAAGCGGGCGGGGCATCACCCCTCCTCTGAGCTGGCTAGAAGTGGCCACGAGTAGGGGTCGAGGTCGTGGGATTCTGCGAACGCCTGCCATGTCACAGTAGAAGCTGGCTGGGCGCCGGCAGGGCACCAGTACGAGATTGTCGAGTTGTAGTTCCAGTACGCGGTGGCTGGGCCGAACTCCCCGCCGAGTTCTCCGTAGGAGTAAAGGCGGCCGAGCACACCGGCGATGAACGACGAGGCGGTGTACTTCCGACCCTCGTTGAACCAACCGTGGCCGTAGATGCCGACGATGCGGTCGTACTCCTTCCGATGACGCAGTCCGAACTTGTACTCGACGACGCCGTACTCGACGAGCTCGTCGTCAGCGCTGACGAGCGAGGTAAGGATCTCGTAGAGCCCCAGGTCGGACGCAAGGCCCTCGGGATAGGGCGAGACCTTGTCGTCCTCGTTGACCTCGAACACGTACAGCCCATGGCTGCCCCGGCAAGTGAACTGCCACCCGCCCTCAGGGAGCGGCGTCGGCGGGTCGAACGAGTCCTGTGATGCGCAGAGCGGGCAGACGCGCGAAGGAGGCAGCGACATGCGGTCAGCTCTTGCCGCTGCGGAGAAGATCGGCATTCGCGGTGAACCAGTCGCGCCCTGCGGTCGTGAGCTTGCGCTTCTCGCCTTTGCTGACGAGGAACGGCTGGGCACCGCGGTAGAACCCCGCCGTCCCGCGCGGGTCGTAGCCCGCGTCCTGGGCTGCCTCGGACACCTCGGCCGCAGTCATAGTGCCGCCGTGGTCAACGAAGGCTTTCAGGAATGTGAGCTGCCGAAGGGTCGGATCGATCGCGCCATCGGCGTCTGAGTTGAGTATTTCGATTCGGAGTCGTCGGACCCTCTTCTCGAGGTCCTCCAACTCGCGAATGACGGCAGATGTAATCATCCCGGTCTCCCCTTCGGTTATGTGTTTCGCTATTGCGATTGTACGGCAGAACCGTCCACATCACAAGTGCGAATCGCTAGACCGATCGGCCGCCTGGCCCATCGAGGGGCGTCGGAGCGCATTCTCACCGTCCGGCGGCCGGGGCTGACCGCGGTCCGGGCCTTCCGCTCAGCGCCAGGGCATCGGACCCTCGGCCGGTCCCTTGTGAACGGGGGCGATTCTGACTGTTGTGACGCCGACGACCCCGGGCGTCTCCGTGATGATGACTGCCGCCCAGCCGAGCCCAGCGCTGCGCTCCCCACGCCGGACATCCGTCCACTTCAGCAGCTCCCCCCTACCCTCACGAAGCTCGGCATGATGGTCACCGCCGCGAGCGACTCTGCGACGATTCGGGTGAGCTGTCCTTTCGGGGACGGGAACCAGCGTCGGTGTCGACAACGAACGACCGCCAAGGGCTCAGGCGTCAGCGACGCGACTGGCCCGAACGTCCGAAAGAAACGCCTTCAGATCGTCCTCGGAGTCCCACAGACCGGCCCGGAAACGATCGAGACCCTCGATCGATGCGACCGGGCGAGCACCGGAACGTTGGATCAGCTCGTCAACGGCGCGCCGGGTTGTGTAGTCCGGCCGAAAGCGGACACTGAATCCGGAGGAATCCGGACACGCGTTCCGGTCGAAAGCGGACACTCGTTCCGGTTGATTCCGGACACCTGAAACCCAGCGCGACGGGGCGGCGCCTTGGTCCACCGAGGCGGGCACGCGGCCCTCTTGGATGACGACTTCCACAGTTGTCATTCGAGGGAGGACCGACGTGCCCAGGAGGAAGCTACCCATGCGAAAGATCACCGAGGTCCTGCGGCTGAAGGCCGCCGGGATCAGTATTCGCGACATCGCCGCCAGCGTCGGGGCGGGAAGGACGACCGTCTTTGAATACCTGGCCCGGGCCGAGGCCGCCGGGCTGGCCTGGCCCCTGCCGGATGGTCTCGACGAGGCGGCCCTGGAGGCCAAGCTCTTCCCGCCGCCGTGCGGTGAGTTGACGGCCCGCCGTCCTGTGCCGGAGTGGCGGGAGGTTCATCGGGAGCTGAAGCGGGGCCGCCATGTCACCCTGCGCCTGCTGTGGCTGGAGTGGCGGGAGGACCATCCCGAGGGATGGGGCTACAGCCAGTTCTGCGCCCACTACCAGCGCTGGCTCGCCGGCCAGGACGTGGTCATGCGCCTCACCTATGCCGCCGGCGAGCGCATGTTCGTCGACTTCGCCGGCGACAAGGCCACCTACGTCGACCCCGATACCGGCGAGATGTGCTCGGCGGAGGTGTTCGTGGCCGTGCTTGGAGCCAGCGGCATGCTCTACGCCGAGGCGACCCCGGGCCAGGACCTCGCCAGCTGGGTGGGCGCCCACACCCACGCCTGGTCGGCCTATGGCGGCGTGGCCGAGGTCACCGTGCCCGACAACCTCCGCGCCGGGGTGACCAAGGCGTGCTGGTATGACCCCGAGCTCAACCCGTCCTACGCGGAGTTGGCCCGTCACTACGGCACCGTCGTGCTGCCGACGCGCACTGCCCACCCAAAGGACAAGGCTTGGGCAACTGACTGCACCTCCTGGTTGGACGGAAGAGAAGACGTAGTGCCACGGCACGACCGTGATCACCGGCTTCGGCGAACCCGGACCCATCCTGCCTCTCGCCGGCGAGCCGCGTAGGCGCCGGTGCGACAGGTCGCCCCGCAGTACTTTCGGCGCTGGCCCTGCGACGCCCGTTCGGGGATGTCCTTGCCGCAGCGGGCACAACAGATCGTCGGCCCGGGCCGCGGCGGCGCGTAGAGGCGTTGGCCCTTGTCGTTGTAGATCACCGATGCCAGCTGGCCGCGGGCGGCGCGAGCCTTGACCGTGCAGGGATGAACGCCGAGCTGGTTGGCCATCTCGGCCAGGGTCAGCATCCCCTGCCGGCGCAGGCGCAGGAAGCGACTCTCGAGCTTGTGGGCCCTGCGGATCTTCCAGATGATCCAGATGGTGAAGCGATCGCCGACCGGCGGCTGGTGACCGGCGGCGTTGAGGGCGGCGGCGATCTCGGTGTCGGTGTGGTCATCGAGCAGCCGGTCCACCTCGGCGACGATGCCCGGGTCCAGCTTGGCCAGATCCGTGATCGACTTCGGGCGGGACAACTGGAGAGTGTGCACCTGGCCGCCCCGGAGGCGGACGTGAACGTCGAGCATCTCCTCGCCCCTGAGCAGCGTCACGTCCTCGACGAGCAGGCGCGCCATGCGCTTGCGCTCCCGGGCCGGCGTGGCCGGGTCGTGCCACAGCCGGGGGAAGTCGGTGGCCAGGGCCAGTACCTGTTGGCGCTTGCCCTCCTCCAGCAGCGTGTCAGCGGCCCGCTGGCGTTCGTAGTCGTCCTGCGCGGAGTCCAGGGCACGCAACCTGGCGTTCCACTCGGCCTCCAGCGTGGCGGCGACGAGACGGTTGTCGGGATCGACGCGCAGGTAGCGCCGCTGGGCCAGCTCGGCCTCATAGCGGGCCCGTTCGACCTGCTGGCGCCGAAGGCGGTCGGCCTCGCCGGCCCGGGAAGCCAGCTCGTCGGACACCGAAAGGGCAACCTCCAGGGCGAGGGGGGTCAACGTGGCGACCAGCAGGTCGCCGATGGCCCGGTCGACGTCGCCACCCATGACCCTCTGGCAGGGCGGCTCGGCCCGCTTGATCCCCTCGGCCTGGCAGCAGTACTGCGGCAGGGACTGGCCGTGGCGGAGGTAATAGCGCACGGTCATCCGCCCGCCGCAGCGGCCGCACACGGCAAGGCCCTGGAGAAGCGCCGGCCCTTCCCGGGGTGGCCCGGCGCGCCGGTCGGCGCCATAGGCGGCGGAGTTGGAGCGCAGTCGGGCCAAGTTCTCCTCGTAGTCGGCCCAGGTGATGTAGCCCGGGTGGGCGTCGAGGATGAGGGTGTGCCACTGGTCGCGAGGAAGACTGTGGCGAGAATGGCTGCCCCGCAGCGTCTTCTTGGCCCGAGAGCGGCCATAGGCGAACGCTCCGGCGTAGCGGGGGTTCTTCAACACGTTGAGGGCCCGATAGTGCAACAGCTCGCCCCAGAGCACCTCGCCGGTGCGCGGACCTGAGCGCACCCGGCGAGGGAACAGCAGGCCACGCTCCCGGAAGCTGCGCACCGTGGCGGTGGCCGAGCCCGTGCGCCCGAAGGTGGCGAAGAGCTCGCGGACGGCGCCCTGAACGGCCTGGTCGGGATCCACGACGACCTTGGCGGCCGGGTCATAGACCAGGCCGACGGGCAGGGGGATCTCCAGCTCGCCCCGGCGCGCCTTGGCCAGCTGCCCGCCGATGAGGCGGGCCCGCAGCACGTGCAGCTCGGCTTCGGACATGGTTCCCTTCATGCCCAACAGCAGCCGGTCGTTGAAGTGGCCGGGGTCATACAGGCCGTCCTCGTCGACGATCAGGGTGTCGCTCAGCGCGCAGATCTCGAGCAGGCGGTGCCAATCCGAGGAGCTGCGGGCCAGGCGGGAGACCTCCAGGCCGAGCACCACGCCGACCTCGCCCATGCCCACGGCGGCCACCAGTCGGGCGAACCCGGCCCGGTCGGCATCGGCGCCGGACAGACCGAGGTCGGAGTCGATCACGACCACCTGCTCGGGCATCCACCCGAGGGCGACGGCCCGCTCGCGCAGCGCGTACTGGCGCTTGGTGGACTCGGTGTTCTCCAGCACCTGGCGCAGCGTGGACTGGCGCACGTACACATAGGCCTGGCGGGCGAGATGGGTGGCGGCGACCTTGCGGTGGGACTCGGTGCTCATGACAGGCCCACCGGCGCCGGCCGAGCACCGAGGGCCATCTCGGCGAGCAGGGCCACCACCTCGGCGGTGGGCCCAGCGATGGCGCCGGGGCAGGGAGCACACGACGACGGCGCGGCGGCAGCCGGGGCCGCCCAGGCCCCGATCCAGGCGGGCAGGCCCTGGCCCAGGACCAGGGCCCGACCCCGGGGGGCTTCGCTGGGCAGGCTTCCGACGGCCTCTGCCCGCAGCGCCTCGTAGCCGGCGGCCAGGCCGTCGGGCTGGGGGTGTGCGCTCATGGCCGGGACTGCCCGCTGTCTTTTGGGCGTCGGGCCAGGGCACGCTCGACGCTGCGGGGGTGCACTGCCAGGTCGAACTCGTCGCGCACCAGGCGGACCAGGTCGGCCGACCCCAGTCCCGGCTCGGCCGCCAGCGCCTCGCTCAGCCGCTCGACCACCGCCGCCGACAGCTTGTGGGCCCGGCGTGGCCCCGGCCGCTTGGGCAGCAGGCCGGCCAGGCCGGCGGACTCATAGGCGGCCTTGGCCTCATAGAAGGAGGGCCGGGAAAAGCCGAAGGCGGCGGCCGCGTCGCTCACCGTCGAGTCCTCCTGGCGGGCCCGGCGCAGCATCTCGTACTTCACCTGGACCAGGTCCCTGGTGTCGAAGAACGCATCACCGGAGGAGAAGGCGGGATCGCGGACCCTCTCCGGGCGGGGGTTGAGGGCGTGGTGACGACGAAGGGCGGTCTCCTTGTCGTCCCCCGCTGCGGTGCTCATCGGCTTTCTCCTCTCGCATTGCGTTAGCCTCATTATGCCGGGCCAATCGGCCCGGATGGTGGATGGAGCCGGAATTCCCTGCTCAGGCAGCGTGCACTCGATTGCGGGTCGACTGAGCGCCGACGACAGCCGGCAGAATGGTCCTAACACATTCGGCGTAATCGCGGTTACACCGATGGCCGGCTCAGTTCCTCGATCAGCGTGGCGAGAGCGATGAGATCGCAGACCCGGAACGGGGACCTCCCAGCCGACAGGGCGACGAAGGGGTCCGGGGCGTCGACATCGGTCCAGCTCGACGGCAAGGAGTAGATGCGCTGGTCACCGGGCTTGCAGAAGAACACCCGGTGCTCGCCCCAGGTGTGGGCGAAGCCCACCATCTCGTACTCCTCGCCCCGTTGGGGATGGAACGGGTGGGTGATGCGGACTCGCTGCTGATCGCTGCTCGGACGAGCAGTTGACGGTGGATGACAAGGCCACCGTGGAGCGCCACGTCCCCTATGCCCGGGACTCCTTCTTCGCCGGCCGCTCCGGGGAGTTCGCCAGCTTGGCGGCCATGCAGGAAGACGCGCTGCGCTGGAGCGGCCAGGTGGCCAACCACCGCCAGTGCCGGCCGTTGCTGCGGGTGGCGCCCCAGGTCGTCTTCGACGCCGAGGAGCGCGACGCCCTGCTTCCCCTTCCCCGCCACGCCTTCGAGCTGGCCAAGTGGAGCACGCCCAAGGTCGGTCCCGACATCCACATCAAGGTGGGCAAGGCCCTGTACTCGGTGCCGTGGCCGAACATCGGCCGCACCGTCGACGCCCGGGAGGGCGTGCGCACCGTCGAGGTCTACCTGGAGGGAACCCTCATCAAGACCCACCCACGCATCGAGCGGGGGAAGAAGACCGACGACGCCGACTACCCGCCCGAGAAGATCGCCTTCATGATGCGCACCCCGGCGTGGTGTCGGCGCAGGGCTGCTGAGCTGGGCGAATCGGTGTCCGAGCTGGTCGGGGTGCTCATGGAGGTCAATGCCCTCTATCGCCTGCGAAGCGCCCAGGGCGTGGTCCGCCTGGTCGACAAGTACGACGCCGGGCGGCTCGACGCCGCCTGCCGGCGAGCCATCGCCGTCGGCGATCCCTCCTACAAGACGGTCAAGGGCATCCTGGCCGCGGGCACCGAGCACGACGGCGACGACGCCCCCGAAGCGCCGCCCTCGGCGCCGGCCCACCTCCACGGTCCCGATGTCCTCTTCGGATCGGAGGTGGCGGGATGAGGACCCATCAGCTGGAGGACGCGCTGCGGGCGCTGAAGCTGTTCGGCATGCTGGAGACCCTGGAGGCCCGCCTGGCCCAGGCCAGCGCCGGCGAGCTCGGCCACGTCGAGCTGCTGGGGGTGCTGTGCGCCGATGAGGCGGCCCGGCGCGACACCGCCGGCCTCGAGCGCCGGGTGAAGGCGGCCCGCTTCGAGCAGACCACGACCATCGAGGACTTCGACTTCTCCTTCAACCCGAAGATCCCCGCCCCCCAGATACGCGACCTGGCCACCCTGCGCTTCCTCGACGCCGGAGAGTCGGTGATCCTCCACGGCCCCGTCGGCGTGGGGAAGTCGATGATCGCCCAGGCTCTCGGCCACGCCGCCTGCCGGCGGGGCCACAGCGTCGTCTTCACCAAGACCTCCCGCCTGCTGGCCGACCTGGCCGGGGGTCACGCCGACCGCAGCTGGGAGGCCCGCCTGCGCCGGTGGGCCCGGCCCGGATTGCTCATCCTGGATGACTTCGCCATCAGGGACTTCACCCTGACCCAGGCGGACGACCTCTATGAGCTGGTGACCGAGCGAGGTTCCCGGCCGGCCATCTTCACGGCCAACCGCCAGGCCTCGGACTGGTACACGCTGTTCCCCAACCCGGTCGTGGCCGAGTCGATCCTGGACCGGATCGTGAACTCCGCCCACCACGTCCACATGGACGGGCGGTCGTTCCGGCCTAACCGCCGGCCGGGCTCGGCGAAGGGACGGACGACGTGAGTGGGCCGGCCTGTGCGGCGGCGGGTTGCGACAACGCCGTCGAACGCCGCCCCGGCCGGGTCGGCCGCCCGCCGATCTACTGCTCGCCGGCGTGCCGCCCGTCGCGGACCGGCTGCGCCGGCCGCAACCAGATCAGCGTCGAGGTCGACCAGCAGGACCAGGACAACGACCGGCCCGGCCGCTGCTGGATGGTGACGCTTCGGCGCGGGACGAACACTGTGGTCGTCGGCCGGGACCTCGGGCGCTTCAGCGCCACCGTGCTTTCAGGCGAGCTGCGGGCACTGCTTCAGCCGGGCGCCCGGCGGGACGGGGGCGCCATCGAGTAGACATCGGCTTCACGCCGGACGAGGGAATTCCGTGACGGCAGCGTCAGGGAATTACGTGACGGTTGACACACCACCGACTACGCCTTCAAGCAACCCTTCTTCGAACGCCTGGGGGTCAACACGTTCGTCCACGAGGGCTACGAGCCGGGCGCCCCGGGGCAGTACGTCCC
>Ga0247717_1000570_pt1 | contig 10978 bp, 13 predicted proteins | sample 24E_NmetaG_FD_189047 | JGI IMG/M metagenome (GOLD analysis project Ga0247717, IMG submission 189047) | Soil microbial communities from hillslope of Landscape Evolution Observatory, University of Arizona, Oracle, AZ, United States - 2-4-E_N | ecosystem: Engineered > Artificial ecosystem >... | reverse complement strand
CCTCAAGTCCGCATTGGGCCTGTAGGCCGGTCGCCGTCGCAACCGGAGGTTGCTCGGCGAGCTCGACGGTGCTCCGGCCCGGCGGCCCGTCGCCGTCGCAACCGGAGGTTGCTCGGCGAGCTCGACGGTGCTCCGGCCCGGCGGCGGAGCCGCCGGGCCTCCGCCCTGAAGGCTCGTCGGCCGCCAGCCGGGGAGGCCGCCTGCGGCGGCTGCCGGCGGCCGCCGGCCATTGGAAACCCCTCGTCCGTGCCGCCTTGCTTCCGCGCCGGTTTCGCCGGTGACTGAGCGGGTGGTGCGGGTGGTCCCGGATGTGTCGGGGTTGGACAAGGCGTTCGACTACGTGGTGCCGCCGGAGATGGACGCGGACGTCCGGGTGGGGACGTTGGTCCGCGTCTCCCTCCACGGGCGCCGGGTCGGTGGGTGGGTGGTGGCCGACCGCGTCACGCCGCCGGCCGGCGTCCGCCTGAGGCCCCTGGCCAAGGTCACCGGCTGGGGCCCGCCCGGGCCCGTGGTCGACCTGGCCCGCTGGGCGGCGTGGCGGTGGGCGGGACCGGTGCGCCCGTTGTTGCGGGCCGCCTCGCCGCCCGGCGCCGTCCGGGGCCTGCCGGCCCCGCCGGCGGCCCGGGCACCGGCCTCCGCCCCCGGCGACGACGACCCCGTCGTGCGCGAGGCGTTCGCCCGTCCCCGGTCCGTGGTGCGCCTGCCGCCGGCCGCCGACGCCTACCCGCTGGTCGCCGCCGCCGCCTGCCTCGGCCGAGCCCTCGTCGTCACCCCGGCGGTGGGCGACAGCGCCCTTCTGGCCGCCCGCCTGCGCCGGTCGGGAGCGCCGGTGGCGTCGGTGCCCCGCGACTGGGGACGGGCGGCGGCCGGTGGCTCGGTGGTCGTCGGCGCCCGCGCCGCGGCATGGAGCCCGGTCCCCGACCTGGCCGCCGTGGTCGTGCTCGACGCCCACGACGAGTCCCTCCGGGAGGAGCGGGCGCCGACGTGGAACGCCTGGCAGGTCGCGGCCGAGCGTGCCGATCGCGCCGGTGTGCCGTGCGTGCTGGTGTCGCCGTGCCCGACCCTGGAGCAGCTGGCGTGGGGCGAGCTGTCCCTGCCGTCGCGGGCCGTCGAGCGCGCCGGGTGGCCGGCCGTCGAGGTGGTCGACCGCCGCCACGACGACCCCCGTTCGGGGTTGTACTCGGAGCGCCTGGTACGGGTGCTGCGCAGCGCCGGGCGGGTGGCGTGCGTCCTCAACCGCAAGGGCCGGGCCCGGCTGCTCGCCTGCGGGGCGTGCGGCGAGCTGGTCCGGTGCGAGTGGTGCACCGGCGCCATGGCGCAGGACGGCGACGGCCTGCGGTGCCGCCGCTGCGGGGTGGGGCGCCCCCCGGTGTGCCAGGCCTGCGGGGCCGCCCGCCTGAAGTCGCTGCGGGTCGGCGTCAGCCGCGCCCGCGAGGAGCTGGAGGCCCTGGCCGGCCGCCCCGTGGCCGAGGTCACGGGCGAGTCCGACGAGCTGCCCGAGGCCCCGGTGCTGGTCGGCACCGAGGCGCTGCTGCACCGCCTCCGGTCGGCCGACGCCGTGGTGTTCGTCGACTTCGACCAGGAGATGCTGGCACCGAGGTTCCGGGCGGCCGAGCAGGCGCTGGCCCTGCTGGCGCGGGCGGGCCGGGTCGTGGGCGGCCGCGACGGCGGTGGGCGCGTCGTGGTGCAGACCCGGGCGCCCGGCTCGCCCGTGCTGCGGGCCGCCGTGCACGCCGACCCGGGCCGGCTGGCGGCCGCCGAGTCGGAGCGGCGGGCGTCCCTGCGCCTCCCGCCGGCCACCGCGCTGGCGCTGGTGTCGGGCGACGCGGCGGCGTTCGTGGCCGCCCTCCCCGCCACGGTGGAGGTGATGGGGCCGGCCGAGGGCCGGTGGCTGGTGCGGGCCGACGACCACCGCACGCTGTGCGACGCGCTGGCGTCCGTGCCCCGCACGGGGGCGCGCCTGCGCGTCGAGGTCGACCCCGCCCGCGCGTAGCTTTCGACCTCATTCGTTCGCTTCGCTCACTCCATTCGGTCGAGTTGGGTCGTGCTCCGGCGGGCGAGCGGAGCTCGCGCCACCTCCGCCCTGTTCCTTCTCGGTGTCCGCAGCCGCAGAGGCCGCCTGCGGCGGCGGGGGGGGGCCGCAGACCTTGCCGCTGCGAACGAATGAGGTCGGGCACGAGCCCGGCGGCCCGGCGGTACCCTGACCGGCAATGGCGATCCACACCATCCGCGTCTACGGCGACCCGGTGCTGCGCGCGCCGACGGCCCTCGTCACCGACGTCGACGCGGCGCTCCACCGCCTCATCGACGACATGATCGAGACCATGTACGACGCGCCGGGCGTGGGACTGGCCGCCAACCAGGTCGGTGTGCAGAAGCGGCTGTTCGTGTGGGACATCGGCGACGGTCCCGGCGTCGCCATCAACCCGGTGGTCTCCGGTCACGCCGGCGAGTGGTCCTACGACGAGGGGTGCCTGTCGGTGCCGGGCCTGTGGTGGCCGATCCTCCGGCCCAGGCAGGTCCATCTGAAGGCGCAGGACCGCGACGGCGACGAGTACGAGGTCGACGCCGACGACATGCTCGCCCGGGTCTTCCTCCACGAGACCGACCACCTGGACGGCAACCTCCTGCTCTCCCGCCTGGACTCCAAGCAGAGCAAGGAGGCGCGCAAGGCCCTGCGCGACCGCGTCCTCGACCTCGACCCCCGGTAGGTCGCCCTGCGACTCGTCTTCCTGGGGTCACCTTCGGCCGCCGTCCCGCCGCTGCGCGCCCTCGTCGAGGCGGGCCACGACGTCGCCCTGGTGGTCACCCGGGCCGACAAGCGGCGGGGCCGCGGCGGTGCCCTGCTCGCCACGCCGGTGAAGGCGGCCGCCGAGGAGCTGGGCCTCCCCGTCAGCCACCGCGTCGACGACGTGCTCGGCACCGGCGCCGAGCTCGGGGTCGTCGTCGCCTTCGGGCGCCTCGTCAAGCCCCACGTGCTGGAAGCGGTGCCGATGGTGAACGTCCACTTCTCGCTGCTCCCGCGGTGGCGGGGAGCGGCGCCCGTGGAGCGGGCCATCCTGGCCGGCGACACCGAGACGGGGGTGTGCCTGATGGGTCTGGAGGAAGGCCTCGACACCGGCCCGGTGTTCCGGCGGGCGGCGGTGTCCATCGGCGAGGACGAGACGGCCGACGAGCTGCGGGAGCGCCTGGTCGAGATCGGCACCCGCCAGCTGGTCGACGCGCTGGCCGAGGGCCTGGGGGAGCCGGAGCCGCAGTCCGGCGAGCCCACCTACGCCGCCAAGCTGGAGAACGACGAGCTCCACCTCGACTGGTCCCTCCCGGCCGAGGAGCTGGAGCGGGTGGTGCGCGTCGGCCGGGCGTGGACGACTCACCGGGCGCGGCGGCTGAAGGTGCTGCGGGCCTGCGCCCACCGGCTGACGGGAAAGGGCGTCGTGGTCCCCACCGGCTCGGCGCCCATGGAGCTGCTGGAGGTGCAGCCCGAGGGCAGGGGCCGCATGGGAGCAGCCGACTGGGCGCGGGGCGTGCGGTGGCACGAAGGCGACCGGCTGGGGACGTGACGGCGAAGGTCCCGGCCCGCCGGGTCGCCGTCGACGCGCTGGTGCGGATCGACGAGGGTGCGTACGCCAACCTGGTCCTCCCGCTGCTGCTGGAGCGCAGCGGGCTCGACCGCCGCGACCGGGCCTTCGTCACCGAGCTCGTCTACGGGGCCACCCGGATGCGCCGGGCGTGCGACTGGTTGGTGGACCGCCTGGTGGACCGGCCCCTCGAACCCGAGGTGCGGGCCGTGCTGCGCCTGGGCGCGTACCAGCTCGCCTTCCTGGGGACGCCGCCCCACGCCTCGGTGTCGGCCACCGTGGACGTGGCGCCCGCGCGGGCACGCGGCCTGGTGAACGCCGTGCTCCGCCGGCTGGCCCGGGAACCGGCGCCCCCCTGGCCCAACCCGGCCACCCGCCTCAGCTATCCCGACTGGGTGGTGCTCCGGCTGGCCGCCGACATCGGCGCGGACGAGGCACAGGCCGCCCTCGAGCAGATGAACGTGGCCCCGCCCGTCACCGAGCGGGCCGACGGGTACGTGCAGGACGCCGCCTCCCAGGAGGTGGCGGCGTACGTGGGCGCGGCGGCGGGGGAGCAGGTCGCCGACCTGTGCTCGGCGCCCGGCGGCAAGGCGACGGCGATGGCCTCGGCGGGGCCGGCGCTGGTGGTGGCGGCCGACGTCTCGCCGGCGCGGGCCCGGCTGGTGGCCGAGAACGTCGGCCGGCTCCGCCTGGCCAACGTGGCCGTCGTGGTGGCCGACGCCGCCCTCCCACCGCTGCGGCCCGCCGTGTTCGACCGGGTCCTGCTGGACGCGCCGTGTTCGGGGCTGGGCGTCCTGCGCCGACGCCCCGACGCCCGGTGGCGCATCCAGCCCGAGGACGTCGACCGCCTCGCCGCCCTCCAGCGCCGGCTCCTCGACGGCGCCGCCGCCCTCGTCCGCCCCGGCGGCCTCCTCGTCTACAGCGTGTGCACGCTGACGCGGGCGGAGACGGTCGAGGTCGACCAGTGGCTGGCCTCGGCGCACCCCGAGCTGGTCGCCGTGGAGCCGCCCGGTCCCCCCTGGGCGCCGCTCGGACGCGGCGCCCGCCTGCTGCCCCAGGACGCGGGGACCGACGGCATGTTCGCCGTCGGCCTGCGGCGGCGCGGCGCGATCTAGCGTCGCGGCCGTGGAGCTGCACGCCAAGGTCCTGACCGTGTCGGACGGCGTGGTCGCCGGCACCCGCGACGACCGGTCGGGAGCCGCCCTGGTCGAGGCGCTGGAAGCCGCCGGGTTCGCCGTCGTCGACCGGCGGGTGGTGGCCGACGGGGCCGACCACGTCGCCCATGCGCTCCGCCAGATGACGCGCAGCTTCACCGGCCTGGTCGTCACCACCGGAGGAACCGGCTTCGGGCCCCGCGACCAGACCCCCGAGGGCACCGGTGACGTCCTCGAGCGCCACGCTCCCGGCCTGGCCGAGGCCATGCGCCTGGTGAACCCGCTGGGGCGGCTGTCGCGGGGGCTGGCCGGGACCGTCGGGCGGGCCCTCGTGCTCAACACCCCCGGTTCGCCGGCCGGCGCCGTGGAGTGCCTGGGCGCGGTGGTGGACGTCCTGCCCCACGCCCTGGCCCTTCTTGCCGACGAGCCGACCACCCACTGACGGCGTGCCCGGCGGCGGCACCGGGGCCGCCCCGTTCTCGACACGGCGCGCCGCCCCCGGGGATCATCGTCGCGTGCACGACGCCACCGCCATGGACCGGGCCATCGCCCTGGGCTGGACGGCGCGCGCCCGTGCCCATCCCAACCCGTGGGTGGGAGCCGTGGTGGTGGGCCCCGACGCCACCTCCTACGAGGGCGCCACGGCGGAGCCGGGCGGCCCCCACGCCGAGGCGGCCGCCCTGGCCTCCGCCGGTGAGGGAGCGCGGGGCGCCACCGTCTACGTCACCCTCGAGCCGTGCCCGCACTCCGGGCGAACGGCGCCGTGCGCCGATGCCCTGATCGCGGCCGGGGTCGAACGCGTGGTGGTGGCGATCGAGGACCCCGACGTGCGGGTGCGGGGCCGGGGCATCGCCCGCCTGCGCGGGGCCGGCGTGTGCGTCGAGGTCGGCCTGCGGGCGGCCGAGGTGACCGCCCAGCTCGCCCCCTACCTCAAGCACCGCGCGACGGGCCGGCCGTGGGTCGTGCTCAAGCTGGCCGCCGGGCTCGACGGCCGCATCGGCGCGCCCGACGGCACCAGCCGGTGGATCACCGGCGACGCCGCCCGCGACGACGCCCACCGCCTGCGGGCCGAGAGCGACGCCGTGCTCGTGGGCGCCGCGACCGTGCGGGCCGACGACCCCGCCCTCACCGTGCGGCGGGTCGACGGTCGCGACCCCATGCGCGTCGTGCTGGGCCGGGCCCCGGAGGGCGCCGCCGTCCACCCCGCGCTGGAGGTGTCCGGCGACCTAGGCGACGTGCTCGACGACCTCGGGCGGCGAGGAGTCGTGCAGCTGCTGGTCGAGGGCGGTGCGAGGGTGGCGCACGCCTTCCACGCCGCCGGCCTCGTCGACCGCTACGTCTTCTACCTGGCCCCCGTGCTGTTCGGCGGCGACGACGCCCGCCCCATGTTCGCCGGGCCGGGGGCGGCGACCATGGCCGACGTGTGGCGGGGCGCGGTCACCGGCGTCACCCGGTTGGGCGAGGACCTCCGAGTCGACCTCGCCCCCCGACAGGAGCGCCCATGTTCACGGGGATAGTCGAGGAGATGGGCCGCCTCCGCCAGCGCGACGGGCCGCGGTTCCGGTTCGACGCCTCCGTCGTCCTCGGTGACCTGGCCGTCGGCGACTCGGTGGCGCACAACGGGTGCTGCCTCACCGTGGCCGAGATCGGCGACGGTTGGTACGGCGTGGACGTGGTGGACGAGACGCTGAGACGGACCGACCTCGGATCGCTGGCGCCGGGCGACGGTGTGAACCTGGAGCGGTCGGTCACCCCCACGACCCGCCTGGGCGGCCACCTCGTGCAGGGCCACGTGGACGCCGTCGGCGAGATCGTGCGGCCCGCCCCCGAGCTGGAGGTGCGCATGCCGGCTGAGCTGGCCCGTTACGTCGTGAGGAAGGGCCCCATCGCGGTGGACGGCTGTAGCCTCACGGTGGTCGACGTGGGCGCCGACCGGTTCACCGTGGCCGTCGTCCCCCACACCGCCTCCGTCACCACCTTGGGGCGGAAGGGCCGGGGGGCCCCGGTCAACCTCGAGGTGGACCTGATGGCCAAGTACGTCGAGAAGCTGCTGGAAGGACGCAGGTAGGCCGTGCCCTTCGCTGACATCGAGAAGGCGATCGCCGCCGTGGCGCGGGGCGACATGGTCGTCGTCGTGGACGACAAGGACCGCGAGAACGAGGGCGACCTCATCCTGGCCGCCGAGCACGCCACGGCCGAGAAGATCGGGTTCTTCGTCAAGCACACCTCGGGCGTCATCTGCATGCCCATGCTGGGCGAGCGCCTGGACCAGCTCGGACTTCCCCTCATGGTCCTCGACAACACCGAGTCGCAGCGCACCGCCTTCACGGTGAGCGTCGACTACCGGCCGGGCACGAGCACAGGGATCTCGGCGGCCGACCGGGCCGCCACCATCCGCGCCCTCATCGACCCGGCGACGTCGCCCGCCGACCTGGCCAAGCCCGGCCACATCTTCCCCCTGCGCTACCGCACGGGGGGCGTGCTGAAGCGGGCCGGGCACACCGAGGCGGCCGTCGACCTGGCCCGCCTGGCCGGGCTGCGGCCCGCCGGGGTGCTGTGCGAGATCGTGCGCGACGACGGCGAGATGGCCCGCCTCCCCGACCTGGAGGAGTTCGCCGCCGACCACGGTCTGCTGCTGATCTCCATCGCCGACCTGATCCGCTACCGGCGCCAGAAGGACAAGCTGGTGAAGCGGCTGTCGGAGGCGCGCCTGCCCACGCCCTACGGGGACTTCGTCTGCTACGCCTACGAGTCCGTCCTCAACGGCGACCAGCACCTGGCTTTGGTCCGGGGGGCGGTGCAGGGCGAGCAGAACGTGCTCGTGCGGGTGCACAGCGAGTGCCTCACCGGCGACGTGTTCGGGTCGATGCGCTGCGACTGCGGGTGGCAGCTGGAGGCGGCGGTGAGGCGGGTCGCCGAGGAGGGCCTCGGCGTCGTGGTGTACCTGCGGGGCCACGAGGGGCGCGGCATCGGCCTGGCCCACAAGCTGCGCGCCTACCGGCTCCAGGAGCAGGGGCACGACACGGTGGACGCCAACCTGGAGCTCGGGCTGCCCGTCGACAGCCGGGAGTACGGCATCGGCGCCCAGATCCTGGTCGACCTCGGCATCACCACCATGCGCTACATGACCAACAACCCGGCCAAGTACGGCGGCCTCGACGGGTTCGGGCTGGAGATGGTGGAGCGGGTCCCCCTGCAGTCCACGCCCAACGCCGAGAACTCGTCCTACCTGCGCACCAAGCGCGACCGCCTCGGCCATCACCTGGAGGGTCTAGATGACGACGATTAGGGGTCAGCTCCGGGGCGACGGCCTCCGGGTGGCCGTGGTGTGCAGCCGGTTCAACGACCTGGTCACCGAGCGCCTGCTGGCCGGCGCCCGCGACGGCCTGGTGCGCCACGGGGTGGACGGCGGCTCGATCACCGTGGCCGAGGTGCCCGGCGCATTCGAGCTGCCGCTGGTCGCCGCCCGCCTGGCGTCGTCCGGCGAGTACGACGCCGTGGTGTGCGTGGGCGCCGTCATCCGGGGCGCCACGCCCCACTTCGACCTCGTCGCCGGCCAGTGCGCGGCCGGGCTCCAGCGGGCCCAGCTCGACACCGGCGTGCCGGTCATCTTCGGCGTGCTGACCACCGACACCGTGGAGCAGGCCCTCGACCGGGCCGGCGGCAAGGCCGGCAACAAGGGCTTCGACGCCGCCGTCGCCGCCGTCGAGATGGTCGACGTGGTGCGCCAGCTCCCCAAGCCACCGGCCGGCGGGGCGGGGTAGCGGAGTGCTGCGACTGGTCCTCCCCAAGGGGTCGCTCGAGTCCTCCACCCTCAAGCTGTTCGAGGAGGCCGACCTCCCCGTGCGGCGGAGCTCGGCCGTCGACTACTCGGCCACCATCGACGACCCCCGCATCGACAGCGTCCGCATCCTGCGCCCCCAGGAGATCCCCCGGTACGTGGCCGAGGGCCTGTTCGACCTCGGCATCACCGGGCGGGACTGGATCGAGGAGACGTCCAGCACCGTCGTGTCGCTCGGCGAGCTGCACTACTCCAAGGCCACGGCCCGCCCCATCCGGGTGGTCCTGGCCGTAGCCGCCGACTCCGCCGTGCGGACCGTCGCCGACCTCCCCGACGGCGCCCGCGTGCACACCGAGTACCCCGAGCTCACGGGCAGGTACCTGGAGGAGCACGGGGTGAAGGCCGAGGTCACCCTCTCCTACGGCGCCACCGAGGCCAAGGTGCCCGACATCGCCGACGCCGTGGTCGAGATCACCGAGACGGGCCGGGCCCTGAAGGCCGCCGGCCTGCGGATCGTCGACACCATCCTCGTCTCCTACACTGAGTTGATCGCCAACCCGGAGGCGTGCGACGACCCGGCCAAGCGGCACGCCATGACCCAGATCCTCACCCTCCTCCAGGGCACGCTGGAGGCCCGCGGCAAGGTCCTGGTGAAGCTCAACGTGGGCGTCGACCAGCTGGACGGCGTCATCGAGCTCCTCCCCGCCATGCGGGCGCCGACGGTGTCCCAGCTGTTCGGCGGCGCCGGCTACGCGGTGGAGACGGTGGTGCCCAAGAGCGAGATCAACATCCTCATCCCGGCGCTGCGCGACTCGGGCGCCACCGACATCATCGAGCTCCCGCTCTCCAAGATCGTGCATTGACGGAATGGGGACGGGTCGCCGACTACGACGACCACAAGGGCTGGGGCCACATCGCCACCGGCGACGGGCGCCTGCTGTTCTTCCACTGCACGGCCATCGCCGACGGCACCCGCACCGTCCCGGTCGGTGCCGACGTCGAGTACGAGGAGGTCACCGACCCCCGCGGCAAGCCGGAGGCGGCGAACGTGCGAGAACGAGGGGCCCGGGCCTAGGAGACCGGTGTCGAACGGGTCGGCCGCTGACGCGGCCGAACGGCTCGGGTGGCCTGAGCAGCGCTTTCTCGGCCGCTCCGTAACCGTCCGGCAGGAGGAGCCGGGTTCGACACCAGTCTCCTAGTCCGACGGGGAGGGGGCGAGGTTGGGGCCGGTCGTGGCCGTCTTCAGCTGGACGTAGGCGAGGCGGAGCTGGGCCAGGCCGTCCCTGACCGTCTCCTCCTCCTGGCCGAGGCGACCGGCGAGCCCGTCCACGACGGCGCCCAGGGCGTCGATGGCGAGCTGGGCCTGGTCCAGCTGCGGAGGCTGGAGCGAGAGGTGGAGGGCGGCCAGCTCGAACAGCCCGAAGCAGTGGTTGGCGATGACCACCGACGCCGGCGTCTCCGCCAGCTGCCGGCGCAACTCGTCCATCCGGGCCTCCAGCTCGGCCTCGGTCTCCGGCCCGGCGGCGCCGGGACCGGGCGGCGGGCCGGCCTCGGCTCGGGGCGGTGGGGCGGTGGCGCCGCCGACGGGGCGCTCGCCTCCGGGTGTCCACAGCGTGCCCATCGCTGGTACCCTATTCCACAAAACCGAACCTGGAAGCGGGGATCCGGCCGACACGGAGCCCCCACCCGACCACCGGATCTCCGCCGAGTGCCCGGGTCGAATGGCCGCCGAGGGCGGGCGTTGCTTCCGACGCCTGCCCTTTCTCGCGAAAGGGCACGATCCCGAGGAGGGGATGCCGCATCGCCGCAGCGGGCGCCAACGAGACCAGGATCAACGACCGGGTACGGGCCCGTGAGGTCCGCCTGGTCGCCGCCGACGGGACGCAGCTGGGCATCAAGTCCCTCCCCGAGGCCCTGCACATCGCACGTGAGGCCGACCTGGACCTCGTCGAGGTGGCCCCGATGGCCAACCCGCCGGTCTGCCGCATCATGGACTACGGGAAGTACAAGTTCGACGCGGCACAGCGGGCGAAGGAGTCTCGGCGCAAGACCTCCAACGTCGGGATAAAGGAGATGAAGTACCGGCCCAAGATCGGGCCCGGGGACTTCGACACCAAGACCCGCCAGGTGAGCAAGTTCCTCTCCCAGGGCCACAAGGTGAAGATCACCATCATGTTCCGGGGGCGCGAGATGAGCCACCAGGAGCTCGGTCTGAAGATCCTCAACCGGGTGGCGGAGGAGGTGGGGTCGGCCGCCAAGGTGGAGGCGGCGCCCAAGGTCGACGGTCGCAACATGATCATGGTCCTCGCCCCCGACAAGCGGGCCCAGGCGCCCAAGAAGGCCGCCGCTGCGAACGGATCGGCACCTCCGCGCGCCGCCACCGGCCACGACACCCCCGGGGCCGCCGCGGCACCACCGCCGGCGCCCCCGGCCGCGTCGGCGGCGCCCGCGGCGGAGCCCGCCCG
>Ga0247717_1000569_pt1 | contig 10991 bp, 10 predicted proteins | sample 24E_NmetaG_FD_189047 | JGI IMG/M metagenome (GOLD analysis project Ga0247717, IMG submission 189047) | Soil microbial communities from hillslope of Landscape Evolution Observatory, University of Arizona, Oracle, AZ, United States - 2-4-E_N | ecosystem: Engineered > Artificial ecosystem >... | reverse complement strand
CAGAACGCTCAGATCGCCGAGGCATGCGGCATAAACGTCAAGATGGTCCGCCACCTCACCACCGGGGTGGCCACTGCGGTGGCAGGTATCGCCGGCGGCCTGATCATCATGATCTTCCCGTTCAACCCTCAGTCGGGCTTCCAGTACGCCATCATCGCCTTCGTTGTAGCAGTGGTCGGCGGCCTGGGAAGCTTCTACGGCTCGGTCTTGGCCGGGCTCGTGCTCGGGGCGGGCCAAGGGCTCGTCGGCTACTACTCGACCTCTGAGCTGTCGGTGGCCATCATGTACCTCTTCCTCATCGCCGTTCTGATCGCCCGTCCCAGTGGGTTCGCCGGTGTAGCAAGGGCGCTCGAGCGATGACCGAAGCACTGGCGGACGTCACCGAAGGCAGTCCGGTCGTCTCACTCACGACCGCCGGTGACCCGCGCCACGTCAGGTTGGCACTCGCGCGGCGGCGCCAGCACCGGGTCGCTGCGGGCCTCGGCACCTTGGCTCTCATCCCCTTGGCCATGGTCCCCGACATCGTGGCTAACGACTACCAGTTGCGCGTCGCCACTTTCGCCGTGATGTACATGGGGCTGGCCACGAGCTGGAACCTCTTTTCCGGTTTCACCGGCTACCCCTCGTTCGGCCACGCCGCCTTCTTCGGCCTGGGTGCCTACACGGCCGGCATCGGAACGGCCCGTTACGGGATGCCGATCTGGGTCGCCCTGGGAGCGGCATTCTTCCTCGTAGCCCTCTTCGCCCTGGCCATGGGCCTGCTGACGCTGCGACTGAAGGGCCACTACTTCGCGGTGGCCACGCTTGGGATCGCCGAAGCCATCCAAGCCATTGTCAACTGGGGCAAGAGCTACACCAAGGGGACGTTCGGCTTCGCCTTGCCCCTGTCGGCTACCGGCGTCTCGTATGCCACCCAGTACCGGGTGATGCTCGGGTGCTTCGCTGCGGTGGTGGCCCTGACCGTCACCATCCTGTGGTCCCGGCTCGGTGCCCGGCTCCTGGCCGTGCGTGAAGACGAGATGGCGACCGAATCGCTCGGTGTCAACGCCGGCTTGGTGAAGATCGTGACGCTGGGCCTCTCCGGTGCCTTGACCGGGCTGTTCGGCGCGGTGTTCGCCTGGGTCCTGGGCTTCTTGACCCCTGACAGCGTGTTCGCGGCCCGGATCGGCCTCGAGATGGTGGTCATGACCATCGTCGGCGGCATGGGGACGGTCCTGGGGCCCATCCTCGGGGGGCTTGGGTTCTACCTCCTGCCGGAAATCCTGATCGGTGAGCGCAACGAGATGTACCTGGTGTGGATCGGGGGGCTGCTCGTGGTGACCGTGTTGTTCCTCCGACGAGGTGTGATCGGCACCCTTCAACATTCGCGCTTCTGGCCGAGAGGCCTGCGACTGTGAAGGCCCGCAGCCCGGATGTCGTACTCGAGGCGACGGGCATGACCAAGCGCTTCGGAGGCGTCATCGCGGTCAAGGATGTGTCGCTCGACGTACGCGAGCACGAGGTCACTGGCCTCATTGGGCCCAATGGCTCGGGCAAGACGACGACATTCAGCATGATCGGCGGCACGATCAGGCCTGACGACGGTGAGGTACGTCTCCGGGGCGAGAGCCTCAGCCGGCGTTCTCCGCACGAGATCGCCAGGAGAGGAGTGGTCAGGACGTTTCAGCTGACCCGCGTCTTCCCCCAGATGACGGTGTTCGAGAATCTCACCATGCGCTTGGGCGTGCGTCGTACCCTGGCGCAGGACGACCTGTGGGAGCTGATCCACATGGTGGGCTTGCACGTAAAGCTCGACGCCTACGCCGGGGAGCTCTCCTACGGGCAGCAGAAGCTGTTGGACCTCGTGCGTGCGGTCTCCATGAAGCCGGCTGTATTGCTGCTGGACGAGCCTTTCGCCGGGGTCAACGCGACCATGGAGCGCCGGCTGGTGGATCTCATCCGGTACATCCGCCGTGCACACCAGACGTCGGTCTTTCTCATCGACCACGAGATGAACGTCATCATGAACCTGTGCGACCACATCTTCGTGCTGGCCAACGGGTCACTGATCTGCGCAGGTGAACCGACACACGTCCAGAACGACCCAGCGACGATGGAGGCCTACTTTGGCAAGGGACGGATCACCGGTCCTCGAAGCGCGTGAGGTAACGGCCGGGTACGGGCGGATGGAGATCGTCCGCAGCGTCGACTTGTCTGTCGAGCAGAACCGGCTGGTCACCATCATCGGTCCGAACGGGGCCGGCAAGTCCACGGTACTGAAGGCGGTGCTCGGGTTCTGCAAGCTCTTTCGCGGCACGATCCTCATCGGCGGCACCGACGTCACGAAGGTACCGACCTTCAAGCGGGTTGCCCACGGGCTTGGCTACGTACCGCAAGGCAGGCAGGTCTTCCCGGACCTGACCGTCCGGGAGAACCTCCGGATGGGTGCTTTCCTGGTGCAGGACCAGGCGGTGGTGCAGCGTCGCACAGAGGAGATGTTCGAGCTGTTCCCGCGGCTCGCGCAGCGCTCGAACCTGCCCGCCGGCTCGATGTCCGGGGGAGAGCAGCAGATGCTGGCCATGGGTCGCGCCTTGATGACCAACCCGCGCGTCCTCCTGCTGGACGAGCCGACCCTCGGCTTGGCTCCGGTCATCGTCGACCTCATCATGGAGCGAATCCTTGCCATGAGGTCGCTGGGCATCAGCATGCTGATGGTCGAGCAGAACGCCACCGTCGCGCTGGAGATCTCCGACCATGCCTACGTGATCGACGCGGGGACGTCGAGCCCTCGCAAGGATGCGAAGGAGGTCTTGCGCAGCGATGAGATTCAGCGTCTCTACCTCGGCGCAACGGTGTAGGCCCACGGCATCGAGTGCTTTGGCACGTGGCTGTCGGGATGCTAAAGTCTGACGTATCGCAGGCGGGGCAGCAGCCTCGCGGAGCAGCCCGTTCATCACTGGGAGGTCTACATGACGGTCAAGGTTGCGCTTGCACAGTTCGCCAGCGGGGACACGGTGGAGACCAACGTCGACAAGATGGTGGCGTTGCTCCGTGCCGCCGCAGAGGAAGGCGCCAGGCTGATCGCTTTCCACGAGCTCGCCACCACGCATTACTTCTGCTTCAAGCAGCGGGACGAGTCGTGGTTCGCGTGTGCAGAACCGGTGCCCGGCCCGACAACAGATCGCATCACCCAAGCGGTGGAGGAGACCGGCTGTTCCGCGCTGATCCCGTTGTACGAGCTGGAAGACGGAATCCGGTACAACACGGCCGTCCTCATCGAGCCCGGCGTCGGAATCGCCGGGAAGTACCAGAAGTCACACGTACCGGCCTCCAAGGCCCGTGGCGAGCAGCGTGGTGCCGAGGAGAACTGGTATTTCTCGCCCGGTCACACTGGTTTCGTGGCCTTCGACAGCGTCACTGGTCTGCGAGTCGGTACGCTCATCTGCTTCGATCGGCACCATCCCGAGGGCCAGCGGGCCTACGGAACGCTCGAGATAGACATCCTGTTCGTTCCCACGGCCTCGTACCGCAGCTTCGTCATGGGGCCGATCTGGGAGGCGGAGCTAATGGCGGCAGCCTTTCAGAACAGCTATTACGTAGCCGGCATCAACAAAGTGGGCAAGGTCCCCTTCATCGACAAGGAGGCCACTTACCCCGGCCGTTCGATGTTCGTGGATCCCGAGGGCGTCATCCTGGAGCAGGCGGACGACCAGGAGGGCATCCTCTACGCCGAGATCGACAAGGACCGCATTCCCCAGGTCCGCGAGCCGCTGAATTTCCTGCAGTTCCGCCGGCCCGACCTGTACGGGCCGCTCGTCGAGTCACAGTGACCGGCGCCGCCGTTGCTACCGCGTTCGACGGGGCGAAGCTCGACCGCCTGCGCCAGGAGGTCGTTGCTCAGTACGTAGAGGCTCGGCCCGCGTCGGCGGAGGTGTACGAGCGGGCAAAGGAGTCGCTACCCGGCGGGAACTCGCGCCACCAGGTCTACTTCGGTCCCTTTCCCTTCTATGTGGCGGATGCGCGAGGCCCGCGGCTCCGCGATGTCGACGACCACTGCTACATCGACTTGGTCAACAACTACACCTCTTTGGTCCATGGGCACGCCCATCCCGACGTCGTCGCCCGGGCCACCGAGCAGATCGGCAGGGGCACCGCATTCGGGGCGCCGAGTGCGCTCGAGGTCGACCTGGCTGCGGAGCTGCGGCAGCGGATTCGTTCGCTCGACGCCGTTCGCTTCGCCAGCTCGGGAACCGAGGCCGTCTACTACGCCATCCGGACGGCCAGGGCTTTCACTGGACGCGGGGCGGTGATCAAGGCGGAAGGGGGTTATTCCGGCGGATTCGACAGCGTCCAGGTGAGCGTCAAACACCTGGGCGCGGTGCCTGGGCAGTCGGTCCCGGAATGCGGCGTACCCCGCGTCGTGGCCGACCAGACCCATGTCATCCCCTTCAACGACGTGGACACAGCGGTCGAGGTCATCCGCAGGGTTGGCCGCGATTGCGCGTGCGTGGTGGTCGAGCCGCTCCAAGGCTCGGGAGGCGCCCTGCCCGCCGACCCGTCGTATCTTGCCGCCATCCGGGAGGAGACGGCCAAGGTTGGCTGCCTTCTCCTCCTCGACGAGGTCCAGACCCTGCGCCTCGGCTATGGCGGCATGCAGGAGCGCTACGGCGTCGAGGCCGACCTGACGGCGATGGGCAAGCTGATAGGTGGGGGCTTTCCCATCGGCGCCTTCGGAGGTCGAGGCGACGTGATGGCCGTGAACGACCCGCGGCGGCCCGAGACGCCGATGCACGCTGGTACCTACAATGCCAACCCGGTCAGTCTGGCGGCTGGGCTGGAGACGCTGCGGCTGCTGACGCCCGAGGCCGTCTCGTCGCTCAACGCACGCGGGGATGGGCTTCGCCAGCGGTTCAATGAGATGGCGCGCCAGTTCGGGCTCCCGATGCTGGCCAGCGGCTTCGGCAGCATCATGCAGGTCCACACCGGTAGCCAGGTCCCTCGCTCGTTCCGCGAGGCGTCCTTGCGCGAGAAGCGTCCTGTCGCCCTGCTCTTCTTCCTGCTTCTCGCCGGGGGTGTCTTCGCCGCGCCGGGGAGGTGCCACATGAACGTCTCGACGGTGTTCGGCGACGTCGAGGCGGCGGAGCTGGAGGCCGCCTTGGCGGTGGCCTTCGACCGGCTGGCCAGCACGCTGGCGTGAAGTTCGAAGCCAGGATGAGGACGATCTCGGAATTGGTCGACGATGCAGCGTCTGAGTTCGGAGACAGCACATGGCTGCTGTTCGACGACACGACCTGGTCCTTCGCCAATCTGCGCTCGACGGCCAATGGCGTCGCCGCGGCGGCCGCCGATCGCGGCCTTGGCAGAGGCGATCTCGTGTTGCTGGTAGCCCAGAACACGCCCCGTCACGTGCTGACGTGGCTGGGCCTGATGGACCGTGGCGTGCTGATGCTACCGGTCAACCCGAAGAGCACAGTCGAAGAGCTGACCGGCTTCATGGTCCAGGTGCAGCCTGCTGCAGTGGTGCACGCCGGAGTCTCCGCCGTCGCCCCGGCCGTCGAAGCAGCCGGCATACGGACGCAGGTGATTGCACTCGATGACCTCTTCGCCAGCGGCCCGTCCGACTCGGACCGCTCCCGGGTTCACGTCCGGCCGACCGACCCCGCCGTTCTCATCCCGACGTCCGGTACGACCGGCAGATCGAAGCTGGTCACTCAAACGCACCGGGGTTACGTGATGGCCGCCGAGGGCTTTCCCTGGTGGCTCGGGCTCGACCGCCGCGATCGCATGATCTCGGCTTTGCCGCTCTTCCACATCAACATCCAGGCCTACTCGCTGCTCGCCTCGCTGGTGGCGGGCAACAGCCTGGCGCTGATCGAGCGGTTCTCCGCATCCGGGTTCCTCGACGCCACCAGGCGCTTCGGGGCCACGCAGTTCAACTCCATCGGATCGATGCTCGAACTTCTGATGCTCCAGCCCCGGCGCGAGGACGACGCAGACAACCCTCTGCGGCTTTGCTACACGGCGCCGTCACCACCCGTCCACCGCCAATTGGAGATCGAGGAACGCTTCGGCATCAAGGTCGTGTGCGGGTACGGGATGTCCGAGACTCCGTACGGCCTGATATGGCCCCGCGGTGAGCGACCGTTCGGGACCATGGGCCGGGAGCGACAGCACCCCACTCTGGGTCGTGTGAACGAGGCGCGGGTGATGGTGGAGGGCCGCCAGGCACGGATGGGCGAGGTCGGCGAGCTGGAGCTCCGCAACCCGGCAGTCATGCTCGGCTACTACGGCATGCCCGAGGAGACGGCGGCAGTCCTGGTTGACGGGTGGCTGCGGACAGGAGACTTGGTGACCAAGGACGGGGCTGGGCTCTTCACCTTCGTAGCCCGCAAGAAGGAAGTGATCCGCAGGCGGGGGGAGAACCTGGCGCCGGGCGAGGTGGAGGAGGCCATCGCCGACCACCCCGACGTGGTCGCCGTCGCCGTCGTGGGCGTGCCCGCCGAGCTGGGGGAGGAGGACGTCAAGGCCTTCGTGGTCGCCCCCGCGGGGGTCACCCTGGATCTCGCCGAGGTGCGAGCGTCGCTGGTGGGGAGGCTTTCGCCGTTCAAGGTCCCCCGGTACTTGGAGCAGGTGGACAGACTGCCGCTCACGCCGACGGGTCGTGTCGCCAAGTCCAAGCTGGCCCGCGATCGAACCGCCGCGGAAAGGGATTTCGAAGGGGCGCCGGCGGCCCGAGCAGGAGGTGCGTCGTGACTGACGGCTACGAAGACTTGGAGTCGTGGATGGACACCAAGGTCGGCTGGTCCAATCCCACAACCATCACCGTGGCCGGGGCGAACCTCGCGGACGAGCTGATGGGTTCGGTTTCGTTCTCCGCGCTGGCCTTCAGGCTGGTGGCAGGGCGCTACCCGACCGAGGGGGAGACGCGGGTCTTCGATGCCGTGCTCGTGTCGCTGGCCGATCACGGCATGACGCCGACTGCCATGGCTGCTCGGCTGACTTACACCGGAGCGCCCGAGTCGCTCCAAGGCGCGGTCGCTGCGGGGCTTCTCGGGGCCGGCAACGTGTTTCTGGGGGTCACCGAGGACACTGCCGAGTTCCTGGAGGGAATCCTCGAGCGCGCGGAAGGCCCTGGGGAGGCGAGTCTGTCCGCAGCTGCAGCGGACGCTGTGGCCTCCTGTCATGCGTCTGGCCGGCGGGTGCCGGGGCTGGGACATCCGGTGCACAAGGAGACCGATCCGCGCGTTCCTCGCCTGTACGAGATCGCCGCAGAGGAGGGAGTGATGGGCCAGCATCTCCGGTTGCTCAAGATCGTCGCCGAGACACAGGCGGCGTCGGGCCGCCGGCTCCCCATCAACGGCGCCGGAGTAGCGGGCGCCGCGCTGGCCGACCTGGGTTTTCCCTGGAAGATCATTCGTGGGTTCGCCCTTCTGGCGCGAACGGCCGGGCTGCTGGGGCACCTCGTGGAGGAGATGCAGCGACCGATCGGGCTGCCCCTCTGGAAGCTCGTCGACGGGACGATCTCGGCGCGCCACGAGAACGGCCCATGAGGTGGCGACCGGAGAGAGCCGCCGATCAGCGGACGGCCTAGGCGCGACCGCCCGCTGATCGGGGGCTGGATCCCGCTGTCCGACCCTCTAGCGCCGAGCTAGCGGCTAGCCCGCGTAGGTCCCGTGCAGTTGGAACACCGCGTCGGAGAACGCCCCGAGGTCCTCACAGCTTTCGGCGCCTTCGTTCTCCAAGGTGCCGGGCAGACAGAGGAGCGATCCCTCGATCGAACCGTGGCCATCGAGATCGGAGAACACCCCGGTTCCGCCGAGTATCTCGAAGGTGCCGCTGATCTGCACCTCGTCATCGGTCTTCAAGAAGCTTCCCGAGTACTCGATGAAGATCCTGTCACTCTCCTCGCCCTCCTCGCAGAGGATCACGGTGAGAGTGCCCTCGACCGTCCCCTCCCCGGTGGACTCGTCATAGTCGGTGATGGCGCCTTCGATTATGTGCCGCGCTGGAGCCGGGTCCTCGATGCCGCCGTAGTCAGGGTCGAAGCGCAGCGATTCGTCGTTGAAGGGCGCTGGCACGTCGCAGGGGATGGACGAGTAGCTGAAGCTGTCCCCTCCCTCGAAGTCATACTCCAACGGCTGGGTCCCCACGAGGGTCTCGTGCCCACCAGGACTACCGAACTCCGAGCTGTGGGCGTGAACGGCGACGGAGATCCCACCCGATTCCTGCGCCCGCTCAGGCCGCCGCTGTTGCTGGGCGGCGACCGGATCGACGGTGAGGCCGAAGAGCATGGCCACTAAGGCGAAGGCAACACCGAACTTGAATCTCTTCATGTTTCCCCTTTCTTGAACGGCCGGCATCGCCCGCCGCAGATGCAAGGGCCTCGGACGCCGACGGGAGGGGGCCCACACCAGCGCCGCCGCACGTCGTCTCACGGCTGCGCCGCGATTCCGTCTCGCCAGCTCCTCGCGCCCTCCCCCCGCGGTGAACGTCCCAAACGTCCGATTTCGAGCGTGCCGGGGGAGGGCCTGGCTTCAGGAGACGCAGACGGTTCCCATCAGAAGGCGGCAGGCTGGCCAGGCGGACTAGCTATCTGAAATGTGAATCCTCCTGTTGGCGCGAGGCCTGCGCGCGTTTGGGTGCGGGGGCGTAGCCCCCGGTCGGGGCGGACCCCCGAGACTTGGTTGTGTTGGGGTCAGGCGGCTGCGGGTTGGAGGGTGACTTTGTGGCCCATCGCTTCGAGTTGGGCGACGAGGCGGCGTTGCCGGGCGGTGCTGTTGCGGCGCTTGTCAAAGTAGTCGCCGCCCAGGTCGTCGTAGGGCTCGCCGGTGCTGAGCAGGTGCCAGGCGATCACGAGGATGGAGTGGCCAACGGCCACGGCGGCTCGCTGGGATCCGCGCCGCCCGCGGATCTGGGCGTATTGGGCGGCGAGGTAGGTGTTCTTCGAGCGTCCAGCTGCCTGGGCGGACTCGACGAGCGCGACCCGGAGCCATTTCGATCCGTGGCGGGTGCGCCCGCAACGGTGCTTGCCCGCGGACTCGTTGTTGCCGGGGCACATGCCCGCCCACGACGCGAGGTGCCCGGCGGTCGCGAAGCGGGACATGTCGGTGCCGATCTCAGCGAGGATCACCTGGGCGTTGCGATAGCTCACCCCGGGGATCGTCAGCAGCAACGACACCGCCGCTTCGTAAGGGGCCAACAACTCGTCGATGCGCGCCCCGAGGGCGTCGACGGTTGCGTCGGCCTGGTCGATGCGGGCCAGCCTGGGCCGGGGTCGAAACCTACCTTCCGCGTCCGTCTTCACATTGCCGATGATGGGAACCTCTGGTGCGCCGTGTTCCGGTCCGATGTCGATCCGGACCATCAACCGTGGGCAGAAGCCCGATCCGCTCACATGGATCTCACGGCCACGCTGCACGCGGTCGGGTTCGACGGTGATGGCCGATCGTCCAAGGGCCACAGCGACGGTTGGTCGCCGGGGTTGACGATGTGGGGGGCGGATCGCGGCGTCAGGCTCCGCCGGCCAGTGCCCGATAGGCCACGGCGGCCAGTTCCCGGCGGGCCAGGTTTGGAACGACGCCGTCGAGGTGGGTGACGGGCCGCAGGACGGCACCGATGGCGGCGGCGGCTCGGAGGTGGGCGCGCTCGCCTGCGCTCGGCCCCACGAGGCGGCCGCGCAGCCGGGCGTGTTGCTCGTCCAAACGGCTCGCCAGGCCCCGGTGGTTGGCCGCGCCGACGTCACGGGCCAAGAAGCGGACGACCTTGTGGTGGGTGACGACGAGGTCGACCAAGTCGGCCAGGAGCTGGCGTCGGCGCGCAGGTGAGTTGGCCGTCGGAGATCGGTCCAGGAGGGCGTCGAGCTCCGCCAGGTAGGGGCCCACGACGGCGCACAGGATGTCGTCTTTGAGGCGGAAGTGGTAGTTGATCGCCGCCCCCGTGATGCCGGTCCTCTCCGAGAGCTGGCGGAACGTCGCGCCCTCGTAGCCTCGTTCGTTGAACAGAGCGAGGGCCTCATCGAGGATCCGCTGGCGCGTCCCTCCCTCGGAGTCCCGCCTGTCATCGGCCATCGCCGCACTTCCCTTCTCGGTGTAGTCGCCTCGGGTAGGCACCTGCCAAATGTCAGGTTACCTCTTGACGACCATCAGGCAGAGTGGGACAGTAGCAGCGGGCGCCGGGCACGGCGCCGGGACATGTCGCCCTTTCGGCACCGTGGAACCGCTGAAGGGGATGCACATGGTCGGATGGCGCGATGGTCGTCACAGCTTGGGCCGAGTCGCCGTCGTGGTGACGCTGGCCGTGGCACTGGTCGTCCCGGTGGCTGAACTTGAACCGGCCAGCGCGACAGTTGTGGGCGCGCCCGGCGCTCCAGTGCCCGACGCTCCGGCGCCGGCAGTGCCGGTGGAGATCGGCCGCACCGCCAACACCGTCACCTACGCCAACCCCGACGGCACCCGCACCACCTACGCCTCGTCGCGCCCGACGAACTACCGGGCCGCCGATGGCCAGTGGCGCAAGATCGACCCGCGCATCGTGGACGCCGCCGGAGGGCTGTTCAAGAACGCCGCCGGCCAGGTCGCCGTACGCTTCCCGGCCGTGACCGGTCCCGACGGGTTCGTCACCGTATCCAAGCCCGACTGGTCGGTGGGCTGGCGCCTGGCCGGGGCGACCGCGGGTCGCCCCGGCGTGCCCGACGGCTCGACCATCCGCTACGCGAACGTGGCCGGCACCGCCGACCTGGAGTACGGCATCACCGCCAGTGGCGTCAAGGAGGTCCTCGTCCTGGAGCAGGCGCCGGCGTCGACGCCCAGGTGGCGCTACCCGCTGCGCCTCGACGGCGTCCGGGCCGAGACCGCGGCTGACGGCTCCATCAGCTTCGTCGACGCCCGCGGCCGTGAGGTGGGCCACATGCCCAAGGGATTGGCCTTCGACTCGGCCAACGACGACGCCACCGCCCGTCCCGCGGCCCGCACTCCGGTCGATCTGCGCCTGGTGGGCGAGCCCGGGAGCCAGGC
>Ga0247717_1000567_pt1 | contig 11006 bp, 10 predicted proteins | sample 24E_NmetaG_FD_189047 | JGI IMG/M metagenome (GOLD analysis project Ga0247717, IMG submission 189047) | Soil microbial communities from hillslope of Landscape Evolution Observatory, University of Arizona, Oracle, AZ, United States - 2-4-E_N | ecosystem: Engineered > Artificial ecosystem >... | reverse complement strand
CATCGCCACCGTCCTGGTGGCGGCGATCGCGGCCGCCGTCCTCATCGACACGAGCGGGAAGCTGCAGGAGCGCTCCACGCGCACCGGGCAGCAGACGACCGAGCAGGTGGCCAGCAACGTCCAGATCGAGAGCATCGTCGGCAAGCGCAACGCAACCTCCGCCGCCGGGCTCAACGAGACCGAGGTGTACATCACGCTGGCACCCGGCGCGAGCACGGTGGACCTGAAGCAGCTGCGCATCCACCTGTTCAACGGGACGAAGCAAACGGTGCTCGAGTGGTCCGGCACGAACCTCTGCACGGCCACCGCGACGGGCTGCGCGGCCAACACCGCGTTTGCGACCGACACGGGAGCCTACGTGAACGCGACGAAGGGCAAGTACAACGCGACGGCCGTGCGCGACGCGGACGGCTCGTTCAGCTTCTCGTCGCCGGTCATGAACGCGGGGGACATGGTGAAGATCACGCTGAGCCTCTGGAAGGAAGGCCGTGACAACAACGGCGTGGCGCGCGAGGGCAACAACATGCCCTTCGAGCCCCGCGACGCGGTCACGATGATCTTCATCCCGGAGATCGGCAACCGCGTCCACGTCGGCTTCGTGACGCCGGCCACGTACGGCTCGGACACGTACATCACCCTCAAGTAGGGTGATCGCCGCATCGACGAACGCCGGGGCCGGCCACGCGGCCGGCCCCGTTTCTTTCCCATTCTCTCGAGCGTGACCCCGTGCGAGCCAACGCCTTTTCGCGGGACCGCCGCGGGCGGGCCGAGGTGGGCATCGGCACGATGATCGTGTTCATCGCGACCGTGCTCATCGCGGCCATCGCCGCCGCCGTCCTCATCGACACGAGCGGCAAGCTGCAAGAACGCGCCACGCGAGCGGGGCAGGACACGACCACGCAGGTGGCCACCTTCCTCTCCGTCGACAGCATCGTGGGCCTTCGCAGCAGCGTCTCGGACGAGGGCCTCCAGACGCTCGAGGTGTACGTCTCGCTTGCCGCCGGCGCCGCGGCCATGGACCTCGACCCCCTGCGCATCCAGCTGGGCAACGGCACGATGCGCCTCACGCTTGCCTACACAAGCGGCGCGCCGGGCGCGGGAACCTACGCGGCCGAGGCGATCCGCGACCCCGACGGCTCGTTCTCCGCGGGCAATCCGGCCGTCACGTCGGGCGACGTCGTGAGGCTCACGATCGAGCTTGGAGCGGGGGCCAACGAGATGCCGCTTCGTCCGCGCGACGAGGTCACGATGACCTTCCTTCCCGAGGGGGGCGCCGCGCTCAACGTGGGATTCTCGACCCCGCCATCCTACGGATCGAGCCTCATCATCCCCCTTAAGTAGGGAGCCGGTTCCCGGGCCGCGACCGGGTTGATTGCTGCCAAGCGTCGGGGGACCCGGAGCAAGGACCATATACAGGGACCGCGAAAACCACGGCGCGGGATGGGCATGGTCGAGCGCACCGTTCGTCGTTTCGTTGGCGCCTCCGCGCGCAAGGACGACGCCGGGGCCGCAAGCCTCCTCACCGTCGCCTTCGTGCTCGTGGGCATCGGCGCCGCAAGCTTGGGGGCAAGCTTCCTCATCAGCTCCGCCACGAAGATGGGCGAGGATTCGCGCGCGTTTGCCGACGAGCGAACGGGGGGCAGCGATCCGGCCACGATGCAGGTCCTCGAGATCCGCGCGCGGGTGGACGCGCCGGGCCTCGAAATCCGCGAACTCCTGGGCGTCCCGGCGTGGTCGGGGCCCGTGGACCTTCGCTCGGTGCGCATCGTGCTCGAGATCCGCGGGACCTCCCACACGTTCACGTTCTCCCAGGAAGCCGGTCCGGGCATTTTCGTCGCCTCCGCGCTTCGCGACAACGACGGCTCCACGTCGCAGGAGCCGCCGGTGGCAAACGCGGGCGACCTCGTCGAGATCCACCTGCGCGTGCCCGAGGGCATCTACGTGCCGGGCCGCGCGGTCGAGATCCAGCAGACCCTCCACGTGGGAGACTCCGTCGCCGTCCGCCAGACCGTCCGCGTCCCCGCGGCCCTACCCTCGGGTTCCATCGCCCGCATCACGGGACTTGAACCCGTCCCAGAGGACGGCCCAGGGGAACAGGACCATGGGTCGAGGGAGACCTGGGTCCCCGTGGCTTCCCGTCCAGCGTTTATCTCCTAGCACGAACGAAACGGGTTCGGGTGACATCGGCATGAAGGCTTGCCGCAAGGCGTTGGAACGGAACGATCGCGCCGAGGTCGGGATCGGCACGATGATCGTCTTCATCGCGACGGTCCTCGTCGCCGCCATCGCCGCCTCGGTCCTCATCGACACGAGCGGGAAGCTCCAGGAGCGCTCCACGCGCACCGGCCAGGAGACGACCCAGCAGGTGGCAAGCAACCTTCAGGTCAACAGCATCACGGGCAAGCGCGCCTCCCTGTCCGAGGCGAACATGACCATGATGAACATCACGCTTAGCGTGGCTCCGGGCGCGCAGAGCATCGATCTCTCGCAGCTCATGATCCAGATGAACACCGGGCAGCGCGTGACCGTGCTCGGCTGGACGAGCGGGACGGAGTCGCAGGGCAAGTTCAACACGACGGCCCTGCGCGACGCCGACGGGTCGTTCACGTTCCTCAACCCGGTCATCAACGCGGGGGACCTCGTGGTCGTGAACATCAACCTCACGGCCGACAGCCTCCAGCTCTCGGCCCGCAAGCCCATGGAGATCCTGCTCGTGCCCGAGATCGGCACGCACGTGCGCGCCGACTTCATCGCGCCGGCAAGCTACGGCACGAACCTCGTCGTGACGCTCCGGTAGAGCGGTCGCCGAAGGGTTTACTGCGCATGTGCGCAGGAAACCCGTCTTAAAGCGGCGGTGTTCTCCCGAAAGTCCGGTTTCCCCACCGACGCTTCCGGGAAAACGCCCCGTCCGTTCCGGTTATATCCCACCGCGCGTCGCAATACGTTCCCGGGTGACGGCGAGCCGACCGGCGGGATCGGCTTGCGCCCCGAGGTGAGACTCATGTTCGGACGAGGGAAGAAGGAGGAGGGCCTCGCGGCCGCGCCGCCTGCGGCCGCCGCGCCGGCAATCGCCCCCGCGGCTGCGCCCGCGCCGCAGCCTCCCCCCGCGCCGCCGCCGTCGGCGCCCGCCGTTCCTCCCGCCGCTCCGGTTCCAGGCGCCGCGCAGCCCGAGCCGTGGATGCAGGACCTCTCCGAGAAGATCACGCTTCTGGCCAAGAGCGTCGACAGCGAGCGGGACACCATGAAGGGCTTCACCGACAAGGTGGGCCGCATGGAGGAGCGCATGAAGTTCCTCCTCAACCTCTCGGAAGTCCTCTCGATGAACTACAATCCGTTCCTCGGCCACGAGGAGGCCGAGCCCTTCGCCGGGGGCGCCAACATGACGCGCCCGACGCCGGGCAACGGAAACGGCGTCCGCGAGATCGTGCCGGTCGTGCCCGAAGACGACGCGCCCGTCGCGCTAGCCGTCCCGGGGATCGCCCCGGCTCAACCGGCGCCCGCCGACGCTGCGGCGCCCGCTCCCGCTCCGCCTTCCCTGGGCCTCGACGCGCTGCTTCCTCCCTCCGACCCGTCGCCCGGCTCCGCCGGGCCGGCCCCCGCGGCGAGCGCTCTGGCCCCGGCTCTCTCGTTCCCGCCGATGCCCCCGCTCATGAAGGCCCCATCCGTGCCCGTCTCGGGCATGTGGAAGGGCCCGCCGGGCGTGCCCGTGGCGGAGATGAGCGCGCAGGGATTGCGCGAGTCGTACGTCACGCTGCAATGGTTCGAGTACATGCTCCAGACGGTGGAGCCGCAAGACCTCCACCGCTTCATCGACTACTACCGCGAGGTGGGCTGGATCGGCGAGGAGGTGCACCAGTGGATGCGCAACCTCGCGCAGGGCATCGCGCCGCGGGACGAGTCCGCGCCGCCCTCGCGCGTGGTCGATCCCAAGGAGCTCGTCCACATCCACATGACAAGCCTCCGGTTCCTTGACTACCTCGCGGGCAACCGCCTCAACGAGGGCGAGGTCGTGCAGCTTGAACACGCGATCAAGCGCCTGGCCAAGCGCGGATAGCCGAACGCGGGGGGTGTGGGGCGATGGGGTTCAGCCTGATCGTGGTGGCGACGATTCTCCTCACCGCGGGCCTGTTCGTGCTCACGCAGACGACAGGAGCGTTCCTCAACGCGCAGAAGAAGGTCCTGGAAGGCGTGAACGACGCGCAATCGCGCCTCGAGCGCGCCGCGCAAGGGGCCCTTCGCGTCGACGACGTCGTCTTCGAGGCATCGGGCACGCCGCGGGCGGTGATCACGGCCTTCAACGACGGCGCGGTCACGTACAACGCTAGCTTGGTGAACGTGCTGCTCGACGGCGTCGTGCGCGACGCCAACGTGACAAGCGTGCTCGTGGAAGGGGCGGAAACGCTCGTGTGGCCCCCCAAGACGACGCTTGTGCTGGAGGTCGCCAACCCGCAGCTTCCCGCCCACGTGGCGCTTGCCGCGCCCGACGGCAAGATGGCCTTCTGGAGGGAGTGACGTGGCGTCGTCGGCCGTCACGGAGATGGTCTTCCTCATCGCCGGGATCCTCCTTGCGGGGTCGCTCGTCGTGATCGTAGGCGGCGTGTCAAACGACCTTTCCGGAGGGCTCGACGCGCGCGGGGCGGGCGTCGCGCGGAGCCTGCGCACGGACGTCGCCATCGTGAACGATCCGTTCCAGATGAACTCGGACGATCTCGTGCTCTACGTGAAGAACACGGGAACGGCCAACGTGCGCGTGACCCTGCTCACGGTCCTCCTCGACGGTCGTGTGTACACGAACGCGACCTTCGACGTGCTCGGAAGCGACGACGACGACACGATCCGGCCCGGCGAGGTCGCGCAGGTCGCGGTCGCCGGGATCGTCCCGACGGGGGACCACCGGGCGCGCGTGGTGACGGAGAGCGGCATCGCCGCCGAGATCGAATTCCGGAGGAGCTAGGATGCAGCCGTACGGCTTCGGCCTCGACCGCGACGAGCTCTGCGAGCGCTTCGGGGGCGGCCTTCCCCGCGGCTCGCTCGTCATCGTCGAGGGCGAGTACGGCGCGGGCAAGTCCATCTTAAGCCAGCGTCTTTCCTACGGCCTCGTCCAGAACGGCCACTCCGTGACCTACGTCTCGACCGAGCTCACGACGGCGGGCTTCCTCGACCAGATGGAGAGCCTCAAGTACGACGTCGAGAAGGCCGTCGTCGAGGAGCGCCTCGTCTTCATCCCCGTCTACCCGCTCCTCGGGGCGCGCGCGCCGCGTCACGACCTCCTCCGGCGCGTCGTGCGCACCCAGAAGATGTACACGAAGGACGTCATCCTCTTCGACAGCTTCTCGAAGTTCCTGGCCGACCACGAGCGCATGAGCGGCTCAAGCGCCGCGGCCATGGAGCAGATCGAGGAGGCCCTCTACCTCTTCAAGCGCCTGAACTCGCTGGGCAAGACGATCGTCGTGAACTTCGAGTCGGGCCAGGTGCGCGACGAGGTCGCAAGCCTGTTCAAGGAGAGCGCCGACATGTTCCTGTCGCTCAAGTTCGAGCTCCTGGGCAACGTGGCGGCGCGGCGCATCGTGGTGAACCGGCTGTCGCGGGCCCAGGGTCGCTTCGGCGACGTCATCGGGTACCGGGTCGAGCCGGGGGTGGGGATCGTGATCGAGATCAAGTCGGTCGTCTGAGCGCCGCACGGGGGGAGAGGACACGCAGAACGACGCGTTGGAGGACGCAGTCGCCCGCAACCCCCACCTCGGGGCCTACCTCGCCTCGCTTGCCGCCCAGGGGAAGCCCCAGCCGGCATGGAAGCCCGTCATGACGCGCGACCTCAAGGCCGCCAAGCCCCTCGACTTCCTGTACCCGGTGGGCGACCCCATCTTCGTCCACCTGGTGAAGGACGGCACGAGCCTGTTCCCTCGCTACTACGCGATCGAGCCCGTGCTTGCGCCCGAGGAGGAATCCACGTTTGAGGCGTTGAAGATGCAGGTGTTCCTGCGCGCGCCCGAGGTGGCCGTCCCCGACGAGCCGGCGGAGTACAAGGACGCGCTCGGGAAGCTCCTCGACAAGATCCTCCAAGGCGGCGGCGTCACCGTCGGGACGGGCTTCCGCAAGAAGCGCGTGCCCGTGAACGGCCCGCTTCTCGAGAAGCTTCGGTACGCCCTCTTCCGCGACGTCGTCGAGCACGGGCCCATCGAGCCGGTCATGCGCGACACGTGGATCGAGGACATCAACGGCCTTGGCATGCGCAACCTGCACGTCGTGCACAAGATCTTCGGCATGGTGGACACGAACATCAAGTTCCGCGACCTCTCCCACCTCGACCGCTGGCTCGAGACGATGGGCGAGCGCATGGGGCGACCCATCTCCGACTCGAGCCCCATCGTGGACGGCGCCCTCCCGAACGGCTCCCGCATCAACGTCGTCTACAGCGATGCGGTGAGCAAGGGCGGCTCGTCGTTCACGATCCGCAAGTTCAGCGACACGCCGCTTCCAGCCACGCAGCTCATCGCGTGGGGCACCTGGTCGGCGCGCATCGGCGCGTACCTGTGGCTGTGCCTGGAGAACGGAATGTCCGTCTTCGTGGCCGGCGAGACGGCCTCCGGCAAGACGACCACCTTGAACGGCATCCTTCCCTTCATCAAGCCGCGGAGCAAGATCCTCACCGCCGAGGACACGCCCGAGGTCCTCCCGCCGCACGCGAACTGGCAGCAGCTCATCACCCGCGACCGGGGCAACAAGGAGAGCAGCGTCACCATGTACGATCTCCTCAAGGCCGCGCTGCGCTCCCGCCCCAACTACGTGATCGTGGGCGAGATCCGAGGCGCCGAGGGCGCCGTCGCCTTCCAGGCCATGCAGACGGGCCACCCCACCATGGCCACGTTCCACGCCTCCTCGGTGGGCAAGCTCATCCAGCGCTTCAGCAGCGACCCCATCAACGTTCCGCTGCCGTTCATGGACAACCTGAACGTCGTGCTCATCCAGATGGCCGTGTACGTCCACGGCAAGATGCTCCGCCGCGTGCTCGCCGTGGAGGAGATCGAGGGCTACAGCAAGCGCACGAAGTCCGTCATCACGCGGCAGGTGTTCGCGTGGGACCCCGTGTCCGACAAGTTCCAGTTCAGCGGGCGCAACAACTCGTACGTCCTCGAGAACCTCGTCGCCGAGAAGATGGGCTTCAAGGACAAGCGCGCGATCTACGCCGAGCTCGACAAGCGCACGGCGATCCTCGAGGAGTTCGCCCGCCGCAAGGAGTTCGACTACCACCGCATGGCGCGCTTCTTCCAGGAATACGCCGAGAAGGGCGACGCCGTGCTTCCCTTCCGCATCGAGGAGGCGATGGCATCGCACAGCCGCTGAAGGTCGCGCACGTCCCGGGCAACGGCGGCCCGCCCGCGCAGCCCCCCGAGACGCTCGAGGAGGCGCTTGCCGCCGACCCCGAGCTTGCGCGCTATCTCGCTCGGTACCGCTCCGAGCACGGGCGCGTCCCGCGATGGGCGCGCGTGCTCGTGCCGCAGGTGGACGATGCCGAGGTGGACGTCGTCTACCCCACCGCGCCGGGCATGTACGCGCACGTGCACACGGTGGACCGCCGCCAGCTGTACACGGTCGTGGAGCCCGCGCTCGAGGGGCCCGAGGTGAGGCTTGCGCTTGCGGCCAAGGACGCCATCTTCCAGGCCGCCCTGTACGACAAGCCGCCCAAGGGCCAGGCCGAGCTCGAAGCCGCGATCCTCCGCCTCTTCGACAAGGTCGTCGCGCCGACGAAGAGCCCCGGCAAGGTGCAGGTGGACCCGGCGCGCGCCCCGATCCTCCGCTACCACGTGCTCCGCGACATCGCGCGGTACGGGCCGCTTGAGCCCTTCATGCAGGATCCCTACCTCGAGGACATCCAGAGCGTGGGAACAGGCTACATCCACGTCATCCACAAGTTCTTCGACATGCTTCCAAGCAACGTCCGCTTCGAGGACGAGGGCTACCTCGACTCGTACCTTCGCAACCTGTCCGAGCGCATCGGACGGCCCGTCTCCGACGCGCGCCCGATCGTGGACGCGACGCTCTTTGACGGCTCGCGCATCAACGTCGTCTACAGCGACGACGTGTCCCGCAAGGGGCCGAGCTTCTCGATCCGCCGCGTGCACGAGAACCCCCTCTCCGTCACGCAGCTCATCGCGTGGAAGACCTTGACGGCCCAGATCGCCGCGTACCTGTGGCTGTGCCTGGAGAACTCCATGTCGCTGTTCGTGTGCGGCGAGGCCGCGTGCGGCAAGTCCACCACGCTGAACTCGATCCTGCAGTTCATCCCGCCGCGAAGCAAGCTCTACAGCGCCGAGGACACGCCCGAGGTGCGGCCCGCGCACCCCGTCTGGCAGCGCCTGCTCACGCGGGAGTCGGGTCCCGAGGAGGCGCGCGTGAAGATGTTCGACCTCCTCAAGGCCGCGCTGCGGTCGCGCCCGAACTACATCGTGGTGGGCGAGATCCGCGGCGCCGAGGGCGCCGTCGCCTTCCAAGCCATGCAGACGGGGCACCCGACCGTCGCCTCGTTCCATGCGAGCAACAAGGTGAAGATGATCCAGCGGCTCACGGCCGATCCCATCAACATCCCGCTCACGTTCATGGACAACCTGAACGTGGCCGTCTTCCAGCAGGCGCTCTACAAGAAAGGTCGCCTCATCCGCCGCGTGACGGCCGTGGACGAGATCGAGGGCTACAGCGAGATGGACGGGGGCATCATGACGCGGCCCGTCTTCGTCTACGACGCCGCGTCGGATCGCCACACGTTCAAGGGGATGAACAACTCGTACATCCTCGAGAAGAAGATCGCCGAGCAGCACGGCTACGAGGACCCGCGACAGATCTACGCCGAGCTCGAGCTTCGCACGCGCGTGCTGCAGGGCATGGTGGACCACGGCATCCTGGAGACCCACGAGGTCAACCGCCTGCTGTTCGCCTACGCGGACAAGGGGCCCGCCTGCCTTCCCTTCAAGGTCGACATGCCGGAGGGGCTGCCGCATTGATCGACCTCGCGAAGACGTTCCAGACGCTCAACATGCCCCCGAGCCGGTACGTCACGTTCTACGCCGTGCCCATCGTGGCCGTCGGCATCGTGCTCGCCCTCCTGGTCCCGCGCCTGGTCGCGCCCCTGCTGCCCGAGTTCGTCGCGCCGCTTGTCCCGATTCTCCTCGTCGCTTTTGCCGCCGGCGTCGCGATCCTGCTTCCGGTCTCGCTCGCCGACAGGAAGCGCGCCGAGATCAACAACGCCATCCCGTTCTTCATGACGCACTTTGGCGTCCTCTCGACGTCGAACATCCCGCGCGCCGAGATCATCCGCATCCTCGGCGAGAAGAAGGAGTACAACGCGCTCGCCGATGAGATGCAGCGCATCTACAGCCTCGTCTCGAACTGGAACCTGTCGCTCCCGCAGGCCTGCCGGTTCGTCTCGAAGACGACGCCCTCGAACATCCTCGCCGACTTCCTCGAGCGCCTGGCCCACGCGCTCGAGACCGGTCAGGACCTCGAGGTGTTCCTGCGCAACGAGCAGAGCGTCGTCATGAAGGAGTACGCGACGGTCTACGAGACGTCCATCTACCAGCTCGAGGGCATGAAGGACCTCTACCTCTCGACGATGATGTCGGGCGTCTTCCTCGTGATCTTCGCCATCATCACGCCGCTTCTCACCGGCATCGATCCTTCGCAGCTCCTCGTCGGCATCCTGTTCCTGTTCTTCTTCCTCGAGGTCCTGTTCCTGTTCATGCTTCAGTCGCGCGCCCCCAGCGACCGCCTGTGGCATCGCCTCGACATCGTGACGAAGGAGCGCAACCAGATCCAGCTCCTCGTGACCGGGGGCGCCGCCGCGGCCATCGTGATGTTTTTCCTGCTGCCGCGCCTGCTGGACGTGCCCGTCGGGCTCGCCCTTGCCGTCGCCGTCACGCCCATGGCCGCCGCCGGCCTCTTCGCCGAGACGGTCGAGGCGCGCGTGAAGCGGCGCGAGGACAACTACGCCGCCTTCGTCCGCTCGTTGGGCTCCTCGCTTGCCGCCAAGGGCGGATCGCTGCGCGAGGTCCTAAAGAAGCTCATGGCGCACAACTTCGGCCCGCTTACCACCCAGGTCCACAACCTCTTTGCTCGCCTCACGTGGCGCCTGCACGACGTGCTCGCCTGGAAGCACTTCTCGGCCGAGAGCGGCAGCAACCTCATCGAGAAGTTCAACGCCATGTTCATCGAAGGCATCCGCGCGGGGGGCAAACCGCAGGCCGTGGGCGAGATCATCAGCACGAACGTGACGCGCATCCTCAACCTGCGCAAGAGCCGCTACGGGACGGCCGGCACGTTCCGGCGCCTCATGCTCGGCTTCACCGCCGGCATGGCCTTCACGCTGTTCATCGGCATCGGCATGCTCGACGTGCTGAACTCGCTCTTCGGGCTTGCGAGCGTGCCCACCACCCTCGTTCCGATCCACCTCACGATCGACGTGGACACCTCGGGCATCGAGGAGATGCTCTTCTTCCTGCTCGTGTTCCACGCGCTTGCCGCGGCCGTCATGCTGAAACTCGTCGACGGCGGCGACTGGTCGGCAAGCTTCGTGAATTTCGTGGCCATGGTCTGGATCGCCGTGCTCATCAGCTACGCGAGCAAGGCGGTCATGGGCGGCATCTTCACGTTTGCCGGGTGACCGCGGCGCCCGCAGGCGCCCGGGCGGGAGGAATTCGGGGGCCCCGTTTCGTGGCCAGCCGGGTGAGAACTCGGGTGGGTGACAGTGCGGGCCCGGGGCCCCACGGAATCCACGACGGGCGGGGGAATGACGGTTCCGCCAAGAACGTCACGTCGTGTGTGGAGAACGATCGTACAGGAATCGTTAATGCGGAAGGGGTCTACGAGAAGCGTCCCCTCGCCAGCGGGGGGACGATACCATGCCGCCGCATCGCCCGCTGCAAGCCGCGATCCTCGTTCTCCTTCTCGCAGCGCTGTTCCTGGGCACCTTCTCGGCGGCAAGCGTCCTTCAGGGAAAGCGCGACCCGCTGGGC